>Ga0114984_1000070_pt1 | contig 38907 bp, 33 predicted proteins | sample Shrwel1BS1Day1_FD_96987 | JGI IMG/M metagenome (GOLD analysis project Ga0114984, IMG submission 96987) | Subsurface microbial communities from deep shales in Ohio, USA - Utica-3 well 1 S-1-Day1 | ecosystem: Environmental > Aquatic > Deep subsurface > Shale gas/oil reservoir > Produced water/Flow...
GCCAACGCCGGCCCCTTGCCCATGCCGGCCCCCATCAGTGCCTCTACGGCGGTAAAGCAGATGCATGATGGTGCCGATGACCAGCGCAAACAGAATGGCACCCACTGCACGGGCGATACCGATCTCGGCACCGAGTACCTTGGCCATCATTACCACCGCCATCACATTGATCGCCGGACCGGAATAGAGAAAGGCGATCGCGGCGCCAAGGCCCGCGCCACGCTTGTAGATGCCGCCGAACAACGGCAGCACCGTACAGGAGCATACCGCCAGCAAGGCACCCGAAACGGAGGCCACGCTGAATGCGACCGGCTTGGAGGCGTCAGGCCCCAGGTAACGCATCACGGCACCCTGGCTGATATAGACCGCCATGGCGCCAGCGATCAAAAACGCGGGTAACAGACAGAGGATGACATGCTCACGCGCATACCAGTGGGTCAGACGCACCGCCTCGAGTATGGCGTTGTCAAAGCGCGCGCTACCCGCCGGTACAAAATAGATGGTCAGAAAGGCCGCCAGCATGAGAAACAGCAGGTTGCCTTCACGCCGGTTACTGTCATAGAGCCCTAACAGTTGCTTGTACACGACAGGTACCTCGGTATTCAGGTGGTTGGACCGGCCAGCGCCGTACCACAGGCATTGCCACCCCTGCCGGGGCGATCGCCCATCGCCTTCAGACGCGCCAGTGGCCGCTGCAGCGTGCCGGGGGCGTGTGTGCGCGTCTGCCGCAGTACATCCCGCATCCAGTCATGCAGCAACGGGTGCAGGCGATAAAATACCCACTGTCCTCGACGCCGATCCAGCAACAACCCGGCCTTGCGCAACTGCCTGAGATGACGCGAAATTTTGGGCTGGGGCAGATCCAGTGCCGCCATCAGTTCACACACACACAGCTCCCCCTCCTGCTCGATCAGCAGCAGGCTGAGCAAGCGCGTTTCATCCGCCAGCGCCTTGTAGAACGCGAGCGGCTGCAACACGCTCACCTCTGAGCTCACCTCCTTGCTGTTCACCAGTAGAAACAGACGGACTCGCTCGCTGATCTCCTGCAAGGTGCGCTCAAATGCTTTCGGGTCGTTGCTGGCCTTGGGGTCCGGGAAGTCCCAGGCCAGCACCACACCGCTCCCGGGCCAGTGGCGGCATTCACGATGCGCCTTGTCACACAGGCTGATCACATAGTCAAAATGCTGGCCACAAAAAGTTTCGATCGATTTTGACACCAGCCCCTGAGCCGCCAATCCGAAGCTCTTCAGCGCCTCGAGGGTACGGGGGTCGACCTCTGACGGCTCAGTGCCGGCACTGAAGGCGTCAAACCGCTCGCCACCGAAGTGACGCAGCAACACCTCAGCCATCTGTGAGCGGGCGGAGTTGGCTGAGCAGAGAAAAAGCACGCGTGGTTTCATATCACCCCCGTATATCCCCCGATCAATATATACGAAAAACCGTATATGTAAACCGGAAAACCCGTTGTGGCCGTGCACTTTTCTTTTCATTCCCGTCATAAAGGGCCCCATGGCACGACTGGCCATGGGGGCAAGGTGAGCGGTCTGAAACAGCGACGCGCCCGCGGCCGTGTCAGTGGCGCCAACACACCGTGGGCCCAACCCGTTCGCGCCCCCTGCCAGCAGGCTGTCCCCACCGGCGCCGGCGGGCCGATGCGATAAACCACTCGCCCCCTCGGGTTCGCCGGCCCGATCTTCAACCCAGCGGGAGCTCGGCATGGGGGTACTTGACATGCTCTTTGGACGGGCGTGTCAGCAGGTACCCCAATGTCAATGGCCCCACCCTGCCGATGAGCATCACCAGCATGATGATCAGCTGGCTGGGCGCGGACAGTTCCGTGGTCAGCCCACGGGAGAGGCCAACCGTGCCGAAGGCGGAAACCACCTCGAAGGCGATATCGAGCAGAGGCGCCCGCTCCAGGGCCGACAGCGCAAATACGCCGATGAAGATGATCATCATACCGATGGTCGAAATGGCCAGCGCCTTGGTGACCGTGTCCACCGGCAGCGAGCGGCGCCCCAGCGTCACGGCGAGGTTGCCGCGCAGGAAGGAGCGGGTGGCGGCCAGCAGGACCACGAAGGTGGTCAGCTTGATGCCGCTGGCGGTGGAGTTCGGGCCAGCACCAACGAACATCAGCAGCAGAAACAACACGCAGGTCGCCGCGGTCAGGGAGCCGATGTCGAGGGTATTGAAACCGGCCGTTCTGGGTGTGGTGGCCTGAAACCAGGCCGCCAGCAGTTGCTCACCCCACCCCTTCAGCGCCCCCAGCGTCGCCGGATTGGAATGTTCCAATGAAAAAAACGCCACCAGTGCCAGCAGGTTCAGCCACAGGGTGGCTTGCAGAACCAACTTGCTGTAGACGGAGAGCCGCGCGTAGCTGCGCTTTTGCAGAATTTCCATGATCACCGCATAGCCAAGCCCGCCGACGATAAACAACGCCGTGATCGTCAACACCACCCCCGCGTGGGAGACATAACCGCTCAGGCTGTCCGCGGAGAGCGCAAACCCGGCGTTGTTGAACGCCGAGATGGTGTAAAACAGCGCCTGATAGAGGCCGTGCGGCCACCCCTTTTCCGGCACCCAGAAACAGGCCAGGGCGAGCACGCCGACCAGCTCGATCACCAGCGCAAACAGGGCGATCGAACGCACCGTCACCACGACCGCCTTGAACGAGGACTGGTTCAACGCCTCGCTGGCAAGCAACTGATGTTGAATGCCGAGCCGCACCCCCAGCGCCATCGCCGTCAGCACCGCAAAGGTCATCACCCCGATGCCACCGCACTGGATCAGCACCAAAATGACACATTGACCAAACAAGGTAAACTGGGTGCCGGTGTCCACCACGACCAGCCCCGTCACGGTCGCCGCGGAGGTGGCGGTAAAGCCCGCCTGCAGCCAACCGATCGGCGCCACCGTCGCCCACGGTGTCATCAGCAACGTGGTGCCGAGCAGTATCAACGCGGCGTGGGCCAAGAGCAGCAACAGGGGTGGGCTCAACCACCCGCGGGGGGAGTCGCCAAGCTGGTACATCCGTGGGGAGAGCTGGGGACTCCACGGCTTCATAAAAATTTGACCGTCTTTTTCAGCTGCTCCAGTTTTCCGACCAGCACCAGCGTGTCACCCGGCTCGATGATCAAGTCCGTGGGATTGGGAAAATTCCTGCCGCCACGGCGGGCCAGCAGCAAGGAGACCTCGAGCTCGTTTTGCTCGAGCAGCTCCGCCAGCACCACCCCGGACAGCTTTTCCGAAGCGGTGATTTCGACGATATACTCATCCCCATCCAGTGCAATGTAGTGGTTGACCATGGGGTAGTTGAGCGCCTGCGCCACCTGCATGCCGATCTCATACTCGGGGTGGATGATGCGGGTCGCGCCAACTTTGGTGAGGATTTTGTGGTGATCGGCCGTGAGCGCCTTGACCCAGATCTTCTCCACGCCGTTCTCTTTGAGGTGCAATGTGGCCAGCAGATTGGCCTCCATGCTGTGTTCGCCGATAGCCACGATGGCGGCATCGAACTGACTCGGATTGAGCTCCTCTATGACCTTTTCATCGGCACCATCGGCCACCACGGCGTGGGTGATGGTATCCGCCAGTCGATCGACCAGGCGCTCATTGGTATCCACACCGATCACCTCATGCCCCAGTCGCGTCAACTCCCTGGCGATGGTTTCACCGAACAACCCCAGGCCGATAATGACAAACTGCTGTCTACTCATGGTTCCGTTCCTAGTCGATGGTGACACGCGGCTGCAAGCAGGTGGCGCGGCAACACCCACCCGCGCCTGAACATCCCGGCCAGACAAAAATGTCGGCCGCCGGTGGATGTGGCAGCAAGCCCCGCCCCAAGGGTACTCAGGTCGAAGAAGATCGGCAATATCGACATCGGCGTGGCGCTGGCGCAACCGCGCATGGGCGGCCGAAGGTACTGTTGCCAACGGCGAAAAACAGGCCATACTGGGCGCTGCTTCATTCACCGGACCGGCCCGCTGTCAGGAGTCTCTGTTTGCAGGATGAAAACGATGCCACCCGCGCAGGCTTGCCATTGGGCCAACTGATCGCGATGGAACAGTGGCAGGTGCCCGAGCGCTCGGTGCAGCGCACGGTCAAGGGGGCGATCCGCCACTTGATGGTGCAACTGCGCCAGGAGATCGCCCCGGAGGGGGAGCCCTTCCAGAGCCTGGACGGCCTCCCCCCCCTGTCACGGTGGCAACAGCAACGGATCGCCCCCTACCCCGACTACCGCGCCCAGGCGCAGACCCTGCTCACCTCGCTGCAAACGCTTCGAACCCGTGGCACGCTCGATCGTGAGGTGGCCCTGATCGTCGCGCCGCCCTTCTCCGGCCTGCGGCAGTCGCTGTGCCAGCTACCCACCCTGGCCGGCGAGGACGGAACACAGCCGTGGCGCCTGTTGCAGCCACCGGATGAGCTCTGCATCAGCGCCGAGCGGGCCCGGCGCTGGTGGGATGAGCAGGATCTCAGCCAGCCCTGGGTGGTGGCCGAGCTGGCCGATTTCTGGCTCCGCCACCCCACCGGGTTGGCGCTGATCACCGAGCTGTTGCGCCGCATCGCCGCCGACGAGACGGGGCCCGGCATCGTCAGCTGCTCCAGCTGGTGCTGGCAGTTCTGGGCCAGCTATCTGCCGGATGCCCACCTGGGCCCGGTCACCCCGGCGCCGCTGGATGCGCAACGGCTGGGGCAATGGTTCAGCCACTTGGCCTCCCCGCGGGGAGAGCGCCCGTTGGTGGCGCGGATGGCGGAGGACGGTTCCTATGTTCTGCCCAGCGAAGATCCCGTCGACGCCCCCCACCGCAAACACGCCGGTTTTCTCCGCGACCTGGCGATCGCCGCTCGGGGCAATCCGGGGGTGGCGCTGGCGATCTGGCAGCACGCCCTGCGGGCGCGGCCAGAAGAGGACACCGAAACGGAGGAGCAGGCGACGGCGGCGGAGGGCAAACATCAGGAGTGCTGGGTGGTGCGCATGGATCAGCTCAGCCTGCCCACCATGCTGCAAACCTACGACCGAACCATCGGCTTCGTGCTCCATGCCCTGCTGCTGCACGACGGGCTGGATGAAGCAGCGCTGGAAAAGGTTACCGGGGCGGGTGCGGCGCCGTTGCAACTGGCCCTGGCGCGCCTGGCCCGGGCGGACATCATCAGAAAAGGCAAACGCTCCCACCACTGGCGAGTGACGCCGTTGGGCTACCCGACAGTACGGCGCCACCTGCAGAGCTGGGGGTATCCGGTGGACCCGTTCCAAGGGGAGTGAATGAAATGGAAGGAACATTCAGTGGCCTGAACGACCTGTTCTCGACGGTGACCTCCCAGGCCATGTTGAAGGCGGCGTTGCTGATCGCCGCCGCTACCCTGCTGATCTTCCTGATCCAGAAGGTGGTCCCCAGCATCGCCAACCGGCTGGGGGGCAAGCCCCGGCTCTTCCTGTTGGCATCGGTCCCCCTGCTCAGGCTGCTCATCATCGTGGTCACCATCATCGTGGTGATTCCCATTCTGATCGAGCCCTCCTTCGAAAACATGGTGGCCATTTTCGGCACCCTGGGGCTGGCGCTGGGGTTTGCATTCAAGGACTACGCCAACAGCCTGATCGCCGGCATCGTCACCCTCTACGAGATGCCCTACCGCCCCGGGGACTGGATCGAGGTGAATGGCAAGTACGGCGAGGTGCGCTCCATCGGCACCCGGGCGGCGGAGATCGTGACGCCGGATGACAGCGTGGTGCTCATTCCCCACTCGACCCTCTGGAGCGCACTGATCGCCAACGGCAATGATGGCAGCGACAACCTGATGTGCGTGGCGCAATTCCACCTGCAACCGGGCCACGATATCCGCCGGGTGATGGCGCTGCTCCGGGATGTGGCGTTCACCTCCCCCTACACCAAAACCACACAACCGATCGTCGTGGTGGTGGCCCAACAGCCCTGGGGGATGACCTATCGGCTGAAGGCGTACCCCCTCGAACCCCGGGACCAGTTCCAGTTCATCAGCGATCTGACCGCCCGGGGGATGGAAACGTTGCAGGAACACGCGCTGCCACTCACCCCACCGGCGTTTTTGCTGGCGGGCCCGGATCAGTAGAGCCAGCCCTGACGTGGCGCAAAAAGCCACCTTCGAGCAGGCCCGCGCTGTCACCCTGGTTGTCCAGTAGGCGGTTTCGCCTAACTTCCCCCCGGAGTGGGCCAACACTAAGCGAACAAAGTGAGTACTGCCTTTTTCCGCAAGATCCTGAAAAAAGGCAGGTGGTTCACCTCGAACGTCCGGGAGACCCGGTGATGGTACAGAGCCCCAGGTAAAGGGGAGCTACCCGCTTCCGCTTCAGTAGACGGAAAAGAATAGCACGACGACACCGGCCAGCGCCAAGCCACCGTGAGTCACCATCGCCCACCGAGGCTTGGCCTGGCGAAATACCACACCAAAAAACAGCGCCCCACCCAGAAACGCCGCGCCCAACAGACCCAGCGCCCAGTAGGCGGACTGCGGAGTCGCGGTGCCGGGTCCAGTGGTATACAAGGCATAACCCAGCATGATGAGGCCGATCAAGCCCAGCACACCATGCCCTAAACTGAACCATGAGGGATAACGAACATTCATCGCCGACAGCAACCCAAAAAACAATCCGCCCGCGGCCGTCGCCGCCAGCACCCAAAACGACCACTCAATAAGTTCCATCAATTTACCCTCATTTTGTTATGTTGGTTAACTATGATCTACAACAACTACTGCACCAGACACCCCAGGCCATCGCCTCAATACAGCTTAACGACAAGTGGTGGCCAGCATCGTAGCGTAAATGCGTTTCACGCCACTTCATATTATGCTCGCCTCCTTTCACACAACACGATCATTCCTTATCACCACGCATGGGTGTAGCTTAGAACAAAATTATCTTGCGCAATGGACGATCTCACAGGCGATGAGGTGTTGTAAGCCGACCGATTGGTCATACTATGCTCAATGGCACGAGAATACGCGGCATCAATTCTGCCTGACTTTGACACCTGGTAGCTAAAACCTAAGGTTGCATGCTTTCGCAAAACAGCGGGTATCAGAGCCAACAAACCCTCATCATTGAATGGCTGGGTAGCCTGACGGTATCCTGCCCGCAATGTTAAATTCTGTGTTGCCGCATAAGAAGCTCCAATCGCCACGATTGTTTGATCTTGTGCATTTTGTGGAAGCCTTAGATCAACATCGCCGGCACCACTTGTAAATCCCAACTTAATATCCTTCAGAGCATCCTTCCAGAATACTCGAGATACATCCAAAGCGATCAGTAATTTGTCAGTAATTTGATGACTCACCCCTACATCCAATTTGGCAGGTGTATTAAAATCTAAAAACCGTACCTGTCCTTCAATAGGTATATTTCCAAGTGTACCGTCAACCGCAGTAACCGTTCCATTCCCTTTCAAATCATTCATTTCACTCTCAAACATATAGGAAAGGCCTACATTGGTTGCAGGAGTGATTTTATACAACAACCCTAATCGACCTGAGTACCCCCATCCATCGACACCACTTGAAACAACCTTATCTTTACTGACACTTAAATGCACCCCCCTAGGATCTGGTAATGTTCCAACCAATCCCATTAGCGACCCGGACGCCCTCCCATTTCCAGCGAGACTACCCAACTGGTTAGCTCCAAGCAAATAATCAAGGTTCAAACCTGTCCACTTTGCATCCAGGGTTGCGCCAATCGCAAGGGAATCATTGAAGTTATAACTTGCTGCAAACGGTATATCAAGAATAAACAAGCGGCTAGCATTCTCGAGCCCTGTATCAGCACCCATAGCATACCCCATCCCACCAATATCGCCGCGCGACATAAAGCTAGACTTACCATACTCAACACCTACCCCAGCTTGAGCAAATAGGCCCGCGCCGAAAGTCCAATTTGAAACTTTATGGGTAACCGCAAATTGAGGCGCAACATAAGGCCCTCGATTAGGTGATCGCGTATCTGATGAGACCGTCTCACCTGTATCAAGATTCTTTGCACTAATATCTGTAGTAATAACATCGATACCGATCAACAGTTCACCTGCTGTATCGGATAACCCCATCGTCGCTGGATTAACCATCATTGATGCAGGTCCGATATAATGAGCCGTAGCGGTTCCTCCCATCCCCCTGGAAACTGCACCAAAACCCTCCAGGAACAATCCATCCGTTGCTACTGCATACCATGAAGACCCATACAGGAGTAAACCAATAATAAATTTATTGATCATTTTAAATTGCATTTCTAATCCGCCTTTTCTTATTTTTGTTTAATGAATAACGCTTTCGGGTGAATCAATTATAAAGCCAATTCATAAATTTTCAAAATATAGCTTAACTTATCTCCTTTTAATTTAAAAGAAATGAACGCCGTCTGAAAGAACGGCGCAGTATAGTTTAAAAATCCTTCTCACTATCAACCAATACGAATTACCGGCTTAAGTGTTATACCCTTTTCGGAATCCTCCGCGGCCTGGTTAATTTCATCAAACGAGTAGAATTTAATTAATTTATCAAATGGGAATCTTCCTTGGCGATACAGATCAATCAATCTTGGAATAAAGATATCCGAGATAGCTTGCCCTTCGATAATTCCTCGAAGCTTACGGTTAAATAGTAAAAAGTTAATATCAACGGGAAGCGTTGTCCCCATTGGCGGAGCACCAACAATGCCAATCTCACCACCTATGGCGGAACTCAAGATCGCCTGCGAAAGAACGGAAGGCAGCCCACTGGTTTCCAGCACGTATGGAGCCCCGTCGGAACACAGTTTTTTGACCTCTTCAACTGGATCACTATTGGCTGCATCAATTACGTGGGTCGCCCCAAGTTCCTGTGCTAATTTGAGACGATTTTCCTTGACATCAACGGAGATAATCTTTGTACATCCTGCTACAACGGAGGCCATCACTGCGGAAAGACCTACGGCCCCAGCACCAAAGATTACGATAGCGGAGCCTGCGGGGGGATTAAGTGCATTGAGAACGGACCCTGCTCCAGTTTGGATGCCACAACCGAGCGGTCCGAGGAGTTCAAGCGGAACCTCCTTTGTGACTTTCACAGTGTTGCGTTCATAGGATAGTGCGTAGGTGCCAAAAGAGGACTGTCCAAAAAAGCTCGCCCCAACCTCCGTTCCGTCGTGTGCATGAATAGTGCACTCGCCACTAGTAGCTGATCGTCCCATGAAGTTCGGAGCAAAAGAGTTGGCACAACTGGTAGGATCACCAGAAAGACACGCTTCACAATGTCCGCAGGTGTAAAAGGTCAAGACGACATGGTCGCCCGGTTGTACTTTTTTAACTGAAGATCCAACTTTCTCAACCACGCCAGCTCCCTCATGACCGAATACCATCGGAAGTGGGACTGGATAATGCTGATCACGACAAACCAAATCGGTATGGCACATTCCCGTCGCAACCACTCGAACCAGAATTTGATCCTCAGCGGGATCGCTGAGATCTACATATTCAAGCTCAAATGGACCTTCTTTTTGATGAACAACGGCTGCTTTTATTTTCATTTCCATCTCCTTTTTAACTTATCACACAGATTAAAAATCAATTTACCATCTCTTACCGGGCTCAACGCGCTCATTTTTAGAGCTGCTCGATGAAAATGGAAATTTCCCCTGTGTTATGAACACTACTACGCGTTAGCAGTAGCACGATTATAGAATCGATCTGCATATATCGATTCGTGTGCCACACCAAGTTTAAGAAGCTCTGCTTCTGCCGCATCAACCATCGGCGGGGGCCCGCAGAGGTAGGCTTCACACGAGCACCCGTGCAGGTATTCCTGAAAAAACTCAGTCACCATGCCTCGCTTTCCTTTCCACGATGATGTTTCCGGTTCCTCAGACAACACTGGAATAAGCTCGAAGGTTCCACCCCAATCTCGTTGAAGCGATTGGATTTCTTCAAGACAATATAAATCGCGCTGCTGGCGCACCCCAAAAAACAGGAATACATCACGTTCTCGTTGTTTTCCGGTCATGCTCTCCAAAATACATTTAATAGGTGCAAGTCCCGTTCCCCCAGCCACGCACACCATCGCACTATCACCCTCATGGAGCCCAAATTGTCCATACGGGCCTCGCAAAGTCACGCTGGCTCCGGTTCGATCGCCACTAAATAGCCAACCACTGAAGATACCTCCCGGCACCAGGCGGACATGGAAGCTCAGGCTGCCATCAGCTTGCGGGGGGGTTGAAAATGAATAACTTCTTAAAACAGATAACTCTTTGCATTCAATATCAGCATACTGCCCTGGATTGAAAGTGATTGGTTTTTCTGGTAAAAGAGTTAATCCGATCACATCGTGTGCCAGAGTTTTCTGCTCACTAATTATGGCTGTCGTCTCTTCTGGAATAATGGCACTTCCGAGTTCTGAATCCAGCTCAATTTCCAAGTCTTCCTTAGGTATAGATTGGCAACCCAAACGATAACCAGACTGATACAGATCACCCGTTAGCCCCATGGCGGAAGATGCCAGTTCGCTTATTTTACCCGAGACCAGTTTGTATTTGCATGCGCCACAACTACCAACTTTGCAATCATGTGGAAACGCTAGGCCATGATGTAGTGCACTTTCCAGAATCGTCTGGCCTCGTGGAACTTTAAATTCCACTCCTTGCCCTCTCACTAAAACCGTATGCTCTCGCGGAGAGGCAAAAAAGCCAATGATTTTCTCAAACATATTCAAGCGCCCATCATTAAAATTTCGTGGTCGTTACTTGCAAAAATACTTAGGCGACATTTTTGCTCCAGCTGTTTATAGCGCAACAGAAAGGAGACGTCCACCGGCACAAAACTTTTCGACAAAAAAGGCCGTAGAACCATTTTACTTCATAGGCTTTCTACGGCCAACTTATAAAAAACTGCATACCCTCCGCTATTAGACTAGCAGCTGTTACGCCTAGTCAGGCCCAACAATCACACTATTTTCAGTCGAAATTGCTAGACCTGGATTACCACCTATTCAATATGGTCATCAAGCTGTCTGCGGTATCCACTGTGGCCATCCGGCCTTCTCATTAGCTTCCATGGCCAACTTTCGCTCACCAGGTGTTGCATATCGCAGATCCCAATCTTTCAATTTTGGCTTTGCAACAAGATTTTCCCAAAGAGGCGGAACAAGTCCAAGCAAAAAGCACACGAACAGCGAGGGCATTTGGGGAGCCTCTTTTTCCGGGTGTAAATCGTAGAACCGTATATAACCATCAATATGATGATTTATATGGTTCGTAATTTCGCAACCCAGCGGCCGCACGATCATACCCATATGGTTCCATGCGTGATGCAGAAGTATTGGTTTTCCAATTTCACGAATCAACCCATAATGTTGGAAATAATTGAAACCTTCAACGATTGCTTTCGCAATTACCATTGAAATAATGGTGACCAGTCCTGCATCTGGCCCTCCCAAATACGTTACCAAACCAGGCAGAGCGATCAGGAGGATAACATACTGGTACATTCTGTTAGATAGGTGCCACGGCGACTTCCCTTTTCGACGCAAAGTTTCTGCTTCAATTTTTGCAGCATCTTTGACGGAACCTACCGATGCACTGATCACAAAACTGTACATTGTCTGACCGCGGTATGGTGTGTCACTATCAAGCGGTGTATCGAGCTCGAGATGATGCGTGTTGACGTGCGCAATATCTCGGTTTGGATCAGCATAGAATGTTGCTAACAATTGTGCCATTCTTCGCGGCAGCCAATGTCGCCGGTGCATCAATTCATGCGAAACCGGAAGCGTGGGCACTCCACTAAGCCAGGCCAAAGATAGAACACTCCCCAGAAATTGCATAGGTTCATTAAGTTCAACCAGACCCTCTTTGACGCCTATAATAAAAAAACCATACATGGTTATCATCAATGGTAACTGCAGGTACTGGGTAAGGTCTGCAAAAAAAGCATTAACCTTTCTTTCGGAATAATCTCTGGGTAAAATAACATCCAGCACCATCAGCGCAGGAAAGGTTGCAGCTCCGAGCCAAACCCAGTCTCCGCCATAATAAAACCCCAATGCCCCGCAGGCGGTGACAAGTGGAATCAGGTAGTAACGAATGGTATCCATATTTTTCTCCTTTTATTTATTGTGACTACGGATTATTAACCATATCAATTATCAAAGGTATTGTTTAATCTGTTTTTTCCGATCAAATTAAAAAGGGTAAATGGCTGGCTTTTCAACCATGCTGATCCATTGAGACTGAGTAAATTCATCAATGCTTGCAAGCCCACCGAATCTTCCACTGCTACCTGATGCTCCCATTCCTCCGAAAGGAACATGTGGCTCACAGTTGATCGGCTGGTCATTGATATGAACCATCCCTGTCTTTAAGCTCCTCGCAACTTCCAGACCCGTTGCCAAGGACTTAGTGTGAATAGACGCAGCCAAGCCATATTCCGAACTGTTTGCCAATTCGATGGCTTCCTCTGCGCTGTCGATAACTGTGATAGGCGCCACCGGACCGAAAGTTTCTAACTTGAAAATATCCATTTCCGGCGTTACATCCATGAGTACAGTAGCTTGATAGTAGCGATCCTGATAGGTACCGCCGGCCAGGAGCTTTGCGCCGGCCTTTTGCGCGGATTCAACGAGTTCATGGACACGAGCCACTTGTTTGTCGTTGATAAGAGGACCAAGGTGTACTTGATCTGTTTTCGGATCTCCGACCACCAGATTCTGGGCTCGAAGCGCAAGCTTCTCAGCGTATGCCTGAGCAATGTCGCGATGCACCAGATGACGTCCGGCGGCCATGCACACTTGACCCTGATGCAGGAACGTACCCCACGCTGCGCAGCTGACAGCCCCATCCAGATCTGCGTCGGGTAACACGATGTGGACATTGTTTCCGCCAAGCTCTAGTGCGGCCTTTTTCAACATTCTTCCGCACTTTTCTCCAATTAGCCGGCCCACCTGGGTCGATCCGGTAAAGGAAATCATCTCAATGCCGGGATTTGTCACCATTGATTCGCCTGCTTCTGCCCCCCCAGGAAGGACATGTAGAACGCCATCTGGTATACCAGCCTCGGAAAAAATCTCAGCAATGAGCGCGCCTCCGGTGATAGCAGTCTGAGGGTCGGGTTTTAGGATCACGGCGTTACCCAGCACCAACGCTGGCGCTACCGAGCGCATCGACAGGAATAGTGGGAAGTTCCACGGTGCAATCACACCGATCACGCCAACTGGAACTCGATGACAAAGGTTCAGGCGCCCTGCTACGGTGGACGGTAATGACGTACCGTCAGGCAAGAACGCCAGGCTCGCAGCCTGATGCATCTGCTGATAGGTAATCCCGGCCTCCCACAAGCCTTTCGCTCGAATCGCGCCGCATTCGCGTACGTTCCAATCGGCGAACTCATTTTCCCGCTCTTTCAGTTTTTCCGCCGCTTTTCGGACAATCTCGGCTCTTTCACTGAAGGGTAACGCAGCCCACTCCTTTTGTGCTCGTTTGGCCGCCTGCGCTGCAGCGGCGACATCTTCATCATTTACAATACCCGTAACACCAAGAATATCGCCCGTTGAGGGATCAGTGACATTAGCGACACCACCCCGTGCTTCTACCCATCCAGAACTGAACACTTTTCCAGACCAAACAGGCGCCTCTTTTCTTTCTTGCAGCATTTCTCTTCCTCGACATTAACTTATTATTAAGTATTGCGTCCGTATCAAATTCATTCCGCCCTCGAGCCCAGCGGATTACATGAGCCCACCACCGTCTAACCTCATAAACCAGATAGGCGTTTTGGACCAGCTTGGAGCCTACCGTTGGATATATGCCCCCGGCTTCCATGCACTGGCCAAACTTTGGCTCCCCCGTATCCTTCGGCTCGACTCGAACAACTCAGGATCAACAACCATCCCCCAATGGTCTCACTAGAGGTGTTCTTTATCGCAACCTTCGACAATGCTGCCTATCTTTTGCAACCGGATCATCTTGTGTCAATTTCTCTATCCACCTCGAGATTAGTGCAACCCCCTAGAGATGACTATCCAGACAGTGCATTAGATGTCCTGGTACTGCAAAAATCCAAAGAACATGGCAGCGAAGGTTTCTCACTCAACAATACCAGAATCTACGGGCTGGACTATTCCCTGCGCTCCGATTGAGCATTCAGTGAAACGATTGTCGTGGTGGTAGTACAGCAAGCAGTCCTGGGTCATGACCTATCGGCTGAAGGCGATTTTCCATCTACCCCGGCGACCGCGCCCGCCGCGCCGTTCATGCTGACCAATCTCTCCGCGGCTTGGAGCGGCCCCCGGGCGTGTACAACGCTTGACCGCGAACGCCCCACGGCGTAGCCGTACCGCTTCGCTGCCAGAGCAGCGCTCACGCGGCCGTCCCAGGCTACGCTTTGCTTTCATCCCGCCGCTTGCCATGCTAAGTTCAACCCAGCCGGAGTGCTGGCTGCTGGCATGCGGGGCATGTCTGGCAGGAATTCCAGGCCAGACGTTGATCGCTGTCAGCGACATTGCGCTCGGCGCCGATCTCCAGTTGAAACAAAGTGTTACCCACCCTACTGTCGGGCGATGAGTTGCATCGATATGATTTCAATTTCAATGGCACCTTTCCACCCCCTCGGCCAACGACACTGGCGTGGCGTTTCGCGCCGGCTGTGTCACTTCCTGCTGCTCTCCCTGGCGCTGTTCGGCCCCGTCGCCGGCGCCGAAACGCAACCACCCATCCTCATTGCCCATGTGGCGCCGACGACGGGACGCTTCGCCCTGCATTCGGAGTCCGATCGGCGTGGGGCGGAGATGGCGATCGAGGAGTTCAATACCCGTGGGGGCGTCCTTGGGCGGCAGGTGATTCTGCTATCCCGAAACCCCACCCTCGATCCCCGGACCGCCGCGCAGGTCACCAACGCCCTCATCGTGGATAACAACGTCGGTTTCATGCTGGGTGCCATCGACTCGGGGGTGGCGGCGAGCATCTCTGCCGTCTGCCAGACGCATGGGGTGATCTTCATCAACACCAACTCCTCGTCCCCTTCGGAGTCGGTGGAAAACGCCCATCGGACCAAATTTGTATTCGACGCCAACGCGGCGAACTTCAATCGGGCGTTGCTCGAGTACGCGCTGCAACAAACCCGGTCGAAACGGGTCGTGTTGCTGACCGAGGACAACAGCTGGGGCCACAGCAGCGCCCAGGCGTCCCGGCAATATATCGCCGAGTACGGAGGAAGTGTGGTCGGTGAGGTGGTGGTTCCGGTGGCACTACACGATCCACAAAAGGCGCTGCGAGAGGTCGAGAGCAAGAACGCCGATGTCGTTGCGGTGAACATCAGCGGCAGCAACCAGATCAAACTGTTCTCGCAGATCGACCCGGAGGTTTTCAACCGGCAGGCGTGGGTGGTTGGCGAGGTGGACTGGGAGGAGATCTACCCGGCACCGGGCACGCCGCGGCCACTGTTCGGCACCACCTGGGCCTGGAATCTGGACACGCCGGGAACGGCGGAGTTCGTCGCTCGCTACCGCCAGCGCTACGGCCAGACCCGCATCGACTACCCGGGTGATGTCACCCACTCCGCCTACCTGGCAACCAGGGCACTGTTGAGCGCCATCGAGCGTGCCGGCAGCACGGATAACCACGCCGTGATCAGGCAGCTGGAGGGGTTCGGTTGGACGGCGCAGGAGCGGATGCAGGACCACCCCGCCTACATCGACCCGGTCAGCCACCATCTGCAGCAGAGCGTCTATATCGCTACCTGGAAGCCGAGGCTCGGGCACCCGGAACGGGGCATTCAAATTCTCTCGCCCATCGCGCCCGAACAGGCTCGCTATGAAGGGGAAGATTCCACCCAACTCGAGCCATTGGCCGACACCCCCCACTACGCGCCGTGAAAAAGATCAAATTTGGCCTCATCGCACGTGTTGCCACCCTCGTTGTCGCCATCGAGGTGGCCGCGTTCAGTACGCTCGGCTGGTTTTATATCGACCGCTTCAGCAGCGAGATGGTGCAACGTACCCACGCCAGCATGCGCCGGGTCGGTGAGCTGATCGCGAGCGAGCAGCTGCCGATCAGCGTCATCTCGCAAAAAAAACTGCTGACCGATCTGATTGGTGAACCCTACCTCAACGGCATGGTGGTGGGTGGCAACGGTCATGTGATCGTCTCGACGACGCCGGAATACCTCGGCCGCCGGGCCAGTGAGGTCGATGCGATCGAGCCTGACTGGCTGCTGGAGGCAAAGGGGGAGATGAGTTTCATTCCCGCCGACGCCACGCTCACCGCTGTGCAGGCGATCAAGAACAGCAGCGGAGGTGCCCTCTACCACGTGGTGTTCACCATCAGCACCGCCGCGCTCAACGCCAAGCGGGCCAATATCGCGCTCATGGGGGTAGCCGGCTCGGCGCTCTTCATCCTGCTCACCTCGCTGCTCGTCGTCTACGTCGCGCATAGATTGATCACCCGCCGGGTGAAAGCGACGGTGCGCGTTCTGGAGAAAATAGAGCATGGCGCGTTGCAAGAGAGGATACCGGTCACCCAGCAGGATGAGATCGGCCAGATCCAGGCCGGCATCAACTCCATGACCGACGAGCTGGCCGAGCTGATCAACCGGTCGCGGGAAAACGCCGCTGAGCTACAGGAGCAGAAAGATCTGCTCCAGTCGGTGATCCAGACCGCGCCCATCCGTGTGTTCTGGAAGGATAAAAACTCCCGTTTCGTCGGCTGCAATACCCGTTTCGCCAAGGATGCGGGGTACGCCTCCCCGGAGGAGCTGGTTGGCAAGACCGACTACGATATGATCTGGCAGGAGCAGGCTGATCGGTTCCACGCGGATGATCTGGCCGTGATGGAGTCTGGTCAGGCGAAGATCGACTATGAAATTTACCGTCAATCCCCGGAGGGAGAGCCCGTATGGCTGAGCGCGTCGAAGGTGCCGTTGCGCGACGACGACGGACAGATCATCGGTGTGCTGGGGATCTACTCCGATATCACCGCGAAGAAACAAGCCGAGGATGAGATTCGCAACCTGGCCTATTTCGACCCACTCACCGGCCTGCCCAACCGCCGGCTCATCATGGACCACTTGGAAGAGGCCCTGAACAACAGCACCAGACACCAACAGTACGCCGCGCTGTTGATGCTGGACCTGGATAATTTCAAGGATCTAAATGACTCCAGAGGGCACGGGATTGGCGACCTGTTGTTGCGCGAAGTGGGACACCGCATCGCGGATAGCGTCGGGGAGATGGGTAGCGTTGGCCGGTTTGGCGGCGATGAGTTTGTCGTCATCATCGAGATGCTGGGGTCTGACGAGTCCGTTGCCGCCCAGCAGGCGATGAAGCTGGCGGAAAAGATCCGCGCCCGGATCGACAGGAAATTCGAGTTCAAGCGTGTCGGATTATCCCACTACATCACCCCCAGCATCGGCGTGACCCTTTTCAAGGATGAGGAAAACTCCGTCGAGGATCTTCTCAAGCAAGCGGACGTGGCGCTCTATCAGGCCAAGAGCTCTGGGCGAAATGCCATCCGCTTTTATAGCCCGATGATGCAGACCCAACTCAATGAGCGGACCAGAATGACCGCCGGGCTGCGCCGGGCGCTGGATAACGGCGAGCTGGCCCTCTATTACCAACCCCAGGTGGACAGCGATGGCACGATCACGGGCGCGGAGGCACTGCTTCGCTGGCTGCCCAGGCAGGGCACTCCCGTTTCACCGGGGCAGTTCATCCCCTTGGCGGAGGAGAGTGGGCTGATCATACCGATTGGAGACTGGGTGCTGGGCCAGGCCTGTGATCAACTCAAGGCGTGGGAGCGGGAGCCGGACAAGAGGCGGCTGGCCATCGCCGTGAACGTCAGCTCCCTGCAGTTCAGGCAGAAGGATTTTACCCAACGGGTGTGCCGGCATATCGATCGCACCGGCATCGACCCCACCCGATTGAAACTTGAATTGACAGAGAGCGTGGTGCTGGCCGACGTGGATGAGACGGTGCAAAAAATGGAGGAGATTCGGCAGCTTGGGGTGACCTTCTCGCTGGATGATTTTGGCACCGGGTTTTCATCACTCTCCTACCTGAAGCGGCTGCCGTTGGCGCAACTCAAGATCGACCAGGGGTTTGTTCGCGATCTCCTGAGCGATCAGAGTGACGCGGCCATCGTTCGCGCCATCCTGGCCATGAGCGCATCCCTGGGCATCGAGGCGATCGCCGAGGGGGTGGAAACGCAGGGGCAGTACAACTTCCTGCATCAGCATGGCTGCCGCCACTACCAGGGCTACCTGTTTGGCAAACCCCTCCCCATCGAGGCGTGGGAGAAAACGTAGCGCAGCCGGCCCGGCTCTCTTCATGCCAGCGAACCGGTCAGTGCCTGTCGCTGCCGATTCCTTGCAGCTGATCCACCGCTTGATAGCGCTGATGGAGCAGCGCCACCCGCTCCACGTAGGCCTGGGTTTCGGCATAGGGGGGGATGCCCCCATATTCCTCCACCGCGCCGGGGCCCGCGTTGTAGGCCGCGACCGCCAGGCGCTGATCCTGATCGTAACGGCGCAGCAGTTCGGCCAGGTAGCGCACGCCGGCGTCGATATTCTGCTCGGCGTCGAAGGGGTCGGCCACGCCAAGGCGGGCCGCCGTTTGCGGCATCAGTTGCATCAGCCCCTGTGCCCCCGCGCCCGATCGCGCCCGCGGGTTGAAGGCGGATTCGGCATGGATCACCGCCTGCACCAAGGCGGCGTCCACGGCGTGCCGCGCGGCGATCCGGTCGATCACCTCCCGATAACGGTGGGCGAACAGCGGGGTGGTTTCCCAGTCGATGGCGGAGTCGACCTTGCAGGCAAAGCAGTCGAAACGCACCCGCTCATACTCCACCCCCTGCGGTTTGGTATCACTGAAGGCGAGCACGCCGTCGCCATTGCGATACTTGTAGTAGGTGTGGACCACACTGGCCCGCTGCGCGGGCGCGATATTGGTGTACTCCACCCGGCCATCGGGATGCACGATCTTGCGCACCTCGCCGGCATGAGCGCCCGGCAGCAACAGCCCGGCAAATAGAAGAGCGTATAGGGGTCGATACATGGCAGCTGATTCGGGTTTCAAATCCATTCAGGCGCCATTTTAGAACCTGCGCGACGCAAATGCCCCCCCATGGCCCAACTTTATCGATCAAACTTGACCGAGTGCAGGTCATTCAGTCAAAAAGATCCCGATGCAGGATGCCCTGTTCTTCCCAGCGTGCCAGTTCGTCCTCTGCCTCCGCCTCGCTGGCCCCTCTGCGCTGCAGTAACCGGATCAGCACCGCGTCGATCCCCTTGCCGAGGGTAGAGGCACGCCCACAGATATAGAGGGCCGCCCCCCGGTCGATCCACTCCAGCAGTTGATCGCCCTTGCTTTCAATCCGTTCGGTGATGTAGCGCTGCGCCTGGCCATCGCGGGAGAACACGGTATCCAGCTCGGTAATGATGCCCTGCTCCCGGAACGCCTCGATCTGCTCGCCATAGAGGAAGTCGCCCTCGGCCCAGCGGTTGCCAAACAGCAGCCAAACCGGGCCGCTGCGATCCGCCGCGGCGCGGGCCTCGAGAAATCCTATAAAGGGCGCGATGCCACAGCCGGTCGCCACCAAAATGAGCGGTTGCTGCGGGTTCTGGGGGGGATTGAAACCCGGATGGGCCAGCAGTTCGACGTTGCGGGCCTCCTGCAACGGCCAGTTCAGGCAAAGTTCACCGCTGCCAAGCCCCAGCACTTCCTCACCCTGCTCGTTTTTATAGCGCAGCAGCCCCACCGTCAGCCGCACCAGGCCGGGCGTGACCCTGTAATCCGATCCGATCGAGTAGGTGCGGGGCTCAGCGTCGGGCCGGGGTTGAAACTGGAACAGATCACCGGGGACAAACCGGGTATCCTCCGGCACCGAGAAGGTCAGGCTATAACTCTGCGGGCTGTCGTCATCCACCGGCGTATCCAGCCGGGTACGGGCGATCAGCGTCGCCTCACAGCGCTGGCGCTGCGCGGCCAGGTTGCCGATGCGCAGGTTCCAGCCGTTGTGCTCGGCAAGCTGTCGCAGCCAGCGTTGCCATGGCGCGGCAGGATCGCCATCCACTTCATGCAAGGGGAGCCGCTCGCGCGCGCCGGCTTCGATCAGCGCCGCCCGCAAGCGCCGCCCACCACCACAAAAGTGGCGGTAACGGCGATCCCCCAACGCCAGCAAACTGAACGACACGCCAGCCAACTGCCCGGGTTTGATCCCGCTCACCCAGCCACGGGCGTTGTCCGGCAGCTCCCCCTCGCCGGTGGTCGAGCCGATCACCAGCACCTGCTGGTAGGCAGGCCAGCGGCTGGCGGGGAAGGCGGCGATCGAGCCCTGATCGGCGATGATCCCCGACCGCTCCAACGTGGCGGCGGTGGCGGCGGCCAACCCCTGGGCGGTGCCGGTCTGGCTGGCGAAAACGACCAGCACCTGCGCGCCTGCGCGGGTGTCGCTGATATGGGCCGCCTGTCGCCGCCGCAACCAACTGATAAAGCCGGTCAGCGTCAGCCCCATGACGAGCAGCGCGACCAGCAGGTTGAAGAGCCCCGATACCCAACCACCCCAAAGCCCTTCATGTAACATTTTGGGCCAGTTGGAGGCGAGGTCGATGGGGGTCACCTGATCGCCGCTGACCACCAGCATCGTATCCCGGGTCTGGATCAACAATGAACCCGCCTTGAATCTCCGCGCACTGATCAGCCCTGAGAGATCCTGCTCGCTGGCCGCCAGGGCCAGCCCCTGTGGCAACGGGGTGGGTGGCGCTCCACGCTGCAACCCCAGGTCGGGACTCGCCACATGCAAGCTCATCAGCACAGCGGTCAATGGCAGTAGCAGAACCAACGGAAACAGCCACGCACCCAGGAACTGGTGCCAGCCCAACAGGGATCGCTTGAACTTTGGCCAGCCCAGCAGGAGGCCGATCAGCGCGATCGCCAGCATCGCCCAGGCCGCCCACTCCACCAGCCAACCGGCATCGATCAGCAGCCCCTTGTGCAGCGCCTCGACCCAGCCAAAGAGCCCCCCGCCCGGCGGTGCGGCCGGGCCAACACGTACCGCATCGCTCAGACGGTACTCCCCCAGCCCGGGAATGATCCATCGATCCGGCGCCGCGCTGCGCTCGATGGCAGCGACCGGCCCATCGGTGGCCGCGCGCTCCAGCAACGTTTGCAGCAGGTCAAGATCGACGGCGCCGGCGTAGGGAGGTGGCGCCAGATCGGCAACCACCGGCTTGAACGCCAGCACCATGCCGCTCAGGACAATCAACACAAACAGGGGGGTCAGGAACAACGCCAACCAGCGGTGTATCCGGTGTAGATACGATCTCATCACGTGCCATCCTCGAGCCAATGTGCCAACGCGGCACCCTTTCAGTCGGTCGTCATCCTAGCCCGATCCAGCTTAAACAAGGATTAAAGTGGGTAAAGATAGGTAAAGCGGCGCGGCGCTTGGCGCGACATTGCACTCACACCGCCGGTCACGAGCGTCGGTTATGGCTCACTCGGTGACCGAAATCACCACGCCATTTTTGAAATACACGTGCCGTGGGTAGTAGCGCCCCGAGTAGATCCAGTGCTCCATGGCAAAGCCACTGTCGAGCGATGAGGACATGTTGTCCGGTCGCCCCCAAGCGGAGAGCACCTCCTCCTTGTTCATGCCAACGATCACATCCCTGCCCCTGATCGCCTGTTTGATCTCCATATTCCTGCGCGCCTCCTCGGCCCGCCGCTCCTTGATCTGCTGGTTACGGGCGCGTTTTTCCGCCAACTCCCGTTTTATCTCTTCGATCGATCTGGTCTCTTCCGGGGCGGCAGGGGTTTCGATACCGACCGGTCGTTCGATCGCCAACGGGACGTCGCCGGCATTGCAGGGGGTGCTTTGATACACCTTCCGGCCATCGACATCGCAACTATACACCCCTGCCTGCACCGTCATCGGAGCGATGAGGAACAGCGCAACCAGGCTCGACTTTCGCACGACAGGACTCCTGTAACATTGGCGACTCAGCCTTGATGCTAACCGCAAGTGGAGCTCAGGTGAAGTCATAATCTCAGCCCGCCCCCGCTGTCAATGGGGGCGACACCGTCGGCTGGCCCCACTGGCAGTATCGGCCCTCGCCCCCTTTGGCTGGTCGATACCGATGGCGTGAAAACGGCCGGTGGGCTACACTGGCCATCACTGTTCATCTCATCAGACGATACAAAGGAGCCTGCTATGGAAGTGAAAGCTTATGGCGCCCATGCCGCGGATAAACCACTCGAGAGCATGGCGATTCAGCGTCGGGCACCGGGTCCGAACGATGTCGCGATCGACATCGTCTACTGCGGTGTCTGCCACTCCGACCTGCATCAGGTCCGTTCCGAATGGGCGGGCACGCTTTACCCCTGTGTTCCGGGTCACGAGATCGTCGGCCACGTCAGCGCCGTCGGCGACAAGGTCACCACCTTCAAGGTGGGTGACACCGTCGGCGTAGGCTGCATGGTTGACAGCTGCCAACACTGCCACTCCTGCGAAGAGGGGCTCGAGCAGTATTGTGAAAACGGGTTCGTTCCCACCTACAACGGCCCCACCGATGACGCTCCCGGCCACACCCTGGGTGGATATTCCCAGAAGATCGTGGTGGATCAGAACTTTGTGCTTAAAATCCGCCATCCTGAAGAACAGCTCGCCGCCGTGGCCCCGCTGCTGTGTGCCGGCATCACCACCTACTCACCGCTGCGCCACTGGAATGTGGGCCCTGGCAAAAAGGTGGGCATCGTGGGGATCGGTGGTCTGGGTCACATGGGGGTCAAACTGGCCCACGCCATGGGCGCCCACACCGTGGCCTTCACCACCTCCGAGAGCAAACGCGACGCGGCTCGGGAGCTGGGTGCCGACGAGGTGATCATCTCCCGCAATGAAGAGGAGATGGCGGCCCACGCCGGCAGCTTCGATTTCATCCTCAACACCGTCGCGGCCAGCCACAACCTCGATGCCTATACCAACCTGCTCAAGCGTGACGGCACCATGACCCTGGTGGGGGTACCCCAGACCCCGCACCCCACGCCTGCGATCGCAAACCTGATCTTCAAGCGGCGCAGCATCGCCGGTTCACTGATCGGGGGGATCAAGGAAACACAGGAGATGCTGGACTTCTGCGCCGAACACCACATCGTCGCCGATATCGAGTTGATCCCCGCGAAGAAGATCAACGAAGCCTACGAGCGGATGCTGAAAAGCGATGTGAAATACCGCTTTGTGATCGACAACGCCACACTTGCCTGACCAGACCGCCCTCCGGGGCGGTTTTTTGTGGGGCACAGGCTGCCGGCGAGAGTCAATGTGGAAATTTAGTCACAGACTATAGAATGAAGACAGGATTGCCGACGCTGCGAGGAGAATTTATAGAAGCCCCCTTCAGAAAAAACGATCAAAATGAATCCGATCAAACGGTACTTTATGGTCGATCATGAGCATACGCTGAACAGCTTCCGTCAACTTAGGCGGGCCGCAAAAATAGTACTCAAAATCCATAATACGGTCGTTCAAAGTTTTTTCTGCCAGTTCATGGATATAGCAACATGGCCCCTCCCACTTCTCCTTCTCAACAGACTGGTAATCCGAAATCGCCGTCTTACATATTACTTTTGCTTTCGCATTAGTTGGTTTAATTTCTGAAAGCAATTCATCCACGCAAAGGTCTTTTGGAGTTCGGCCTCCATAAAATAGATATACATTACGTTCGGAGAAACGAGAATCTCCTGTAATCGCTCGAATAATAGACATTACCGGAGAAAGCCCAGAACCACCCGCAATACAAACCACATCACGTTGGATTTCAGGATGGAGATAGGCGTGACCGAAGGGAGCATCAATCTCAATTATGCTACCCGGTTCCAGTTTGTCAAAAAGCCAGTTGGATGCACTACCCCCTGGCATTCGTTTTATAATAAAATGCCAACGTCCAGAGTCGTTGGCAACATTAGACATAGAATAAGCCCTATCGCCATCTATACCCGGAAGGGTCAGCATGGCATATTGTCCCGGGAGAAAACATGCAGAATCATCAGCCTGAAAATAAAACTCAGCCATATCCGGTGTTAAATAACGTCTACCCACATATTGAGCCCTACGGCGAGACGGACGTACTTCAGGCAGTTTATTATCAGTCAGTTGAGCCTTGATAGTCGCAGCGCCCTTGGCGATACACTGGCAGGCAAGTTTTCTATTTCTTCGTTTATCCCTTGGAGTTAGACCAGGTGCTTCCTCCCATAAAGTTTCAATCTCCCCATCAACAACATCTATTTTACAAGAACCACATCCTCCAGAGTTGCACTCGTAGGAGATTGGGATTCCATTACGTAAAGCCGCCCTCAGAATCGTATCCCTGCCCGTAATGGTAAATTCAACATCGGTTCCGGCAATTTGAATGATATTGTTCATATTTCTATGCCTATGCTTACTCAAAAAAGAACCGGTCATGGCATAGCGACCATTACCGGTCCCTCTAATGCTTGCAAAAATTACAGTCCCATCATTTCACGAACATAGCGGGAAGCGCTTTTTGCTTCACTGACGGCATTTTCTCCATCAGAAAATACGCTGCAATATGCTTCTATTGCCTTGTCAGCTAGAGGCTCCCACTTGGCTATCCATTTTTGCAACACTTCACGGTTGGCCTCATTCTCCAAAGCCATTTTAACCAATGCGGACGACCATCTCCGGTGCCGCTCAGCATCGCGTTTTTGTGCTTGAGTCAATAGACCGAGCAAAGTATCGCCTTCGGACTGGGCCAGACTACCCAATTGTTGCAATAGAGCTTCTTCAACAGCCGGTTTGGTCACGAGATTAATGGCTGTGAAAGCCTCACCCCAATCCCAAGCGGTAAGGGCTTTCTCTATCAACTCACGGAACCCTTGCCAAGCAGGATCATTTTCCCATACATCGCGTTCCCTTTCCCCGAAACCTACATCAGGATAAGAATTAGCAAGCTCCTTGGTGCGGTATGCAGTGTGGGTTAACCAGCGCAAATGATCTGCTGTCTCGTAAGTTGCACAATTAGTGATAGTACTGGCGGGTGCGATTTGATGAATATATGCTGAGCCCATTTGTAGAGCATGGAAAACATACCTGGATGGAGTATAAATACGTGCTAGTTTTTCTATCCACTCACGCGTCAGCATCTGATCGTGACCACGATCGCTGAATTGATCAAATAACCCCTGAACGTATGACTCTTGACCATCTTGAAGAAGGTTATAAGTTCTATAAACGAGCTGATCTGGATCGCGAAAAGCGTTCCAATCATCATGCTTGAGTGGGCTAGCAAAGCAATATTTTTTATACCAAGTCTGCATTGGTATATTAGAGTCTAACTCCCATGGCCTTTCGGGATTATCGGTAAAGTAGTGCAGATTAGTCGATACGACTTCATATTCACTCGGACGACGCCGATTTCCTGCAAGGTGAGACCAGGTTTTTAGTGGTTTTAATGCTTCATGTTGTTGTTCTGACATTTTTCAGTTCTCCTTATAATGTGGCCGCTTCAAAGATGCTTATTGAAGTAGAAACGGACTCGGTCGGAGTCCATGTCTATAATTCCGGCAAAAGAGCTGAGATTAATCTCTAGCTCCTGCATACGGAAAGGCCGGCCAAGACATTCTTGAATCGTTTCTTTTTTAAGAATCAACTCATCTTCAGCACTGATGCGCACATAAGCGACCTTATCATCTACCTTAATTTCTTTGCCGGGGTTATCGATTTCCGCTGCATCCATTACCGCAAGCGCAACATCCCCCGCTCTGATAACTGGTCCAACCATGTTATTATTAAGTGCGGTTTCCGACACGGATAATTTTTGAGCTAAGTTATTTGTCATTTTTTTTCTCTATATTTATTCATTGAATAATCTTTTTCACGCAGCTTATATGGAAAAAATATTTTCACTTATTACTTTTTATGAAAATACCTCATCCTCCCACGTATAATAATCATTAGAACCAGAGCTCAGCTTCCCAATAAGTTTTCATAACTCTTCAAAGAGCCTAACCTGAGCTGACATCCATGTCAGCTGTGGGACTTGAACGGTTCAATTCCTTCCACATCTACCAAAATGTCATCACCCTCGATTTTTATCGGGTATTCAGCGATCCGGCAGTCGGAAGGATTAATTCCCTCACCACTATGGCAATCAAACTGCCAAAGGTGTGCCTTGCAGGTCAGCACCTTGCCATCGAATTCACCTTCAACCAACTCGATTTCCTGATGCGGGCACATGGCCTGAAATGCCTTCATCTCGCCGCCTTCAACGCCCACGATTAGGACGTCAATGCCGGTCGACGTAGTGAAGGTCTCCATTTCACCCTCCCAAACATCATCCAATGTGCAAATTTTCTCGAATGCCATAAAGCGAGAAGTCCTCAATTGTCCATAAAGAGAATATCGAGTGTTTCGGTGGGCCGAAGCTCAGCATCCGATACGATCATATCGCGCGGAAACAATTTCCCATCCATATGCCGACGAACACGCAAGACTTTACCCGGTTGCGGATGCACCCTTCTATTAATGGAGTGGTAGGCACATTTCTCTGCTACCTGGTCCATTGTATCCTCCGTGTCAACGGGCACCAACTGAATAACGAAATCTCGCTCAAAATTAGACATAATCGGGAACATCGCCATTTCTTACCTCCTGTTAAATTGTTATTATCTAAATAAAATCAAGCCGCATTTGTTTTTTTCTGGTAAGCGCGAGCCCATCCATAATCATGAGCATCGTCACCAATTACATCCGGCTCAAGACCCATATACTTCAGGGCACCTGCTAAATTCGCGGGCTGAATTTCACCATTCAGGAATCGATCGACAAGGTTCATATGATTTTTGTAACGCTCTGGATCAATCTGAAAACACCAGCGGTCTGCCTCAGAGCTAAAGTGGTAAAGACGTCCCTCATATTCAAGCTGATAGTCCTTCACATTCCATTTATTACCTGGAGTATTGGCAATCGGAAGGTTGCACATATTGCAGATCGTGGGTAGAGTTTCCGGAAATGTCAGCTCCATTCTACCATTCACAACATTGTCGGTAATAACATCCCAACACTGTCCCCAAGTATCATTCCAACCTGGATATTTCTCTTCCAACCATTCCCGCTCTTCTGGTGACACACCTGCTGCCGGATTCCACCAGACGGTAGGGCGCCAATACCACACGCCAAGGTGCATGCCATGGTGTGTTTCATCGAGGTCTTGCATGAACTGATCCCAATACCAGGGTTTATCGAGCCCTAAATCGAGTAATTGGCGTTCAAATTGTGCCACAATCCACTCAAGCATAAACTCCTTAAAGGACTGCTTGCGTGATTCCAAAGGCGTGTAATAATCCATAATGGGGCCGGTAAGGACTGAGAAAAGCTTCCAAGCACGCCAGATTGCGGCATCGACCATTTGTTGTGCTTCATCTTTTTTACCGTTTTTAACCAAAATTTCAAGCGATGGTCCTCCTTGTTGCGCGTGACGTGATTCGTCCGTCTGTATGCTTGAAATCAGGCTAGAAAAAGTATGGTCTCCGGCCTCGGCAGCGTCAGCGGCCAAGCCAAGAAACTGCATATTAGTGAAGCCAGTTTCAAACGCGAAGGTGAGCATAATAGAGACTGCTACAGAATCGCGAGTCATCATCATGTCGTCAAAGAAAGACCGTGCAGCAATTGCGGCCCACTCGTTAGTGTGGATGGCTTTGTGAGCCCAATCCCATTTCCTACTCCGCTTGATATTGGCATACGGGAAGTAGAGTTGTATTTGTCCATGGCGGTTCTCATCCATCATTCCGAACGTCGCCATATTCCGGTTTCCAGGCGCTTTAGCGAATCGTGCCATGCGAGCTTCAGCTGTACTTGCGGCGTATTCTTCAACTGCGATTGCTCCGAAGTGAAGTTGCATGGTGCTAACCCAACCCGGATCAGCCCGATCAACAAAGCCATCCCGTTCCAGTGCCGCTTTGATTGAATATGCGCCAGAATCCTTTTCTCGTTGAATACTTACGTATTCCGGATACGTTACCTTGAACGGTTCATCGTATTCTTCCCAAGCCTCCATCGAAATGCCACGCGCTCCGCTCATTTCATCCGGAAACAGTTCGTCCTCAGTAACATACTTAGGTGTCCAGTTGGTTGTGCGCGTAAGATCGTACCAGTCTTCACGTTTTAACAGTGACATAATGGCCTCCTATTAGGCTTTTCGCTAGTTGGTGCTACAACACCTTTTTTACAGGATCTATTGATCCAACTTCTTGATGCTGCATGTTTATACAACATCACCATACCTAAAACTCTATAATCAAGGTTTGATCAGCATTTTCATTGCATTATCTTTTTTAGTGTGAAAGGTAGCATAAGCCGCATGGATATCGTCTAGCTTAAATTCATGAGAGAAATACTCTTCCGGTGAAATTGCCTCGCGCTCCATCAGGCGCAGTCCTTCCCACATAAATGGCTGCACGTTCGCAAACCCATTCATATGCAGTGTAATATCGCGCAGGAACACATCCGCCAATGGTAAATTAAACTCCTGATCACAGAAAACTCCAATAGCTGCAACCGTGCCACCGGGGCGAATTATATCTAATGCCATTTGTAACGTTTCAGGATAACCAACGACTTCAATGACCTTGTCAAATCCCCGCGTCCCCGATTCTGCAAGTGCTTTATCCATCCAGTTGCTCTCGGATGCATTTATCGGCACAGCTCCTTTTTTCTCTGCCACACTCAAGCGGTGTGATACTCTGTCGATTGCTACTATCATACCGGCAGTTTTTTGTAGAGCGATATCGAGGCACATCAGTCCTGTCGGCCCACAACCAATCAACGCAACATTTTCCCCAGGTACTATATCGGCTAGTTTATTGGCAATGATGGCTGACGGTAGGTTACAGGAAAGCGTTAAAGCGGCTGGATCTGAAATTGCATCTGGTACTTTAATAGCGTGTGCGTCTGCATGGGGAAGAATTAATGCTTCGGCATGAGTACCATTTAGGTTACCAAAGGGAACGCCAAAACCGTATACGGCCTTATTTGTCGTCTCACAGTGTGCAGTTTGCCCAACATTACACATATAGCAATCTCCACATGAACACGAATAAGCCATGGATACCCGGTCCCCCGGCTTAAAGCGACCCACATCTTTACCAATTTCTTTTACTCGTCCAATTAGTTCATGCCCAGTCTGAGAGCGTCCCTTTTCCATCATTGCATCCAGAGCCCCACGGTAGACGTGTAAATCAGATCCGCAGATAGATGTGGCTGAAACCTCGACCAACATTGCATGATCATCGATTAGCCTGGGATCATCAATATTTGCAGCCCGAATGTTTTCAGGCCCATAATAAATAGAAGCTCTCACTATTTATCTCCTTTATAATAGATAGCTTTAGCCAGAAATAGCCTTAATATGTCAATCGAATAAATTAAGCTTGACAACGGAAAAGAGGAAATATTTAAATAACGACCGGCCTGAATGAGCAACTCTTTCCCGAATATAAATTTTTTAGGTATACCGAGAACGTTTATTATCAATTCCCAAAAAATTGAATTACGGTTAGCCGCAATAGACAATAGGCCATTACTTTTATGACGCATGCCAGGCGATAGTTGATCAAAGGTATCTAAACCTAGGTTTATGATTTTTGCACTTAAATAAATCGTGTTGTTTTTATTTTCGATGGGTGCTAGTACTGAATAGATAGAAAGATCTGCACAATATGATTTCAGATCATTGCCTATTCTTCGAGCGGGGGGAGTCACACCAAGCGATAGGTTGCTATTTTTGCTGATGCGAGCATGTTGCGGAACATAGCAAAGAGGGATTCTGCGACTATTTACACTTTTACTGTTCAGATTGGTATTATCTGCCGTCGTCTGATTGACCGTATCAATGTCATTTCTGATAAGACTAAAACTGACATGACAGCCACGGCTGACTTCTTTTGAGTCCAGTGTTGCTGAAGATGAAGAGTACTTTATTCTTTCCGCGCCAACTTCGTGGCCCGCACTGCCCTCACTCAATGTCTGAGACTTACGCACGAAAACCCCTGGGTTTAAGGTACTAGCTTCCCCAACCCCATTTAAAAAAGAAAATCGTGCAAGCAATCCTGCGGCTATGGGATATTTCATAAACTCTTTTTTTATTATTGTCTTGTGTCATTCAGTATGCAATCAATGTTCCAATATGGAAAACTCCTTTTAAATTAAAACGTTACACTCAAACAAGTCTCATTATTCAAGGTCTATCGCCATCTAACACTGACTAATTGGTTAATTTTTTTATTTTTCTAACCAAATGGTTAAATTTTCTGATGCGCTCTCCACTAGCGCTCCCCAGTTCTAACCCGATCTTCTCATCCGTCGAACGGGGTGTCGGTGAGCCTGTTCGATGACTGTGACACCACCCTGCAGGCCGTTGGTAATTCCGGCTACGGTAGGGTGTGATTCCTGCTGGGATTGATGTGAGATCGGTACGTTTGATACCAAAGTTAATAGGTAAACGCTGGTTTATTAGCGCCAACCCCGCTGACGTACTTGCCGGATCAGTCGTGGGCCTTGGCCAATGCCTGATCCAGATCGGCGATCAGGTCATCGATGTGCTCGATGCCGACCGACAGGCGCACCATCTCCGGTGAGACCCCGGCGGATTTCAGCTCCGCCTCGTTCAACTGGCGGTGGGTGGTTTCGGCCGGAATGGCGGCCAGGGACTTGCAATCACCGATGTTCACCAGGCGCAGGAAGATCTGCAGCGCGTCGTAGAATTTGCGGGTGCCCTCACGGCCAGAGCCGAGGCCAAAGCTGAGGATGCCGGAGGCCCTGCCGCCCATGTACTTCTGTGCCAGCGGGTGATCCTTGTGGCTGGGCAGGCCGGCATAGTTCACCCAGACCACATCGGGGTGGTTCTCCAGATATTCGGCTACCTTCTGCGTGTTGGCACAGATCCGCTCCATGCGCAGGGAAAGGGTTTCCAGCCCCTGCAGCAGCAGGAAGGCGTTCAGCGGAGAGAGGGCCGCGCCCATGCTGCGTAGCGGCACCACCCGGGCCCGGCCGATGAAGGCGGCGGGGCCGAACGCTTCGGTGTAGACCACCCCGTGGTAGGAGGCGTCCGGCGTGTTGAGCTGCGGGAAGCGCTCTTGCTGTTCATGCCAGGGGAATTTGCCCGAATCGACGATCACTCCCCCGACGCTGGTGCCGTGGCCACCGATATATTTGGTGGCGGAGGTGACGATGATATCGGCCCCGTGTTCGAGCGGACGCCACAGGGAGGGGCTGGGAACGGTGTTGTCCACCACCAGCGGGACGCCGTGGCGGTGGGCGATGGCGGCGATCGTTTCGATGTCGGCGATGCCGCCGGAGGGGTTGCCGATCGACTCGCAGTAGATCGCCTTGGTGCGGGCATCGATCTTGCCCTCCAGCTCGGCGAGCTGATCCTTGTTGACGAAGCGCACTTCGATCCCCTGGCGCGGTAGCGTGTGCGCAAACAGGTTGTAGGTGCCGCCGTACAGCTCGCTGGTGGCGATGATGTTGTCGCCGGCTTCGGCCAGCGTCTGTACCGTTAGGTGATCGCCGCCATGCCGGAGGCGACGGCCAGCCCCGCGATGCCACCCTCCATCGCCGCCACGCGCTGCTCCAGCACCGCGTTGGTGGGGTTGGTCATGCGGGTGTAGATGTTGCCGGGCACCTTGAGGTCGAACAGGTCGGCACCGTGCTGGGCATCGTCGAACGCGTAGGAGGTGGTTTGGTAGATCGGTACGGCCACCGACTTGGTGACCGGATCGGGCTCGTAGCCGGCGTGCAAAGCGAGTGTTTCCAGTTTCATCGGAAGGCTTCCTGTTGGTTTGTCGCGACGCTCGCGCCCGGTGGCGAGGCTGCCCCGGGCGCTCACCGCTTATTGGAATCGGTTACAATCGGGTGTTGATCAACAGCGCTCAGTGTACCCCCTAACGCTTCAGGAGACACCCCGATGGCCAAACCCAAAACCGCCTTTGTCTGCCATGATTGCGGCGCCGACTACCGCAAGTGGCAGGGGCAGTGCAGCGCCTGTGGAGCCTGGAACACCATCACCGAGGTGCGGCTCGGTTCGGATGCCGGTGCCGCCCGGGGCAGCCGGTTTGCCGGCTATGCCGGCGCTGCCGGCGCGCAGCAGCGGGTGGTCAGCCTCGGTGAGGTGGCGCTGGAGGAGATGCCACGGTTCTCCAGCGGCAGCTCCGAGCTGGATCGGGTGCTCGGCGGGGGGCTGGTGCCGGGCTCGGCGGTGCTGATCGGAGGCCATCCCGGGGCGGGCAAGAGTACCCTGCTGCTGCAGACCATGGCTCACCTGGCGGCACAAATGCCTGCGCTCTATATCACCGGCGAGGAGTCGTTGCAGCAGGTGGCGATGCGCGCCGCCCGGCTGGGGCTGAAGGCGGACCGGCTGCAGATGCTGTCGGAAACCTCGGTGGAAACGATCTGTGACCTGGCCCATGCGCTGCAGCCCAGGGTGATGGTGATCGATTCCATCCAGGTGATGCATGTAAGCGAGGTATCGTCGGCGCCGGGTTCGGTCTCACAGGTACGCGAAAGCGCCGCCTGCCTGATCCGCTATGCCAAACAGACCGGCACCGTGCTGTTTCTGGTGGGGCATGTGACCAAGGATGGTTCCCTGGCCGGCCCCAAGGTGCTGGAACACATGATCGATTGCTCGCTGCAGTTGGAAGGCTCCTCCGACAGCCGGTTCCGTACCCTGCGCAGCCACAAGAACCGTTTCGGCGCCGTCAATGAGCTGGGGGTGTTTGCCATGCTGGAAAACGGCCTGAAAGAGGTGAAGAACCCCAGCTCCATTTTTCTCAGCCGTGGCAGCGAGCCCAGTTCCGGCAGTGTGGTGATGGTGGTCTGGGAGGGGACGCGGCCGCTGCTGGTGGAGTTGCAGGCACTGGTGGACAGCTCGCACCTGTCCAACCCGCGCCGGGTGGCGGTGGGGATGGATCAGAACCGGCTGGCGATGCTGCTGGCGGTGCTGAACCGTCATGGCGGGTTGATGACCGGAGATCAGGATGTGTTCGTCAACGTGGTGGGCGGGGTCAAGGTGCTGGAAACCAGTGCGGATCTGGCGCTGCTGCTGGCGATCGTCTCCAGTTTCCGTGATCGGCCGCTGTCGCAGGCGCTGATGGTGTTTGGTGAGGTGGGGCTCTCCGGCGAGATACGCCCGGTGCCCAATGGCCAGGAGCGCATTCGGGAAGCGGCCAAGCATGGTTTCAAACGGGCCATCGTGCCGGTGGCCAATGTGCCGCGCGAGCCGCTGGCCGGTATGGAGGTGGTGGGGGTAAAGACCCTGGCGCAAGCGCTGGATGCGATCTGATCAGCCCCCCTCTTCATCCCCATCCAGGATCAACTGCTCCAGCTCCCGCTCCAGCAGGGCCGCATCGCCCAGGTTCAACTCGATCAAACGGCGCAGGTGGGTGATGCTGTCGATCTCCATCTCTCCGGCGGTAAAGCCGTACTGGGGGGGTTGGGCATGGGTGAGCACGGCGGGAATCTCGATCAGAATATCATTGGCCAGGTAGAGGTGCAGTTTGACGCGGTCGTTCAGCTCCACGGGCAGAGGGCTGCTGGATTCGACCAGGGTGCCCCGCAGCGAAATGTCGATCAGTTGTACCACGGCTGAGCCCTTGTCGCTGTGCAGTTCGCACTCGGCGTCGAAAGGGATGCGGGTAAAGCGGCGGCGTTCGTCATTGGTATTCACGCTCAAAGTCCTCGCTGATCGATATTGCTCGCAGTCATGGTAGTATACTCCGTTCACGTTGTGGAGCCCGGCTGCGCCAGATCAATAGAGCCATGACCGGCTTCGGCTAGTCTGGCCATCTCGTAGGGGCGGCCATCGAGGCGAGGTATGTTCGAAATCATGTATGATCTGCTCAGGGCAGGACGACACTCACGCTACTTCAGTCATACACGCAGTCACCATCTCTTCACCCGAGTGCGGCTCATCGCCCTCCTTTTGGCGCTGTTGCAAAGCGGCTGGATATTGGTCGACTGGCTGCTGCTGCCGGAAGCGGTCAGCACCACCATCGCGTATGGGCGCATCGCCGCGAGCGGATGCTGCCTGTTGCTGGCGCTCTGGTGGTCCCACCCCTACCGGATCGAGATTTCACTGATCCGCCTGTTTCTGCTGGTATTGATACTCACCATCTTCCAGACCTGGAGCAATGCCGTGTTGATTCAGCATGGTTTCGTCTCCGGCGCGGTGGCGGGATACGCCTTTTTTCCCTTCATGATCATCACCATGCTGGCGATCTTCCCGCTGACTCTATGCGAGGTTGCCGGGTTTGCTCTGTTCGTACTGCTGGTGGAGCTGGTCACCCAGCTCTGGAACGGCGAGTTTGGCCAGATGGCGGGGGTGAATGATCTCTGGCTGCTGGCGGTGCTGGGCGCCATCGCGGGCTGGGCGTCGGTCAATCAGCTCAGCATGTTATTGACCCTCTATCGCCAGGCCACCCGTGACCCGCTGACCGGTCTGGCCAACCGGCGCCAGGCGATGGGGCAGCTCGACGGGGATATCGCCGACGCCCAGCTGCACCATCAGCCACTGGGCGTGCTGCTGTTCGATCTGGACAAATTCAAGGCGTTCAATGATCTCTATGGCCACGCCTCGGGCGATCTGGTACTGAAGCAGTTCGCCACCATTCTCAAGGAGCACGCCAGGCGCAAGACCGATCTGGCCGGGCGGGTTGGCGGCGAGGAGTTTCTACTGGCCCTGCCGCAAACCGATCAGCAGCAGGTCATCGAGCGGGCGGAGTCGATCCGCAGCGCCTGTCATCGGGTGCGGTTGCGACTGCCCACCGGGGATGAGGTCGGCTTTACCACCAGTATCGGCATTGCCATGTTGCAGCCGGGTGAGGGGCGGTCTGAATTGTTGCAGCGAGCGGACGTGGCGCTCTATGAGGCCAAGGATGGGGGGCGCGATCGCTACTGTCTGGCCGCTGCGGCACCGGCGGCAGAGGAGGAAAACCGACCGGTGCCGCAGCAAGGGTCGCCGGCGGCGGCCCTTGCCGGTGGTGGCGGCGCACCGGCAGACTTCAGCTCAAGCGGCGATACTTGATCCGCTCCGGCTGGTGCTCCTTGCCGTAACGGCGCTTGTAGTCGGCGGCGTATTCGCTGTAGTTGCCTTCGAAGAACTCCACGTTGGAATCGCCCTCGTAGGCGATGATGTGGGTGCAGATCCGGTCGAGGAACCAGCGGTCGTGGGAGATCACGATGGCGCAGCCGGGGAAGGCCAGCAGCGCCTCCTCCAGCGCCCGCAGGGTCTCGATATCCAGATCGTTGGTCGGCTCATCCAGCAGCAGTACGTTGCCACCCTCCTTCAGCAGTTTCGCCATGTGCAGCCGGTTGCGCTCGCCGCCGGAGAGATCCTTGACGAACTTCTGCTGGTCTGAGCCCTTGAAGTTGAAGCGGCCACAGTAGGCCCGGGCCGGGGTCTGGTAGTTGCCCACGGTGATGATCTCCTGACCGTCGGAGATCTCCTGGAACACGGTGTTGTCGCCATTGAGCTCGCGTGACTGGTTGACGTAGGAGAGCTGCACGGTGGAGCCGATCTCGATCTCGCCGGAGTCGGGCTGCTCCTCGCCGGTCAGCAGGCGGAACAGGGTGGACTTGCCAGCGCCGTTGGGACCGATGACGCCCACGATCGCCCCCGGCGCAATGGCAAAACTCAAATTCTCGAACAGCAGCCTGTCGCCGTAGGACTTGGTGACGTCGTGCAGCTCGATCACCTTGTCCCCCAGGCGCGGCCCGGGTGGAATGTAGATCTCCTGGGTTTCGTTACGCTGCTGGAATTCGCGCGAGTTCATCTCCTCGAACGCCTTCAGCCGCGCCCTGGATTTGGCCTGACGCCCCTTGGCCCCCTGCCGTACCCACTCCAGCTCGGCTTTGATCGCCTTGCGGTGGGAGGCTTCCGACTTGGCTTCCTGCTCCAGGCGGGCCTCCTTCTGTTCCAGCCAGCTGGAATAGTTGCCCTCCCACGGGATGCCGTGGCCGCGGTCCAGCTCCAGTATCCAGCCGGCGGCGTTGTCGAGGAAGTAGCGGTCGTGGGTGATCGCCACCACGGTGCCGGGGTACTCCTGCAGGAAACGCTCGATCCAAGCGATCGATTCGGCATCCAGATGGTTGGTTGGCTCATCCAGCAGCAGCATGTCCGGGTGCTCCAGCAGCAGGCGGCAGAGCGCCACGCGGCGGCGTTCGCCACCGGAGAGCCGCGCGATCTTTGCCTCCCAGGGCGGCAGGCGCATGGCATCGGCGGCGCGCTCCAGCGTCTGCTCCAGGTTGTGGCCCTCCTTTGCGGCGATCAGGTTTTCCAGCTCAGCCTGCTGCTTGGCCAGCGCATCGAAGTCCGCTTCCGGGTCGGCGTAGGCCGCATAGACCTGGTCCAGCTCGGCCAGCGCGTTTTTGACATCGGCAACCGCCTCTTCGACCACTTCACGCACGGTTTTGCTCTCATCCAGCTCCGGCTCCTGCGGCAGGTAGCCCACGTTCAGGTTGGGCATCGGGCGCGCCTCGCCGGTGTACTCCTGATCCACCCCCGCCATGATGCGCAGCAGGGTGGATTTGCCGGCCCCGTTCAACCCCAGGACACCGATCTTGGCGCCGGGGAAAAAGGAGAGGGAGATATCCTTGAGGATTTCACGCTTGGGCGGCACCACCTTGCCCACGCGGTTCATCGTGTAAACATAAGATCCTGTTTTGTTACCTTTAGACACTCATTTCACCCATCTGCATAATAGAATTTACATAACCGCCTTTGAATCAGCATCGACCTCCGCCCCATCCAGCAGCGGCAGGCCCGATGCTTGCCCTGGCTGCCGGACCTGGGTAACCGGGCGAGCAGTTGAGCCGTCAAATCCGCATCCGGTTCGGTTGCCGCAACGATCATGTGGAAGGCGCCCATTCTACCGTGGTGGGCCCTGTGGTTACAGGCTTGCGGAGTGATGATGCACATGCGCCCGGTAGCTGCCGATACCGCAGGGGCCGTTGGCGAATTACGAATTTTCTGAATGTTACGCGCAGTCTGATCGGTGAGCGAGACCTGCTACAACCCGTCCGGGATGCACTCAAGACACTAGAGAAGCATGCCGATCGGGTCATCTGGCGCTGGTTATCGACGTTGACCAATGTGCAACTTGAAGGTATGGATAATCTGTTTCAGGCGACGCGGTTACGTCACGCGCTCGTGGCTATCACAATACGGGTAGCTTCATCGCCATGGTCTATCTGATTGGCAGCCCGATGGAAATGGTTCAGGCGAGCACCAAACCCACATAAAACGACGAAGATCCTTTTTTATCACTCACGCAAAGCTTCTATTAATCGCTCCTTTCGCGCCCGCAATAGCTCTTGCAGGGTATAGACGACTGATCCCAGCAGCACACCCCAAAACGCTGAACCAATGCTCAGGATGCTGATGCCAGAGGCGGTCACCATAAAAGTGATCACAGCTGCATCCAAGTGCACTTTGTCCTCCAGTGCTGTACTCAGGCTGCTGCTGATGGCGCCGAGAAGGGCAAGACCCGCGATGATCGCTATCATCTCACTAGGGAAGCTGGTGAAGAAAAGAACGATACTACCAGCGAGAATCCCTCCTATGAGATAGAACAGGCCATTGGCCACACCGGCCCAGTAACGTTTATCGGGATTTTCATGCGCATCGGCGCTGGTACAAATGGACGCCGTAATCGCTGCAATCACGGTGGTTATACCACCGAAAAATGCCGTTGGAATCGATACCAGTGAAAGCATTGACACAATGGGCTTTGAAGCAAAGCTGTATCCAGAAGCCTTGAGAATGGTAAAGCCCGGCAAAAACTGCCCCGTCAAACTAACGATCACCAGCGGTAACGCCAATCCCAGCGTCGAACTCCAGCTCCAGTTGGGCGTGATTAAAATTGGACTGGCTAATCGCCACTCCAACTGACTCAGGTTGGCATCCAACGCGGTTACGGAGAGCACCAAACCCAGTAATACCATCAATACCAGGAAGTAAGCACGACTGACGAATTTAAACAGTACAAAGCCGAGGATCATCGCACAGGTCACCAACGGCACCGAATCCAGCGTCCGAAACGCCCCCAGACCAAAATCGAACAGTATCCCCGCCATCATGGCGGCGGCGACCCCTTTTGGAATCAGCTGCACCACTTTATCAAACAGGCCGGTAATACCGACCAAGAAGATAATGACCGCCGCGGTGATGTAAGCCGCTACCGCTTCATTGATCGACAACTCTGGAAAGAGTGCCACCAGCAGCACCGTGCCCGGTGCCGACCACGCCGTGATGACCGGAATTCTGAACCATAAACTGAGCACAATCCCTGTCACAGCCGCGCCGATGGAGATCGCCCACACCCATGAGGCCATCATCTCCACCGAGATACCGGCATTTTGAGCCGCTTGAAAAAAGATCGCCAGCGGCCCCGAATAGGACACCAGTACTGCCATAAGGCCGGCCATGATGGTGGAAACGGAGAGATCCCTGAGCATCAACCCTCCCCTTTTTCGGTGATAGCAACCACACTCACCCCCATAACACCTCCATAACACCGCTAAAAACTAGCACACCGCTGGGAAAACAGCTCTGCGGGCGGCCCAAGCCGAGGAGCCTCCTTTCATCTTGCGGTTGCGTAGCGTTATAGCGGCAGATCGCGCATCTGCGCGGGGTAGCGGCAGACTTCACCACCATCCTCGAGGTAGTCGTCTGCATCCAACCTCGAGGTGTGCGGCTTTGGGCGTCATGCGGATTGTCTGCCTCAGATGAATGAAATCAAAGGTGATAGATATCCAGCACCTGATGGATATAGTCGTTCTTCAGCACCACCTTCTTGCGCTTGATCCTCAGCTTACCATCTTCACCACGAATCACGTTGACGAACGCCGTA
>Ga0114984_1000071_pt1 | contig 38750 bp, 37 predicted proteins | sample Shrwel1BS1Day1_FD_96987 | JGI IMG/M metagenome (GOLD analysis project Ga0114984, IMG submission 96987) | Subsurface microbial communities from deep shales in Ohio, USA - Utica-3 well 1 S-1-Day1 | ecosystem: Environmental > Aquatic > Deep subsurface > Shale gas/oil reservoir > Produced water/Flow...
CCCCAGCACGTCGGCCTCGCCCACCCCGGGCAGCTGGCGCAGCTCATCCAGGATATTCAGGGTGGCGTAGTTCTGCATGTAGATGTTGTCGTAGTCCCCCTCGGGTGACACCAGGGCGATCAGCATCAGGATGGAGCTCGAGCGCAACTTGACCGTGACCCCCTGCGCCTGCACCGCTTCAGGCAGCTGTGACAGGGCACCCTGCACCCGGTTGTTGACGTTGATGGTGTTGATATCGCCATCCGTGCCGATGGCAAAGGAGACATTCAGGCTCATGATGCCGTTGTCGGCGCTGGTCGAGGTCAGGTAGATCATGTTCTCCACCCCGTTGATCGCCTCGGCCAGCGGAGCCGCCACGGTCTGTGCCACCGTCTCGGCGTCGGCGCCGGGGAAGCGGGCCGTCACCGAAACCGTGGGCGGCACCACGCTGGGATACTGCTCGATCGGCAGCACCCGCATGCTGATCAGACCCATCAGGGTCAGGATGATCGCCAGGACCGAGGCAAAGACCGGACGCGAGATAAAAAAACTGGAGAAGTTCATTCGCCGCCCGCCCCCTCTGCCTGTTCAGCGGCTGCGGCCGCCGGCCGGATCGGGGTGCCCGGCTGAATATCGGCGGGATCGCCGGCGACAACCTTCATCCCCTCCTCGAGCCCATCGAGAATGATCTGCCACTCACCGGCAATATCACCCAGCTGAACCACCTGCGCCCGGGCCTTGCCCTCCTCGTCGACCACAAACACCTGGGGCCCCATCAACCCCTGAGTCACGGCGATCTCGGGCACCGCAATCACGTCGAACCGCTTCATCCCTTCGATGTTGACGCGCACAAACTGCCCCGGTAGCACCTGGGCCTGCGGGTTTTCAAACCGGGCCGATGCCTGCACCGTGCTGGTGCGCTCATCTATGCGCGAGCCCAGAAACTCCATCCGCCCCGGCAGGGTCAGCGGGTTGGTGGCATAGCTATCGGCCACCTGCAGGGTCGCCGGAATCTGGCGAATATCGATCCCAGCGGCGACCAGCTGCTTGCGCAGCTCGAAGGCGTCCCGCTGGGGCAGCTGGAAGCGCACCTCGAGCGGGTCGAGCGGGGTGATGGTGACCAGCTCGGTGCCAAAGTTGACCAGATTGCCCACATTGACCTGGCTGAGCCCGATCATCCCCCCCACCGGGGCCTTCACCCGGGTGTAATCCAGATCGATGCGGGCGCTGGCCAGGGCCGCCTCGGCCTGGGCCACCCGTGCCTGGGCGATGCTCAGCTCGGCCTGCGCCTGGTCGACCACCTGCTGGCTGACCGAGTTGCGACTGAGCAGCTGCCGATAGCGCTGGGCGTCGCGGCGGGCGCGCTCCATCTCCGCCACGGCACTTTTCAGGTCGGCGGCGCGTTCGTTGACGCGGGCCTGGTACAGTTCCGACTCGATGGTGTAGAGCAGATCCCCCTGCTCCACCCGGTCACCCTGCTCGAACTGGCGGCTCTCCAGCACCCCGGTCACCCGCGCCACCACGGTCACCTCGTCGTCACTGCGCAACAGGGATGAGTAGGATTTTTGCAGCGGAATATCCCGCCGCTCGATGGTCAACACCTCCGTCGTCACCGGCGCCAGTGTGGCTGCGCCGGATCCGCTCTGGGGTGACTGATCGCTACCGCAGGCCACCAGCAGTGAGGCCGCCAGCGCCAGCAGCACGGCGCGACCGGTATGAAAAGCTGTTTTCATCATCTTTATCCCGTTTCCAGAAGCAGAGTGATATTGATTGAGCACGTTACATTCATTCACGTATGGATATACAACCGACCAGCTTGACTGAACAGGCGCATCATAACCCATGGTTGAGCCGGTGGTGATCGGACTCCCCGCGTTCACCACCCTCTGGGAGGCAGCCTATCATCAAGAGCGTTACCAAAAGAACCCGCTGCCGTATCGCCGCTACAGCCACAACTCGGGGCGCTGCTGGTTCATTGGAAAGCTGTTGGGGAACCGCCCCGTCTCTTGATTTCGGTCAGTATGGCACGATTGGGACCAACTTCGCCAGCGCGAAGGAGATGGGCCCAGCCGGGAGGGGCGATCAGCGCCTGCGTTCATAAACACTCAAACTCACGGCGGTTGCCAAGTTGAGCGATTCGATCTGCCCCGCCCCGGCAATGGTGAATCGGCGCACCGCAAGACTATCGAGCTGCTCACGGGGGAGTCCGCGCGCCTCGTTGCCAAACAGATAACAATCACAGCGACTGAACGCGGCTGCGGTGAGCGGCTCCCCCTGCAGGTCGAGACAACCGATCCGGCCAAACCGAGCCGCCAGGCTTTGCAGGGGCACCTCAAGCTCCAACGGCACATGGAAGATCGCCCCCATGCTGGCGCGGATCACCTTGGGGTTGAACGGATCGACACTGTTGGGGCTGAGCAGGCAACGAAAGCCACCAAACCAGGCCAGGGTGCGCAAAATGGTGCCCAGATTGCCCGGGTCCTGCACCTCATGCAGGTAGATGGCGATCTCCTCCCCTCCGGGTTGCGAGCGGATCGCCGCGATCGGCACCAGCGCCACGATCCCCTGCGGTGATCGGGTGGCGCTGAGCGCGCGCATCTGTCGGCTGCTGATCTCCTGTTTTGCCAGCGGCGTGGGCCAGTCCCGATACTCGGCGGTGAGATAGAGCTGCGCCGAGCCCAGCTCGGGGCGGGTTTGTAGCGCCTGCTGCAACTCCAGCACCAGGTGCTCCCCTTCGACCAGGCAGGCACCCAGCTGGTGGCGGTACTTTTTCTGCTGCAGCTTTTTGATCTCGTCCAGCTTCATGCCGTTTTGGTTTTCCGCGCTTTGAGCAGATCCAGCGCCACCGCCTCGGCCACCCTGATGCCATCGATCCCCGCCGAGAGGATGCCGCCGGCATAGCCGGCCCCCTCGCCGGCGGGATAGAGCCCGGATACGTTCAGACTCTGCAGCGTGTCACGGTCGCGGGTGATGCGAATCGGTGCCGAGGTGCGTGACTCGATCCCGGTCAGCACCGCATCGGCCCGATCGAAGCCGGGGAGCTTGCGAGCAAAGGCGGGCAGCGCCTCCCGGATCGCCTCGACGGCGTAGCCCGGCAGCGCCTCGGAGAGATCGCACAGGGTCACCCCCGGCTGGTAGGAGGGTTCCACCTCACCCAGTGTCACCGATGGCCGCCCCTGCAGGAAATCCCCCACCAGTTGGGCCGGGGCGCGGTAGTCACAGCCGCCGAGCCGATAGGCGATCGACTCCAGTCGTTCCTGCAGCTCGATTCCGGCCAGCGGACCGCCGGGGAAATCCCGCTCCGGGTCGATCCCCACCACGATGCCAGCGTTGGCGTTACGCTGTTTGCGTGAGTACTGGCTCATGCCGTTGGTCACCACCCGCCCCGCCTCCGAGGTGGCCGCGACCACCTGGCCACCGGGGCACATGCAGAAGCTGTATACGGCACGAGCGTTTTTGGCGTGGTGGATCAGTTTGTAATCCGCCGCCCCCAGCGCCGCGTGGCCGGCATACCGGCCCAGGCGCGCCCGGTCGATCATCGCCTGCGGGTGCTCGATCCGCAGGCCGATGGCAAAGGGCTTGGGCTCGAGATGGACCCGGCGCTCATGCAGCATACGAAAGGTATCGCGGGCACTGTGCCCCAGCGCCAGCACGACGTGGCGACTGAGCAGTTGGCTGCCATCGGCCAGAACCACCCCCTGGATGGCGCCGTTTTCCAACAGCAGGTCGGTGACTTTGGTTTCAAACCGAATTTCACCCCCCATGGCGATGATATCTTCCCGCATCCCCGAAACCACTTTGGTCAATCGGAAGGTGCCGATGTGCGGCTTGTTCAGGTAGAGGATCTCCTCGGGCGCGCCGTGGTCGACAAACTCCTGCATCACCTTGCGGCCACGGAACCCGGGATCTTTGACCTGGGAATAAAGTTTGCCATCGGAAAACAGCCCGGCCCCCCCTTCGCCAAACTGCACGTTGGACTCGACGGAAAGTCTGTTTTGCCGCCAGAGCGCCCAGGTATCCTGGGTGCGCTGGCGTACCTCGCGCCCCCGCTCCAGCACAATGGGCTTGAACCCCATCTGCGCCAACAGCATGGCCGCAAACAGGCCACAGGGGCCAAAGCCGATCACCAGCGGCCGCTCATCCAGACCGGCGGGCGCCCTGGCGACCGGTCGATACACCGTATCCGGCGCGGGCGTCACCCGCGGGTCGGTGGCAAAGCGGCGCAGCACGGCGGCCTCGTCTTTCACCTCCAGGTGGAGGATATAGACAAACCGGATCTCGCTGTTTTTCTTGCGCGCGTCATAACTGCGTTTGAACGGTGTGTAACCGAGCAGCTGGTCGGCGGGCAGTTGCAACCGGCTGAGGATGGCCTGGCGCAGGGCGGCCTCGGTATGATCGAGGGGCAGGGAAAGTTCGCAAAGGCGGATCATGACAGGGGCTCCGGCCGGTCCAACCCGGCAAAGGGGCGATGGAGCGCCAAGTATACCGGCTCGGTCGAGCAAAGTCAGTCCGGTATGGGTGCGGCGATGGTGGCGAGCGGCCCGGGAAGGTACAATCCCCCCCCTGATCAGCAGAAGATTGGCAAACCACCATGGCCCGTACCAAAAGCAGCGCCCGCTGGCTCGATGAGCACGTCAACGACCCCTTCGTCAAACAGGCCCGCAAAGAGGGCTACCGCTCCCGTGCCAGCTACAAGCTGCTGGCGATCGATGCCAAGGACCAGCTGATCCGCCCCGGCATGTTGGTGATCGACCTGGGCTGCGCCCCCGGTGGCTGGTCGCAGGTCGCCTCCGAACGGGTCGGCCCAGGCGGCAAGGTGATCGGCTGCGACATCCTGCCGATGGACAGCCTGCCCGGGGTGGAGTTCATCCAGGGTGACTTTAGCGAAGAGAGCGTGTTCAACCAGATCATGCGGGTCATCGCCGGCGCTCCGGTGGACCTGGTCATTTCCGACATGGCGCCCAACCTGAGCGGCATCGCCGCGGCGGATCAAGCCGCCTCCATCTACCTGATCGAGCTGGCGCTGGATCTGGCCCGGCAGGTACTCAAGCCCCGGGGCAGTTTCATCGCCAAGGCGTTTCAGGGGGAGGGGTATGAACCCTTCGTGAAGGCGCTGCGCAACGAGTTCGACCAGGTGGTCATTCGCAAACCACAAGCCTCACGTTCCCGCTCGCGGGAGGTCTATCTGGTGGGCAAGGGGTTGCGGGGCTGACGGCAGATGGCTTGAACAGGGGTGTGGCGCGCATCCGCTTACCCGCCACGGCTCAGTAAAACCGGATCAACACCACCCCCACCATCAGGAACACTACCCCGACCATCCGCCCCAGGGTGATATCGATCTGGGGGAAGGTCGCCCACCCCAGGTGATCGAGCATCACCGAGGTGATCAGCTGACCGGCCACGAACAGCGCAATCATGACCGCCGCGCCGATGCGTGGCGCCAGGAAGGTACCGGTGGCCACGAACAGGGCCCCCATGACCCCGCCGCTCCAGGCCCACCAGGGCGCCTGTTTCAGTTGTGACCACAGCGGCCAGTCGAAGCGCATCCCCACCAGCACGGCCAGGAGCACCAGGGTGCCAACGAAAAACGAGATGAAAGAGGCCCAGATCGCGCCCTGACTGTGCAGCGCCAGGGTGCTGTTCACCCCCGCCTGCAGCGGCATCACCATGCCGGCCACAAACGCCAGCGCCAGCCAGAAAAACAGCATCGGATCTCCTTTCATCATCACGCTCGCATCAGCCGCTCAGCGGCGGGTCAGGTAGACACCACACTCCAGATGGTCAGTGTAGGGAAACTGATCGAAGATGGCGAACCGCTCCAGAGTGTGGCTGCTGCCGAGCTGGCGCAGATTTTCCTGCAGCGTCTGCGGATTGCAGGAGATATAGAGAATATGCGGGTAGGCGCTGATCTGCTCGACGGTGTGTCGATCCAGGCCGGCACGGGGCGGGTCCACCAGCACGGTGGTGAACCGGCACTGCTCCAGCGCCAGCCCCTGCACCTTGCGGCTGCTTCTCTCCCCCTTGAGGATCAGTGCCAGCTCCTCCGACGACAGGCGCACCACATCGATATTGTCGATGCCGTTTTCCCTGATGTTCCACTGGGCCGAACGCACCGACCCCTTGGCGATCTCGGTGGCCACCACGCGCCTGAAGTTCTGCGCCAGTGGCAGGGTAAAATTGCCGTTGCCGCAATAAAACTCGAGCAGATCCCCGCCGGCCGCGGCGCTGGCGTCGAGCGCCCACTCGATCATCTTCCGGCAGACATGGCCGTTGGGCTGGGTGAAACCGTTCTCGGTTTGCTGATAGCGATAGGTACGGCCGTTGATCGTCAGATTCTCGATCACGAAGTCCCGCTCCAGCACGATCTTCTGTTTGCGGGCGCGACCGATGATATCGATGTCGAACCGTTCGCGCAGCGGCCTGACCCGCTCGACCCACGCCTCATCCAGCTTGCGGTGGTAGATCAGGCTGACCAGTAACTCACCGGAGAGCGTGCTGAGAAAGTCGATCTGGAACAGTTTGAAGCGCAACACCGGATCGGGGCGGATCGCATCCAGCAGCGCAAACATCACCTCATGGATCCGCGTGGCGACCATCGGGCAGCTATCCAGCCGCACCGGTGTGCGCTTGTCGCCATCGAACATCACATAGTAGAGATCATCGCCCTCGTGCCAGGTGCGAAACTCCGCCCGCAGGCGGTAGTGCTCTGGTGGCGAGGAAAAACATTCGATCGCGGGCAGGTCGAACTCGGCAAATTGCGCCTCGATGCGGGCCTGCTTATGGGCCAGCTGAGCGGCGTACTGTTCAGGCTCCACACGGGGAAGGGGCATCGGCTAACCTCTGTGTTCTGCTGCAGGTGACAGGGCGGCGGATTTTAGCACACCCCTCCCCAGCCTTCATTCAGCGCTCGATCCAGCGTAGAATGCGAGGATTGATTTGTCTTCAACCGACTCAGAGACGACGATGTCCGACAGCAAGCGCAAGATTCTCGTCACCAGTGCCCTGCCCTACGCCAACGGCCCCATCCACCTGGGCCATCTGGTGGAGTATATCCAGACCGACATCTGGGTTCGTTTTCAGAAGCAGCGCGGCCATCGGTGCATTTACGTCTGTGCCGATGATGCCCACGGTACGCCGATCATGCTCAAGGCCGACCAGCTGGGGATCACCCCGCAGGCGCTGGTCGATCGGGTCAGCGCGGAACATCAGCGCGACTTCGCCGGTTTCATGGTCGATTTCGACAACTACTACTCCACCCACTCGGAGGAGAACCGCCACTTCTCGACGCTGATCTACCAGCGCCTGCGCGCGGGCGGCCACATCAGCCGCCGCACCATCACCCAGGCCTTTGACCCGGTGAAAAAGATGTTCCTGCCGGATCGCTTCATCAAAGGGGACTGCCCCCGGTGCGGCGCCAAGGATCAGTACGGTGACTCCTGCGAGTCCTGTGGCGCCACCTACCAGCCCACCGAACTGCACAACGCCTACTCCGCCCTCTCCGGCGCCACCCCGGTGGAGCGGGAGTCCGAGCACTTTTTCTTCAAGCTGAGCGACTTCGAACCGTTTTTGCGCAGCTGGGTCCACAACCATGTGCAGAGCCAGATGATCCACAAGCTGGAGGAGTGGTTCGAGTCCGGCCTGCAGGAGTGGGATATCTCCCGCGACGCCCCCTACTGGGGGTTTGAGATCCCGGATGCGCCGGGCAAGTATTTTTACGTCTGGCTGGACGCGCCGATCGGTTACATGGCCAGCTTCAAGAACTGGTGCGAGCGCAATGGGGTCGACTTCGACGACTACTGGAAACCGGACTCCGACGCCGAGCTGTACCACTTCATCGGCAAGGATATCGCCTATTTCCACACCCTGTTCTGGCCCGCTGAACTGGAGGGGGCCGGTTTTCGCACCCCCACCGGCGTGTTCTGCCACGGCTTTTTGACCGTCAACGGGCAGAAGATGTCCAAATCCCGCGGCACCTTCATCATGGCCGAGACCTACCTGAAGCACCTGCGCCCGGAGTACCTGCGCTACTACTTCGCCGCCAAGCTGGGTTCCGGCATCGACGATATCGATCTGAGCCTGGAGGACTTCCGTTACCGGGTCAACGCCGACCTGGTGAACAAGGTGGTCAACATCGCCAGCCGCTGCGCCGGCTTCATCCACAAGCAGTTTGCCGGGATGCTCGCGCCCGAGCTGACCTACGCCTCGCTCTACCATGAGGCGGTGGCGGCCGGTCACGGCATCGCCGAAGCCTACGAGAAACGCGAGTACGCCCGCGCCATGCGCGAGATCATGCAGCTGGCCGACAAGGCCAACCAGTATATCGACAACGCCGAACCCTGGGTGCTGGCCAAGCAGGCGGGGCGTGAGCGCGACGTGCAAGCCTGCTGCACGCTGGGGATCAACCTGTTCCGGGTGATCATCAGCTACCTGGCGCCGGTGCTGCCGGAGGTAGCCAGAGGGGCGAGCGCGTTTCTCAACCTCGACACCCTCGCCTGGGACGCCATCGAGCAACCGCTGTTGAACCACAAAATCAACCGCTTCAAGCCACTGATGCAGCGGGTGGATGAGGCCACCATCGAGCAGCTGCTCGCCGACTCCCGCCAAAGCCTGGCCTCCCAGCCGCAGATTCAGCCGTCCGGCGGCGGTGGCACGGCCAGCCAGAAGATGGAGCCGATCGCCGACACCATCGAGTTTGCCGAGTTCGCCAGGGTGGACCTGCGGGTGGCCAAAATCACCAAGGCCGAGCCGGTGGAGGGGGCCGACAAACTGTTGCGGCTGACGCTGGATCTGGGCGGCGAAACCCGCACCGTCCTGGCCGGCATCAAATCCGCCTACACGCCGGAGCAGCTGGAGGGCAAACTGACGGTGATGGTGGCCAACCTGACACCGCGCAAGATGAAGTTTGGCCTCTCCGAAGGGATGGTGCTGGCCGCGGGCCCGGGTGGCGAAGCGCTCTGGCTACTGGAGCCCGATGCGGGCGCCCAGCCGGGAATGCGCATCCGATGATCGCCTGCGCGGGTCCGACAGGAAGCTGCCGTGGAGGTGCCAAAACAGCCAGAGTAGCCGCCCCACCCCGCTGGCGGAACGTATTGGCCGACGGCTGAAATCGGGGTGACACGGTTGGCGGGTGATGGGTGATGGGTGATGGGTGATGGGAGAGAGAGGATGAACTGTCTGATTATCGGTGCCGGGGGGATCGGCTGTTACTACGGTGCGCGGCTGCTCGAGGCGGGGCATGGGGTCACCTTCGTGGCGCGGGGGGCGCACCTGCAGGCGATGCGGCAGCAGGGATTGCGCGTCGAGCATGAAACGCTGCATTTTTCCAGCGCCGTCGACGCCCTGTCGCTGGAAGCGCTCCTGGCCGAGCGCGGCTGCGCCGATTACGACCTGATCATTCTAACCCTGAAATCCGGCGCCACCGCCGACTGGCTGGCACAGAGCCAACGGTGGCTGGCCGAGGCTCAAACCCCGCTGCTGTCGCTGCAAAACGGAGTCGATAACGAGGCGCTGATCGCGGCGCAGATCGGTGCCGAACGCACGTTAGGCGGTCTGGCGGTGCGGATCGGTGGCCATATCATCGCACCGGGTTACGTCGAGGCCAGGGGGCCCGGGCAGGTGGTGATCGGCCAGTGGCCCGCCACTGCGGCGGATGACAGCCGACTGGACCCGCTGGCGGCGACCTTCAACGGCGCCGGCATCCCCACCCGTGTCACCCCCCATATCCGCCATGAACTGTGGAAAAAACTGGTGATCAACAACGGCGTCAATCCGCTCAGCGCCCTGACCGGACTGGATACCCGCCGCCTCACCACCGACCCGGTGCTGGGCGCAACGGTGTATCGGATGATGCAGGAAACTGCCCGCGCCGCCCGCGCCGATGGGGTGGAGCTCACCCCGGCGGAGGTGGAGGAGATGTTTGCCCTGATCAGCAGCTTCGACGCGATCAAATCCTCCATGCTGGTCGACCGGGAGAAGGGACGCCCCCTGGAGCTGGAGGCGATCAGCGGCGCGGTCATCCGGCGCTGCCGGGCGCTGGGCGAGGAGGCCCCCTGGACGGAAACGGTCGAACGCCTGCTTCAGCTCGACATCCGCCCGCCGCAATGGCTGCCGCTACCCGGCTGAGCTGATCCCGTCGGGCGCCGGGTGGCCCTGCCTACGGCCCTGATCCCCCCTCGGCGCCAAACAGCGGCAGCTGCACCGCCGCCCCCTCCTGCGCCGCCGCCAATCGGTACCCCACACCGATCAGCCGCACCGGCTTCCGTCCCCGCTGCCAGGCCTCTTCGGTCAGCGCCATGAACAGCGCCCTGTCCGGTCGATGGCTGCGGGTTTCGGCGGTGGTCTGGCTGAAATCCTGAAACTTGAGTTTGACCACCGCACCGATGATCCGGTGGTGCGCCCGGTGCTTTTCATGCCGTCGCGCCAGGTCGGCCAGCAGCGGCTCCAGCCGTTCCAGACACGCCGCCAGGTCGGGCAGATCGCGGCTGAAGGTGTGCTCGGTACTGACCGACTTGCGCTCCCGGCTCAGGCGCACCTCACGCGAGTCCTCCCCGCGCGCCAGTTGCCACAGGCGCTCGCCGAAGCGGCCAAACAGATCGGTCAGCTGCCGCGACGAAAGCTGTTGCAACTGGGCACAGGTTTCAACCCCCAGCCCCAGCAGTTTCTGCTGCGCGCGCGGTCCGACCCCGGGAATTTTCTTCACCGGCAGGCGGGCGACAAATTCAGCCTGATGGGCGGGGGTCACCACACAGAGCCCGTCGGGTTTGTTCCAGTCACTGGCCACCTTGGCCAGAAACTTGTTCTGCGCCACCCCGGCCGACACTGTGATACCGGTCTCCTCCCGCACCTGCTGGCGGATCGCCTGCGCGATCCGGGTGGCGCTACCGGCAAACAGGGTGCTGTCGGTCACATCCAGATAGGCCTCGTCGATGGAAACCGGCTCGATCACCTCGCTATAGCGCCGGTAGATGGCAAAAATCCGCTTCGCCACCTCGCGATAGCGCGCCATGTCGCCGGCTACCACCTTCAGCTGGGGGCAGAGCTGCAGCGCCCGGGCGGTCGACATGGCCGAGTGCACACCAAAGCGGCGCGCCGGGTAGTTACAGGTGGCGATCACCCCGCGCCGCTCCACCGCGCCACCCACCGCCAGCGGCACGTTGCGCCACTGGGGGTGGTCAAGCATCTCGACGGCGGCAAAAAAACAGTCGCAGTCCAGGTGGATGATCTTGCGGGCGCCCTCCGGCATGGTCCCCTCTGTCATACAGCGTTCATCTTTGTGTCAACCCGCTGTCAAATCCCCTCCCTAGTGTACAGCCAGTGAACTGAGGTGAGCCAACATGCAGATCAATGTCGAACAGGTACTGGTCAACAAGTACCCCGCTTTTGCACAAAAACCCGCGCCCCTGCGCCGTTCCACCCTGTTCTGCCTGCGCCGCCTGGTGCGGGAGCAGGAGATCAACCAGTTCCTCGAAACCCACCGCAGTGTGCGCGGGTTCGAATTCGTGGATCTGGTTCTGGACCACTTCAATTTCAGCTACTCCATCAGCCACAAGGAGCGGATGAATATCCCCTCATCGGGCCGGGTGGTCATTGTGGCCAACCATCCGTTGGGGGCGCTGGATGGCCTGGCCCTGTTGAAGCTGGTAGGAGAGGTGCGCCGCGATGTGCGCATCATCGCCAACGATGTACTGATGCACATCGATGCGCTGCAAAATCTATTCCTGCCGGTCGACAATCTGGGCGGCAGCACGCGCAAGGAGAATATCAACCGCATTGTGGAAGCGCTACAAAATGATGAGGCGATCATCGTCTTTCCCGCCGGCGAAGTATCCCGCGCCGGCCTGACCGGCATCAAGGATGGCCGCTGGAACAGTGGCTTTCTCCATTTTGCCCGCCGTGCCAACGCACCGCTACTGCCGGTTTATCTGGGCGGCAAGAATTCCACGCTGTTCTACAGCCTTTCCTACCTCAACCGCTCCATGTCGACCCTGCTGCTGGCGCGGGAGATGTTCAACAAGCACTCCATGACGCTGCCGGTACGGGTGGGCGAGCCGATCGCTTTCAATCAGCTCAACGCCCTGCCGGTTTCCAACCGGGACAAGGCCAAGCTGCTGAAAAAACATCTGTATCGCATCGCTCGCAACAAGCCGCCGCTGTTTCTGACCGAAAAAACCATCGCCCATCCGCAGAATCGTCAGGCGCTGAAGCAGGAGCTGAAGCAGGCCGAACTGCTGGGCGAAACGGCGGATGGCAAGAAGATCTTCCTGTTTGACTACCACCCCGACTCGGTGGTGATGCAGGAGATCGGGCGCCTGCGCGAGATCGCCTTTCGCACCGTGGGCGAGGGTACCGGCGAGAAACGCGATCTCGACCACTTCGACCAGCATTATCGCCATCTCATCCTCTGGGACGAAGATGATCTGGAGATCGCCGGCGCCTACCGGATCGGCGAAGGGCACCGGCGCAACCGCGAGCCGGATTACCCGCTCTACAGCGAATCCCTGTTTCAGTACAGCGAGCAGATGGAAACCATTTTTGCCGCCGGGGTCGAGCTGGGACGCAGCTTTGTGCAGCCGCGCTACTGGGGCAAGCGCTCACTGGATTATCTCTGGTATGGGATCGGTGCCTATCTGCGCCGTCACCCGGAGGTGCGCTACCTGTTCGGCCCGGTCAGCCTGAGCCAAAGCTACCCCAAGCGGGCACGGGATCTGTTGGTCTGGTTCTACCGCCACTACTTTCCCGATCATGGCTGGCTGGCCCAGGCGCGCAGCCCCTACCTGATCGATTCCGATACCGAGCGTGCGATCACGGAGATCTTCTGCGGCAACGACTACCGCGAGGATTTCAGCCGACTGCGTCAACAGCTGGAGTTTCTCGGGGTAACCGTGCCGACGCTCTACAAACAGTACTCGGAGCTGTGTGAACAAGGCGGGGTCACTTTTCTCGACTTCGGTGTCGATCCTGATTTCAACTACTGCATCGATGGACTGGTGCTGATCGACACCGAACAGATCAAACAGCGCAAGCGCGAGCGCTACATCGGCGGGGGCGGCGAGGGCGGCCATTGAGCGGTTGTCCGGTTAAACCTGCTGCCGGGGGCGGCACCCGGCCGGGCAGCGGCGCCCCTCGCCCGCGGCCCGGCCGTTTGCTCCCATCTCCCGCTGATCCATCCTCCCCGTGGTGAGAACAACCCTTTTACTGCAGGTTTTGTTACAGTACCGCTCCACGCCCTTTGCGGGAGAGACCGATGTATCCACTGGCACTGGTACTGTTTGCCCTGATCACACTGGGCAGCTGGTACTGGTGGCGGCGACAGCCAAGCGATGCGCGCGGCGCTGCCACCCTCAAACTGATTCTGATCTTCGTGACCATCGGCCTGCTGGCGCTGGCAATCACCGGGCGCCTACCCTGGCTCGCGGCCCTGGTTGCGCTGCTGCTGCCCTTTCTCCAAAAGCTGCTGCCCCTGGGGCTGCGGTTGCTTTCTTCCCTGGTGGGCGAGATGAAAAACAACCCGCAACAAAAACGGCAACGCCCCCCGCGCCGATCAACGCAGATGAGCCATGAGGAAGCGCTGGCGATTCTCGGCCTCGAGGCGGGCGCCAGCCGCGATGAGATCATCCGGGCCCACCGCCGCCTGATCCAGAAGCTACACCCGGATCGAGACGGCAGCGCCTATCTGGCCGCCCGCATCAACGAAGCCCGCGATCGTCTTTTGCAGTGAATCACCGCCACCAGTCCAACTCCCGGTGTTGCACCATCGACGCCCCCGCCGGCAGGAGCTCCAGCTCGCGGCCATAGGCGGGATGGAAGCGGGCGAGCTTCAATCGCCCCTCCAGGTCGAATTCAAAGGTCAGTACCGAATCGCCTTCCAACGCCCCCGCCGGCTCCAGCCGCAACTGCAATCGGGCGGGGCCGCTCTGCCGCCAGCGCCCGCTGCGTTCGATCACCGGCTGCCCATTGAGGTAATCCTCCAACAGCTGGGCGCTGCCATCGGGCGCCAGTTGCAGGCTCAGGCGGCGCGTGGTGAGCGTCTCTGCGGTGCGATAGCGGGTATGCAGCCGCCACCGCTTCAAGTCGCCCAGGCGCGCGCAGCCACTATAGAAGCGGCCATCCACCTCCGCCGACAGGGACAGCGCATACCAGCTTCCCCGCGGCCCTTGGCAGTCACGTTTTTCCACCTCCAGCAGCAACTGATGGTCGCGGCGCCCCCCACCGCCGCTCATCGTCTGTTGCCAGCGCCGTACCGCCCCCCGGCGCTCCACCTCGGGGCGCTTGAAGCCGAGCTGGTGCAGGCTGTCACGGAAGTCGACCCGAATCGTTCCCTCCCGCAGCTCGAAAACGACATTGTCACGACCGGCGTATGCCCACAGCTCGATGCCGTCCAGATCGAGGGTGCAGCTCCTGAGCGATCCGCCCACCAGCACCGGTTGGGTCAACTCGACCCCCGCCGGCGTTACGCGGCCGAAGGTTTCGATATAGACCGGCCAGCCATCGCCCAGGCTTTGACGCGCATACTCGCGTGCCAGCGGCTCGCCCAGCCGGGCGACCGGGTGGCGGGTCGTCAGGCCACAGGGCTCAAACCAGTACCCCTGCGCGTCCTGCACCAGCAAGCCGCGCCAGAAGTTGCCCACCTCGCCAGAGGGCCGGGTAACGGCGGCACAACCGGCCAGTAACAGGCTCAACAGCCCCACCATGGAGAGTCTGAATCCAGCACTCACTCGTGCATCCTCGTTGTCAACGATAAACGTGTAGGGTCGAGGATAATACCTTTCGACCCGGGGTGGTATGATCTGCCCCAAGGGATGGCCCGGCGGCGATTCCGAGCTACACTGAGATCACCCTATTTTTGCAAGGAGGTTTTCATGTCCGACCATATCTACAAAATCATCGAAATTGTGGGCTCTTCCACCAAGAGTCATGACGATGCCATTCGCAACGCGGTCGCCAAGGCCGCCGAGGGCAACGAGCACCTGAACTGGTATGAGGTCAAGGAGTTGCGCGGGCATATCAAAGCGGGAGCCATCGCCCACTATCAGGCGGTCATTCGGGTAGGCTACCGGCTGGAATGACCCGCATCACTCCCCACCCCATGCGGCTGCGCTGCGCTCGCACTCTCCGCCGGGGCTGGGGCCCTCGCTTGCCCTGATCGCCCCCTCGCCACACCCTGCCCCGTTTCGCCCGCTCGAGGTGCTCCCGCAGGCGGCCAGCATGGAAGAGGTTCCACCGTGGTGGAGCCCCCGCCGGCGGTGGGTATAATGGGTGCCCCGCGCCGCAGATCAACAAAAGCACTGGTTAAAATATAAACATCGTTTTGTTTCCGCTACACTCAGAGGCAGAGATGCGTGCTGACCGGCGCAAAAGCGGGACAGCCAGAAGTTCAAATGTCGGAGCAACCCCCGACGATGTTGGAGCAACAAACAACGCGACAGCGTAAGGAGCAGTGACAGATGACGTCAACCCCCCGTATCCTGCTGGTCGAGGAGGATCCCCAGCTGCTACGCCGGCTGGAAACCCTGCTGCACAGTGGCGGTTACACCACCCACCGGGCAGAAAATGGCGCCCAGGCCTTGGCGCTGCTACGCCAGTATGACGACCACGCTCTGGTTTTGACCGAGCTGCGGATCGATGGCATGGATGGCCAGCGGCTCTTCACCTGCATCGGGCGGGAGCGACCGGAGCTGCCCGTGCTCCTCATCACCGACCACGATTCGATCCCCGAGGCGGTGGCGGCAACCCAGGGCGGGGTATTCGGCTTCCTGCCCAAACCGATCGACCGGGATCACCTGCTGGATACCGTGCGAGCGGCACTCGATTCGGCGCGACGACGGCGTGACCAAAGCTGGCGCGCCGGCATCATCAGCCACAGTCGACGGATGGAGCAGTTACTGGAGCAGGCTCGACGGGTCGCCGCTTCCGATGTGAGTGTCCTGATCAGCGGCCCGCACGGCAGTGGCAAAAAGCTGCTGGCCCATGCCATGCACCGGGCCAGCGCCCGCGCGGAGCGGCCCTTTATCGCCATCGACTGTGGCGCTCTCCCCGAGCCGTTGCTGGAGTCGGAGCTGTTCGGCCACAGCAAAGGGGCATTTACCGGGGCGGTCAACCAGCAGGAGGGGGTGTTCCGTGCGGCCGATGGGGGCACGCTGTTCCTGAACAGGGTCGGCGAGATGTCGCTCGATCTACAGATGAAGCTGCTGCGCGTTCTGCAGGAGGGTGCCATCCACCCGGTGGGCTCGACCCAACCGCTGCCGGTGGATGTGCGCATCATCTCGGCGACCCACCACGACCTCGAGGCGGCGATGCTGCGCCAGGCGTTCAATGCGGATCTCTATTATCGCCTCAATGTGGTCAATCTGGAGCTGGTGCCACTGCGCGAGCGGGCAGAGGAGATCCCGCTGCTGGCCCGCCACTTTTTGACCCGGGCCGCCAAGAAGCATAATTGCAGAGTTCGTGGCATCTCCCCCGGCGCGCTCCACCTGCTGGCGCAGGCGGCCTGGCCCGGCAATGTGCGTCAGCTGGAAAAGGTGATGGAACAGGTGGTGACCCAAAGCCCTTCACCGGTCATTCCCGAGGCGCTGGTTGCCGAGGCGCTGACCAACCAGGAGCGTGTGATCCCCTCCTTCAATGAAGCGCGCGCCGACTTTGAACGGCGCTATCTGATCAAGCTCCTGCAGATCACCGAGGGCAACGTGACCCACGCCGCCCGCATCGCCCAGCGCAACCGGACCGATTTCTACAAGCTGCTCCACAAGCACCAGCTGGAGGCGGCCCAATTCAAGGCCGACGCCAAGGCCGCCCTGGCCGAGCAGCAGGACGCACTAAAGCAGCTGAGCGAGCAGCGTCGAGTGGGCTGAACGCGGCCAACCGCGGGCAGACAAAAACCGCGCCGCCGTGGTCGGTTGACGCGGTTGTCTCGGGTTGAAGCTGGCGGTTATCGGCCCAGTATCTCCAGCGCCTTGTCGGTCAGGTCGATCACATCCAGCACGGTGCCGCGCCCCCGGGCGATCCGCACCACGCTGTCACCCAACAGAATCAGCTCCGCGGTTTCCGGGTCGTAGCCGAGCCGTTCCAGATAACGGCGCGGCAAGCGCTCCCCGCGGCGGTAGAGGTCGGCGTCCAGCACCTCCCCGCGACGCACCTTGTCCCGCCAGCCCGGTGGCAGCTCACCGCCCCGGTCGAGCTTTTTCTCCAGTCCCGGCGGCAGTGATTTCATCTTGCCCGATTCCAGCTCGACCCCATAGCGCTCCTGCAAAACCTGATCACGCAACCAGCGTCGCTCCCGCTCCGACAGGGGCAGAAACCCCTCTATCCCGTCATCATCGGAGCGTGAATTTTTCTCCTTGCGCTCCTCTGGCCGGCGCCGGGGGTCACCCGGCTCATCGCCGCGGTGCTGCTCGAGCCGCTCCTGCTGCGGCTTTTCGCCGCCGCCCGCCCAGGAGGGCTTGTCCGCCAGAGCCGGCAGTGACAGCAGCCACGCGGATAGTATCAGGGTCGTTTTTTTCATCGTCTTCTCCAGTTCTCAGGGGCCGGTCAGCCCCGTGTCGGGTGTTGCCAAGTGGGTAACGGATCGCAGGGTTTATCCCCAGTGACCGGTCACGCAGGGTATCCAAGCAGCGGCATCAGGCCGGCGGCAGCAGTGCCAGCAGTCGAGCACACAGCTGGCGCAGCTGCTGCAGCTGGGCACGCTTGCCGGCGGGTTTGGCAATGGCCGTTGCCGGCTGCTGGCGTAGAATGCGTTCGCACAGCAATCGCTGCTGATCAGGGTCGATCTCCGCCTGCTGCCACAGCGGCAGTGTCTGCTCCAGTAGCCAGCTCAGCGGCAGCAGGCTGCTCTCCAACGTCCGGTGAGCCTGAGCAAATCCTCTGAGGCGCTTTAGCGTATCCCGGTCGGCCGCGGATGGTTGCCACAGATCAGCTAACAGAGGGGGCAGGCGTTCAGGTTCGAGATCCCGCAGCGCCCCGGGGAGCCGGCGCAGCACGCTCTGACCATACCAGTGTCGTGCCCTGGGTAGCCAGTGGCGCACCCGCTCGCTGAGGGGCCGGAGCACCAACAGGGTGTGGGTGCCAGCGACCGGATCACGCTGCTCGCCCAGACGCACCGGACGGTAGCCACCCCGCTGCCAGAACGCCAGCAGCGACTCTGAAGCGGCAAAGCTGGCCCCCAGATAGTCGATCCCGACGGCCAGCGCCATCCGCTCCAGTTCAGCCAGGAGTCGGCCGCCCAGCCCCTGCCGCTGCAACCGGGGATGCACGGCGATGCGCATGATTCGCCAGGCCCGCCAGGGGGCCACTTCCTCCCACCCCTCCTGAGCGATCAGAGTCTGCGCCAGCAGATGCCCGCGCGGTCGGCGCCGCCCCTCCCACACCGCCCGGGCCAGCGCGTTCGGCAACGCCCCCTCTTTTGCCACCAGCGCACAGGCCAACGGCTGCCCCCGCTGCATCAGGGCATGGATCGCGAGATTGGGGCTATCGAGCAAAATCCGCAGATCACCGGGCGTTGTCCGGTAGTGGGCCAGCAGCAACAGAGCGAACAGGTCACGCAGTAGCCGCGGATCATCACTCAGGCGCGCCTGTTCGATGGTGTGCAGCGCCAGTGATCGATCCGGCGGCGGCGCGGGCGGCGGCTCCAGATCCAGCAGCAGCATCCGGTTGCTGAGCTGCTCCAGTGGGTCCGGCGCGGCCCAGCGAATCGGCGTGTGCAGCCGATGCTCGGTCGTATGGGGCCGCTGCTGCTCGAGCTGCTGGCGAAAACGTAGCGCAAACCCCTGTCCGTTACCCTCATAGCCGTGCAGGGTGGTGGCAAAGACCAGCCGGGGGGCGAGGTGGAGCAGATCGATCAGCAGCGGCGTCGGCAGAGCGGCGGCTTCATCCACCAGCAGCAGATCGGCCTGTACTGGCTGGCGGTGCAGCTCGTCGGGGCTGGCAAACAGCAGTTGCGACACCCACTGCGGTGCCAGCGCCTGCACCCGTTCAAACACCGCCTCCGTCGCGCTGCGGGAGGGGGCGGTCAGCACCACCCGTTTGCCCCTTTGTAACAGACGGGCGGCGGCGATCCCCAGGGCCGCACTTTTGCCACGCCCTCGGTCCGCCGTCAGCACCAGCGCGCCACGGCGCTGGGCGGCAAGGGCGAGCACTTGCGCCACCGCCTCGGCCTGATCGGAACTCAAACAGGGCGGCGCCACGGGTTCAGGAATCATGGCCCGGGGCAGGTGGGGCCAGTCGATCCCCTCTTCTCGCCAGCGCAGGCGCTGCTCGCTGCGCTCGAGGATGGTGCAGAGATGGTGCAGAAAGTGGCCCTTCAGGTCGGCGGGGGTGTAGGGTTCCACACAGAGGGAGGCGTACTCCGGGTCGGCATATCCGCGCCAGCGCTCAGCGGAGGGGGTGAGTAGAAACAGCACCCCACCCCCCCGAACCGTGCCACACAGCTGGCCGAAGGCGTTGGGGTTGAAACCGGCATGAGCATCGACGATGGCAAAGTCGAGTGTCCTGCCCAGGATACGGGGCATCTCTCTGGCGGAAAGAGCGGGAATGGCGGCCAGGGCCGTGGCCGGTGGGCGCCCCAGCAACACCCCGCTGCCGGTGCACAGCGGGGCCAGTGCCGTTTCGAGCTGGCGGTGGCACCAGGCCGGCTCCCCCTCCACCCAGATCAGCAATCGCTGGCGCGACCGTTTCAGTTGACGCTGCAGCCGCTCCAGCAGCGGCTGTGGGTTCATCCGTCGGTGTAGGTCATGCTGGGTGTCACCGGATCGGTTGCCGCCTCGGCGGAGTAGAAAATACCCGGTGCCCCCTGCCTCACCTCGAGCATCGTTTGCTCCAGCTGCTTGCTGACCTTGGCCTGGTTGAGATCCCCCCGTGGCTGGTAGGTTCGCGCCACCAGCCAGATCGACAGCTCCGGGTTGGTGGAGTGTTCACACAGGTGTTGATAACAGCGCTCGGTCAGTTGTTTCGCATGTTCATTGGTACCGGGCAGCACCGCGCCGAGATCGGAACCGGTCTCCCAACCGACCAGATCCCCCGGACGGGAGAGCTCTTCACTGAGTATTCGGATCACCTCCAGCAGCTGCTCACGTTTGACATGATCCCCCAGGCTGATGCGCATCACCGTCAGGGGGGTAAACTCCCGCACCGCGCGCCGACACTCCAGCGCCAGCATGTGCCGGTACCAGTATTCGGTGGCGATACCGGTGTTGGGGTCCAGTGCCAGTACCGGCTGCTGGGCGCGGGTCACCGCGGTGGTCATACTGCGGTTACGCAGCAGGAACAGGAGCGCAGCCGTGCCGATCAGCAGCAGTAGCTGCAGTGCCACCACTCCCGCCCCGTGTTCACCAGCGGCCAGCAGGGCCAGCATCAGCAGGTTGAACAGCAGCAATGCGCCGGCCAGGTAGCGACTATGCCTGAGCTGTTGAATAAACATCGACTCCATCTACCGTGCCCCTTGCCCGTTTCTATTTATCGCCTAGTAAAGCGGCTTTTCCCTCCCGATGCAATCGAGGGCAGCCGGCATCAGGCTCGCCGCTGATGTTTTTCCCGGTTTTCCTGCCGGGCCTGCTCGCTTTTGCGCAGCAGCAGGTAGACCGCTCCGGTGCCGCCATGATGCGCCGGCGCCGAATGAAAGGCCATCACCGGCTCCAGCTCGGGCAACCACCGGTTGAGGTAGCTCTTGAGTTGATTGGCGTGTTCTTCGCGGCGCCGCGCCCGCCCCTGCTGAATCAAGGCGCAACGGATATTCAAGGCGGCGCTTTGGAACACAAAGCCGATCAGCTCATCGCGCGCCTGGGCGAGCGTGCAATGGTGCAGATTCAGGCAGGCATCGGTGCGGTAGCGGCCGAGACGGAGGTTGCGGAACACCCCCTCCTGCACCCCGTCCCGTTTCCAGCCGATCGGGTCGGCGGGGTGTAACCACTCCAGCGGCGCCAAGCTCAGCCCTTCGGGGGCGCCCGCCGCCAGCTGACGGCGGATGCTCTTGTTGGGGTCGAGCCGCAAAGCGCGCTCGGACGTCGCAGGCTCTCGCACCGTATCGGCATAATGGCGCCGGCTGACCCCCTCCGCCAACATCTGCTGCATGAACTCATCGTGATGGTCAGATCGCATGACACCCCCTCCTCTTGAAAGCCAAAAACCGCGGCCTCGCCGGGGGTCGATTGTGACAGTAGCCACGGCAAATTTGAACGCCTTGGCCCAATCCACTGCTCGTCGGCACGATGCCGCCCCAACACAGCTAATGACCTGTCACCTCCGTTCCGGCGCAAGCGTTGTCGATAGTGCATCTGGCATATCCCGCGTTGGTGGAAAATCCACCGTTCGTCGGTATCCGGATGGATACCCGCTTGACATCAAAGGGGGACTCTTTGATAGTCTCTCCGGCTGTTCAATCCCCCAAGGGGAATTTCAGGAATCACCATGGAGGCGGCAACTCCACGGCAGGACACGACATGGCGTGGGGTTTGCGTGCCTTCGTCTGGGCATCTACCGCCAAATCATAAATAGTGACAATAACCGCACGCGAATAACCGGCGCGCTCATCAAGAGGAAGTTGGGATGCAAAACAACTGCATGAGATTCGAGAACAAGGTCGTCATCATCACTGGTGCCGGAAGTGGGATCGGTGCCGCGGCGGCACGTCGCTTTTCATCTGAAGGTGCCATCGTCGTATTGGCCGATTGGGCCAAGAAGTCTGCCGATGAGGTGGCTTCCTCTCTGCCGGAGGAGCGGACTCTGGTCATCGGTGTTGATGTCTCTGACGTGACATCGGTCAAAGCGATGTTCAACCACGTCGTAGAACAGTTCGGTAGAATCGATGTACTGATCAACAATGCCGGCGTGCATGCGGCCGGCAGCGTCCTCGACTCCGGCCTGGACGAGTGGGAACGGATCTCCGCCATCGATATAGATGGTGTTGTGTACTGTTCAAAATTCGCTCTTCCACACCTACTGAAGAGCAAAGGCTGTATCGTGAACACAGCTTCTGTATCGGGTCTCGGTGGCGACTGGGGAGCCGCATATTACTGCGCCGCAAAAGGTGCCGTATCCAATTTGACACGTGCCATGGCGCTCGACCATGGCGGAGACGGCGTGCGAGTCAATGCCGTGTGCCCAAGCCTGGTAAAGACCAACATGACCGCTGACTTCCCGGAAGAGGTCAACCAGAAATTCAATGAACGTATCGCGCTGGGTCGGGCTGCAGAGCCGGAAGAGGTCGCTGCGGTCATGGCATTCCTCGCCAGCGAAGATGCCAGTTTTGTCAATGGGGTCAATCTTCCCGTAGACGGTGGAGCAACCGCCTCGGACGGTCAGCCCAAGATCGCCTGATTGGCTTGGGCCGGTGGAACTATTCGGCTCTCCCGAGGTAGCCTGAGGTAGAAAGGCCGGCAGGTCACCTGCCGGTGCCGGCACAGAAACCGGCCCTCTCTCGATTATCCGTTCCAGGATTCCAGGCGCTGAGGTGGTGGACTCACACTCCCGGAATGCGTATACTGATCACCTTATTTCAGGAAGGCGGCACCTGAGCAACACACTCCTGCGGCTTTCCTCCTCTTCTACAGCCCAGGTAATACTCACAGCATGTCCAACACTGAAACCAGCCCCGCCAGCTTTGGCGATTTGGGACTGTCCGCTCCTATGCTCAACGCGCTTGCCGACGTTGGCTACGAAACCCCCTCCCCCATTCAGGCCCGGAGTATCCCGCCACTGCTGGAGGGGCGGGATCTGATCGGCATGGCCCAGACCGGTACCGGCAAGACCGCCGCTTTCGCCCTGCCGCTGCTGCAGCGGATCGATACCGCCGCCGCCTACCCGCAGGTGCTGATTTTGGCTCCCACCCGTGAACTGGCGCTACAGGTTGCGACCGCCTGTGAACGATACGCCCACCACCTGCCGGGGCTGCGCACCCTGTCGATCTACGGCGGCCAGGGGTATGACACCCAGATCCGCGGTCTGCGCCGTGGCGCCCAGATCATCATCGGTACCCCCGGACGGGTGATGGATCATATCCGTCGCGGCACATTGCAGTTGGACAAGCTGCAGGCCCTGGTGCTCGACGAGGCGGACGAAATGCTGCGCATGGGTTTCATCGACGATGTGGAGTGGGTGCTGCAACACACCCCGGCGCAGCGTCAGATCGCCCTGTTCTCCGCCACCATGCCGCAGGCGATCCGCAACATCGCGGATAACTACCTCAACAACCCGGCCGTGATCAAAATCCAGTCACAAACCGCAACGGCCAGCACCATCCGCCAGCGGGTGTGGACGGTTCGCGGCATGAGCAAGACCCAGGCCCTGACCCGCGTCCTCGAGCTCCATGAGCACGAAGCCGCGCTGGTGTTTGTCCGTACCAAGACCGCCACCGAAACCCTGGCCGATGAGCTGACTCGCGCCGGTTTCCCGGCGGCGGCCCTGCACGGCGATATCGCTCAGGTTCAGCGTGAGCGCACCATCAGCAAGCTGAAAAAGGGTGAGCTGGATATTGTGATCGCCACCGACGTGGTTGCCCGCGGCCTCGACGTGGAACGGATCAGCCACGTCATCAACTACGACATCCCCTACGACAACGAATCCTATATCCACCGGATCGGTCGTACCGGTCGGGCCGGGCGCAGCGGCGATGCCATTTTGTTCGTGGCGCCGCGGGAACAGCGCCTGCTGAAGCAGCTCGAGCGCACCACGCGCCAGCCGCTGGAAACCCTGCAGATGCCGAGCGCCAAAGAGATCAACGCCCTGCGAGCCGAACGTCTGCGCAAGAAAATTCTGGCCGCGGCCGAATCGGCTGACCTGAGCCAGTACCAGCCGGTGATCGACGCCCTGCAGCAGAACTCCGAGCTGACCCATGAGCAGATGCTGGCCGCCACCCTGGCGCTGATGCACAGTGACAAGCCGTTGTGGATGAATGAAAACGAGCCCGATCCCAACCGTGTGGTGCGTGACCGCCCGGAGCGGGACGAGCGCCCGGACCGTGGGCGCGGCAAACCGGGACGCAATGATCCGATTGCCGCCGGTATGGAGCGCTACTGGATCGGGGTGGGCCACCTGCACGGCGTCAAGCCGGGCAACATCGTGGGTGCCGTCGCCAATGAGGCCAACCTGGAAAGCCGCCTGATCGGTCGCATCAATATCGCTGACGAGTTCAGCTGTATCGACCTGCCCGCCAACCTGAGCGGTGAACAGATTCAGAAACTCAAGCGCGCCCGGGTGTGCGGTCAGAAACTGGAGCTGCGCCCCTGGAGCGACCCAGCGGCAGGGCGTCGCCCACGCAGCAACGACAGCAGGCCGGCACGCCGTACTGCCCGCGCCACCTGATCGGCCTGACGGCGGGGTGAGCGCTAGCAACCCCTCAGCAGCGCCAGTTTTCGCTCCCGCGAAAGACGCTTGAGCGCCACCTCCCGCCGCTGGGCACTGCAACGATCATGCCCCGACTCCTGCCAGATCAACGCCACCGGGCGGCGACAACGGGTGTAGCGGGCACCGCCGGCGCGTTCACCGTTGTGCTCCGCCAGCCGCCGTTGCAGGTTTGTGGTGACGCCGGTGTAGAGGCTACCATCGGCACAGCGCAGCATATACACCCACCAGCCCGCCTGTTGTTGTTTTTTTTGCACCTGTCGTTCCAACCGATTCCAAACCGAATCCGCCCACCGCGACCACTTGCCCCTGTCGTCGCCCCGCGCGCAGGCGTAAAATTGCCCCTTCACACAATTTTGGGGGCTCGATAAGGCCGATGCAAATACTATTGATCACGTTGGCAGCTCTCGCCTTTCTGCTGATCGTGCTTGAAGATGTGGTTCACATCAACAAGGCGAAAACCACCCTCTTTCTCGGCACCCTGGCCTGGATACTGCTGTTCCTGTTTCCCCAGCACGGCGCCGATACCGCCATGGTGCAGCAGAAGCTGGATGAAAACGTGCTCGAGATCGCCAGCCTCTGGCTGTTTTTGATGGCCGCCATGACGTTTGTGGCCTTTCTCAACCATCAGGGGTTGATCGAAACATTGATCTACAAGGTGTTGCCGCGTCGGCTCAGCGAGCGCAGGCTGATGTTTCTGGTGGCCGGTTTTGCTTTCTTCTTCTCCTCCCTATCGGACAACATCACGGCGACCCTGATTTCGATCGCGCTGGTACTCTCTCTGCGGCTGGAGGCGAAGAAAACCGCCCGCTTCGCCGTCATGGTGGTGTTTGCGGTCAACTCCGGCGGAGTCGCGCTGATCACCGGCGATGTGACCACGTTGATGATCTTCATGCAGCACAAGGTGGAGATAAAAGACCTGCTCTGGCTTGCCCTGCCGACGCTGTTGAGCGTCATGCTGCTGGCCACCCTGCTCTCTCTCAGCCTCAAGGGGGAGGTCGAGATCACCCCCACGCCGCGCCGGGATGACCGGGTCGGCAAGATGATCGGCGTGATCTTTCTGCTGACCATTTTTTCCACCATCTTCCTCAATACGGTGGCGGGGGTCCCCCCTTTGCTGACCTTCCTGTTCGGCCTGTCGATCATGTTTCTGGTGGGTCGCCTCTGCTACGCCGAGGATGAGCGGGAAAATCTGCTCGATTACATCCGCGTCATCGAATTCGATACCCTGCTGTTCTTCCTTGGCATTTTGCTGCTGGTCGGCATGTTGAAGGAGATCGGCGTTCTGGACTCACTGGTGCGGGTGTATGAGCTGATGCCGACCACCGCGGCCAACTTCGTTATGGGGCTGCTCTCCTCGCTGGTGGATAACGTGCCGCTGACCGCCGCCCTGCTCAAGTCCGAAATCGTCATGAGCACCGCCAACTGGCTGACCCTGACCTACGCCGTCGGCGTGGGGGGCTCACTGCTGGTGATCGGCTCGGCCGCCGGGATCGTGGCCATGAGCAAGGTGGAGGCGGTCACCTTTATCAGCTTCATGCGCTATTCCGGGCTGATTCTGGTCGCTTACAGCGTGGGCTTTGCCGGCAGCTATCTGGTGGGGCAGCTGCTGCACGGTTGACCCGGGAAGGGGGGAAAGGCGCCGGCCGCTCAGACCGGGATCTCCCCCTCACCAAACCAGGAGAGCTGCGGCTGCAGTGCCACCACCTCGCCCACGATCACCAGTGAGGGTGGCGGTAGCTGCGCCTCGGCCTGCTGCGCCACGATGGTGTCGAGTGTGCCGGTGAGGACGCGCTGCTCCCGCGCCGTCCCCTTGGAGACGATCGCAACCGGGGTAGCGGCGGGCTTGCCATGGCGGATCAGGCCGTCACACAGCCTCTCCAGCGTGTGCAGCCCCATGTAGAAGACGATGGTCTGGTTGGGATGGACCAGCTCGGCGAAATCCAGCTCCGAGGTGCGATTTTTCAACTGCCCGGTAACGAACTTGACCGACTGGGCGTAATCGCGGTGGGTCAGCGGGATACCGGCATAGGTGGAGCAGGCGCTGGCCGCGGTGATGCCGGGCACCACCTGAAAAGGAATCCCCGCCTGTTTCAGCCGCGCCAGCTCCTCACCGCCGCGACCGAAAATGAACGGATCCCCCCCCTTCAGACGCACCACCCGCTTGCCGGCCCGGGCGTAATCGATCAGCAGCTGATTGATCCCCTCCTGCGGCACCACATGGTTATCACGCTGTTTGCCGACATACACCCGATCGGCATCCCGCCGGCACAGCTCCAGCACCTCGGGCGAAACCAGCCGGTCATACAGCACCACATCAGCCTGCTGCATCAGCCGCAGCGCCTTGAAGGTCAACAGTTCGGGATCGCCGGGGCCGGCGCCGACCAGATAGACCTCGCCCACCGGGCGGCGCGCCCTGCCCTGCTCGATCTGCTGCTCCAGCAGCGCCTCGGCCGCGCCCTCCTGGCCGGCGAACACCCGCTCGGCCACCGGCCCCTGCAACACCGCCTCCCAGAACAGCCGCCGCTCCTCGACACTGCCAAAGCGGGCCTTCACCCGGTCGCGAAAGCGCCCCACCAGCTGGCCCAGACGACCGTAACCGGTGGGTATCCAGCTTTCCAGCTTGGCTCGCAGCAGTCGCGCCAGAACCGGCGAGCGGCCGGCGGAGCTGATCCCGATGACGATGGGAGAGCGGTCCACGATGGCCGGAAACACAAACGTACACAGCGCGGGGGTGTCGACCACATTGACCGGCACGTTCTGCTCACTGGCATCGAAGTGCACTCGCTCATTGAGCCGATCATCATCGGTGGCCGCCACCGCCAGCACCTTGCCCGCCAGCAGCTCCGGGTGATACTCGCCGATGATCACCAGCCCCCGGTTCAGCTCCAGCAGCGTTTCCAGCTCCGGCAGGACACGGTGGGATACCAGCGTGATGCGGGCGCCGGCCCGCAGCAGCAGGCGCGCCTTGCGCAGCGCCACGGCACCACCGCCGATCAGCAGCACCTCACGCTCGCGCAGGTCAAAAAACAGCGGCAGGTAATCCATCGCAAGGCTCCTCGAACAGGCCATTCTCCGGCCACCACTATAGCCGGAAACGATGGAATAAATAATAGATTTTTTATAACCTAAATCAAAGACCGCCGGATCAGGGCTGGAGCGGGAAACGGCGCTTCAGATAGGCGACGATCTCATCGGACTCGTACATCCATTCACTGTGGCCATCCTCATGGTCGATGCGCAGACACGGCACCTTCATCTTGCCACCCCCGTTGATCAGATCCTGCCGGTGACGGCCATCGGCCCGCACATCGCGCAGCTCGATCGGTAGGTTCAAGCGCCGCATGGCGCGCCGCACCTTGACACAGAAGGGGCAGGTCGGCAGCTGGTAGAGGGCGTGGCCGGCCAACGCCTGCTCCACCTGTTGCTGCTGCTGCGGGGTACGTTTGCCGCGCCGCGGCAGGGTCAGATAATGCAGGGCCATGACGATCAGCCCCAGAAACCAGCGGACAACTTTCATCGTGAGATCAACTCCTGTTTAGAAGAAGTGGTACCGCATACTACACCATTGATCGAGATCAAAAAACCGCCATCGCCACTGCCCCCCTGTCGGCCACCCCGCCCGCCATGGTATCGTTAGCGCCTTTGACTCCCCAGCGCAACCAGCGAAGTGAAGCATTACAGACCATGGCTCAGGCTGACTCCAACCCCAGCGTCGATACCGGTTTTGAATTCAAGAGCACCCGTGCGGCCCTGAACGAACTGATCCTGCTCGAGGCCGACCCGGCCCGGCTCGCCCCCCGGCTGGCGGCCCACGCCGCACGGCTACCGATGCTGTTCAGCGGCATGCCGGTGGTGCTCAATCTGCAGCAACTGCCCCGGCTGCCCGCTATCGCCGAGATGACGGCACTGATCGAGCTGTGCCGCGCCCAGGCCCTGATGCCGGTGGGACTCAAGGCGGAGCCGGGCAGCATCACCGAACTGTGTGCGCAACTGCAACTGGCCGACTTCAGTCAACCGCTGCGGGCGGTCGAACCTCCCGCGCCGCCGGAGGCCGAGCCGGCGCCCCCCGCTGAACCCGCTACGGCCCGCGCCGCCCGGATCGTCACCACGCCGGTTCGCTCCGGCCAGCAGGTCTATGCCCGCGGCGGCGATCTGGTGATTCTCGCCGCGGTGGGCGCCGGTGCCGAGGTGATGGCCGATGGCCATATCCATGTGTACGGCCCGTTGCGCGGGCGCGCCATGGCGGGGGTGAGCGGCGACCAGGACGCCCGCATTTTCTGCCAGAGTCTGGAGGCGGAGCTGATCTCCATCGCCGGCTATTTCAAGACCAGCGAAGACCTGCAGAGCGACTACTGGCAGAAACCCGCTCAGGCATTGCTCAGCGGTTCCCGACTGGATACAGTCGCACTCTAACCATTATCGATCCATTCACACGGACACACACGCATGGCTGAAATCATCGTCGTCACCTCAGGCAAGGGAGGCGTTGGCAAGACCACCAGCAGTGCCGCCATCGGCACCGGGCTTGCCCTGCGCGGATTCAAAACCGCTCTGATCGATTTTGACGTGGGGCTTCGCAACCTGGACCTGATCATGGGGTGCGAGCGCCGCGTGGTTTACGACTTCGTCAACGTGATCAATCAGGAAGCCACGCTGAATCAGGCTCTGATCAAGGACAAGCGCAGCGAAAACCTGTTCATTCTGCCCGCCTCACAAACCCGTGACAAAGACGCTCTCAGCGTCGAAGGGGTGGAGGCGGTGCTGAACGAGCTGGCCAAGACCTTCGACTACATCGTCTGCGACTCCCCCGCCGGTATCGAAAAAGGCGCCCAGCTGGCGCTCTACTTCGCCGACACCGCGATCGTGGTCACCAACCCCGAGGTCAGCTCGGTACGCGACTCCGACCGCATTCTGGGCGTGCTGCAGAGCAAGTCGCGCAGGGCCGAGCAGGGGGGCAGCGTAAAAGAGCACCTGCTGCTGACCCGCTACAATCCGGATCGGGTGCAGGCCGGTGAGATGCTCAGCGTCGAGGACGTGAACGACATTCTGGCCATTCCGCTGCTGGGTGTCATTCCCGAATCGGAAGCCGTGCTCAAGGCATCCAACCAGGGGGTGCCGGTGATCCTGGACAACGCAAGCGATGCCGGGCAGGCCTATGACGATGCGATTGCACGCTTCCTCGGTGAGGAGCGGGCGCACCGCTTTCTCGACGCACAGCGCAAGGGCTTCCTGAGCCGGGTATTTGGACGGAAGGGCTGATGGGCATTCTGAGCTATTTTCGACAAAAAAAGCACTCTTCGGCCAGCGTCGCCAAGGAGCGGTTGCAGGTATTGGTCGCCTACGAACGTTCGCAGCGCAGCCAGCCCGACTATTTGCCGCAGATGCAGCAGGAAATTTTGGCCGTGATCGCCAAATATGTGGATGTGTCGCCGCAGGACGTGGAGGTCAAACTGGATGAGGACTGCTCCATCCTGGAGCTGAACGTCACTCTGCCGGAAAAACAGTGAGATTCACCGCCGCTCGCCGCCGTCGGGCAGCGGCTCCAGCACGGGCTCGGAACCGCCATACACCACGAACCAGGGGTTCAGCGTCCTCTCCGGATGGGCATAGCTGATCACCTCCCCCGCTGGTGTTTTGATGCAGCCACCGGCCGCATCGACGATGGCGTGGCCCGCCGCCGTATCCCAGAGCGAGGTCGGCCCCAGCCGCGGGTAGAGATCGGCCGCCCCCTCCGCCACCAGGCAGAGCTTGATCGAACAGCCCCTGCGGGTGAGGGTGTAATCCCCCAGCGCCTCCATCCAGGCCAGCGTTTTCGGCCCCAGATGGGAGCGGCTGCCCAGCACCCGCCAGGGCGTGCCCGGCGCGCGGCGCGCCACCCGTATCGGCTGGCGCACACCGGTTGCGTCGCGCTTGAAGGCTCCCACCCCCTGCGCCCCCAGCCAGGTCACGCCCAGAGCGGGGGCGTGTACCACCCCCAGCACCGGGCGGCCCTGTTCGATCAGCGCGATGTTGACGCTGAATTCACCGTTGCGCTTGATGAACTCCTTGGTGCCATCCAGCGGGTCCACCAGCCAATAGCGCCCGGCCGCATCGGGGCCGGAAAACGCCTCCACCGACTCCTCGCTCAGCACCGGCAGGGCCGGCTGCAGCTGCGCCAGCCGGTGCAAAATCACCTCGTTGGCCGCCATGTCCGCCGCCGTAACCGGCGACGCATCCGGCTTTTGCGTCACCTCGAACTCACCGGCATAGACCTGCATGATCGCCTCACCGGCGGCCAGGGCGATCTGCTCGACCCGATCGAGTAGCCTTGCGAGCGGAAGTGGTTGCATCTGATTCCCCTTTTCAGTTGGGTAACAACCCTGCGAGTGGGTACCACCCCCGCGAGCAGCCGGGTCACGCCGCACCGCCTCAGTCGTCCGATCCGTTGGCGGCCTCACCCAGCCGCTCCCGGCGCTGCCGATCTTCCTGCAGCACCGTTTTTATCTCCTCCAGCACCGCATCCACGTCGGCGCCAGCGGTGTCATCTTCGAAGTGGCCCGTGAGAACGGAGTCGGGGGTCAAATCCCCCGCCTGGAACAGCGCCCAGATCTCCCGGGCATACTGTGTGGCCAACAACTCCGGCGCGAACTGGCCATAATAGCGGCGCATGTTGTTGACATCGCGCAGAAACATCTCCTGCGCGCTGTTGTTGGCGGCGGCATCGATCGCCTGGGGCAGGTCGATGATCACCGGGCCGTACTCATCGACCAGTACGTTGAACTCAGACAGGTCACCGTGCACGATCCCCTCACACAGCATCAGCTTGACATACTCCATCATCACCGCATGATCTTCGCTGGCCTGTTCCGGGGAGAGCCACACATCCGCCAGTCGCGGCGCCACGTCGCCGCCACCATCGCTGACCAGCTCCATCAACAGCACTCCCTCGAAGCAACCGTAGGTCTTTGGCACCCGCACACCGGCCCTGGCGAGAGAGGAGAGCGCATTGATTTCGGCGTACTGCCAGATCTCCTCCTGCTGTTTGCGGCCGTAGTTTGACCGCTTCTCCAGGGCCCGCGCTTTGCGCCCGCCGCGCACCTTGCGCCCCTCCTGATATTGAACCGCTTTTTTGAAACTGCGTTTGAGCGCGTCCTTGTACACCTTGGCACAGCGAATCTCACTGCCGCAGCGCACGACGAAAACATCGGCTTCCTTGCCACTCATCAGCCGGCTGAGGACCGCATCGATCACGCCATCATCGACGAGGGGCTGTAGCCGTTCGGGGATTTTCAATGGATGCCTGCCAGGGTTGGTCGGTGAAAGGGGCCATTGTAGCGTCAAAAGGCTGGCCCCCGCCAGAGCTTGGCGCGCCGCGTGACCGGCGCCGGGTATGCCGCTGGAAGCGGAGATCGGCCGCCATAGGGCTTTGGGATGCGCGGCGAGGCGGCACCAACAGCCGCCGTTTATTCCTGCTCCACAATCTCGTAACTGTGGCTGATCTGCACACCGCCCCGCTCCAGCATCAGTGATGCGGAGCAGTACTGTTCGGCGGAGAGGCGCACCGCGCGCTCCACCGCAGCCGGTTTCAGCCCGCGCCCAGTGACGATGAACTTGACCTGGATACGGGTGAACACCGCCGGCACCTGGTCGGAGCGCTCGGCGCTGATCTGTGCCACACAGCTACTCACATCCTGGCGTGCCTTGCGCAGAATACCCACCACATCGACGCTGGTACACCCCCCCAGGCCAACCAGCACCAGCTCCATGGGGCGGGGGCCCTGCTCGAGCGCCTTGTCGATCATCACCTCAAAACCGGAACCGGTGGTCGCCTTGAAGCGCCCCTCCCCCTCCCAGTTGACACTGACACTCATGCTCATGCCGTCTGTTTCCTCATAATGGGTTAGTGTGACGCGTCGAAAAAGTGTGCCAGCCGCTGCCCCGGATCGGCGGCTCGCATGAATGCCTCTCCGATCAGGAAGGCGTTCACCTGCCGAGCCCGCAGGGCGGCCACATCCTCGGGGGTGGAGATGCCGCTCTCGGTCACAACGACGCGATCATCGGGGATCCGATCGAGCAGCCGGTAGGTGTTTTCCAGGCTTACCTCGAAGGTGTGCAGGTCGCGGTTGTTGATCCCCACCAGGCGGGTTCCGAGCGGCAACATCCGCTCCAGCTCCGCTTCGTCGTGTACTTCGATCAGCACATCCATCCCCAGCTGTTGGCCCAGGGCGGTGAGCTCTCGCAGGGCGGCGTCACTTAGGGCGGCCACGATCAACAGAACGCAGTCGGCGCCGAGGGCACGGGCTTCATACACCTGGTAGGGATCGATAATGAAATCCTTGCGCAGCACCGGCAGGGAGCAGGCCGCGCGGGCCTGACACAGGTACTCATCGGCGCCCTGAAAAAAATCCACGTCGGTCAGCACCGAGAGGCAACTGGCTCCGCCACGGGCATAGGACGCGGCTATCGCCGCCGGGTCGAAGGGATCGCGGATCACCCCTTTGGAGGGGCTCGCCTTCTTGATTTCGGCGATCACCCCAGGCCGGCCCGAGGCCAGCGCGTCAGCCAGCGCCGCGGCAAACCCGCGCGGGTCGGCCGCACTCCCCTGCTGTGCGCTGATCCGCTGCTGCAGGGCCGCGATCGAAACCCGCGCGCGGCGCTCGGCCACCTCTTCCCGCTTGCGGGCGATGATCTTTTTCAAAATGGTGGGGGCGTCAGGCATGGCTCTGCTTCCTAAGCTGCTGGCTGAAGGCGGCCAACTGCCGCATTTTCTCCACCGCCCTACCGGAGCGGATCGCCGCCAGCGCTTGCTCCACCCCTGCTCGGTGTGTTTGCGCCAATCCACTCACATAGACGGCGGCCCCCGCGTTCAAGGCCACCATGGCGGCCGCCTTACGCGCCACCGGTTGCTCGGAGCCGCCCAGTGCCTGTTCGATCAGGGCCAGTGACTCGGCCGGGCTGTCCACGCTCAGGCCGATCAGACTTTGGCTCTCGATCCCCAGATCCTCGGGGGTGACGCTGTATTCGCGGATCTCGCCCCGCTGCAGCTCCACCACCTGGGTCTGGGTGGCCAGGCTGAACTCGTCCAGGCCATCGTTCGCGTGCACCACCATGACATGCTCCCCTCCCAGCTGCTGCATCACCTCCGCCATGGGGCGACACAGCTTCGGGCTGAACACACCGATCACCACGCGGCTGGCGTTCGCCGGGTTGGTCATGGGGCCGAGGATATTGAACAGGGTACGCATCCCCAGGGCGCGGCGCGCTCCGATGGCGTGGCGCATGGCACCGTGATAGCCGGGCGCAAACATGAAGCCGATGCCAACCTCATCGATGCAGCGCGCCACCTCGTCGGCCCCCAGATCCAGATTGATGCCCGCCTGCTCCAGCAGATCGGCACTGCCACTGCTGGATGAGACCCCGCGGTTCCCATGCTTGGCCAGGTGGGCACCACAGGCGGCCGCCACGAAGGCGCTGGCAGAGGAGACATTGAACAGGTTGGCCCCGTCCCCCCCGGTACCGACGATATCCACCAGCGGCTGTGCCCGCGGGCGCACCGGCGTGGCCAACTCACGCATCACCTTGGCGGCGGCGGTAATCTCATCGATCGACTCCCCTTTCATCCTGAGGCCGACCAAAAACCCGGCTATCCGGGCTTCACTGCACTGCCCGGTCATCACCTGCCGCATCACATCTTCCATCTCCTCGAAGCTGAGGTCGATATGGTCGACGATCCGCGCCAGCGCTTCCTGAATATCCATTCAATGCCTCCTGTCAAGGTGCGACTCAACACCGCTGAATAAAGTTTACCGCTGGGTAGGCGCCTGGGCTTCGATCTGTTCCAGGGTGATCGCATTGTTGCGGTGCACCGGGGACGGATAGAACACCGCGCTGCATGATACATGATGGGGCGGTAATAGCGAACGGGCAGATCCCTCTGCAACTCTGGCCGTCGCTTGTCACGGGTGCGTCCGATTAGTGTGAAAATAAACCCACGGTGTCCGGGGTCACCCAAGGCGGCGTCAGGCGTTATCCAGCAGATTGCCAAGCAACTCCAGCATGTCGTCACGGTCGAAGGGGATTGCCCCGGATGGCGTTTAGATTCAAGATATCGACGGCGACGGCTTTGCTCACTGCCAGGCTCAGCGGGGCCAGAAGAGACAGCAGCCCGGCTCTGCCTACTTTTCGCGCTCCAGCCAGGTGGGCTTTCACGTCCAACTCACATTGCCTTTTACACACTGCTCTTTTTTTTTGGAAAGGAAACTGCGATGGCCTGCCACAGCGACCATGGCAGCCTGATAAGTAAACGCAGGCTGTTGTACTCATCCACAATGTTACTGACCCTCGCCCTGGCCGCCACATGGCTCATCAACCTGTTGAAACTCGACCTGCTGCTCGCCCAGTGGATGTTTCAGCTTGAAGGCAACCATTGGGCACTACGCCAGCACTGGTTTTTCAGTGAAGTTCTGCACCAACAGGGTCGAACAGCCAGTATTCTCATATTGGTCGGCGTCCTGTCGCTGGCCATTGTCAGCCAGCTGCATTCAATTCTGAAACCCTACCGACGCACCCTGCTCTACCTCGTGATCGCCCCCGTCTGCGCCAGCGGTCTTGTCTCGCTGGGCAAGCAAACACTGGGGGTGGACTGCCCCTGGAGTCTGGAACCTTTTGGTGGCCAGCTGCCCTACCGGCCTCTGCTGGAGCAGTTATTCAACCCAGGCAATGGGGCCTGTTTTCCGGCCGGTCACGCTAGCGCCGGGTATGCCTGGCTCGCGCTTTACTTTGCCTGTGCCCACATCAAACCACAATGGCGCCACGCTGCTCTGGCCATTTCGCTGGGCAGTGGAGTGCTGTTTGGATTCACCCAGCAGTTGCGCGGGGCTCACTTTCTGTCTCACGATATCTGGAGCCTGACAGTGTGCTGGTGCAGCTGCGCTCTTTTAGCGGCCATCATGCTGCCCGCCGATAGCGGTTATCGGAAGACCGAGCCTATTATTGAGCCCCAAACCAGCCAATGAGCCTCTGACACATGCCACACCTCTCCGTACTGCTGGCCGATGATGACCCCGCTATTTTGGAAGGCATTGCCGACTTCCTGATTTGGCGCGGCTTTCTGGTGGACTGTGCCCGCAATGGCCAGCAGGCCCTGAGGCTGTGCCAGCAAAATCGATACGATGTGCTGGTAATCGATATCATGATGCCCGGGCTCAGCGGCCTCTCATTGTGCGAACAGCTGCGCCGGGAGGGTGTCACGACCCCATTTCTGTTTCTGACCGCGTTGGATCAGTTGGATGACAAGGTACGCGGCTTCGCCGCGGGTGCCGATGATTATCTGGTCAAGCCCTTTGCCATGGATGAGCTGGCCTGCCGGATCGAGGCGCTGAGCAGACGCGTATCACGCCAGCAGCTGCGCCTGCTGCGCTATGGTCCACTGGAAGTGGACGTGGAACAACAGCGGGCGACACGTAACGGTACCCCGCTCATGCTGACACCGCAGGGATTCACCCTGTTACGCCATCTGGTGTCGCATGCGCCGCGACTCATCAGTCGTCGCGAGCTTGAGCAGGCGATCTGGGGCGATACGCCACCTGACAGTGATGCCCTGCGTTCACTGATCTATCAGCTCCGAAGCCAGCTCGATAAGCCCTTTGAACAACCGATGCTGATCACCCGTAGAGGTCAGGGTATCGGCCTGCAGCCGGTAGCAGAATCTGGATGAAATTCGCCACTCGCATCATCATTATTACAGGGCTGTCGACCCTACTGCTGACCAGCCTGTATTGGCTGGCGAGCTGGCACCTGGTAGAAGCTGCTGAGGACGCCAACCGCGATACCGTGCTGACCTATCTGGCATCGCAACCGAACACCTCCACTCAGGAACTGGAACATCTGGAACAACTGCTGAATGAGCCCGGGGCGTCTGAAAGGATGGAGCGTACCCTGGTTATTGGCGGCGTCCTGCTGTTCTCCATCGGCACCATGGGACTGACCCTGCTGCTGCTCTGGCAGCAAACCCGCCCGGTCAGAGCACTGATGGAGGCCGTACAAGCCGTAGACCCCGCTACCCCCCACCTGGAGCCTTTGGAGAGAGAGGATGAAGTGGGTGAGCTCAGCCGTTGTTTTGCTCAACTGTTGCATCGCATCGAGGGGTTTATTCAGCGAGAGCAGGACTTCACCCGTTTTGCCAGCCACGAACTACGCTCGCCCCTTATGGTGATGCGCAGCTCGCTTGATCTGCTACAGGAAGTTTCTTCAGATCATGCCACTATGGAACACCGTGCCCTTGCCCGTATCGATCAAGCGCTGAAGCGTATGGAACGTCTGACCGACTCTTTCCTGTGGTTATCACGGGAGACCCCAAATGCGACCTGCCTGGTTGATAGCGAAACATTCGAGCAACTGTTGCAGCAGTACATTGAGCTGATACCAGAAGCCAGGGAGAGTATTCAGCTCCGAATCAAGCCCCCTTTAAACTGGATGATTCACCCCTTTGTGCTGTCTGTCATACTTGAAAACCTGCTTAACAACGCACGTCTGCACGGCACTGGAAAGGTAATGGTGCAGGCGCAGGGGAACCAGCTGACCATCACCAACCCGTTGCCTCAGGCCGAAACCGCTGCAGAGCACCCGGCGTACTCGGGCTTTGGCTATGGCCTTGCCATCATCGAGCAGTTATGCGACCGAGCCAGAGCAACTTTCAGCCATGAGCAGGATCAGACGCAATTCACTGCCCGGCTGGCATTTCAGATTTCCGCCTCAGCGGAACTGCCGGAGGAGTGTACAACCCGCGCCTGATTGGCTTCGCGACAGCCCGCAAACAGATCCAGCTCGGCGTTATACACCTCAGTGCGGACGCTCATCAGCCCCAGCAGAGAATGGGGAAGATTATCATGACTCAGCTCACGCTCTCGCTGCGCCTGCAGACACTCTGCGCTAAGCTGGTAGCGCTGCTGAAAGCTATCCGACAGCCAGACAATCAGCGGGACTTGCTTCTGTTCATCCGGAGCAAACAGCCAAGGCATGCCATGCAGATACAGATTATTCTCGCCCAACGACTCACCATGATCCGATAGATAGACCATGGCCGTGTTGAAACGGGATTGCTCCTGCAGCAGATCAATAACCCTTGCCAACAGATGATCGGTATAGCGCAACGAGTTGTCATACGCATTGGTGATCGACTCCCGCGAACACAACTGCAGCTGACTGTCACGACATATCGGGGTGAAGTATTCAAAGGTTTCAGGTACCCGCTTGTAATAGGCTGGGCCGTGACTACCCATCTGGTGCAACACAATTACGGCTGAATCATCCACCCCTTCCAACTGCCGTTCCAGCTCGTTGAGCAGTTCCATATCGAAACACCCCTCTGTACCACAGTGCTCTTGCTGTGATGGCAACGACAGGGTTTTGATACGGTCACAGACACCCTTACAGCCTGAGCTGTTCTCAATCCACTCCACCGTCAACCCGGCTTGCTGCAGAATATCCAGCACATTACCCTGATAGGTAACGCTGTCTTCGTCATAGCTCTGACGCGTCATAAGTGAAAACATGCAGGGCAGTGAGACCGCTGTACTCGTACCGCAAGACTCCACATTCCTGAAACTCACGACCGGTTTGTGACTCAGCTCAGGGGTCGTGGGTCGGGTATAGCCGTTCAAACCAAAATTCATGCTTCTTGCCGTTTCGCCCACAACCAGCACCAACAGATCCGGCCTGGCCGGGGCGCTTGAAACTGGCCTGACTTGAGCTACACGCCTTATGGCATCTTCCCCCACTGGCTCAAACGGATGCGTGCTGGCACTGTAGGCACCACTGAAATAGCGTCCCGTGTAGTAGAGATAACTGGAGGGTATGGCAAGGTTACGAATCTCACGATGGTTACGGAACAGAGATGAGTAGTCCTTATACAGCAGTGCAGCGTTCGATCCGATCAGCACCAGGCAGGTCAGCAGGCTGATGCTCTGCCCCGCGATCAGCCGTCCCAGTGATTGCGGCTTGAGCCGAACCCACAGTACCAACAATGTTGGCAGTACCCCTTTCCACGCCAGGTGCAGCCACAGTGGCATAGCCAACAGATCAGCCACCTCCGCCGGGTCGGTCTCAAACATATTCTGGATCATGCTCTTATCGAACAGAATGCCATAGCTCTCCATGAAATAGTTTGCCAGGGCAGCGGAAAGCAGAAGCGCGATCAACAACGGCCGTACCAGGAGTGGCCAGCTCAATGCACTCAGCGCGCACTGGATCACAGCGACGATAAACAGCACAAAGGCACCAGCAAAAAGCCATTTATGACCGGTGCTACCATAATCAAGTGATAGAACCAGATGCCAAAGTGGAGTGTTATAGAGCAGCGCCAGCAAAAACGCCACGCTCCAGCTGAGCTGAAGTGGCGTAAGCACCGGGCGCGAGGCGGCAACAAATCTGATGAGGTTGGAAAACAACATGGCAAGATCCTGAAC
>Ga0114984_1000072_pt1 | contig 37875 bp, 37 predicted proteins | sample Shrwel1BS1Day1_FD_96987 | JGI IMG/M metagenome (GOLD analysis project Ga0114984, IMG submission 96987) | Subsurface microbial communities from deep shales in Ohio, USA - Utica-3 well 1 S-1-Day1 | ecosystem: Environmental > Aquatic > Deep subsurface > Shale gas/oil reservoir > Produced water/Flow...
AACGGCACCGTATTTGCAGCAACGCCTGCGCGAACTGGCGGATCATCCGCTGGTGGGCGAGGTGCGTGGCCTGGGCATGCTCGGCGCCATCGAGCTGGTGCAGGACAAGGCCACGCGCAAGCGCTTCTCCGGTGATGTGGGCGTGGGTATGGTGTGCCGTGGCCACTGCTTCAACAACGGCCTGATCATGCGCGCGGTGGGCGACACCATGATCATTGCCCCGCCACTGGTGATCAGCCGGGCGGAAATCGACGAACTGGTGGAGAAAGCACGCAAGTGTCTGGATCTGACCTGGGAACAGGTGCGTAGCCAGGCGTAAGCTCACGGGCCGGTGGGAGGGGCTTTAGCCGCGAAAGAAACAACTCGCAGCGAAAGTGCAATGTGGCCCAGCCGCTCCAAAATGAAACCCCGCAACCGGCGACGGTGGCGGGGTTTCGTTTTTCAGCCGCTTACTTGAGGCTGTTCTTCAGCGTTTGCGCAGCCTGATCCATGGCGGAGCGTACCGCCGGGACTTCAGCCAGCACGTTGAGCAGGCCGTAGTCGTGGATCATGCCGTTGTAGCGCACGGCGGTCACCGGCACACCGGCGGCGTTCAGGCGGCGGGCGTAGGCTTCGCCTTCGTCGCGCAGCACGTCCATCTCGGCGGTCTGCACCAGCGCTGGCGGCAGGCCCTTGAGCTGTTCCAGGCTGGCGCGCAGCGGCGATGCATGGATCTCGTTACGCTGCTTGGGGTCGGTGGTGTAGTTGTCCCAGAACCATTCCATCATGCCGCGGGTCAGGAAGTGGCCTTCGGCGAACAGGTTGTAGGAGGCATTGTTGAAATTGGCATCGGTCACCGGCCACAGCAGCACCTGGGCGCGCAGTTTGGGCGTGCCGGCTTCCTTGGCCTTGATGGCGACCACCGCCGCCATGTTGCCGCCGACGCTGTTGCCGGCCACGGCCAGGCGCGCACCGTCGACACCGATCTGGCTGCCGTTGTCGGCCACCCACTTGGTAGCGGCGTAGGCGTGGTTGATCGCGGTCGGATACTTGGCCTCGGGCGACGGCGTGTAATCGACGTAGATAGCCGCCGCGCCGGAGCCCACCACCAGATCACGAATCAGGCGTTCGTGAGTCGGATAATCGCCCAGCACCCAGCCGCCGCCATGGAAGAACATAAAGCCGGGCAACACACCCTGGGCACCTTCAGGACGTACCACCTTGAGGGTGAGCGACTGCCCATTGACCTGGATCACCTTGGTGTCCACGACGATGCCGGACAGATCCACCTTGACGCTGGCCTGAGCACCCACCAGAACGGCGCGGGCATCCTCGGGCGAGAGGGTTTCCAGCGGCTGGCCACCACCGCTTGCCAGCGCATTGAGAAAGCCCTGGGTGGTGCGCTCGACGCCGGCGCTGCCGGCGGCGAAGCTGCTGCTTACAGCCAGGGCAAGCAGCCCGGCGGTCAGAGTGCGCGAAATGTTCATGATCAAACTCCTGTCGGTAGAGGGCTGCTGGGGTCAGTTCTGGTTGGCGCAAACGCTGGAGAGTTGCTCGTAGTTGAGCGCTTCCACTTCGCCCGCGCTGTTGCGATAGGTCATCTTCGCGGTCACGACTTCGCACTGCGGGCTGTTGGGCACTTCGATGGAAATCACCTGGGCGATATCCAGATCCAGTCCGTAGCGGTACTGCGTGGTGTCGGTGCTCTGGGCGAAGGCGCCGAACGATGCGCTGAGCGAGAGGGCGGTCAGGGCGGTGGCGAACAGGGTGCGGGTTTTCATGGCGATTCTCCTCTTGGGCTGCGCTCAGGGATGGCCCTGAGCGCTCGGCCGTAGCTGTCAGACGATGGTCAAGGTGACGTCGATGTTGCCGCGGGTGGCGTTGGAGTACGGGCAGACGATGTGCGCGCGATCCACCAGGGTTTGCGCGGCTTCAGCGTCCAGGCCCGGCAGGCTGATGCGCAGTTCCACTTCGATGCCGAAGCCGGTGGGAATCGGGCCGATGCCGACGGTGCCTTCGATGAAGGTGTCAGCCGGGATGCTCAGCTTGTCGCGGGCGGCGACGAACTTCAGGGCGCCGAGGAAGCAGGCGGAGTAGCCGGCGGCGAACAGTTGTTCCGGGTTGGTGCCGTTACCGCCTGCGCCACCGAGTTCTTTCGGAGTGGTCAGGGCGATGTCCAGGACGCCGTCGGAGGAGACGGCGCGTCCTTCACGGCCGCCAAAGGCTTCAGCGGTGGCGCGGTAGAGAACGTTTTCGATAGTCATGGCGGTAATCCTCGATTAGGTAGTTGAAATGGATTGGCTCGCTAATGTTTTGTGCGCTAACCGTTTCCATGGGGTGAACTCTATTGCGCAAATATTTAGCACGCAAGATAAATGTTTGGAGTATTTCGCTATACCGTTTCTGCTTTTTTGGAATAAGTAGAGCCTGAGCGGGTTTCAGCGCTATCTGGCTGCAGGAATTACCGGGTGAGCTGCCGATTTCAATACTGAGTGCACAGCAGGAGGCGGCCGGGATTGCGCCGCGATAGCAGCGATTGCGCTGTCGTCAGCCAGAAACGTGCAACGCAGGCATTTGCCGCAGAGAAGGGAGGCGACCAGCGCCTGCGGTCAGAGGGCGTCCTGCAGCTGCGTGCGCAGGGCGATCAGATCATCGCGCAGTTTGCCGAGCTGCTCGATATCCAGGCCCGAGGCCTTGAGGATGCAGGCCGGTATGGCCTTGGCCTGTTCGTGAAGGGCGCGGCCCTTGTCGGTCAGGTGGAGTTGCACGACCCGTTCGTCCTGAATGCTGCGCTGGCGCTGCAGCAGGCCTTCGCTTTCCAGGCGTTTGAGCAGGGGGGTGAGCGAACCCGGGTCGGTCAGCATGCGTGCACTGATTTCGCTGACGGTGATGCCTTCGTTTTCCCACAGCACCAGCATGGCCAGGTACTGCGGGTAGGTCAGCCCCAGAGCCTGCAGCAGAGGCTTGTAGGTCTTGGTCATCATCAGCGAGGTGGAATAGAGGGCGAAGCACAGCTGGTTGTCCAGCATCAGCTCGGCGCAGGGTTCCACTTGGGAGGTCATGGCATTGGCCTGTGCAAGGGTGGTGGGGCGTTGTCGGCAAGGGGGGCGGGGTAAACCCGCACCGATGGCATCAGCCGCAGGAGACGCGGGTGATCACTCGCTGATCATCGACATTGAGGTTAAGGCGTTGGCCATTGTATTCCAAGGTCACCACGCTGTTTGGCGTCAGTATGCGAGCGGTACTGGCGCCCGCCTGCTGGCGCGCCTGTTCGAGCAGTTCCGCGGTGGCGGCCTTGCCTTTGAGATGCTCGACCGCGGAAGAGGTGCAGCCCTGTGCGGGATCGGCGGGCTTGGCCGCCGGCTCGGATTTGTCGGCAGTGCTGCTGCAGCCGGCCGCGAACAGGGCGGCTGTGAGAATCAGGCTGAAACGGGTCTTGAGATTCAACGCTGTGGGCTCCTTTTGCATAGGTATTCTTTTGTCATTGCGCGCCTTCGAGGCGGGCCAGGCGCTCTTCGAGCGCAGCGATACGCGCTTCCAGTTCGACCAGACGATCTTCGTTAGGTGCCCCGGCTTCGGTGCGCGCGGCGGGACGGCTGGCCAGGAGGCTTTCGAGATCGGCGGGTTCGCCCAGCAAATGCATGTAGCGATCCTCACGCTGGCCGCTCTGGCGTGGCAGCAGCACGGCAAGACCGCGAGCGATCAGACGCTCCAGCTGATGCTGGACCTCGGCCACGTCGTCGAAGTCGTGCATGCGGTTGCTGCGCGTGAGCAGTTCGTTGAGGGTCTGCGGGCCGCGCAGCATCAGCAGGCCCAGTAGCACCGTCTGCGGCTTGACCAGTTCCAGCAGCTTGTCGCAGCGCTGTTCCCAGCGGTCGGCGCGACTGCCCATGACCAGGTGCACCAGCTTGCGCCCCTCAAGGCTGCGCAGGTAACGGCCGACCTCACCGGTTTCCAGCTGCATCAGCGGTTCGCGGCTGGTCTTCTGGTTGCAGGCCAGTTGCACGGCATTGAGGGTCAGCGGGTAGGTTTCCGGCGTGGTCAATTGCTTCTCGATCAGGCAACCGAGGATGCGCACTTCGACGGCGTGCAATGGGGTTTCACCAACCAGCGGGGAGGGGGTGAGAGACATGGATCGATCCTGGCAGAAAGAACTTGCCTAGGTTAACGGTATCGCTGCTCAGCCGACAGGCTGCAATGTGTGTTCGAGCATGTCCAGGCTGGCGCCCAGTACCTGCTGGCGGGATTCCTGGCTGGCCATCATGCGCGCCAGCAGCAGACTACCCAGGCATTGCGCGAGGAGTGTCCAGGCCTGCTGTGCGTCGCCGATGATCTCGGCCCAGGTCGTGTGCAGCTGCAGGATCTGTTGCTCGGTGCGCTGCCGAACGCTTTCGTCGGCGCGGGCGATTTCCGCACCCAGGGTAGGCAATACGCAGCCTTTGTCGGGCTGCTCGACATGCGCCAGGCTGAGATAGGCCGCCAGGCAGCGTTGCAGCTTGTCGCGTCCGGCTTCGCCCGGCTCGCCGCCGAGCCGGGCCAGGCTGTTGCGCAGTTCGCGCTCGACCAGCTCGGCGAACAGGGCGTCCTTGCTTGGAAAGTGACTGTAGAACGCCGCGCCGGTCAGGCCGATGGTCTTCATCATGGCATCCACGCCGGTCACGGCAAAACCTTGCTGCTTGGCGATGGCGCCGCTGCTGGCAAGCAGGCGCTCGCGAGTTTCGGCCTTGTGTTCAGCGGAATAACGCATGGATGACTCCGTGGTGGGCGTGACTTGACCTGCCTGGGAGCATAGCATAACGTTCGTTAAGCTAACGATCGTTAGTTAATGGAGAAGGCCATGAACGAAAACAAGAAAGTCGCATTGATCATTGGCGCAGGCGATGCCACCGGTGGCGCCATCGCCCGGCGTTTTGCCCGTGAGGGCTATGTTGCCTGCGTCACCCGCCGCAGCCTGGACAAGCTGCAGCCGCTGCTGGACGACATCCGCAGTGCAGGCGGCGAGGCCCATGGTTTCGCCTCCGATGCGCGGCGCGAGGAGCAGGTGGCCGAGCTGGTCGAGAGCATCGAGCGTGACATCGGCCCCATCGAGGCGATGGTGTTCAACATCGGCGCCAACGTGCCGTGCAGCATTCTCGAAGAAACCGCGCGCAAGTACTTCAAGATCTGGGAAATGGCCTGCTTCGCTGGCTTTCTCACCAGCCAGGCGGTGGCCAAGCGCATGGTCACGCGTGGACGCGGCACCATCCTATTCACCGGTGCCACGGCCGGGCTGCGGGGCGCCGCTGGATTCGCCGCCTTTGCCGGCGCCAAGCACGGCATCCGCGCGCTGGCGCAGAGCATGGCGCGCGAGCTGGGACCGCTGAATATCCATGTCGCCCATGTGGTGGTGGACGGTGCCATCGATACCGCCTTCATCCGCGACAGCTTTCCCGAGCTGTACGCCAGGAAGGATCAGGATGGCATTCTCGATCCCGAGCACATCGCCGACAGCTACTGGTTCCTGCACGCCCAGCCGCGCGACGCCTGGACCTTCGAGCTGGATCTGCGCCCGTGGATCGAGCGCTGGTAATCTGCGCTGAACCCATAACCACAATAACGAGCGAGTGAAAGCCATGAGCAAGACGGTGGAGTTCTTCTTCGACCTGGGCAGCCCGGCCTCCTACCTGGCGTATACCCAGTTGCCGGCACTGTGCCGCGACGCTGGGGCTGAATTGGTCTATCGGCCGATGTTGCTGGGGGGCGTGTTTCAGGCCACCGGCAACGCCTCGCCGGCGATGATTCCTGCCAAGGGGCGCTACATGCTGCGCGACCTGGCGCGCTTCGCCGAGCGCTACGGTGTACCGATGCGCTTCAACCCACATTTCCCGATCAACACCCTGACATTGATGCGCTTGCTGGTGGCCGTTCAATTGCATCAGCCGGAGCGTTTCGACGATGCCTTGCAGGCGCTGTTCCAGGCGATCTGGGTCGACGTTATTCACATGGGCGATCCGACCAAGGTGGCCGAAGTGCTGACGGCGGCCGGCTTCGACGCCCAGGCGTTGCAGGCGCAGATCGCCGAACCTGCGGTGAAGGACGCGCTCAAGGCGAGCACCGAAGAGGCGGTCAAGCGCGGTGTATTCGGCGCACCGACCTGTTTCGTCGATGGCGAGATGTTCTTCGGCCAGGATCGCCTGGATTTCGTACGCGAAGCACTGCGCGACTGATGCCTGGCACAATGGCGGGGTTCTTTTTCGCCATTCGAGCCACCGATGAACCCCGAAGCGCTGAAACTCCTGGTGACCCGCCGCATGCCCTACGGCAAGTACAAGGACCGGCTGATCGCCGATCTGCCGGGCCACTACCTCAACTGGTTCGCCCGCACGGGTTTTCCAAAGGGCGAGCTGGGCCAGCTGCTCGCGCTGATGCAGGAGATCGACCACAACGGCCTCAAGCCGCTGCTCGATCCGTTGCGCGACCGCCCATAAGGTGCGCCGCGCGCACCGCCTCTGTACGCAGAGGTAGCCACTGCAGGCCATCGGTGCGCGCGGCGCACCCTACGTCTGGGTTGGCCTCAATGCCAGTTGCGGCCGTGATCTAGCTTCTGGTCCACCAGCCATTTGCCGTGGGCGATGGACGCGTGCTGGGCCTTGTTCAGGTCATCCATGAAGGCGTAGTCCACCGGCAGGGTCTGGCGTTTGCTGGTGTTGCCGTCGGGGTCGGTGATCTGGCATCCGCCGGCCCAGGGCGTGGGCAGGCCGGGATGTTCCATGACACTGGCGCGGATGATGTGATCGCGGTGGGTGCAGGTAAGCGCGCTCATGAGGCCACCTCGTGGATCAAGGCGCCGCCCTCGGCGTCGACGCTACACCGAGGTTCCAGCCGGGAGCCGGTAGCGGCGCCGCGTGGATGAGTGGTGCGTCTGTCTGCTCACCTTAGCGCAGACGCAGGCATTGTGAGCGTTGCCCGACAAACGCACAGGGCCGGCAATGGCCTGATACCTTTCCAAGGTTCAACGCGATTGGCTCCCCTCTCCCATTTATGGGAGAGGGGCTGGGGGAGAGGGCTGAAAACACCGCGAAACCGCATGTTTCCCCTCTCCCCAAAGAGGCGCGGGGGCTGATCGTGTTTGACCGTTTCTTAAGTGAACAGTATTACGGCCATTGCCGGCCCTGTGTCATTGACGCGCCTCTACTCGGTCGCCTCACTCACCTTGTTCACGCTCCTCGGCTTCGGCGCAAAGCGCGCCGCCAGGCGCATCGAGACGGTCACCAGGCGCTGATACAGCGCCGGCATGCTGCGCTGCATCCAGTCCAGGGCATGGGCATCGGCACCGATCAGAATGCGCCGTTTGTTGACCAGCACGCCGTTTACGATGACCTTGGCCGCCTGTTCCGGCGTGGTGCGCAGCAGCTGGTCGTGGAACTGCTGGCGCGCCTGCTCGGCTTCCTGGCCGGTGACCTTGGCCAGGCTGTCGTTCATCCGCGCCGTCTTGGCGATGTTGGTCTTGATACCGCCCGGATGCACGCAGCTGGCGGAAACCCCGCAAGCGGCCATGTCCAGTTCCTGGCGCAGCGATTCGGTAAAGCCGCGCACGGCGAACTTGCTGGCGTTGTAGGCGCTCATGCCCGGCTGAGAGAACAGGCCGAACACACTGGAGACGTTGACCACGTGACCCTGGCCGGCCGCCTTGAGGTAGGGCAGGAAGGCCTTGGTTCCGTTGACCACGCCCCAGAAGTTGATGTTCATGATCCATTCGTAGTCGGCATGGTCGTTGCCCTCCACGGTGCCGCCCTGAGCCACGCCGGCATTGTTGAAGATGGCGTTGACCCGGCCGAACTCGCTGACGACCTGCTCCGCCCAGGCCTCGACGGCGGCGCGGTCGGCGACGTCGACGCGTTGTCCGCTGACGGTGACGCCGAGCTTGCGGGCCTGCTCGACGGTTTCCTGGAGGCCCTCGACATTGACGTCGGACAGCGCCAGGTGGCAGCCCTGGCGCGCCAGGTGATAGGCGAGGGCGCGGCCGATACCGGAGCCGGCGCCGGTGATGGCGGCTACCTTGTTCTCGAAGGATTTCATGCGCTGACCTCCTGCGCGGCGAGGGTGATGGCATTGCTCTGCGCCGGGTGGGCGGCGTGCTTGCGGCTGAAGTGGTAGGCATGCGGATCGAAGTTGCGCGTCAGCATGCGAAAGCGCCAGGTGAAGCCCGGCCACACCGTGCAGTTGCGCCCGCTGACCGGGTGCAGATACCAGCTCATGCAGCCGCCGGCGTTCCATACGGTGCTGCCGAGGGTGCCCTGGATCTTGCGGTTGAAGGCGTCCTGCGCCTCGCGCTTGGGTTCCAGGCTCTGCAGACGGCCCTCTTTGAGCTGCCTGAGGGCGCCGAGCACATAGGTGATCTGCGACTCGATCATGTAGACCATGGAGTTGTGGCCCAGGCCGGTGTTCGGCCCCATGAGGAAGAACAGGTTGGGGAAGCCCGCGGTCATGGTGCCCTTGTAGGCTTCCGGGCCTTCGGGCCAGGTGTCGAGCAGGTCGACGCCGCCGCGGCCGAACACCGTGCCGCGCGGCAGCGGGTCGCTGGGAGTGAAGCCGGTGCCGAAGATGATGGCATCCACTTCGCGCTCCTGGCCGTCGGCGGTGCGCACGGCACCCGGCAGGATTTCGGCGATACCGTCGGTGATCACCTCGACGTTGGCCTGGGTCAGCGCCGGATAGTAGTCATTGGAGATCAGCACCCGCTTGCAGCCCATGGTGTAGTCCGGGGTGACCTTGGCGCGCAGCACCGGGTCCTTGATGTGCTTGTTGATGTACAGCTTGGCGATGCCCTGGGCCATGCGTAGCAGGCGCGGGGCGAAGGCGAAGGCGATCACCCGGCTTTCGAGGATGCCGTACAGGGCGCCGCGCCAGAGCTTCTGCACCAGCGGAAAGCGCTTGAAGCGCTGGCGTTCGCCATCGCCAATGGCGCGATCGGGCTTGGGCATGATCCACGGCGCGGTGCGCTGGTAGAGATCGAGCCGCGCTACCTGCTTCTGAATCTGCGGTACGAACTGGATGGCCGAGGCGCCGGTGCCGATCACCGCCACGCGTTTGCCGCTCAGGTCATAGTCGTGATTCCACTGCTGCGAGTGGAACACCTCGCCAGTGAAGGTTTCCAGGCCCTTGAGCCTGGGGATCGAGGGTGTGGACAGGGCGCCCATGCCGGAAACCACGAACTGCGCGCTGTACTGGTTACCTGCACGGTCTTGCAGGTGCCACAGCTCGGCGTGCTCGTCCCAGCGCATCTGTACCACTTCGGTGCCCAGCAGGGTCTTGTCCTGCAAGCGGTACTTCGCCCAGCAGCCTTCCAGGTAGGCCTTGATTTCCGGCTGCCTGGCGAACATCCGCGTCCAGTTCGGGTTGGGCTCGAAGGAAAAGGAGTACAGGTGCGATTGCACGTCGCAGCCGCAACCGGGGTAGTTGTTCACCCGCCAGGTGCCGCCGACGCCGGCTTCCTTTTCGAACAGCAGGAAGTCCTGCTCGCCCTGCTGCTTGAGACGGATGGCCATGCCGAGGCCGGAGAAGCCGCTGCCGAGGATGGCGATCTTGCAATGGCGGGCAGCGGTAGGGGGTGACACGGGCGCATTCATGGCCGGACTCCTGCTTGTCGTTCTTGTTGGTGTCTACATCTGTATACCAAGGTAGACATGTGTATACTTTGCGGCAAGCCATCGAATCGACAAACCAACTTTAGGTAGGGGTAAGGATGCACAACGACGATGCGCAGGTACGCGACAGGGCCAGCGAAGCGCCTGGCAAGCGCCTGCTGATGGAGGCGGCGTTACGTCTCACCTCGACCAGCCGCAGCCTCAGCAGCCTGGGTCTGCGCGAGCTGGCGCGCGAGGCGGGGCTCAACCCCAACACCTTCTACCGTCACTTTCGCGATGTCGATGATCTCGGCCTGACCGTGATCGGCGAGATCACCCGGCTGCTGCGTCAACCGCTGCGCGATCTGCGCCGCGAGGCCGCGCAGCGCGCGGTAAAGGATGACGGGCCGCTGCTGCCCAAACTGCTGGGTATCGATCTCGGGCGCGGGCGGCGAGTGTGTCACGAGACGGTGCAGCTGTTCTTCGCCTTCGTTGCCGAGCATCCGGAGGCGTTCATCATCGGGGTGCGCGAGCTGCATGGCGCGTCGCCCGTGTTGCGCGAGGCCCTGCGCCAGGTGATGGACGACTTCGCCGACGACATGGCCGAGGACATCGTCGAATTCAAGCTGCTGCCGGATATCGTCAGCGCGGCGGCGGTGCGCCAGGTTTCGGGGCTGATCAGTCGCAGCCTGTTCGAGCAGTCGCTGGACTACATCGGCCAGCCGCAGCGACGCGAAGCGATCTGTGCGCTGGCCGAGGAGCAGATCGTCATGCTGTTCACCGGCGCCAGCGTGCTGCAGGGCATGGGGCAGCTGCGCCTGGGCGCCTGAGGACGCCATCAGGAGCCCTCATTTCCGCGTCAGCGCGCTCGGATAACCCTCAGCGGCTCGTCGCCTTCTCCAGTGCCGACGCCTGCGCTGCAGTGCCAGAGGTTGGCGTCGTTACCTTTCTGCGCTCAGCCGGGGCAGTGTCCTGTGTGCTGTCTATACTCTCCAGAGTTGACGTCCGCGCCAGAGGAGAGTCCGTTTGAAAGTACTGATCGTTGATGATTCCGCCATGTCTCGGAAGATGGTCATCAAGGCATTACCCTCTGGTTTCGAGGCAGAAATCAGTCAGGCTGCCAACGGTGAGGAGGCGCTGGCCGCCTACCACGCAGGCAACGCCGAAGTCATATTCCTCGATCTGACCATGCCGGTGATGGACGGCTTTCGTACTCTGGAGCTGCTCAAGCGCGAGGATGCCAATGCGGTGGTGATCGTGATCAGTGCCGACATCCAGCCCCAGGCCCAGCAGCGGGTACGTGAGTTGGGAGCTGCCGGCTTCGTCAAGAAACCCGTCACTGCGCAGGCCATGCAGGCGGCTCTCCATGATGTGGGGCTAATCTGATGAGCCGCCTGACGAACCTCAGCGAGGACCGGCGCGACGCCCTGCAGGAGCTGATGAACGTTGCCATGGGGCAGGGCGCTGACCGCCTGGCCCGGCTTACCGAAACCTTCGTCACCCTTTCGGTTCCGCGCATTCATCCAATGGAGGATGCCCATAATCCGCTAGACCATCTTGGTATCGCCAGGCAGCCGTCGATCGTCACACGCCAATCTTTCCTGGGCAGACTCCGTGGTGAGGTAGTGGTCTGCTTCGGCGAAAATGGCGCAGATCAGTTGGCCGGGCTGATGGGCTACGAGGGCGAGGCCAACAGCCAGGACGAGCTGATGCTGGATGTCACCAATATCCTCACTGGCGCCTGCATAAACGGCCTTGCCCAGCAGATCGACCTCCAGGTGAGCTACGGGGCGCCGTCGATCCTGTCACGCGGTCGTTCGCTGCAGGAGGTGCTGGACAGCCAGGTGCTCCAAGGGCACCAGGCCTTGGTGCTGGAGATCCACTTCGAGGTGGCCACGCACAGCTTCATCTGCGACCTGCTGGTGTGCATCGCGGAGGATACGGTGGCTACGGTGATCGAGGCGATCGACCAACTGTTGAACGATATCTGAGACCTTACATGGAGTTTTCGGTTGATGAACTCTCGCTGCATGCCGAGCTGAAGTCTGTACTGCAGCAGATCAATCTTGGCGTGGTACTGCTCGATCAAGGTTACCGGGTGGTCTACTGGAATGATTTCATGAGCATCAACAGCGGACGCAGTGCTGCCGAGGTCGTCGGCCGCTCGCTGTTCGAGCTGTTTCCAGAACTGCCCCAATTGTGGGTGAAGAAGAAGATCGACAGCGTTTTTACTCTGCAGAACCTGGCCTTCACTTCCTGGCAGCAGCGCCCGCACTTGTTCAGTTTCTCCGATAGCCGGCCCATTACCGGGCAGGTGGCGGCCATGTACCAGAACTGCACCTTCTTCCCGGTCGTGGAAACCCCGGGGACGATCAAGTACGTCTGCTTAACCGTGGCCGACGCCACCGAGGCAGCGGCGCAGCATCTGGAACTGGAACGTTTGAACGAACTGCTGCAGGCCGAGAAGGAGCAGCAGGCCGGGCTGATCAGAAAGCTGGAGGAAGCCCAGGCGCAGTTGCTGCAGTCGGAGAAGATGGCCGCCATCGGCCAGCTCGCCGCTGGGGTGGCCCATGAGATCAACAACCCGGTGGGTTACGTGAATTCCAACTTCGCCAGCCTGGAATCCTATGTGCGGGATCTGTTCAGTTTGATCGAGGCCTACAACCGCGACCTGCCGTTGCTTCAGGATGCTGCCTTCCGTGCGCGGATCGAGCAGGTCAATCGTGAACTGGACTACGAGTTTCTGCGCGGCGACATGGTCGATCTGATCCGCGAATCCCGCGAGGGGCTGGGGCGGGTCAAGCAGATCGTTCAGGACCTGCGCGACTTCTCGCATGTGGATTCGGCGGATTGGCAGATGGTGAATTTGCACAAGGGTCTGGACAGCACGCTGAACGTGATCTGGAACGAGGTGAAGTTCAAGGCTGAGGTGGTCAAGCAGTATGGCGAGTTGCCGGAGGTGGAATGCATCGGCTCGCAGCTCAACCAGGTATTCATGAACCTGATCATTAACGCCGCGCATGCCATCGAGAGTCGTGGCACCATCTGGCTGGAAACCGGCATGCGCAACGACTGGGTGTTCGTCCGGGTGCGCGATGACGGTTGTGGCATCGCGCCCGAAAACTTCAAGCGGCTTTTCGAACCGTTCTTCACGACCAAGCCGGTGGGGGCGGGTACCGGCCTCGGGCTGTCGGTGTCCTATAACATCGTCAGCAAGCATCACGGACGCCTCGAGGTGCAGAGCGAACCGGGACGGGGCACGGCCTTCACCATCTGGCTGCCGGTCCGGCAGCCGACCGATGGGGCGCAGACGCCCTAAGCGTCTTTTGAAGAAGCCATTGATCCTCAACCCCGCGAAGGCGGGAGTCCTGGAGCTCTAATCCCTCCTGCGCAGGCATGGCGGCACGTGCAGCGTCAGGCACGCCCCGAGCCGTCGCCCGCCTTGACATCCTTGTTTTTGGCCTGGCTGTGATGCAGGAAGGCCTGGCTGATATTGTTGCGCAATTGCTCGTCGTCCCAGGGCTTGGTGAGGAACTTGTAAATTGCGCCCTGGTTGATGGCATCGGTCACCGATTTCAGATCGGTGTAACCGGAGAGCACGATACGGATGGTGTCCGGGTAGAGGTCCTTGACCCTGCTGAGGAACTCGGTGCCGTTCATTTCCGGCATGCGCTGGTCGGAAATCACCACCTGGACGTCGTGCTTGGCCAGCAACTCGAAGGCGTCCTGGGCCTGGTTGGCGGTGAAGATCCGATAACCGTCGCGGCGCAGCACGCGGGTAAGCGCGCGAAGAATATTCTCCTCGTCGTCAAGCAACAGCAGCGTCTGCAGCTTGTCATCGGTCTTCGGCAGTACCGGGACGGGTGACTGGCGTTGGCCGATGAACTGCTGCAGCTGCGCGAAGGGCATCGGTTTGGCGAAGAAGAATCCCTGGAACTCGTCGCAGTGATTCTTTTTCAGGAAGGCGTATTGTGGCTCGTTTTCCACCCCTTCGGCGGTAACCTTGAGGTTGAGATGGTGGGCCATGGAAATGATGCCTTGGGTGATCGCTGCGTCGTGACGATCGCTGATGATTTCCTGGACGAAGGAGTGGTCGATCTTGACCTTGTCGATGGGCAGGCGCTTGAGGTAGTTGAGGCTGGAGAAACCGGTGCCGAAGTCGTCAATGGCCAGGCGTACGCCCAGACCTTTGAGGGTTTGGAGGATATGGATGGCGCGTTCGGCATTTTCCAGCAACACGGTTTCGGTGATTTCCAGCTCCAGGCGCGTGGCAGGCAGCTGGCTGTCATGCAGTGCTTCCCTGATGCTGTCGATGAAGTTGGCGCGCTGAAACTGCAGCGGTGAAACGTTGACCGCTACCACCAGGTTGAAGCCCTGCTCGTTGAGCCGGCGAATCTGCTTGCAGGCTGTGGACAGCACCCAGAGGCTCAGCGGGATGATCTGTCCGGTGTCCTCGGCGACAGGCACGAACTGCGCCGGTGGGATCATGCCGTGCTCGGCGTGATGCCAGCGCAGCAGCGCTTCGACGCCGGTGACCTCGCCGCTGCGAGCGTCAATCTGCGGCTGGTAGTACAGCTCGAAATTCTCACTCTTGATGGCCTTCTGCAGCTCATTGCGCAGGGCGACACGTTCGCTGACCTTCTGGTTGAGGTCGGTGGTGTACCACTGGTAGTTGTTGCGCCCCTGCTGCTTGGCCTTGTACATGGCCAGGTCGGCCTGCTGGATCAGTTGCATTGGCTGATCGATGCTGCCATCGCTGAGAGTGATGCCGATGCTGGCAGTGATGTGAATGTCCATGTCCTGGGCCCGGTAGGGTCGAGCGAGGCCGTCGATCAGGCGCTCGGCTACCAGCAACACGTCCTCGTCGCGAGCCAGGTCGGGCAACACGATGACGAATTCGTCGCCGCCCAGGCGCGCCACGGTGTCGCCGGGACGCACCTGCTGGCTCATGCGTCGTGCCACCTCGACCAGGATCTGGTCGCCGACGCCGTGGCCCATGGTGTCATTGATCGGCTTGAAGCCATCCAGGTCGATGAACATCACCGCCAAGCTGCGGTTGTAACGTTGGGATATTCGGCAACCCTGGTTCAGACGGTCTTCCAGCAGTGAGCGGTTGGGCAGACCGGTAAGCACATCGTGGCTGGCGTTGTAGGCCAGTTCCGTCTCATAGCGTTTCTGTTCGGAGATATCGTTCTGTACCCCGATGAAATGGCTGATCTGGCCATGTTCGTCCGGTACCGGAGCTATGTAGAGGTTGTTCCAGAACGGCGAGCCGTCCTTGCGGAAGTTGCGCAGCACCACATTGACCTCGCAATGCTCGCGCAGGCAACGGCGCACCTCATTGATGCCGGATTGGTCCCGCTCGGCCCCCTGAAGGAATCGGCAGTTACGGCCCAGTACTTCTCTGGCGGAATAGCCCGTGATGCGCTCGAAGGCCGCGTTGGCGTAGATGATCGGCAGGTCCGGGCTGCGTGCATCGCAGATCAGCGTGCCGTTGTAGCTGGCCTCCAGGCTGCGTTGGAGCAGACGCAGCTGGCGTTCCGACTCCTTGCGCTGGCTGATGTCGCGCAGCGACAGCAAGCGCATGTCCTGACCCTCCCACTCGGTGTGGGCGGACTGTATTTCCACCGGCAGCGTCCTGCCATCGACCATCGGCAGCTCGTGTTCGTAGAGGTTGCCCTCCTGCTCCGGCAGTTCGAAACGGCGATGCAGCAGCGCTTCGGAGGGGGTACGTAGCAAATTTTCCGCTGCCGGATTGGCGTAGCGCACCCGCCCTTGCGCATCGATAACCAGCAGGGCGTCGCGGTTGTCCATCAGCAACTGGCGGAAGGCTTCTTCCTTGCGTTTGATCTCAGCGTCGGTCTTGAGCTTTTCGGTGACATCGATGGCCAGCGTCAGCCGTGCCGGCTGGGCGTTGAATTCGATGTCGTGGGCCATGATCTCCATCTGGATCTCCCGACCGTGCCGATCCTTATGGACCCAGAGTCCGGCGTGGGGTGTCGTGCCATCGTGGTTGACCTGGTAGGCGAGCAGGCGCTGCTGTTCCTCGGGTGAGCGGATGTCGAGCGCGCGCATGGCGAGGAACTCCTCGCGGCTGTAGCCATACAGGTTCAGGGCTGCCTGGTTGACGGCCAGAAAGCGCAGGGTCTGGCGATGGAATACGTACATCGGCTCCGGGTTGGCTTCGAATAGCAGTCGGTAGCGGGCTTCGCTGGCGGCGAGCTCGGCAGTGATCTGCCCACGTCCGACCGCATAGCGAATGCTGCGGGCGAGGGTACGGCTGTCGATCTGGCCCTTGACCAGGTAATCGGCGGCGCCCAGCTTCACTGCATTGGCGTCCAGTTCATCGTCGCCCTGGCCGGTGAGCAGGATGATCGGCGTGCGGATGCCGGCTTTCAGCGCATGGCTGATAAGCGCCAGCCCCGACTCGGCGCCCAGGTAGTAGTCGATCAGAATAAGATCGTGCTCCTGGCGCAGAATCGCTGCCAGAGCCTCGTCGTAGTTGTCCAGCCAATCCAGCTCGCAGTTCAGCTGCCTGGACTCGCGCAGCAGCTCGCGGGTGATCAGATAGTCATCTTCATCGTCTTCGACCAGCAGCAGGCGCAGGGGGGATTCGGGCAGGCTCATGGCTTCATGTGTTCTCGGGTAGTTCGACGATTTGCAGCCAGTAGCGGCCGAGCGCCTGCACGACGTCGAGCAGGCCGTGGAAGCTCGCCGGCTTGGTGATGAAGGAGTTAACCCCGCAAGCGTAGCTGCGCAGAACGTCCTCCTCGGCGTAGGAGGTGCTCAGCACCACTACCGGAATACTGCGCAGGCTCTCGTCGGCCTTGATCTCGGCAAGTGATTCACGGCCATCCTTGAGCGGCATGTTCAGATCCAGCAGGATCAGGCCCGGACGGGGATAGCGCTGGCGGTCCTGATAGGGCGGGCGATGGTGTAGAAAGTCCATCAGCTCTTCGCCGTTGTGCACGAAATGCACTTCGTTGGTGATCCGGCTTTCGCGGAAGGCCTCCTGCGTCAGCAGGCAATCGTCGGGATCGTCGTCGGCAATGAGAATATGAATCGAGTTCTTGTCCATCGAACGGCCATCTCTCATGTCTTGAAGCGGATTCTGAAGGTCGTACCCCGGCCGGGTTGGCTGTGGGCATCGATGCTGGCACCATGGCGCTCGACGATTTTCTTGACGATGGCCAAGCCGATGCCGGTGCCGGGATAGGCCTGGCGGTTATGCAGGCGTTGAAACGGATTGAAGATGCGATCCAGATACTTCTCGTCGAAGCCGATGCCGTTGTCTTCCATGCACAGGGTCCATTCTCCGGGCGACTCTCTTTGAGCATAGATGCTCACGTGCGGCGGCTGGTTTTTCTGTCGGAATTTCACCGCATTGCTGAGCAGGTTCTGCATCAATTGGCGCAGCTGGGTGGGATCACCTTGGACTTCCGGTAGCGGTGAGCGTCGGATTTCGGCGCCACTGCTTTCCAGGCTGGTTTCCATGTCCTGCAGGACCTCATCGAGAATCCGGTCCAGAGCCACCGTGACGAACGGCTGGCCACGCGTGGTCACGCGAGAATAGGCAAGCAGATCTCGGATCAACGACTGCATGCGTCCGGCCGCCTGGCTCATGCGCCGCAGGTAGTCGCGACCTTCGTCGCTCAGCGCCTGCGCCTGGCAGTCCAGGCGTTCGGCGAAGGTCTGGATCTTGCGCAGCGGCTCCTGCAGGTCGTGGGAGGCGACGAAGGCAAACTCCTGCAGTTCGCGATTGCTGCGCTCCAGCTCGCGCAGCGTGTCCTGCAACGCCTGCTCGTCGATCTTGCGCTGGGTCACGTCGCGAGCGGCGCAATAGATCACCAGATCGTCGCCCAGGGCTGCGCTGAGCTGTAGCCAGCGTATCTGGCCAAGGTTGTTGCAAACACGTATCTGCAGGTCCTGCAGCAACTGGCCTTCCTGCAGGCGGCGCACAGCGGCCTCGATCATCGGCTGGTCTTGCGTATATACCCATTCGAGATAGGAATGATTGATCAGGCGTTCGGCGGGGTAGCCAAGCACCGTGACGAAGGCCGGGTTAACCTGGATGAAGTGACCCTGGAGGCTGATCAGGCAGAACATTTCCAGCGACAGCGTAAAAAACTGGTCGCGCTCGCGCATGGCCTGGTTGGCGCGGCGTTGTGCACTGATGTCGCGAAATGCGATCACCCAGCCTCTCGGGCCGCGGCTGTCGAGCAGCGGCGCACTGTCGTAGGCCAGACACAGCTCCTGTCTCTGCTCGTTGTACAGGCAGAACTCGCCATGCCGCTCGTTGTGCTTGTCGCCAGAGAAGGACAGCGGCAAAAGCCGCGCCAGCGGCTCGCCCAGCAACGCGTCGGCGGGCCGTCCGATCAGCTGGGCTGCGGCCGGGTTGACGAAGGTCAACAGGCCCTGGGCATCGGTGGCGAGCAGCCCTTCGGCGATGCTGTCGGTGATGGCCGAGGTGAATTCCAGCTGGGCCTGCAGACGTTGCTCACCGGCCAGGACTTCGCGCATCAGGCGGTTGTTTTCCAACATGGTTATGCCCATTTGGGCGAATTGCTGCGCGATGGCCAGATCGTCCTGATCGAAATGACCGGCATATTTGTCCGATAGCGCCAGCCAGCCCAGTTTTTTCCCCGCGGGATTTCTCAGCGGTACGCTAAGGGTTTCGGTCAGGGGCAGTTTGGTTTCGTTTGCGCTGTCGCATTGCTGACGCCGAGCATCGAGTTCCGCAGCGGGGATGATCTGGGGCTGCTCGTATTGGCCGATCACGGCGAGGAAGTCGCTACGTTCGAGCCGCAGTGGGCCTTCACCGCCTTCATATTTGTCCGATAGCGAAACAGTATGGGTTTGTTCGGTTCGCATGCCGGCGTCTTGAGCCAGGTGGATGATCGACAGGTGGGCGCCGATCACCATACGCATCTGCTCTGCCAGGTAATCGAGCAATACGCGTATATCGAGGATGCCGCTTATTTTCACTGCGACTCGGCTCAGGCCGCGCAGCAGCTCGGCCTGGCGTTCGGAATGCACGAGGGCCTTGTGCAGGGCGCGGTTCATTCGGTTGCGTTCGCCAACGCTCTTGGCAACGCCATGCACGCCGACGATCTGTTCCTTGACCACTATCGGCAGGTTGGTCACGTAAAGCTCCAGCAACTCGCCGTCTTTGCTACGGCATTTCACCTCGTAGCGTTGTGCCTCGCCGTTGCGTGCGGCATGGAAATAATTGCGTACCCTGGGCATCTCCTCGGCGAGGGCGAGTCGCGCAAAGCTCTGGCCGATGAAGTCCTGCTCCCCGTAGCCGGTGAGGAGGCAGCCGGCCTGGTTCATGCTTTCGAAATTACCGTCGAGGTCGAAGGAAAATACCGGGTCCGGGTTGAAGGTGAACAGCGAGCGATAGCGCTCCTCGCTCTCCTGCAGGCGCATTTGGTCACGCTCGCGCTCGATGGCGATGGCGGCCAGTTGCGCCGCGGTGGCCATCAGTTGCAGTTGTTCTGAGTCCGGTGTGCAGGGCATGCGGCGATACAAGGCAAAGCCACCCAGCACCTCACCATGATGGGACACCAGCGGTATCACCCAGCAGGCTCGCAGGCCGTGCTGCCGGAGCCGGTTGCGCTGCTGCGGCCAACGCGACTCGCAGGCGAAGTCCTCGATGATGGTCAACTCACGGCTCGCAGCGGCGCTGGCGCAGGGATTGTCGTCGGGATCGTTGGGCAGGTTGTCGTGGTCGTGGCGCAATGCCTCGGGCAGGCTGGGCGCGGCACCCAGCAGCAGGGTACGCCGCTCCCTGTCGATCAGTTGTAGCGTACAGAGCGCCCCGGGATCCTGCTCTTCGGCCATCAGGCAGATGGCTCGAAGAATGCCTGCCTGACCCTGGTTGGTCGAGATCATGCCGAGGATATCGCGCTGATCCTCGATATAGGCTTCGTTGTGTACCAGTCGGGTGACATCGTGGGCGATGGCGAACAGTGTGCGGTCGTTGGCCGACCAGTCCGCCGACCAAAGGAGATGGACGATGTGTCCGTCCTTGCGCAACAGGCGGTTGCGGATCGGCTGGTTGCTGCTGCCGTCCACTATGGCGCGCACTTCGGCCTGGGTTCGCTCGCGCTCCTCGGGCACGATGTAGTCCAGATAGCGTTGGCCTATCAGCTCCTGCGGCGCATAACCGAACACTGTGGTGCAGGATGGGCTGAGCTGGGTGAAGCAACCCTGTTCGTCCATGGAGCAAAGCACATCCATGGAGAACTTCATGATGCGTTGATTCAGCGCCTGCAGGCTGGCCTGTTGTTGCAGGCTGTCCTCGAGTTTTTGATTGATATGCCGCAGGCGCTCGTTGCGCTCGGTCGTCAGGCTTACCAGGCGCTGGCTGACCATCAGGAAGAAGCTGAGGCCGAGGCCGAGCAGCATCACCAGGGCCGGTAGAAAGGTCATCGACGCCCATTGCTGCGGATCCTCCAGATAACTGACCAGACGCCAGTTCATGCCATGCTCGAACTGGGCGTCCAGTTCGCCCACAGGCATGGCGAAAGGCTGCGATTGATCGGGACGCGAGCCGAAGACCAGTCTGTCCCCTTCGTAGACACGCAAGATGAAGCCGCTCTGATCGCTGTCGAGGATGTTGCTCAGCAAAACGGAGAGGTCCAGTCCGGCAACCAGCACGCCGTCGCCGTCGGGCAGGTGCAGGGGCATGACGAGCATGGCTGCGGTGAAGCCGTCGAACCGCTCCACATGGCTCATGTTCGATGTCGAGCCGCGCAGGGCGTCGCTCAGCCAGTCTCGATGCCTGGGGCTCTGCAGGAAATGCGCGAGCCAGTTCCCGGCGGCGGCGTCGCGCATATGCATGAGGTGGGGCTCCAACTGGCTGTCGAGCAGGCCGATCAGGCGGATACCGGGGAAAACGCGCAGGTAGCTGTCGGCGTCCTGCGCCCAGAGACGATCGGCGGACGGAGCGTCGAGCATCCTGCGTCGTTCTGCCAGGCTTTGGAGCAGGGCTACCTGATCCTTCAGGCTGCGCTCCATGCCTTGGCCGGCCTTCGATAGCAGCAGGTCGCTCTGGCGGGTCATCGCCTCGATGCTCTGCAGGCTCAGCAGGTACCAGCTCAGGCAGGTCATCAGGGTGCCAACGATGCCGACCACCAGGCTCGGTCGGTCCAGCAGGCTTCTGGGGCGCTCGGGCAGAGCAGGCAGCAGCAGCGCGGCGATGCCGAGCATGATCGAGAACAGGTTGGCTACGCCGGTGGAGTCGGGCTTGGAAGCGACACGGAGCATGCCCAGCTCCGGCAGCCATAACGCCAACTGCGAGAGCAGGCCGACGATGACGACACCCACGCCGACGCCGCGGCACAGTCGCCTGCCGCTTGTGCTGCCGCCACTGCACAGCATGGCCAGGGTGATGGCCAATGTCGACAGCGCCAACGAACTGCGCATCTGCAGCAAATCGGTGAAGGCAGAGGTGCCCTGAACGGCGATGGCGGGAAGATGGTTGTTCAGCAGGGAATGGAACGCCACAGCCACCAGCGGCATGGCCAGGATCGAGTTCAGCGGGCGCTGCGCCCGGGCCGTGGTGAGCAGTACCAGCCCCAGCAGCAGCGGCACCACGGCGTTGTCCGGCCATGGCGCGGAGGTCTGGCGGATTGGATGCTCGATGTGCAGGTGGCCGAGCAGGCTAATCGCGCCCAGGGTTATCAGGGCCAAGGCCAGGCAGTGCAGGTAGGCCTGGATGATCAGGTGGCGTGCTTTCAACGATCATCCCTCCGGTGTGGCCGCCTCGATCTGCGGCGGGCCTTGGAAGGGGCACTTGCCGCGTGTTGCCGGCCTGTCGTGGTTCCTCTTGAGTCTGAGATTGCGTTCGCTGTCGAGGTCGTCAGCCATGGGCGCCGGTGCCGTCCTGCTCGTCGATCAGCACCGCGCCGTCGTCGTCGCGCAGTACTCGAGTCAGCCCCGGATTCTCCCGCTCCAGGCGCAGCAGTTCGTCCTGCTGGCGTTGCAGGGCATCATTCTGTCGGCGCACCTGCTCCAGCAGGCGCTGGTTCTCGTGGCGCAACTGGTAGAGTTCGATGGCGGCCGTGATCGCCGTTTCGATCTCGTAGTCTTCCCAGGGTTTGGACAGGAAACGGTAGATCTCCGCCTGATTGATTGCCTGCATCATCGACTGGCGATCGCCATGAGCGCTTAGCACCATGCGCATGGCATGAGGCTGGCGCTGCTTGGCGAACTGCAGATAGGTGATGCCGTTCAGGTGCGGCATCTTGTAGTCGGCGACGATCACCGCGTAGTCGTGCTGGGTCAGCGCCTCTAGTGCCACTTGCGCATCGTCGAAGGTATGGATTTCCCAACGATGCGGCCGCAGCACCCGTTGCAGGGCACTGAGCACGTGGGGTTCGTCGTCCACCAATTGGATCTTGATCATCGGGTCGTCTCCTGCGGGGCGCTTTCGACGCCTTCCGCCTTGCGTACGAACAGGGTGTAGCGGGCACCTTCGCTGCCTTCGAAGGCGATCAGCTTATCGATCAGGATGTGGGTCAGCTGCTTGCCCTCGTTGAGCAGCAGCATGCCGTTGTCCGCGTGCAGGTTGCGTGCGAGCACCATGCCCGGTTCCAGACGGCGGGTGTCCAGCCTGATGATGCTGGGGTCGACGAGGGTGATGTCTGGCGCCAGTTCGGTGCAGAGCGTGACGAACTGCTCGCACAGCTGCGGGTCGTACAGGCGCCCTGCGTATTTTTCGATCAGCTGCAGGGCCTCGGTGCGCGTCGGACGGCGCTCGAGGATGATGCCGTGCTGCAGCTCGATGAAGTCCACCGCCAGCTTGAGCAGGCGTGCGCCGAAGGGAATTGCCTCTCCCTTGAGATGGTCGGGAAAGCCACTGCCATCCCAGCGTTCCTGATGATGGCGGATGATGCGCGCCGCATCCTGCAGAGGCTCCAGCGTCATCAACAGGCTCTCGCCCAGCGCCGGGTATTGCCGGTAGCGCTCGCGGTCCTGCTTGTAGAGCGTATCGGTCGGCTTGTGCAGCAGTTGGTCGTCCCAGGTCAGCTTGCCGATGTTGTAGAGCGCGGCGGCCATGGTCAGATCTCGCGTCAGGCCTGCATCGAACTGGTGATGTTCGGCGTAGGCGCGGATCAGGGCGATGACCTGTGTATTGGTCTGCTTTTCCCGCGGCAGGCGCTGATTGATCAGGCTGGCGAACACCTCGGTGCTGGTTACGTAGCTGCGCCGCAGTTCCTCGTAGGCGAGGTCGAGCATATCGGCGGTCTGCTGCAGTTCGCATGTGCGCGCCTTGACCCGTTGTTCCAGCGTGGTATTGAGCTCATGCAGATGCTGGTTCTGCTCCTGGGTGAGCTTCTCCAGGCGCAGCCGTTCGCGTTCGGAGGTGTGGAAGGCCAGGGCTTGGCGGATCACCATGCGCAGTTCGTCATCGTCCCAGGGTTTGCTGATGTAGCGATAGATCTGGCCCTGGTTGATCGCCTTGATGGTCGTGCCGATATCGGCATAGCCGGTGAGCAGGATGCGCATGCAGTCCGGCCGGCGTCTCTGCACCTCCGCCAGTAGAGTAGCGCCGTCCATGCCGGGCATGCGCGCGTCGGAAATCACCAGGTCGACCGGGCGTTCCTCCAGTATGGCGAGTGCCTGCTCAGCGGCGGTCGCGGCGAAGATTTCGTAGCCCTGGTTGCGCAACAGGCGGCGCAGGCTGTTGAGGATATTTTCCTCGTCGTCCACCAGCAAAAGCGTGGCGAGAGGGCTTGGGCTGGGCTCATTCATGAGGCGTCGGGCTCTGCTCGGTGTGCGTAGGCTGTCTTACCGGAAGCCAGACGCGAAAGCGCGTACCTCGGCCCGGCTCGCTATCGACCTCGATACGCCCATGGTGTTTCTGCACGATGTTGTAGGACAGTGAAAGACCGAGGCCTGTCCCCTTGCCGACCGGTTTGGTGGTGAAGAAGGGCTCGTAGATGCGGTTGAGCAGGCGTGACTCTATACCCTTGCCGGAGTCTTCTACCTCCAGCCAGACCCAGTCGCCTTCCTGACCGGTGCGCAGGGTGATTCGGCCGAACTGCTCGATGGCTTGGGCAGCGTTGACCAGTAGGTTCATGATCACCTGGTTGATCTGCGAGGCGATGCATTCGACTTCGGGCAGATCGCCATAGTCCTTGACCACCTCGGCCTTGTATTTGAGCTCGTTGTTGACCAGGTTGAGGGTGGTGTTCAGGCCCCGGTGCAGGTCCGAGAGATGGAACTCGTCTTCCTCGATGTGGGAGAAATCCTTGAGCGAGGTGATGATCTTCTTGACTCGCTCGATGCCATCACCGGACTCGCTGATCAGCGCTTCTATGTCGCTGCGCAGGTAGTCGTACTCCAGGCCATGCTTGAGCTGGCGGAGATCATCCAGGCTGGCGGCACCATCGACTGCGTCGATGATGCGCAGCAGGTCGTGCACATAGCCGGCAAGGGTTTGCAGGTTGGAGAATACATAGCCGATAGGATTGTTGATTTCGTGGGCGACGCCGGCGGCCAGTTGGCCGATGGCGGCCAGTTTTTCCGATTGCAGCAGTTGGTCGTTTGCTCTCTCCAGCTTCTTGATCAACTGTTCCTGTTCCAGTTGCTTGACGCTCAGGGCTTGCATGGCGGCCTCCAGCTTGTCACTGGATTTGGCCAGGTCGGTGGCGTCGTAGAGCACCAGGCCGAAGTGCAGTGCTTCCTCGGGCGAAGGTCGGAATGGCAGCAGCAGGGTGCTCTGCAGAATAAGCGGACTATGTCCGGCGCGTGGCAATGCCAGCCGGATCAGCGAGGGGTTATCCCGCCAGTGGGTGTAGATATGCCGGCCGGTTTCGCTCGCCTGGTCGACGATACGGCGCAAGTGCCGGGTGTCCGCCTCCGGGAATATCTCGCTGAAAGCCTGGCCGCGGGCCTGGACCAGGGATTTTCCGCTGTAGCGATCGAAGAACGCATTCCAATATTGGATACGCAGTGCGCTGTCGAGGATGATGAGACCTATGCTGATATGCTCGACAAGTGCAAAAGCGAGGCGAGACTGGCGGTTGTCCATGCAATGACTCCTCCCATGACACCGGTAACCGCTGAGCGTCGGAAGACGATCCGTTACGGCATTGACGCCGTGTCTTGACGGATAGTAGCTCAATGCCAGTATCTGCACATTCAGTACGTCAATGCTCGTCAGGGTAGACCATGGTTGCAGAGTTGAAGCGCGATGCGCTCATCCATTACGAGTTCCGCTTCGCGGATGGCCGCTGCTGGCAGCATGACGTCTTCCTGACGGCCCTTGCCGAGGAAGAACCTGCAACTACCATTGCACTGCCGGATTGGACAGGTCTGTCTTTCCATCAGTGCGATCACTGCCCGCTCAAGGCGCACGAGGTGCCGCGCTGTCCCTTCGCGATGGCGCTGCTACGGCCGGTGGAGATGCTGACGCAGCGCAATTCCTACGAAGGGGTGGAGGTGGTGGTCCACTGGCGAGGGCGGGAAATTCGTCAGCACACCACCCTGCAGCGAGGCCTGGGTTCGCTACTCGGTGTGCTGGGGGCGACCTCGGGGTGCCCACACACCCGCATGATGAAGGCCATGGCCTGGTTCCACCTGCCGTTCAGCACCTCCGACGAGACGCTCTACCGGGCGCTGGGCACCTATTTGCTGGGGCAGTTCCTGCGGGCCAAGCGTGGCCAGGCCAGTGACTGGTCGTTGCAAGGCCTGCGGGATATCTATCGCAACCTGCGTCAGGTCAACCTGGGCATGAGTCGACGCCTGCGCGCGGCGGCCGAGGACGACTCCAGCGTGAACGGCCTGATCCTGCTGGATCTACTGGCTGCCGATACCCTGTATGCGCTGGACCAGTACGAAGGGGAGCTGGATCTGTTCTTCCAGGACTATTTCGACGATTCAGGTTGTTAGGATTCAAGCCATTTGACGGCTTTTTCCGAGTGCCTAAGTTCTGTACGAAAAGTAGTCGAGCGAAGGTCAGGCGATACCGATGGCGGCCCCGCAAAAACAGGTGAGGAACGGACTGGGCTCGCACTCGGGTTTACGAGCTGTAAATGAGCATTACTCACTTCGTTCGCCCTCCGGGCCACGCTGAAGCGCGTTAGCTGCAAGCAGCTTGCCGAACCTGTTTTTAACGAAGCATCACCGAGCGCAGGCACTTTCCTTGCAGAACCTAGGGGTTGAGTCTCCATCCGCCTTGAGGGCAGGCAGGGCGGGCATGTCCCGACGTAGGCAAGGCGAAAAGGGCGGCCAAGGCCGCCCAAAGGGACATCAGTTGCTGAAGCCGAGGCGCTCGCGCCAGCGATTCTCCAGCTTCTCGGTGTCGTGATCCTTGGGATGGAAGCCGGGGCGGTAGTAGTCCAGGTAGGGGCCGATCAGCTTGGTGAAGAAGCCGTTGCGCGGGCCGAACAGTTTCTTCAGGCCGAAGCCCCAGCTGCGCCAGTTGAACAGCTGACCGTCCTTGCGCAGCAGGTGAATCTGGAACCAGCCGATCACGCCGAGGAACATCACGGTGGTCAGCAGCATCACCAGCGTACGGGTGAAGTAACCACCGTAGACCTTCTGGTACACGTCATAGCACACCGCCTTGTGCTCGTTCTCCTCGATGGCGTGCCACATCCACAGCTGGTACAGCTTCGGATCGTTCATCTGCGTGGTGAGGTCTTCGCGCTTGAGCAGTTGCTCGGCCATGGTCGCGGTGAAGTGCTCCAGAGCGCAGGTGGCGGCCAGGCGCTGTTTCTTGGTGCTGAAGCGGGTCGTCCATTCGAGCAGTACCTTGATGCGCAGTTCCAGGCGCTCCAGGTCGATATTGTGCTCGTTGGCATAGTCGTTATAGGCCGCATGCTCCTTGGAGTGCATGGCCTCCTGGCCGATGAAGGCGCTGATGTCCTTCTTCAGCTGCGGCTCGCTGACCTGGTCGCGCACCGCCCGCACGCTGTCGACGAAGAATTTCTCGCCGTAGGGGAACAGCGACGACAGGTTGTTCATGAAGTGGCTCATGAAGGGGTCGTCGAAGAACCAGTATTTCGGCGTTTCGGCGAAGCTGAAGTCCATGCGACGAACCGGAAAGCTGGATTTGGGCTGGGGCAGGGTGGCGCTTGCATTCATCGTTCGAGTCCTCTTCTGGGAGTCGGTGCTCCCGATTGTTGTACGGCTCTGGGTGACAACATCGGGGTTGCAGGCGGTTAGCCTCAACGGACCAACTGTGTCAGTGAACGATGTAACTATCGGATGTGGCGGCGCCGGGCGCCGCCAACTTAAGGCGGGTGTGTCGAGTGATCGGCAGAGTCGAAACGGCGGCGCGGGCCCGCCATTTCGATTGGTCAGGGGTCAGGAAGCGTTGCGCCGCAGCTCCGCCACTTCGCTGCGCAATGCGCGCAATTCGTCGAGAATCGCCTGCTCGCGGGCGGCGGTCGCCAGCTCCTCGGCGCTGGGCTCGTGGGTGCTCTGCATGGCGTTGACGATCACCGCGATGAACAGGTTGAGCATCATGAAGGTGGCGATGAGGATGTAGGGCACGAAGAACATCCAGGCCAGCGGGTGCTGCTCCATCACAGGGCGAACGATGCCCATCGACCAGCTTTCCAGGGTCATCACCTGGAACAGGGTATAGAGGCTGGCGCCGATGCTGCCGAACCACTCCGGAAAGCTCTGGCCGAACAGCTGGGTGGCCATCACCGCGGCGACATAGAACACCAGCCCCATCAGCATGACGATGCTGCCCATGCCCGGCAGCGAGGCGAGCAGCGCCTGCACTACCTTGCGCATGCTCGGGTTGATCGACACCAGGCGCAGCACCCGCAGTACGCGCAGGGCGCGCAGCACGGCGAAGGGACCGCTGGCCGGCACCAGGGCAATGCCCACCACCAGGCAGTCGAACACCGCCCAGGGATCGCGCAGCAGACCGATGCCGCGCGCGGTGAAGCGCAGCGCCAGCTCGATGACGAAGCAGGCGAGGATCAGGCTGTCGAGGATCAGCAGCGGTTTGCCCCAGTCGGCCATGATCGAAGGCGAGGTCTGCAGGCCGAGAATGGCGGCGTTGACGATGATCAGCAGGGTGATCAGGCGTTGGACGGGCTTGCCGTCCATCAAGGCGCCCAGGCGCTGACGCCAGTCACTGGAGGGATCGAATTCGAGTTCGTGCATGGGAGTCTGGCTATGGCTGTGGTGATGTCGGTCGTGCCGGCTTGAATCGAGAGGCCGCTTGCGCGGCGGGCGTGACGGCTCAGCGATCGTCGAGGGCGAAGGCGGTCAGGGTGAAGGTGGGAATGCCCGCGTCCTGCAGCTTCTGCGAACCACCCAGCTCCGGCAGGTCGATGATCGCCGCGGCCTCGAACACGCTGGCGCGCATGCGTCGTACCAGGTTAGCCGCGGCGATCAGGGTGCCGCCGGTGGCGATCAGGTCATCGAAGATCAGCACCGAGTCGCCCTCGCACAGGCTGTCGCTGTGCACCTCGAGGAAGGCCTCGCCGTACTCGGTCTGATAGCCCTCGCTGAGCACATCTGCCGGCAGTTTGCCCTGTTTGCGAAACAGCACCAGCGGCTTGTTCAGCTCGTAGGCGATGATCGAGCCGATCAGGAAGCCACGGGCATCCATGGCGCCGATATGACTGAACTCGGCCTCGACGTAACGCTGGATGAAGCTGTCGGCGACCATGCGCAGGGCACGCGGCGACTGGAACAGCGGGGTGATGTCGCGAAAGATGACGCCCGGCTTGGGAAAATCCGGTACCGGGCGGATCAGGGTCTTGATGCTGAATTCGTCAAAGATCATCGTGGGGTCCTAATGCGTTGAGCCCGCGAGAACCGTGCGAACTCAAACGTCGAGGTTGCCGCCGGCCAATGCGCACAGCTCGATCGGGTCGAGAATGTGCACTTCCTTGCCTTCGGCTTCGAGCAGCTTGTTCTGTTGGAAGCGGGTAAATACGCGAGACACCGTCTCCACCGCAAGGCCCAAATAGTTACCAATTTCGTTGCGTGACATGGCCAGGCGGAACTGGTTGGCGGAGAAGCCGCGGGCGCGGAAGCGTGCGGAGAGGTTGACCAGGAAGGTGGCGATGCGCTCGTCGGCGGTTTTCTTCGACAGCAACAGCATCATCTGCTGATCGTCGCGGATCTCGCGGCTCATGATGCGCATCAGCTGACGGCGCAGTTGTGGCAACTGCAGGGCCAGGTCGTCGAGGCGTTCGAAGGGAATTTCGCAGACCGAGGTGGTTTCCAGAGCCTGCGCCGAAACCGGGTAGCGTTCGCCGTCGACGCCGGACAGACCGACCAGCTCGCTGGGCAGGTGGAAGCCGGTGATCTGTTCCTCACCGCCGTCGCTCAGGCTGAAGGTCTTCAACGCACCGGAGCGCACGGCGAACACCGAACCGAAGGCATCACCCTGACGGAACAGGAACTCGCCCTTCTTCAGCGGGCGGCCGCGTTTGACGATCTCGTCCAGCGCGTCCATGTCCTCCATGTTCAGCGAGATGGGCAGGCACAAGGCAGCCAGGCTGCAATCCTTGCAATGGGCTTGATGCTGCGAACGCAGCTTGACGCTCTCGGACATCGTTGGGCTTCCCGGATATACACGCAATGCTTGTAAGTTTACCGCAGGCTCGGGGTGGCGGCCAGCCATATGCAGACTGACCGAGCGCTCAAGTTCAGGCCTGCGGCGCCGATGCAGACGGTAGAACCATAGTCCAAGACAGGGAGCGGCGCGATGCGTATCCAATCCGGCGGCCCGCTGAGCAATCTCGCTCAGGGCGTTCAGCGACAATTCAGCGCAGTCGAGCGCAGCCCCGAGGAGGTGCGCGAGGGCCTGCGCGTTAGCCTCTCCGAGCTGGGCAGGAGCATGTCGGCCAAGCCCGACAGGAACGAGGATATCGACAAAAGCGAGTTGCCTCAGGCGATCAAGGACCTGCTCAAGATGATTCGCGAGTTGCGCGCGCAGATCGCCGAGAAGCAGGCGCAGATCGACGCCATGATGCGCGACCAGAGCCTCGACCCCGAGGCCAAACGCCTGCAGCTGGAGTCGCTGCAGACCGAGCTGGCCTCGCTCAATGGCGCCCTGGCTTCGGCCAACGCCAATCTGGTCAAGCTGATGCGCGAGAATGGCCTTTCCAGCGAGCAGATGCAGGCGGCGACCACGCTGGCCATGAGTTGAAGCGCGCCCCCGTTCAGATCACCCGCGAGAAGCGCTGGCGCACCTGATCGTTGAGATAACGGTCGAACAGCATGCACAGCGAGCGCACCAGCAGGCGTCCGGCCGGGCGCACCTCGATACCCGCCGCACTCAGCTCGATCAGGCCATCGCGATGCAGCTGCTCCAGCTGTGGCCAGAGCGCCGCGAAGTACTGCGGAAATACCACGTCGTAGGCCTGTTCGATGTCGGCGAAGCGCAGCTGGAAATGGCAGATCAGCTGCTGGATCACGGCGCGGCGCAGACGATCGTCAGCATTGCAGTGCAGGCCGCGGCGCGTCGCCAGTTGGCCGTTGCCCAGGGTCTGCTGATAGCTGGCGATATCGCTGTCGTTCTGGCTGTAGAGATCGCCGATCTGGCTGATGGCCGATACCCCCAGGCCGATCAGGTCGCAGTGGCCGTGGGTGGTGTATCCTTGGAAGTTGCGCTGCAGGGTGCCTTCTTCCTGGGCGATGGCCAGTTCGTCGTCGGGCAGGGCGAAGTGGTCCATGCCGATGTAGCGGTAGCCGGCGCGCGTCAGTTGCTCGATGCTGGCCTGCAGCATGGCCAGCTTGTCGGCCGGGCTGGGCAGGTCGTCACTGCTGATGCGCCGCTGCGGCATGAAACGCTCGGGCAGATGCGCGTAATTGAACAGCGACAGGCGGTCCGGTTGCAGGGCGATGACTTCGGCGACGGTGCGGGCGAAGCGTTCCGGCGTCTGCTTGGGCAGGCCGTAGATCAGGTCGATGTTCACCGAGCGGAACTGCAGGGTGCGCGCTGCCTCGACGATGGCGCGGGTTTCCTCCAGGGTCTGCAGGCGATTCACCGCGCGCTGCACCTCCGGGTCGAGGTCCTGCACGCCGAGGCTGACACGGTTGAAGCCCAGCTCGCGCAGCAGGCCCATGGTCGACCAATCGGCCTCGCGCGGGTCGATCTCGATGCTGTAGTCGCCGGAGTCGTCGTCGAGCAGGTTGAAGTGCTGGCGCAGGTGCTGCATCAGGCGGCGCAGTTCGTCGTGGCTGAGGAAGGTCGGCGTGCCACCGCCGAAATGCAGCTGTTCGATCGGCTGGGTTCTGTCGATGTGGCGGCTGATGATCTCGATTTCCCGCTCGAGCTTTTCCAGATAGGGCAGGGCGCGGCCGCGATCCTTGGTGATCACCTTGTTGCAGGCGCAGTAGTAGCAGATGTGCGCGCAGAACGGCACGTGCAGGTACAGCGACAGTGGACGCCTGGCCTTGCGGCTGTCGCGTAATGCATGCAGCAGGTCGAAGGGGCCGATATCGTCGTGAAACTGCACGGCGGTCGGGTAGGAGGTGTAGCGCGGGCCGGCGAGATCGTAACGGCGGATCAGGTCGGCATCCCACTGGATGGCGTCTTGCATGGGAAATAATCCTGGACAGGCTGTGCGGCCAGTCTAGGGATGCGAGCGGGTGGTGGCCTTGACTTGAATCAACCGGAGGGCGGCAGGCGGCAAGCTGCAGGCAAGAGCGAAAAGAGCTTCACCCTAGCCGATAGTGACGTAGCCCGGATGCAATCCGGGGCTTGTGGCAGGTTTCCCCGGATTGCATCCGGGCTACGCTTGCCTGAAGCCTGAAGCCTGAAGCCTGAAGCCTGAAGCCTGAAGCCTGAAGCCTGAAGCCTGCCACCGCTCTAATGCCCCATCAGCCAGTGCTGGTGCGGGCCTGGCAGGGTCCAGATGCCGAACAGGATGACCAGCAGGCCGCCCGCCATGCGTACGCCGCGTTTGCGCAGCACGGCGGTGACGCGCTCGGCCGCCAGCCCGGTAGCCAGCAGCACCGGCCAGGTGCCCAGGCCGAAGGCCAGCATCAGCAGGGCGCTGTCCAGTGCATTGCCCTGGCTGGAGGCCCACAGCAGTGTGCTGTAGACCAGTCCGCACGGCAGCCAGCCCCACAGGCCGCCGAGTACCATCGCCTTCGGGATGCTTGTGACCGGCATAAAGCGCCGTGTCAGCGGTTGAATGTGGCGCCACAGGCCACGCCCGAGTGCCTCGATGCGGGTCAGGCCACTCCACCAGCCGGCCAGGTACAGGCCCATGGCGATCAGCAGCAGCGCCGCCAGCGTGCGCATGGCCACCTCGGCCTTGCTGCCGGCAATGGCCCAGCCGGCCAAGCCCAGGAGCAGGCCGGCCAGGCTGTAACTGAGAATGCGCCCGAGGTTATAGGCCAGCAGCAACCGCAGACGCCTGCCGCGTTGCTCCGGCGGAATTGCCAGGGTCAGGGCGCCCATCAGCCCGCCGCACATGCCCAGGCAATGGCCGCCGCCGAGCAGGCCGAGAATCAGCGCCGACACCAGCAAGGGCGCCAGTTCAGGCATCGGGTTTGTCCTGCTTGCTCTGCTCTTCTGCCTGTTCGATGCCGGCCTTGTGCAGCGGGTCTTCGTCGTCGAACAGGATGCTGTGGGCCGGCCCGTCCAGGTCGTCGTACTGGCCGCTGTCCACCGCCCAGAAGAACAGCCAGATGGCGAAGCCGACCAGGGCGATGGCGACGGGAATCAGGATGTACAGGGCGGACATGCGGTCTCCAGAGGGGCATCTGAGTAGGAGCGAGCTTTGCTCGCGAACTGCTTCTTCGCTCGCGACGCTCGCTCCTACGTGTTCGGGGTGCGGCTCAGACGCAGCGCATTGAGCACCACCAGCAGCGAGCTCAGCGACATGCCCACGGCCGCCCAGATCGGTGTGATCCAGCCCAGAGCGGCGAAGGGCAGTACCAGGCCATTGTACAGGGTTGCCCAGGCCAGGTTCTCGATGATGATGCGCCGCGTGCGCTTGGCCAGTTTCAGGCCGTCGACCAGGCTGCCCAGGCGGTTGGACAGCAATACCGCGTCGGCACTGGTTTTCGCCAGATCGGAAGCCGAGCCCATGGCCACGCTGATATCGGCGGCGGCCAGCACCGGTACGTCGTTGACCCCGTCGCCAAGCATCAGCACGCGTCGTCCTTCGCCGTGCAACTGCTTGAGCACCGCCAGCTTGGCATCCGGGGTCAGGCCGCCACGGGCATCTTCGATGCCGAGCTGACGGGCGACCTCGCCCACCATCGGCGAGCTGTCGCCGGACAGCAGGTGGATGTTCCAGCCGCGGGCACGCGCAGCGGCGATCAGGTCGGGCGCGTCTTCGCGCAGACGGTCGTCGAGGACGAACCAGGCCAGCGGCCCCTGCCCGTCGCCCAGCAGCAGCCACTGGCCGTGCTCGCTGGCAATCGACGGCACGCTCTGGCCGCTCAGGGCGCAGACGAAGCCGGCTTCGCCGATGCGCAGCAGGCGACCGTCGACGCTGCCCTGCAGGCCCTGGCCCGGATGGCTGTCGACGGATTGCGCGGCACGGGGCGCCTGGCTGAAGGCGCGTGCGATGGGGTGCTCCGAGCGGTTTTCCAGCGCAGCGGCCAGCGCCAGGCAGGCACCCTCGTCGAGATCGCGTAGCGGATGGATGGCCTTGAGGGTCAGGCGGCCTTCGGTCAGTGTGCCGGTCTTGTCCAGCACCAGGGTGTCGATCTGGTTGAGCCCCTCGAGTACATGGCCGCGGGTCAGCAGCATGCCCAGTCTGTGCAGGCTGCCGGTGGCGGTGGTCAGCGCTGTCGGCGTGGCCAGTGCAAGGGCGCAGGGGCATGTGGCCACGAGCAGGGCAAGCACCACCCAGAAGGCGCGACTGGAGTCGATTTCCCACCAGGCGAAGCCGACCACGGCGGCGGCGATCAGAATGAACAGCAGGAACCATTGCGAGACACGGTCGGCGATTTCCGCCAGACGCGGCTTCTCGCTCTGCGCTCGTTCCAGCAGGCGCACGATGGCCGACAGGCGGGTGGCATCGCCGAGTGCCTGCACTTCGATGGTCAGCGGGCCTTCGACATTCAGCGTGCCGGCGGTGACCCCGTCGCCGATGCCGCGCGGCTGCGGCAGGTACTCGCCGGTGAGCAGCGATTCATCGACGCTGGACTGGCCGGCGAGGATCAGGCCGTCGGCCGGAATCAGCGAGCCGGGCTGCACCAGCACCCGTTCGCCGAGGCGCAGTTCGCTGAGCAGGATGCGCTGGCTCTGGCCGTCGGCCTCCAGGCGCAGGCAGGAGGCCGGCAGCAACTGCACCAGTTGTGCGGTCGCCGCAGCGGTGCGCTCGCGTGCTCGCCGTTCCAGGTAGCGGCCGGCAAGCAGGAACAGGGCGAACATGCCCACGGCATCGAAATACAGCTCGCCCTGGCCGGTGATGGTCGACCAGATGCCGGCCACGTAGGCCAGGCCGATGGCCAGCGAGACCGACACGTCCATGGTCAGGTGGCGGGTGCGCAGGTCGCGCAGGGCACCTCGGAAGAACTGGCCGCAGCAATAGAAGACGATGGGCGTGGTGAGAAACAGGCTGGTCCAGCGCAGGATCTTGTCCAGTTCCGGCGACAGGTCGATGTTGAATTCCGGCCAGGTGGCCATGGTCGCCATCATCACCTGCATCCACAACAACCCGGCCACGCCCAGCTCGCGCATGCGCCGGCGGTTTTCCGCAGCCAGGCGCTCGGCGGCCTCGTCGGCGCGCCAGGGATGGGCGGCGTAACCGATGCGGCGCAGCTCGGCGAGCAGTTTGCTAAGGGGCATCTGGCTGTCCTGCCAGCGCACCTGCAGGCGGTGGTTGGACAGGTTCAGGTGCGCCTCGGCCACGCCCGGCACGCCGCGCAGATGCTTCTCGATCAGCCAGCCACAGGCGGCGCAACTGATGCCTTCGATCAGCAGCTGGGTTTCGCTCAACTCGCCCTGATGCTGGACGAAGGGTTGCTGCACGTCGCTGCGGTCGTACAGGGCCAGTTCGTCAGGCAGCGCCTGTGGCAGGGCCTGCGGGTTGGCCGAGTTCTCGCTGCGATGGCTGTAGTAATGCTCCAGCCCCCCGGCGACGATGGCTTCGGCCACGGCCTGACAGCCGGGGCAGCACATTTCGCGGGTCGCGCCGAGCACTTCGACGTGAAAAAGGCTGCCGGCAGGCACCGGCAGGCCACAGTGGTAGCAGGGAGTAGGGGCGGGCATTGGCAGGGTCAGTAGGAGGGGTTGTCACCGATCAGGATGGTCTGGCCATCGGTGATGTTCTCTTCCTCGAACAGACGCCAGTTCTGGCTGCCCTCCTGGCCGAGCAGTTCGACGAAACGGCGACCGCTGACCGCGTCGAGCATCTGCCCGCGATACTGGCCGTCGGCGGCCGGCTGCAGGATGACACGGCGGTCGCGCTCCGGCTGGGTCGGCGAGATCAGGTTGAGGACGATCTGCTGCGGTTTGCTGTTGCCTTGCAGCGACAGGCTGGCGACACCGGTGGTGTTGTCCAGCACCAGTTCGCCGTGCAGTTGCAGGCGCTCGGCCAGTTTCTCGCGTTCCAGCGACTGGTTGATGCCCTTGCCGACGTCGTAGTAGTCATCGGAGATCAGCCCCGGCGGGTTCTTGGTGGCGATGGTGAGCAGGGTCAGGCCCTGCACCACGGAATAGCCCAGCAGGAACAGGATGAACCAGGGCCAGAACTGCTTGTACCAGGGTTTGACTGGCGATGGATTTTGCTCGGACATGCTCTTTCCGTTGTCAGCGGACGCTTGGGCCGATGAAGCGGCTGTCGGCGTCGTTCTTGATACTGGGGTCATCCGCCGATTGTACGTGGAAGACGATGTTGTTGGCGCTCGATGGCAGTTTTTCCGGCGCGATGGACAGTTCCACCGGGAAGGAATACACCTCGCCCGCGAGGGCACGCACCTCGCGCTTGCCCTCGTAGACCAGGCCGTCGAGACCGTCGGCAGTGATCACGTAGGTCATGTCGCGTTGCGCCTTGTTCATGATCTTCAGGGTGTAGACGTTCTCGATATGGCCGCGCTCGTTCTCGCGGAACAGCACGCGGTCCTTGAGTACGTCCAGCTCCACCAGCGGCCGGGTGGCCACGGCCCAGGCGAACAGGCCGATCATGGCCACCAGCGCGACAGCGTAGCCGATCAGGCGCGGGCGCAGCAGGTGGGTCTTGCGCCCGGACAGGTTGTGTTCAGTGGTGTAGCTGATCAGGCCCTTGGGATAGTTCATCTTGTCCATGATGTCGTCGCAGGCATCGATACAGGCGGCGCAGCCGATGCATTCGATCTGCAGGCCGTCGCGGATGTCGATACCCGTGGGGCACACCTGGACGCACATCTTGCAGTCGATGCAGTCGCCCAGGCCCTGGGCCTTGTAGTCGGCGTCCTTCTTGCGTGGGCCGCGTTTCTCGCCGCGACGCGGGTCGTAGGAGACGATCAGGGTGTCCTGGTCGAACATCACGCTCTGGAAGCGCGCGTAGGGGCACATGTAGATGCACACCTGCTCGCGCAGGTAGCCGGCATTGCCGTAGGTGGCCAGGGTGAAGAAGCCGATCCAGAAATAGGCCCAGCCACTGGCTTCACCGGTGAAGATCTCGATGACCAGCTCGCGTATGGGTGTGAAGTAGCCGACGAAGGTGATCGCCGTGAGCAGCGAGACGCCCACCCAGATACCGTGCTTGGCCGCTTTGCGGCCCAGTTTCGCGCCGCTCATGGGTTGCTTGTCCAGCTTCATGCGCTGGTTGCGGTCACCCTCGGTGACCTTCTCGGCCCACATGAACACCCAGGTGAACACGCTCTGCGGACAGGTGTAGCCGCACCAGACGCGGCCGGCGAACACGGTGATGAAGAACAGGCCGAAGGCGCAGATGATCAAAAGCCAGGACAGCAGCATGAAGTCCTGTGGCCAGTAGGTGGCGCCGAAGATATGGAACTTGCGCTCCGGCAGGTTCCACCAGACGGCCTGGCGACCGTCCCAGTTCAGCCACACGGTGCCGAAGAACAGCAGGAAGAGGAGGGCGCCGCCGGCGAGTCGCAGATTACGGAACAGGCCGGTGAACGCGCGGGTGTAGATCTTCTCGCGGCTGGCGTAGAGATCGACGCTGGCGTTCTTGGCAGGAGGGGTGACGTCCTGGACGGGAATCTGTTCGCTCATCAATGCGTACCAAAGCGGTGGATTGGCAGCCCGGGCCGATGCGTGCCGGCCTGGGTCAGTTCACGGTTGCCCTATGGTACGCCTGAAAGACAACGCCCGGGTGCGACCAGCGGTCGCGTCCCGGGCGTTCATTGACCCTTGTCAAAGGAGTCGTTTTGCGATTACTGCTCTTGGGTCTTGTGCGACAGGCTGTACACGTAGGCGGCCAGCAGGTGCACCTTGTCGTTGCCGAGGAATTCTTCCTGGGCCGGCATGTTGCCGTGACGACCGTAGCGGATGCTCTGCTGCAGCTGCGCGTAGCTGCTGCCGTAGATGAACGCTGCCGGGTTGGTCAGGTTCGGTGCGCCCATGGCCGGGGTGCCCTTGCCGTCGGCGCCGTGGCAGGCGAAGCAGGTACCGGCGAAGACCTTCTGGCCTGCTTCGATATCGGCTTCCACGCCTTCCGGCAGTTCGCGACCGCCCAGTTGGGTCAGCACGTAGGCAGCGACGTTGCGCACGCCGTCTTCGCCGATGGCCGGGCCTTGAGCCGGCATGGCGCCCTGGCGACCCTTGAGGATGGTGGTCTTGATGGTTTCCGGCTCGCCGCCCCAGCGCCACTCGTTGTCGGTCAGGTTGGGGAAGCCGTAGCTGCCCTTGGCGTCGGAGCCATGGCAGACCGAGCAGTTGGAGGCGAACAGGCGGCCACCCATTTTCAGGGCCTGCGGGTCCTGCGCGACTTCTTCGATCGGCATGGCAGCGTACTTGGCGAACAGCGGGCCGTACTGCTCGTCGGCACGCAGCATCTCCTTCTCCCACTGGTGCACGCCGGTCCAGCCGGCATGACGCACTTCACCACCGGCAACCTGCACGCCAGCCGCGAAGGGGGTCTTGTTTTCGCTGTCGAGGTAGTCGTAGCCAGGCAGCAGGCCTTTCCAGTTACCCAGGCCCGGGTACAGGGCCAGGTAGCCGAGGGCGAAGACGATGGTGGCGACGAACAGCATGAACCACCACTTCGGCAGCGGGTTGTCATACTCCTCGATGCCGTCGAAGCTGTGGCCGACGGTTTCCTCGGTGGTTTCCTGGCGCTGGCCCTTGCGGGTGCCGAAGATCAGCCAGGTCAGGGCGAAGATGGTGCCCAGAGACAGAATGGTTACGTACCAACTCCAGAACGTGGTCATTGGTTATTGCTCC
>Ga0114984_1000073_pt1 | contig 37714 bp, 52 predicted proteins | sample Shrwel1BS1Day1_FD_96987 | JGI IMG/M metagenome (GOLD analysis project Ga0114984, IMG submission 96987) | Subsurface microbial communities from deep shales in Ohio, USA - Utica-3 well 1 S-1-Day1 | ecosystem: Environmental > Aquatic > Deep subsurface > Shale gas/oil reservoir > Produced water/Flow...
GTAATACCAGAGCGTGTAGCCGTGGAGGCCTCGCTTACCACCGCGTGTGTGAATTCAAGCACCCTACGAAACAGGTTTTCTGCGGCAGGCAGGCATTTGAACATCTCAGCCCTGCGCCCCTCGCTAAGCCATTCTTGCAATCGAGGCTGTGCCTTAACCTGCAAAACTCGGTCCAAATCGATTCGTAATTCAGCGAAATGATCAAAATCGTCGGTGCGAACATAGCCTAGCCCGAAATCCCAAGACTCCAGCCATTCAATGTGCGAAAGTGAGATCAGTTGGGGGAGGAAGCTGCGCGCAAACAGTAGCGAGTCCATGTACTCATTCGGCCTGGGTTGCCGGGACGCAAGTCCGGTGGCCAGAGATGCCATGGACGGGAAAATCCTCAGCAGTACATCTTGCGGGATGAAGTCCCTGGTTTTGAGTTCAGACCAGTAGCAGACAAAGACCTGAAAGGAGCCCTGTCGGCGGGTGTAGGTGGCACCGCCAAAGGGCATCTTGTCCTGTACGGATGTGTGTCTCCCAGCAGTCGTCAGGACAAAGTATTCCCGAATCGGGCCGGGGTACTCATTCGTCATCACCAGTTCTTTCTCGATTTCGGCCCAGGTAAGCGATCGGACGTTCCGAAGTTTTGACTGCCCCACGATTCCAAAAGCAATATGGTTCGGAACAAGGTCAACCCCGCACTGCTTTTGTCCTACGCCGCCATAGACGCTATACGGCATGTAGCAGCCCTGGCGCTGTTGAGCAAGCGCCTTCATCCAATAGCACCCAATCTCCTGAAAATCTTCCCAACGGTTAATTTGCAGATCACTCATTGCGTCCCTTCGAGCAGTGGTTGTGTGTTGCAGGTGGTCTACTTTGGCGCGATGAGCTGGCACGTTGCTCAGGCTCAACCGGCAATGTCTAACGGGGTAATCTGGCGACCCCGGGCGCAAGTGACTGTAAGCGGTCAGTTCACATCCTCGGAGATGACCACAACACATGGCCATCCCTAATGGAGGGGGCGGATCTTGGTGCAATTTTTCCACCCCTCATTTCTCCGAAAAACACCCGATTCGGACGCATCTCATCGAATCGGCTGAATTAGCCCCCCGGCCCCATTTACTTTCGGTCACACTCCCGCGCATTGGGGGTATGGATGACTGTTTTTCGATCAATGGACGATGCAATTGCCATGGGCTTTGTCCTGGCAATCAACAAGACCTACTTGACGCACAGGGGCTGCATCCTCTTTGGTTTTGACACCAGCGGGCCTGGAATCAAAGGGGCGTCCTACGGGATTCGCGTCGAGGTCCCCGAGGACTATACGAAGACGTACCTGGGGGCGCGGTCGAAACCCTTTGGCCAATCCATTGATGTGTCTATCGGGGGCTCCCTTGGAAGCTTCGCAGGTGGTGCCAGGAGGGCTCAAGGGGGGAGGATCGTGCAGATGTTCACGCCCCAAGAGTTCGAAAGGGCTCTGCATGAGGCAAAGGAGTGGACGGACTCCTGGTTCCGAGCCCATCCAGATGCGATCTCGCTGTTCAACGAGCGGCAGCGGAAAGAAAAAGAACTGGAGAGGGCCGCCGCCAGGGCGGCCACCTGACGCTTAACGCGTCGGCATGTCGTAGTGAGGGTTGCGAGTCAGGTTGTAGGCGGCTTCGGCACCGTACTTTTTCTGAATCATGCGGACACGATCACCAACATTCGCGTACTTGGGGAGGGTGAGCAAATCGGAGACGAACACCGCCTCCTTGCCCGTGGCTTCGTCCTGGATCTTGATGACCATGAAGCGGTCTTTGTTCTTCGCGTTTTCATGATCGAAAACGTCCAGCGCGAAGGCCGCAAGGCCGAGGGTAGAGCTGCCTTGGGTAGCCGAAACGACGCCAGCGGCAGTGTTGGTCACGGTCAGGTTGCTACGGCGCTTTTCTTCCATCGCGATGAGCGTGCCCGTCGCAGTCTGCGTGACATTGGGATCGCTTGCCCGGAAGAAGGCATCGTCGATTCCTCGGGTGGCGCAGCCGGTGATAAAGGTGACGACAGCCAGGGCGGCGATCTGGGCGAACTTACGCATGGAATCCTCCGTTGAATTGATGTGTCATTGTAGCCGATTGGGATTGAATTAACAAATTTCATTGATGTTTCATTGCAACGGCGTCGGTTCACTTGTCAATCAATCATCTGATTGATTGGTTTGATTTGCAATGAAATTCATTAAATGATTTAATTGCAGTTGATTGAATAATGGATTGTCGAATGAAAACGAAATTTGCTGCCATCGGACTTGTCCTCTGCATGACCATCGGCTATGCCCAGGCATATGACGTGAAGCGTCAAATGGGCCGTGTCGCAGGGGATGTTGTTGACTCCCTGTCAGTCCAGCAGGTGCAAGCAGCTGGGTCGTTGGAGGTGGGGTTCTCGCCAAAGGGGGGCGCAGAGGCCTTGGTCGTGAAAGTCATCGACTCAGCAAAAGCTGACCTGAAAGTCATGGCCTACAGCTTCACGAGTGCGAAGGTCACGAGCGCACTTCTGCGCGCCGCGAAGCGGGGTGTTTCCGTTGCCATCGTCGCGGATGAGAAGCACAACCTCGGGGAGGGTGCGTCGCCCAAGGCGCGCGCCGCTTTTGGTGCGCTGGTTGAGGCGGGGGCTCAGGTGCGCGTCACTGATGCTTTCGCCATCCATCACGACAAGGTGCTGATCGCGGACGAACGCCACCTGGAGTTGGGGAGCTTCAACTTCTCGGAAGCAGCAGCGTCCCGGAACAGCGAGAACGTCCTGGTGAACTGGGACAACCCGTCTTTGGCCAAGGTCTACGCAACCCACTTTGCACGCAACTGGGCGTTGGCCAAGCCGTTTCGGAGCCCCTTCTGAAAGCCATCTGTATCGAGTAGAGGCAGCGAGCGGGAAGGCCCGCTGCGTCGTGAGATTTCAAACCTGAAACTGAAAAGGAGTTCGTATGAAAAGCAATCTCGACGTGTTCCGCGCACAACTGGACCGTGACCATGCCACGGTGGTGGGACTGTGGAAGTCCCGTTACCGCAAAGCGGTGATCGCTTGCACTGCGCTTTTCGCTTGCATGCTGGCGTTCATTGCTATGTACATGGTTCTGGACAGTGAACGCGCTGGTCTGGTGGCAATGGGGTTGGCCGCGCTGTGCATTGCGCAAGGCTGGGTCCTGACCCGTGAAGAGCACGATTGGTCAATGACGCTGGTGCAGGCGGGCCGCTGCAGCAGCTACGTGACCCTCCTGGGCCGGCATCCAGCCAAAACGCATGCATTTCAGATCCGCAACCGGCCGCTCTACATGGCTGATTTCTTGGCCCTTCAGGACTTCGTAGACGCTCTTGAAGAGGGTAGCTTTGAGCGCAGCGAGAAAGACGCCGCCCAATGGCTGGAAAAGGGCATGCCCGCTTTGGCAGGCGCGGCCCAGGGTTGATCAATGTCGGCAATCGCTCCGCTGACTGCAGATGCGCTGAAATCCTCGGTCATTCCGGGGATCTTCGCGGACCCCATCCTGATTTCCGAGTACGGGACATCAGGCGTCAGTAGCTCTGACGCAATGGGTGCGTTCCAGAGCATCATGGAGGCCTCCCCCATTGGACGGCTTGCTGATCACATCAGCAAGATTGTTGGCAAGTTGGTGGATGCGGACCCGAAGAAGATCGCGGCAGAACCAAGCTGGCTCGACAAGCTGCTGGGTCGCGACGTGGAGCAGCTCGTGCGCTATGAGATGGCGCGCGAGTCGCTCGATGAACTGCTGGACCTCGCCAACAAGGCCGCTGTTTCGGTGAAAGAAACAGTCAAGGGCCTGGAGAGGCTTCTATCGTCCCACCATACCGAAGTGGATCAGTTGGACGCATACATCCAGGCGGGTCACGAGTACCTCTCTGAGAACCCTCTGGCGGGCATGCCATCTCAGGGTGCCTTGGAATTTGACAAACCCCGCGAGCGCTTTGCACGCAAGCTCACCAACCTGGCAGCCATCAGGGCTTCGCATGAGATGAGTGCGGCTCAGATGCGACTTGCGCGGTCCACCGCGCTCGACTTGTTGGACAGGTTCAGCGAGACGACCACCGTGCTTTTGCCAGTGTGGCGCCATCACGCCATGGCTATGGCCAATGCCAAGGGGCTCGACCCCGAGATCGTGAGCCAGGCAACGCAAGCCCACCAAGCGCTGCTGCGCAGCCTGCAGGGGCTCGAAGAAGCACACACCAAGTAGATCCCCCCAAACACCAGCCAAGAGGATTTTGCATGTCATTCCTACCCACTCAAGCCGATCCATCCCGCCCCCCTGTGGCTATTCCAGAAGCGGAGCTGACTCAGCTCGGACTGACCATTGGGGACACTGCAGAGATTGCGCGGGTGGCATCAACTATTCAAACCGGGCGCAGGGCCAGTGTTGCTGAGTTTGGCCGTGAGATTGCCGAGCACAACGAGCGGTACACCGATTCATTGCTCTCGGAGGTTCGCAACAATGACCTGGGTGAAGCTGGAGCGATGCTCACCAAGGTTGTCCAGCTGGCGAGCCACTTGGACATTGAGGGTGTTTCTGGCTCCAAGTCGAAGATTCCCGTCATCGGCGCATTGCTCAACAAGATTCGCCGCCGCGCGAGTGATTTCAGTGCCCACTTCGACACCACGCGGGACCAGATCAACAAGCTGATGACGACGGTCAGCAACACGCAAACGAGTCTGGATACGCGCAATCAGCAACTGGACGGGATGTTCGACGCCGTGAAGCACGAACACTGGCTACTGGGCATCCACATCGCTGCTGGGCGGCTGCGGCTGGCTGAGATGCGCGAGGAGCTGGACGGAATGAAGGCAAATGATTCGGCCGCACCTACGGACGCGATCAGCATCGCGGAGTTGGACGCGGGTGTTGCAGAGCTGGATAAGCGGCTGGGTGACCTCCTCGCACTGCAGCACTCGGCGATGCAGTGCCTTCCCATGATCCGCCTTCTCCAGGGCAACAACTCCACGTTGAAATCGAAGTTCCACGCTATCCGCGAGATCACCATTCCGGCTTGGGAGCGCCAGTTCATGCTGCGCGTTGCCCTGGCTGAGCAAAACAACGCCGTGGAGCTAGCGGGTCGGATTGATGACACCACGAACGCACTGCTGAAACAGAACGCGGAACTGCTGCACCGTAACTCTGTCCAGTCGGCCAAAGCCAATCAGCGTCTGGTCATCGATACGGCGACCTTGCGCGAGGTCCAGGCAACACTGGTGAAGACGGTCCAGGAGGTCATCCGTATCAACGAGGAGGGCGTCAAGGCCCGCAGTGTGGCCGAGCGGGAGTTGCTCACCATGCGCAATGACCTCAGGTCTCGCCTCATGAACGCTGGAAGCGCGAAGCCGGTTGTTATTGAGGCGTCGGCATGAGCGTGACTGACCTTCGCCCCAAAGTCCGGTTGCTCGATCAGCGTGCAGCGAAGGCCAACTTGTGGGCTATGGGTTTGTGGGCTCTCGTTCTGACTGTGGCGGTCAGCAGCGCTGTGGTTTTCGCTCTGGCGAGCGTGCGTGAGCCCATAGATCAGGTGGTAGTGCAGATACCTCCCGCGATTGAGGCAGTCCTGAATGAAGTCAATGCGCCCCTGCGTGAGTCATATCCGGAAGGATCTGTGCAAGCCAGTCTTGCTGAGGTGGCGTCTTTTGGTGGAGCGTTTTTCAGGGCCTTTGCGATCGCATTCGCGGTGTTTGGCTTTGGCTTAGGTGTCATACGCCAGAGCATTGCACCTGCAGCTGCTGGAGCTATTCTGTTAGCTGCAGTCGCAGTAATCGGTGCCGTAAAGGCGAATCGTCAATCGGACACCAACTATCAGGAACGCATGCAAATCGTTTCTGGAATCGAAGCTCGTGACTATGAGGGAGTTCGGAAGGCCATGATGGAGCAATCCAAGAGGTTTCCTGAGCTGCAGGAGGACTTCCTTTGGTGGCAGCTGGCGGCGCTTTCACGCAAGGCAAAAGGAGTTGATTTCGTCTCAATCCTGGCAAAACTCGAAGCGAATGCGGCCGAACTCAAACCTACCCCTGCAGCGCGCTATGCGCTTGAGGTGCGGGCGCTTGGCGCCCCACGCTCAGCGCAAGCCAAGGCGTTTGAGAAAGAGGCGCTTGAGGTTTCTGGACGCTGGAAAGGTTACGGCCAGATCCTCATGGCATTCGGCTCCATCCTTTGCTTACTGGCATCCGGAGCAGCGGTGTTTGCGCGGGTTCTCAATCGGCGAGTTGCCCGGATTGCAACTTTGGGGGTAACCGCTTGAGGGATGGTGCCATGAACATGTTGCTGCTGCCGGAATTGCACGGTATGCCGTGGCTTGATTTTTTGAGCCCCACGGTCATGGTTGTATGTGCCTTGATCGCTTTGGCACTGGGGGTCGCAGCGTTCCTGGCTTGGAAGGTCTACGCGGACAGCGCGCGTGAACTGGAACAGATATACGCACAAGCCCCTTTAGGGTTCGAGTGGCAGGAGTTCAACACCCTGACAAATGAGGTGGTGGCGCAGGGATTCTGTTCGTTTCCAATTCGCCCGCCCATGGGGCCATCCAGAAAGCCTGGGCATGCCTTCAGGTCCTGGCCAGTCGAAAGCCATTCCCGTCTCTGGTCTACCTTGTCATGATTTCCACGCCCCACATCTTCACATTCACAGGCGCAGATGATCGGACACACGTGTGCGAACTTGTGCATGGCCACCGATGCATAGCGACAGACCGGAGTTAACGCAGAACAATGGCGAAGATTGAAGACGCAGGCGAGTTCATTCCCCAGGCCAAGAAGCACCTGGCACGAAAGAAGACAGAGAAGACACCTGCCCAGCGTTCGCGGCTTTCAGAGATTTGGCCGGAGCCCGACTGGAAGGAACTCTCGCGAGTGAATCGCTATACGCCCTCAACCCTGGCTGCACTCGCGGCCACGTATTGGGGGTTGGGGACCGCCCCTCACGAAAAAGCGATGTTCGGTGTGGAGGCTCACGAGTGGCCCGCAATGTATGACGCGGCGGTCGCCATCGTCAAACAGGTCTTTGATGAGGCCTATGACGAAACCCGCTTGCAATTGAATGCCAAGGCATACGCGCTCGCAGGCCTCAATCGGTTCTCCGACGCCAAGGACAGGATGCGTTTGAGTGCAGCTGGGCGCTATGGGGGGCGAAGGCTCTATCCCCCTTTCAGCCTCACCCAAAAGCTGGCGTGGCTATCCGTGTCAATGGCTGAACTTGGGTGGCCTGAGGATGACAGTTGCTTGCGTGCCAGTGTGGGGGTGATTTCAACGCGTGAACATGCACTGCCCAGCGACAACTGCTGGGCGGTGATCACTACAACCCCACGTCCCGCCTACGAGGAAGGCTGCACGGGATTGACGCGCGTAGAGGCGCTGATCGCTGCCCGGAGAGTTATCAAGGATCGCCTCGCCGAAAACGCGAAGGCTGCAGGCCTTCGCAAGGCCGTCACGCGTCGGGCTTCGGCAGACCTTGAGGTTCGGGTCGGTCCTGACTTCCTTGGCGGTTGGGATATCTCGGGGCAAGAGCTTTTGGAGACGTTTCGCTTGCGTGGTGTTCAGTTCGGTGAAGCGCTATCCGACAAGGAGAAGCAGCGCTGGTTGAACGAAGCCTTTTGTGCGTTCCACGATCTATCAAGGATCATCTGTTTCGAACCCGCGTGGATTGGCCTCGGTGGGCGAGGGAGGCCCACTTTGGGGCTCGCATTTGGGGCTCGCGGCCAAGGTGGCGCATCTGCTCACTTTGAGCCGGCACTTTGGGTCGTGAACCTCACTCGCGACACCGGGCATGGGGCCTGCGCCCATGAATGGGCGCATGCACTCGACAGTCACCTAGCGCAAAGCACGTTTTCATCGGGATTCAACTGGCTGGACGAAACCGATTTCATGACAGAAGAGCGTGGCCGCGCAAACCGAGCGAAGCTGGCGCGTCCTGATGCTTTCTCGGCATTCACATCTTTGTGTGACGAACTCTTCCATCCCCAAGACAACCCGTTCTACGAGCATGCGAAACGCATTGAGGCGATCAAGGGGACCCGCAAGCGATATTGGGCTTCGCGGGTTGAGTTGTGGGCCCGGAGTTTCGAAGCATTCATCCAGGATGAGTTGGTCGCCAACGGTGAAACCAGTCCATGGCTAGTCCATGGAACCTTGCCAAGCGATCAGCACGACTTGTCGATGTCGGCATACCCGCTGGGAGAGCAGCGGGAGAGACTCCGAACCCTCTGGAGGGGCTTCCTCAGCACTCTCGCACCTCGCAACAACGCAGCCGCACAGCAGCGTGCCGCCTGATTCGATCCATCTCAACGAACGTCCACCCCATGGCCAATCTGCCCTACCCAATAAGCGACGATGAATTCGTTGCGAGGCGCGCGATCACGCTGAAATTCCTGTTCGCGCTCGCGGTTCTCTCCGCGATATGGTTCACTCAGCAGGGGCTGGTCGCCCAGGTGCTTGGCGGCACGGCTTGCGCGCTATTGATCGACGTGAAGTACGGGTATCTCTTTTCGAACAAGTCTTGGGGTGACTGGTTCAAGGCGGGCCTGGCAATACTGGCCATGCTGCTGGTTTGGATGAAGGACCAGTCCGTTGCAAGGGTGGATTTTGATCTGCAGCTCTACGAGGTGCTCAAATCGCAGGCTTCGGTGGGCGCAGCAGTGTTTGCCGTCGTATCTATTGGGCTGGTCCTCGTTCTACCTTCCTGGCTCCGGGAGTTCTCTGACGATGGCATTTTCCCCTCTGAACCTGCTCAGAAGCCTCCCGCTATAGATCGATTCATTGAAAGGTCTATCGCCTGGGTTGCTGCCCGACCTTATGTCCGATACCCGCTCCAGTGGTTGTTTGTGGCACTCTTGCTTTGTTGGATCGTGTTCCTTGTCTCATATGCGGTAAGCATTCAGGGTTCTATGGCTTCTGCGGGCCCCATCACCTCCGTTGATACCAAGACCCACTGCAACCCAGCGCACCAGGTGCAGTCGTGCCGGTTGGTCGTCGCTACGGCCAACGGAGAGTTTCGTGTTGACCCCGGTCCCTTTGCAGTCGGTGATTCTGTTGTGGTGAAGCGATCGGCGTGGTCCGGGACCAGACTTTGCTCTAAAGACGAGTGTCGTATTGCGGTAGTTCAGCGAGCCAGTCCCGAGATTGCATCGGCCCTGAAGATAAAGCCATGAAAACTGGGAGTTTCGTGTTGAACCCAGTCACCTTGCAGTGTTGAGATGCTCTATTTAGCTGCACTCAACCTCGCTGTGGTGCTTTGCGCCTGGATTTTGGCGCGCAGCCTGATGCGTGCGCGAGCCGGAACTAAGGGGGGAGCCATCTCAGAATTGGGCATCACATGTGCCTTGCTTCTCATGCTGGCGCCTGTGGTCCTTGAGGTGCTGCAGTGGAGCCCAGCGGGATCGCTGGTTTTCCAATGGGGACTTACCTACCACGATGGCTGGATTACGGCCCTCGGCGCCATGCTTGGCCTGGCGAGTTTCGGACGGAATTTGCAGGGACTTCGGCGTTTATCCGTATCTGGATACTGGACCGTAGGCGCCAATGTGCTTGGGCTTCTCCTGAGCGCCTACATGGGCATCGTGGCCTACAAACATGAAGCCTTCTACTGGGGCTCTGCAGGCGATGATCACGGCATGGTGAATCTCATGGCCATGCGAGATTCGAAGGAAGGCGAGGTAGTGCAATGCCCCTCCGACTTCGTTGCAGTGAAGAGTCTGGGCGCTGATCTCATCGCTTACCGCTGTCCACTGACCATCGCGCTTGGAAAGATGACCAGCAAGCCATTCATCCCTTGGCCAGGGTATGTTGATGAAGAGAGCAAACCTTTGGCCAAGCTACTGCGTGAAATGCAAGACAAGGCTCTGCAGGTTAGGTGATGTGCGGCCTGCGGGGCCTGTAAACATATCAGCGCTTGGCGTGAATGCATGCACGCTGCATCCGGTGTATTGTGTTGCAATGCTTCCCCTCAGCCGGTACAGTTCAGTCGTGGGTAAGGGGCAGTGATTCACGTCGATTCACCCGCTATCCAAGCACCCATCATGTTTATGCATCAGATCTACAGCCTACGATCCAGCCGCGCCTGGAGTCTCTTGTCCCAAGAGCATTTCGATGCTTCCTCAGATTCGGCTCTTGCCTTCATTGGTTCGGGGTGCATTGATGCTCCGGAGGAGATTCCTGGGGGCTCTATGCAGGGATTCGGCAAAACCACAGCGACTGCATTCACATCCCCCAACTACACCTCGCGCAGTGCCCTTTTCAATGACGAGGCAGTGAGGGACAAGCCAAAGCAGTTCGCGGCAAAGCTGGTGCGGCAGGTGATGCGGGAGTTGGCAGCGGAGGGTGTTGCATGACAGGACAGATCATTCCAACCGGGGACGTTGATCCAAGCGTCCAGCGCATCGCCCGGTTCCAGTCGCTGCAGGCTGGTCAATACTGGCGTGCTATCCGCGACGTGGCCTGTGAGGGAATTGCGGCCGAGACCGTCCTAATGATCATGTCCATTCGCTGTGTGGATGAGGTGCCGCACACTGTCATTCTTCGGCCACATCCTCTCCAGATCAATCGCGCTCGCCACTTGACCTGTGTGGGTGACGATGGGGTAGAGCACGACAAGTACCACCAGTTCAAGGAGCATCGGTTCCTCCTGAAAGACTTTCTGGATTCGTTCTCCTTTGAGCCTGACCATGAAGCAATTCGCTCAGCTGAACTCGGACTGATCAACGCCAGCATTCAGGGGCTACAGGAGGAGATCACCTCTGTCCATAGCAATCCCACCCTCATGAACCAGGTGGTTGCGGAGGGCCTGAAAAATGCGCAAGAGCCATCTGATGCCCTCAAGGCCTCCAACAAGGCACTTGCATTCACTGCGGACACCTCTGAAGTGGCCGCGAATCCTTCGGCCGTCGCGGCTGAACACCCGTATCCGGTCGCTCTGCCTACGGTGGACCCGGAAGTGTCATCCATGGCCACCGGGACGCTGGCCAACGCCATTGAATGCGGGATCACCGAGTCCAAGGTAGAGGCCATGAAGCTGGCCGCAGGCCACGAGCTGCAGGTTGCCACGATCAAGGCCAATTGGATCCAGGCCAAGACAGCCCGCATCGCTGAGGAGCTGAGCAAGCTTGCCCCCTTTTTCGAAGAGAAGGGGGCTCAGGCCCTTGCTCAGACTGAGGAAGTCCGCTCCTACGTGAAGGGAATCGTGGATGGCATTGCCTCGCTGGACCTCTACCTGGGGACGAATGTCCTGGTGCACACCATCAAGGAAGGGAAGGGCGCTGACCGGGGAATCCCCCTGACGGTGGTTCAGGGCAAACGCATCGTCGAGCACGAGCTGGCTGTGTATGTGGACCTGGACGAGTGGTTTGATTTCGAGGACCAGCATCTGTTCTTCGATGCGTTGCGCAAGGAGACTGCCTTAGTTGACCAGTTCTTCCCAACGGAGCGATGCGTGCTTGTGGCCGTCACGACAGCTCGCCACATCGACTACGGAGAACCCTACGTCAACATCGCACGGAACAGAGAGAACGCAAAGGTCTACCTGATGGTGCGCAACGGGGAAAACATCCACTGCGTGGTGTCCCCCGTCGAAAGTCATTTGGCCGCTGCACGGCTGTTCCCGTCCACCGACGAGCAGGACCAGATTTTTCGCGGGATGGACGGATCCAAGATCCGATTTGAGGATGTCGCGTACACCGACAAGCTGCGCAACCACGAGTTGAATGCACTCCACTATCGGCGGTTCTTGATCCTTGCGGCAGGGTTAGATCACCGTCTCAAGCTGTTTGGTGATTTTCATGATGAGGGCGAGTCCCTGGGGTTCGTCTCGCAGCGCTTCCAGGATCGCTGGATGCGGTTCCTTCACGACGATGACGCCCGGATGATGCTGGCGGGCGGACCCAAGCCGCCAGATCTCCACGAATGGATTTCTCAGAAAAACGCCTACCTACGGCCTGGCTCGCGTGTGCTTTGCCATTGGGACGATCTGATCAATCCCACGACGGCCCCAAGCCTGGCCAAGGAAAATTACCGTTCCGTTGGTTGTGGCTATGACCTGCGTGCCAAGCCTATCCACGACATGGAGTGCCTGATTGCCTACAAGAAGGCCGAGCACGTCTGTGTGGATGTGCGTGTGTGCACAAACTCATTCCATTCAGGTCGGGAATACACCAGCACCGTTCGAGTCTCTTCCTACAAGCGGGGAGAGTGGGATAGCGCCCAACTGCCGTTTCTGGTGCTGGATGCAGTCGATCCCGAAGAGCTGTACTGGTTCATTCACCACCGGAACACGCGTACCAACCATCTGGAGTACCTGCGGTTCTTCAAACGAGCGCTGAAACTGATCGAGGCCGAACGCTCCCTGGAAGCTCCAACCCGTGCGGCACTTGCTCAAGCCCTGAGCGAGGGGAACGTAGGTGCGGCCGAAGAGCGTGGGGCCCTTGTCTCTCGTGCGATCAAGGCTTGGCGTGCAGCCCACCGAGGTCAGCCCCTTCCTTCGCCAGAAGCCACCAACAACGCTGAATGGCGAAGACTGCTGGACCAGATGTTCGCCCTGTCAGTGGATGGCAGCTCCAAAGCGGTTGAAGCCGAGTCGTTCGTTCTCAACTTGGGATACGAACCTCTGAGGCTGGTGCTGTCCGGCAAGGCCAAGTTTGCGATCTACGCGGCGCCGAATGAGGAGGAGCGCGATGACCGTCTTGAGCCCCATGCCTGGGTGCACCGCATCACCCTGGAGCGCAAGAAAACCAAGCTGGTCGAAGTCTCCAGGCGCTGGGAACTCTTGCCAGAAAAGGCTGCTGCTGAAACCGTACTTCATGAATGGGCGGGGGCAAAGCATTGGCAACTGGGCTCTGCTTTCCGCACTCTCGCACGCAAGACCGAAATCCTTGGGCGGACCCAGACGTTCCGAGCGGCTGTTGCAACCTTCCTGAAAGGGCACCAGCCCGTGGATGCGGTCCAGGTGCTTCGCGAATTCGAGGCGGCGTTCGTCGCGTCCTCTGGGCTGTCCGCCTCTCAGGTCTACTATCCGATACTCGCTTTTCCCATCGCCGTTTGCTTCCCCAAGAAGGGCAAAGGTGACATCCAGTATCTCTGTCTTGCGAACCGGCAACCCCACAGGTTGCTGGGAGCATTGATCAAGGATCACGCCCCTGAAGCCTTTCAGGCCTGTTCCGACAGGTTTCGCAGGGTCTATGGGTACCAGCGGTGGATTGCCTCCATGTGGAGCGAGTCCCGAGATGCCCGTGGTGACTGGACTCTTGCCGAGGTCAGCGCGGACGCCTTCAGCGGACCCACGGGCGGCTACGTCAAGACCGAGTTCATCAAGTCGGTTTCCACTGGATCTCGCCAACCACTGAGCCTGTTGATGGCCGATTGGTTTGAGGAGTGGAAGAAGGACAGTCTTCGCTACTACAAGCTGTGGTCGCCGACCGATCTGCTGGACGCTGAGGGGTGTCTCTTGATTGACGAGATCATGGGCTTCAAGCAGGCAGAGAACTTCGCCCCCCATCAGGCGCTTCACGTCAAGTACAGCTCTTTTGGTCGCCGTGCAACCGCGACCGCCTCGAATTTCCTGGAGTGGTACGACCTGGCCCCAGCTGGCATCGAGTTCCCGGACTATGACCTGGAGATGTTCGGCAGTGGGTATGGGAAGTCTCACTACGGGCACACATACCTGAATCGCGAGGATGCCCTTGGAAAGCTCAGGTCGTCAGTGAAGGGCGCTGTCCTGTCGGATTCTCGCGAGCATCCTGACGCACCTCAGCCACCTCCCGGCATTGAACGGCTCTATGTGTTGCCAAGAACAGCAACGGGTTCCTTGAACTCACAGGGTTCGCATTGAAGCTGCAAAGTGCATGGCGCCTTGCTCAACGGGTTTGCATCATCACTGGGAACGCAGAGGCCATTCCGGAAAACTTGCAAAAAACCTCCGACCGAGGCTTCAGCCCTACAGGCCGACCCTTGTCGTTTGAGCCCGAAATGGCATGTATCGAGAAAGTTTGCGTCTTCAATGGGAAACCAAACGGGCAATGACGATCACGGGTTTGTGCGAATAGGAGATATCCGGCGTTTTGTGTTGATTGATTTGGCCCCGGTCGGTATCATTCATTCATATCCGGCAAATTGTGTGTAGAACATGCCTATTTTTCATCTCTTCAGTGTCTCCCCCGTGGAGGTGCAACCCCATGAGCTGCCACGCGTTCTGTACCGGGACTTCATGGTTTGCGCGCCATCTCTCGAAGCCGCCTGGTCTCGCATCGCTGAGTGGGAGGGCGTGGTGGATGCCGCCGAGGTCTGGGGGGCTGAGCGTGATTCCTCCGAGGAGACCTACGTGATCACCGGGCCGAACACCCTGATGACGAAAGAAGCGGGCCTGGACCATCACAGCCATTGGCGCGCAATGCAGGCTGAGGATGGGAAGTACACCCACCTTCATAGCGGTCCTTTGAGCATTGAGCAGTGGCAGGAAAACCATTTTGCTCAGTACCTCGCCCGCACTCACCCGAAGATGTTTGCTGCCACGGACGCCGCGCCAGGTGCTACCACGCCGACAGATCGACAGGAAAGCGGCGGTATGCAGCTGCTTGTGCCGTCTGTCGCCGCGAATGACGATAACGCGCAGCAGGCAGACCAGACACAACCAGACACAACAGAGATGATCGCGCCATGAACGACCCTATTTCCTCTGTCCTGGAAGACGCCATGCGCGTGATTCGCGGACTTCGTGAATACATCGCGGCCATTCCCAGCGATACGGTTGCCGCGTTCCCTGCCATGCCGGGAATTGATGGCGATTGGGTCGATGCGACCCTGGTCAACCTGCAGGCCACGAAAGAACATCGCTCCCTCCAAGGCATTCCGGGTGTCAGCGATGGGGCTCCGGCTGCGCTTGTCCCAGGTGCTTACTGGTATGTCCGCACAGGCCACCCCGACCAGATTTGCGAGAAGCGTGAAGGCGAAGACTTTGTGCGGTTCACCAATGGTTCTCGGCAGGATTGGATCAGGACAGGGGAGTCCTTTGTTGGCCCCCTGCAGACGCCATCGCTTCCTGCAAAAGTCTGAAAGAGCACCATGTCCCTTGTGATCCCAGCGGCCGTCCTGCTGCCCGTCAAGTCCCAAATCAAGAGCCCCCTGATTTCAACAGCGATCTCCCAAGGCCGCGTGTCGCTTCGCAACGGTGAGGATGACCCCGATGCAGAGGTGAGCCTCAACATTGCAGCTTTCGATCTCGATGCGCTGGTAGAGCTTCGCGGCTTCTGCGACAGTGCGGGCAATAAGAAGGCGGTGCGGGTGCTCGACGCGGTTTTGAAGGCCAAGGGGGGTGCCATTGACAGCAAAGTCCCGAGCTTTGGTGCTTTCCTGCCCATGCTCCAGGCCTACCTGCACCACGACCGGATTGATGGATGGATCTATGCGGAAGCGGCCGATGGGTGCCTCTATCCTGAGTTGATCCTCAACGCGACCTTCAACGACAACAAGGGCTACAAGAACAAGCCCGACCCCCATGTCGTCATCACCACCATTGCGTTTGGCCTTGATGCCGATGCGCGTTCTCGCAGCGAGGGGGCGCGCACTCGGGCGCACACGTTCCGTCCCGACGATGCATTGCACAAGCCGGTGGCAGAGATCCTGGCGGCTTCCGGGTTGTTCAAAGAATCCCGCGCGAGAAAGGACAAATACCAGAAGTCCATGGAAAGATTCGATGCGGAGGTGCGGCTGAAGTTTGCGGAGCAGTTCCGGGTGACGGGGCGGTGCTTCGCTTTCGACAATGGCTCGTATCGCCGACGTGGCGAGATGTTGGACAACCGCCGCGTCATTCACGATCAGGAGGCCCGGGAACTGCCGCAGTCCCAGCGCTTCATGGAGTCGTCACTGTTTGACGCGGAGGATTTTCTGGGGCAGGTGCCTGTGCATCCCCTGGTCAAGGTGTTTGACCTCAAATCGCATGAGTTCATGTGGGTCCACTCGGACTACATGACCCCGTATCAGTACAACGCCTCCTTGAAGGACAAGCTGATCCTCCCGCCTGAGATGCACGACTTACTGAGCATCCTCACGACCAACCTGGGGGTGTTCGTGGACGACTTCATTGAGGGCAAGTCGGCGGGCAACGTGGTGCTCATCAAGGGCCCCCCCGGGGTTGGTAAAACCCTCACGGCCGAGGTGTACGCGGAAGTCATCAAGCGGCCCCTGTTTGCTGTCCACACGGGGACGCTTGGTACCTCCGCTGAGGATATTCACAGGAACCTGAAGGAGACCTTCGCACGCATTGAGCGCTGGAACTGCGTGGGGCTCATCGACGAGGCGGATGTGTATGTCCGCTCCCGAGGAGAGGACCTGGAGCAGAACGCGATCGTTGCCGAATTTTTGAGAAGTGCCGAATATTTCCGGGGACTTCTGTTCATGACCACCAATCGGGTCAACGATATCGATGATGCATTCCTGTCGCGCGTCGCTGCCTGTATCTCGTACAGCGAGCCAGGGCCGGAGTTGGCAGCGAAAGTCTGGCGGACGATGGCCGAACAGTTTGAGCATCCATTGGACGATGCCACCGTAGCGTGTTTGATCGATGCTTTCCCCATGCTCCGCCCACGAGATGCCAAGATGCTGTTCCGCCTCGCATTGCGGGTTGCCAACGCCCATAACGAGCCTCTGACGGTGGATGTGTTTCGGCGCTGCGCCATGTTCAGAGCCATACCCGCGTACCAGAAGAGTCCTGGGGTCAAGGAGCTTGCGAATGTCTGAGCCGCTGGAAACTCCGAGATTGGACCTCGCCGAAATGCGCAAGATGCGGGGTCTGTGCCAACCGCAGGTTGAGTGGCGGGTGGAGCACCCGGTAACCGGGGACTATTGCTTTCAAGGCGACTACGGGGAGGTGCGCGAGTGGTTCGACGATCACAAGGTGCGATTCCCTCACAGCCGATTTGCGGGCTATGTCGTGAAAGAGCATTCCTTTCTGACGCCAACCCAATCGGCCTTGATCCGCTGCCTCGACGAGCTGGAGTCCCTGGCAAAGGCCACGGCACAACCCTCCAAGCCGCCTCATTCATGAACTCAGCCTCTCTTCCAGTTGCGGTGTCGCTGGGGCGTGGCGGACCTGCCATTGAGGCAGCTACCGGCCCCCAGCCGACCCGCGCCTGTTCAATCACCTTCGAGCAGCTCCAACGGCAAAGTGAAAATTCCCGGATTGGAAGCCCTGAATGAATCCCGCAGCTCGTTTTTTTGCCTGTCTCCTTGGTCGGCGTCACGCGTTTCTGACCTACTTCTACGACGATGTGGCCAGGGGCCGACGCATTGATCCTCAACGGGTTGCTGTCTTGCGCAAGAACTACGTTTACGCCAACTACCTCCTAATGTGGGGTGTCTGGGCGTGCTTGATGTTCTGGCTGAATTCGTGGGCGGTTACCGTATCAGCCATTCCCCTTGGCTACCTCGTAGGTCGCAACGCTGCGAGCATCAAGCTGCTTGCTCTACCCGAGTCGGCGATGCACCCGAACCCCGAAATGGACACCACGGCATTTCTGACTTCGTTGCTGGAAAGGCACCCACAACTCAAGCCGTTCTACGAGGCCAACGATCTGCCCAGGAGTGGCAATCAGTTCCTTGAGTCGGTGCTGGTGCGTTACGTCACCGCTGTAATCCTGGGGGCACCGGACCACGCCTTCAGGAAGTATTGAATCCGATGGCTTGACCCCGTGCTTTTTCTGTTGAGAGATCTATGAAACCACCGTTCATCCTGTGCGCTCTTCGCTTCCTGCTCACCTTGGCAGGGGACAGGAACGCATTTATGTATCACTTCTCAGACGCGATCCCACAAGGGCGACCTATTGACCCTGAACATGTCCTGCGTTTGCGCCGCAACTACCTGATGCTCGACGTTGTTCTCTTTGCGGTTTTGGGAATGGTTTTCGTGTTGGGAGAGGCACCCCTGACCAAGGGCCTTTCACTGTTCCTGTGGCTTCTCGCAGGTTACTGGTTGGTGAAACTGAAGTTCAACGGAATTGACAAGGACACGGTGGCCAAGAAGCCGTCCGATGACCACGTTCGCAGGGGGCTGGAGGAGGTGTTGCGCGATCACCCAGCGCTGGCGACTTTCATCGACGCGAGCAATGCCCGGACAGCAGTCTCGAATTTTGAATTGGCTCTCCTGATGCAGTGGTCCATGCACGAGTTCCGGCACCAACAACTCAAATCGGGAAACCGGTAATGACGGCAGAGGAGATCGAGCGAGCTGCGCACCAGCGTTATGACCTGTGTCCGACAGTCAAGCCAGACTGGTCACAATTGGGGGAGATCACGAAAAGCGTATGGCGAGAGATGGTGGTGCCCAAGGCAAACTCCGGGGAGACAGCCTCATCCAGCATTCAAGGAGCCGCCGAGGCCTCTGCAGGCCCCCAAGGAGCGCTTTTCTGATGGACCTGGCAGGGTAGGTACTGCCGAGAAGAAGAATGCATCCTGAGCCCCTATGTCTGTGACAACCAAACTTCCTGCCACTGCTGTCCCTGGCCTGCCCAGAGACTATCGCCTTCTTGCTCAGGAAGAGGAAGCCGATCGAATTCGCTACACCGCAGAGTGCACCACGATCCCCAAAGCCTGTCCGTACTGCGGGGGAAAGCCGCGTTCCTGGGGCTCGAAGGAACGGACCTACATGGACTTTCCTCGTGCCGGCAAAAGGGTCGAGATTCTTGTAGTCATCAAACGGATGCGATGCCCAGCATGCAAGAAGACATTCCTGCAGGATCTCCCCGCCTTCAACCACATCCACGGATTGACGCGCCGGTATTTTCTGGATGTGGCCGAGAAGTGCTACACCCATACCTTTGGTCAGATGGGCGAGGAGCTTGGTATTGAGGACACTTCGGCCCGCTTGCTCTTCCATACCTACCTCAAGGAGCTTGAGAGCTGTGTCCGCATTTCAGCTCCTGAGGCGCTGGCGCTGGTACCGCTCAAAGTTGTGAATAAGCCCCGGACTGCGCTTATCAACGCCAAGGCCAAGACGCTTGTTGACCTTTTGGCAAGTCAGGAGGACAAAGTTCTGGAGCCTAAGCTGATGGAGTTCGCGGCGGAGGGAGCAGCGCGGTTCGTGGCCATCGGATTCAACAAGACAGTCCGGAAAACTATCAAGGCTCACCTTCCCGGGTCCATTCTGTACGTAGACCAATTCTTCGTTCTTGAGATGGCCGACCTGGCACTGGAACAGACCCGCAAAGCTGTCCGCAAGCCCCTCAAAATCACCCTCAAGCGGTATCTGTCCCACGATGCAGAGGTCTTGGCCAAGGCCGATACGGATTTGTCCGAGTCCGACCGAGCCCAGATGAATTATTGGTTTGCCCTGTACCCCGTCCTTGGAGAGGCGTACCAGGCGCGCGAGGCCTTCCGTCAAGCGTACAGGCCGGGGATCACCGCAGATGAGGCGTTCGCCCAGATGAGCAGTGCTGTGGCGGAATTGAGCCCCAAGGTGCGCACGCACTTTCGCTCCTTGTCCGGTGCCTTGAAAGACTTTGAGCCTGAAATTCGGGCCTTCTTCACCTCTGGCGCCCGTGACTTCTCGCTGGCGAATTTGCCGGAACTGGGAAGCCTGGGCGACTGGATCGACGCAATCCCCGAGCGAGGAAAAGTCTTCGAGATCGCGCGAGCTTCAGTGCTGTATCCATCGAGGATGCCAGGCACCACCTTCCGCACCCCGGGAAGCAGCCTTGACCGCTTGCGGGCTGAGGCTATGAAAAAGTTGACCCGCTGAAGGCCTCGTGACAAAACGGGCAACCACTGTGAACCTGACCACGGAGTACCACGCTTGAACGAACCCAGGACACCGGATCGCGCCACTGAGCTGCAGGCGCACTTAAAGCGCGTCGCAGAACGTGAGGAGGGCATGCAGATCCGGATCGAGGCCAAGCTGCTGCACTTGCGGAATCGGCAGCGGGATAACGAGGTTCGTCTTTTGCGGCAGGCTGGCAAGGCCACCAGTGGCGCGAAGAAGGTCTATTGGCTTCGGCAGGCGGCCGAGGCAATGGCGGAGCCTGTCTTCGCGCTTTCAGCGTGTCGCACCGGGTGCTCGCATTGCTGCAATATCACTGTTCCCATCAGCCGAGTAGAGGCTGAGGTGATAGCCCGCGAAACAGGCGCGCGCCTGAACAAGAATGCCGGTATGAAGATGGGGGACGAAAGCGCTGATCTTCAGGCCATCGTCAGCGATATGAGCGCCATCTACTACGGCATGCCCTGCACATTCTTGAACAACGGGAAGTGCAGTATTTATGAGTCACGGCCTTTAGCTTGCAGGCTGTTGCTCAACATGGACGACGATGATTTGCTGTGCATCATCACGCCCGAAGCGAAAGTCAATGTTCCGCGTATCAACACCACTGAGCACGAACTTTTGGGCGTGGCGGCATTGGGACTGAACCAGACCTACGACGATATCCGGGAGTGGTTTCCAGAGGGGCTCCCACAGCGGTAGCTTGGAGCAGGTCAGTGCCCCAGGATGCCACGCCAGATTCGGTGTAACGCCTCAACGGAGGTGCGCAATGTGTGCGCCGTGCGAGGCCACTGCCTTGCCATCCTGTAGGGCGTTAGATGTCGCAGCGCGCGTCGTGCCAGTGAGAGCTTGGGGTTGTGGGGATGCTGCCAGGGTTGTGCACCCGAGTTGGCTCGTTCGATGAATGCCCGCCCCTTATTTGTGAGACGGATTTCCCAGTTCCACGACTTCGGGTGTTGGCCTTTGAGGGTTCCTTCCTCCACTAGCCCACGGCGTTCCAAGTCGGGAATGGTCATCATTGCGTCGAGACGGTAGTTACCCCCCCAAAACGCCATCTGCCAGGCGTGAGCAATTTCCTCCCAACGGTTTGCAGTGCGCCAGTGAACAGTTGATTCCTCGTGCCATGCCCCTCTTTGGAGCGATCGAAGCACCTTGAACTGCAAGTTGGTGAGGCGCGGTTGTTTGGGGCGTGGTGTAGGTTCCGCTGCCATGGTGTCGAGGGCGTCAGGTGCTTTGGAACTGACTCATGCGCGGCCACCCCCAGCGGTGCCAGGCGGCCATCAGCAGCATGGTGGTGGCGCTGCGCCCAAGAAAATCCGCCCAGTCCCAGGGACCTGCAGCAGCTTGAAAGGCGATGCAACACACCAATGCAAGGGAGTAGCAAACTAGGCTCTTCTTCATGGGTGAAAAGTAGGATGACTTGTGAATCTTCGACAAACTTAGATGGCATTCTAGAGATTTCCCTCGTGAGACCAGACCCAACCATTTGTGAGAACCTGTATCAAAGGGAGCGTTCTTGGTAGTGCCATGGGGGGCTTAAATCAAACTTTCGACCATCTCTCTGGAGCCAGACTGCTCAGAAGAACGCCCATAAAAAAAGGGAGGCTTACCTCCCTATTTCGATCCGGGGCTACTTGAGGCCCCACTGTCTTTTCAGATGGCAAACGTGGCGCGGTCTTCGTCGCGGATCCATTTTGGCGCTTTGCCACGGCCTGTCCAGGTCTCACCAGTGGCTGGATTGCGGTACTTGGGAGCGACGGTCGAGCCCTTGGCGCTGCTGGCCTTGCGCCCGCCTGGAAACACATCGGCTTCGGTGAGTCCGAAGGTGGCCACCAGTTCACGCGCCTTGGTGATTGCGCCAGACATCTCTTCTTTGCGAAGAGCTTCAATCTGGGCATCCAGTGCATTGCGTTTTTCGATGAGGTCTTTGTAGCTGACGGGATCGGTCATGTGGTTCCTTTCGGGGGTTGAGATGGGGCAGGGATTGGCTCGGAGAGCCTTAGACAGTGGATGGAAGGGGAAGTGGCGGCACAAACTTCAGGAGTTCAGGCCAGCGGGTGATCTGTGGCGGTGAGTAGCCCTCATCCTGCATGGCTTTGAGGGCCAGAACGATGTTGGGGACGACCAGGGCTTCAATTTCAGGATCTGGGGTCCCACATGGTGCCGGCAGTGCCGTCTCCCATCCAGGGAACGCAGGCCAGGGCACAAGTCTCTGCGAGCCGTTGCGATGTTGGACTCGGATCCAGGCTTGCCCTTCAGGCGAGCGCATCACTGCGATGGAGCTGCTCATGGAGTGTTGCCATGGCCATGGGTGGCGGGGGGCTGGCGCTTTGGGTTGCGTCGGCATGATGGCCAATCGAGGGCGCTGTGCCCTGCGCAGATTGGACTCACGCAAGCGGGCCGCAGCCTCAGCCATCACTCTCTCATGCTCTGCCTTGAAAGAAGCCAGCAGCTCAGCGGTGTTGTTCACCAGGACCAGCCTTTCGGCGTCGGTCAGGAGGCGTCCATTGCCGCCGCCAGCGGAGTAGGCCGGAAGGCCCAATGCCTGCGCGCCCCCATACCGCTTGGCAAAGCAGGTGGAACCCAGCACCATCAGTTCGCCATTGTCTTCAACCACATGAATCGCCGCATACACCCCGTGGCCGCAGCCTGGGTTGCCACATTGAACGCGGGCTTTGGGCGATACCGCCACGATGGCCAGCAATCTGGCCTGGTGGCGGGCTGCTTCTCTCGAAGAGACTGGCGTCATGAAGTTGGTGAAGGGTGCGCAGAAATCTGAAGTGGTGCCCCGGTGGCGGGTTACGCCCCGGGGCTATTTTTAGAAACAGTTGCCAATGTAATTTGGCCGGATTCTAGTCGGATTTCTATTGAGTATTCTTGAAACGTGTCACTTTTTGAAAATCGCAGGTTGTGAAGCGCTCGAATGGACCTGGTTATTCAATGGCGTGCACTGGCTGAGCGCGTGCAGAAAGACGCCGCCATCCTCGTTTAATGAGCAACCCCGCCAGCAGCCCTAAGGCCACGGCCCCAGATTGGAATTTGTCTTCCGCCGTCAGCAAATGCACATTCATCATCAGGAAGCCAAAGAACATCAGCGCGACGAATGTCACGCTTGAGCCCTGCTTGCGGGTCCAAAAGTACAAGCCAGAAATCACCATGCCTCCAGAGAATGAAACCACAAATTGGTAGAGGAATGGAACTGTCAATCCTTCGATGGAACCCACGAAGGTCAACAAGCCCGTAATGAAGGCGATAGGGGTTACATGACGCAATTCCAACACGTTCAGTTCTCCTTTGCTGACAGTGATCGCTTATTGCTTGTTTCGCATGCCAAATCAGAGACATGAAATTTCATTATGCATAGCCCAAATACAAGGTAAATCGATATCCGCCATATTTGGCGAAATGAAGCAAATTCGTGCGTTTTTCAAAGAAGCACTGCAGTTGCAAGGAGCATCTCAAGAATCTGCAGGCCAAAAAAAAGCCCCCATCTTTCGACGGGGGCTCCAGGGAGTTGAGCCATCGGCAACGGCCGGTGGATCAATGAAGTGTTCCGGTGCGGAGCACAGTAGGCTGCTCCATGTCGGACCATTCCAGTGGCGGCAATGTGCGCATGACTTGCGCAACGGCCGGGTTGAGCGCGGCGGCCATGTTCAGAGTGGCCTCGACCATCATGGCCAGGTCCATCATGGCGTACCGGTCCGCCTCAGGCATAGAGCCAAGGGCAGCACGCGCTTTGATCAGTAGAGCGCCGATTTCTAGTAACGGCTGGCGGTTGAAGTCCAGGCCGTGGTTGCCAGCGTATTCCATGATCCATTCACGCTTTGTGAGCGACGAAGCAGCATAGAAGTCCGAAGCGTAAACGCGTCGAACCCAGTCGGCCACATCCTTGATCAGGATGGGTTTGATGGCAGGCTTGTCGCTTGCTTGGGTCATCATCAAATCAGGCACCTGCGCACTCAGCCTCCTCGCGGGCGAGGGATTCGAGTTGGGCACGTGTCAGGCCTCCTTTGGCCATTCGTTGCAGACACAGGCTTGCTGTTTCTGCCGAGCGTTCGCGCACGTCTTTGGGGAAATCGGTGTTGTCGCGGCGCGCTTCAGCTTCTACGAGCATTTGCAGCAGCATTGAGTGGGTCAACATAAATGCGTCTCCAGAAAATAACGGCATTACCCAGGCGGGCATAACCGTCTAGGTTTGTGAAAATGATTTCTGCCGGGGTGATTCGGCGGTTCAGCCTTGGTGAAAGGCCGTTTTGAAGTTCACATCGCGCAGTTTCAGGCGGTAGTGATTGAGGTAGAGGCTTGAGGTGGCCAGCATTTCAGCGCGAATGGGAGCATCAGCTGGGATTTCATGGTGCTCAGCGATGTACTTGACGGCAATCGCGTACTGCTTGTGGAAGTCCGTGTTGTCGAGTAGGTACGTGTTGACCTTGCCCTTTACGCCAGAGGTGTTCACAGTCGGTTTGACGGTGATGATTGCGCCGCGCAGTGTGGACGGCTTGCAGTAGCTCACGCCTCGCAGCCGCCCATCGGGCCTGAATACCAGTGCCCTGAGAGGATCGTTCGAAGCTGTAGACGGTATTCCAGTGGAGTGGATACCAGCAACCCCACTTACGCTCCCCAGAACCGGTTCAACGATTTCAGGATGCGCTTGCAGAGCAGCGTTGATCGCGTCCTCTTCCGAATCGAAGCCATTAGGCCCGGAGTCTTCAAAGCCCCACACTTCACCATCATCGTCATAGGTGATGCGGATGGAGTGTTCAGCCAGGGCTTGTTTCCATTCAGCAGGCTCGCGGCCCTGAAACCCACCGTTGGCGATGGGCAGGGCACGTCGAGCCTTGATCTTGAAAATCTCAAGGCGAACGATGAGTGAATCTACGTCTGCCATGAGGTTGCTGTCACTCCCTGTTGTCAGGGCGGACTGCCATCGCTCCACCAGGTGTGTGGTGGGTTCGATGAGGAGGTGTTTTGCGAAGTCGGTGTGGGCCACCAGCTCCTGCTTGAGGGCGAGGAGGGCGGTTTGACTTGCGGTGATCGAGGTGTCTGTATGCATGTCGTTCTTTGGATGAAGAACGGGAATCGAGGCCCATGGGCATCAGATGCCCGTAGGGGTTGGTGAATCGTTGTGCTGATTTGCCGGTAGGCACGGCCAGCTGCCGTATCAAACCTCTGCGCAAGGCGGAGGATGGAATTCGCTTACCCAAGCAGACGGAGGGATTGCTTGGGAAAGCCCCCTGCGGCCCCTGAGGGCACGCAAGAGAGCGGGGTGCACCAGAACCAAAGGGTAGGGGTGCAAGGATTGAAGGTAGGGCCTCTGATGGCCTTCTACCGGTTGTGGGAGCAAAACGTCCCAGCTCAGGCGCCAGAGGGCGGCGTGATTGCGGTGTGCTTGGCCAACTGGATCTCCAGCGTGTCGCCTTCGCTGTCTACGCAGATGAAGAATCCGTTGTGCCAGCGGCCGTTGGCAATGCCGTCCTCCGTCAGCGTCACGGCGAAGTTCACGCCTTCGCTGTACCAGCTGAAGCGAACAACCTGGTTGCCGTCATTGGCGACCACATCAGAAGTTTCCCAGTGCTGGAGCAACTGCTGGTTCACGGTCACTGAGTCGGCCTGGTTGAGCATCGCGAGAAAAGCGATGGTGGGTTCGCGCAGAGGGGACCCCTGCGCGCCGTCGCTTTGCGATGGGGGTTCATTCCCCCCCAACGGAGTGTGCGGCGTGATGTCTTTCAGCTGCGTTTGCAGCAGAACATCGCATGCAGCGACCTCAGCGTCCGCCCAGGCATGGCCCAGGGCGTCACGATCGGCAGAGGTGGCAGAACTCATCATTTCGCGGTAGGCCTCGACCGAAGTGCGCAGGAGCGACAGCTGGGCGGGGGAGAAGCCGATTTCGATCAGTTCGTTGGAATTGGACATGGTGCTCTCTTGAGAAAAGGCGAGCACCGGCCCAGAGGGCATCAGTGCCCGTCTGGGTTGGTGGGGATGATTCCGGATCAGGGATCAGGAACGAGATAGCGGCAAGAACAGCTCCAGCGGATGGTCATCCGCCAGGGGTTCAAAGCCGTAGCGTTGGTAGAAGGGCAGGGCGGATGGTTTTGAGTCCACCAGGATGCCCATTCCACCAACGATGGCGGCGGTCTCGGTCAAACGCTCAATGGCATTGGCCAAGAGGATGCGACCTAGACCGAGGCCCTGTTGCTGGTTCGAAACGGCCAGACGGCCGATGCGGAAGACAGGGATTCGCTGCGGATACTTCTTTGCCTTGGATGCGGAAAACTCTGTGCTGCGCAACTCGCCGATGCTCACCGAGTAGAAGCCGTAAACGGCAGGTGAGGTTTCGGTGTCTGTTGCGACAAATGTGGAAGAGATTCCCTTGTCCATGTGCTGGCGAGCCATGGTGGCCAGCCAGCGGTTCAAATCAGCATTGCCGCAGTCGAATGACTTCCTATCGTGGTGACCACGCAATGGAAGTATTCGAACCATCGATCTTCGCTGCCTCGTAGTCGGCCATGAGCCGTTCTAGTTCCGGCGAGAGTGCCGTTGTGGCGTCAATCCGCTCCAGCACGCGTTTGTAGCCGCGCGCCGTGAGATTGATGATCTCCGTTGGGGTGGAAGTACGTCGAGCGTCTGCCACAGCGGCCTTGACCACAAAGTCTTCAACAGTCACACCCTTCAATGCAGCGGCTGACTTCAGCTTGTGCAGCGAAGTCGGCGATACACCGATAGTGAGGCTTTTGGAGGATTTCGTGGGCATGGCCAACCAGGGCTTGGACGAGGTTCTTCGTGTCCCATGAGTGTAGCCAGGTCCGTTCATCGCGTCACCAGTCCTTGTTGAGTGGCCGGGGCAACGAGATGGGCAAAGCCGTACTCCGTGAGGACCTGATTCCCAGCGACATTGGCTTGAGCGACCTTGGAGGGGTCACCTGCAGCCAAAGTGTTGTGGATGCTTGCGGCCTCGCGGTCAACCGAGGCAGCTTGCATCGGGTGTACGGGTACGCCTTGCATCAACTTCACGGCGTCGTCAGTGCATGTCGGAGCGAGCCCCAGCCGGTGTGCGACCAGAACCTTCACCGCTTGGCACTGGCCGTAGGTCAGGGGTTTGCCTTCAGGAATGCTGTTGGCATTGTTTTGCATAGCTTGATCTCCTAAAAAATGGAAGACAAGCACCGGCCCCGAGGGGCAAACAGGTGCCCGTCATGGGGGGGATGAAAAATCTGCTTCAGTTAAGCATCAACGATGCGCGTCGAACGCACCAGATCGTGCGAAGCCATGTAACCGACACCATCCAGCTTCAACCATTTTTGGGTGGAAGATGTTGTTGAGAACATGTAGCGAACACCTTCGCTGGTTTTGTGGGCAGTCACCACAAAATGCCCTTGACGCTGGTTGTTGACCAGGTAGGCCTCAGGCTCACCGTTGAGTTTGTACAGGAGGGCCCCCTTGCCGGGGTTGTTCTTGTAGAAGCCGTGGGAGTCAGGGAAGGGTGGTTTGCCCAAGGGGCTGAACTTCAGCCCGTTGAACTCCAGATAGGGTCCAAGGGCATTTGTGTTGCGACTTTCAGTCGAGATGGTTGCTTCCATGATGGGGCTCCAAAGAATCCCGGAGGCAACATCTCCCCAGCGGGGATAGTGCTCCCCGGTGGGTTGGTATGTGTCAGGCCATGCAGCCCGACGTGAATTGCTGGTTCGCCAGATGGCACGGTCAGCTACCGTTTTCGCCGCGAGCATTACGCACGTGGTTGAAATCGCTTTCCTAAGCCCCCTGAATGGGGAGGCTTGGGGAAGCGCCTGCAGAGCCCCTGAGAGACGTGCAGAGCTTCTTTATTCCGATCTCGCCCGGTGGGGCTCTGTCGAAATTGTGACGCCATTTAGGCGGTTTCTTGGCCATCGACCCAAGAGATTGCGGATACACCACAGATGTCGTCAAGGGCAATGGGTTTGACTGTTTCCTCGAACTCGTCATGACGGGCATCGGAGATGCTGAAAATCATGTCCTGGCTAATTTTCGTTGTAGACCAAAGGATGAATACTGGCAAGGTCAGCGGGTTGTAGGCAGGGATTCCATACGCCTTGAGACCATCGAATTGTTCTGCCTTGCGCAGTAGCTCCAGCGCTTGCGCGTGGAGTTTCATGGCGTCGGCCGTACTGATTGAAGTTGGATTGTTCATGGATAACTCCGGTGAACTGATGAGGCCCAGCCCCAAGGGGCGTGGCCCTCTCAGGGTAGAACTCAGGGTTTTGGTATCAGCTCTACACCCAGCAATCGCGCAGCCTCAAGGATGTCGCTGGTCCTCATGTTCTGAGGGACCACCGTCGCGATGCGGGCTTCGAGTTGATCGAGCAATATCTTGTTGGTGCGATAGGTCTCGTAGAGGTTCGCCGAGAGCCAGTAGCTCTCGTTTTGCCCATGGTAGACCCCGAAGTCAACAAGGTGTTGCAATGGGATTTCGGTCGAGGCAAGGTGAACGTATAGCCGTCCTACCTTGGTGATCAGGACGCTGGCCGGTGTGCCCTTGCGGTACCGGGGGACAACCACCAGCGTGTCTCCATTTTTTGGGGCCGGGAATTTGGCCATGTCGATTTCTCCGTTGTGACTTGGGGCCCGATCCCCATGAGGCTCGTGAGCCCCATGGGGTTGGTTGGTCATGCACCTTGGCGTTTGATGGCGCGCTTGCGGTACTGCCACAGCGTCACCATTGCGGTGATGCGAGTTGCGCCTGTAGAGAGCACCTGCAGGTCAGGTCCATGGCTGTCATCGGGGGGAATCTTGATGTCGCAATTCCACCCGTTCGCTCCGAGCTGAAACCCGCCCAGAACCGCAACATCAGCTTTGGTGTTGGGACATCTCCGCATCAGAAAGCCGGGGGCCTGCGCGATGGGATGGTTCGTGTTCAGTTCCAGGTAGAACTCACCGTCATCCTGGATGATGACCTGGTGTTTGTTTGCAGGGGGAATCATGCTGCCGAAACCTCACCTTTGACCGCAAGGGTCACTTTCTGCGGCAGGGCTTCAGGGTGGTACTTCAGAGCCGCGTTGATCGCGTCATCGAAGCATTCCCACTGGTCAGCATCGCAGCCGCTGTACCCGAAGTAGCCGCCACCGGTCTCGTAGACCTCGATCGCGACTTTGCGCAATGCCGTGATGGCCTGCTCCCGGGAGAGCCCCTCAAAGCCGCCGTTTTCGACGGGGAGGCTCTGCCGTACTGCTGCGCGAAAGCGCTCCAGGTCGCTGATCATCATCTCCACGGCGTCAAGGACTGGATGGGTGGGGCTCTTCTGAAGCCCCTGGGCCCACCCGCTGCAGAGCAGGCTCAGCGCTTGGTTGGGGGATGTGCAATGGTCATCCGAGGATGTGTTGATTTCCTGAGTTGTCATGGTTGTGCTCCAAATGGAATGACGGGTCTCAGCCCAGCGGGCTGTCGAGCCCGTCAGGGGTTGAAAAATTACTTGCTGAGACCTTCAGCTCGGGACTACCAATCGCACTGAACAGATCCCACCAGGTGGGTTGTCTCGTGCTCATCGCCTTCGCTGATGCCATCACCGTTGGGGAGAACCACTGCGATCTCGAAGTCTTCAAGTACCTCGATGCCTTGTCGGTTGTGGAACTCGTCCAGAACCGCCTTTGCAATCTCAGTTTTCTCACCAAGGGAGAGGCTTGTGAACTTGATTGGCCGTGTGACCTTCACCCAGAAGGGGTACTCCCCTTGTAGGTTTTCGTCATCCGGGTCGGTGGCAGTGCCTTCGACCTGGACCGTTACATGAAACCCCGTCTCCGCGTGCAGGTGTGCCCACGAGGGGAGGTCGCTTGCAGCAAAGCCAAAAGGCTTGAGGTCTGGGATGCCGGCGTTGACTACCAGCTCCAGAAACTCGTCCGTTGACTTGTGCTTGACCGCGAGTTCATGGATCTCGGTCAACTTGTCGAATGCAGCCGCAATCCGCTGCTTGCGGTCCGCCATCTCCAGGGAGAGGATGTGACCGTTGCCGCGTGCACGCTCAACCCCGTTGAGGGCGTTTGCGTGATCCACGAGCTGCGTGACATGGAAGGCGATGCGGGTGCGGACCTGATGAGGGATCTTCTGCGTCATGTGTGTGGCTCCTTGACGGGTTCACGACAGCATGTGGTTGCAGGCAGCTTCTTGGATGCCATGCTCGTCCATTACCGAATGGAACTCCTGTTCACTGTGGTCGGAGACCTCCACAGTGGGAAGGACTTCATCGAGGTAGAGGGCGATGCCTTTTGAAACAGCGTAGGTCTGAATGGTTTCGGCAATTTTGTCTGCTTCTTCCGCATTCGCAGCGCTCACAACAAAGAATGCCGGTACCAGAAAGTGGCGCGTGGATGTTTTGTCGGTTGACATGGTGCTTTCTCCTTGGGAAGGACGGGCACCGGCCCTAGGGCATTAAGTGCCCGTCATGGGTTGGGATAGGTCGTTCGGCTGATCAGCGGTTGGGCCGTTTGTTCTCCGGCACATCGTCTGTGCTGTCGAAATAGAAGGCGCCGTTGTCCGTGCGGTCCAAACCAGAGAGATTTCCCTGGTTCAGCAGCCGCGTAGCTTCTGAGAGTGCGTCATCGAAGGCGCCATCGTCATCGGCCTCGATGACCAAGGTGTACATGCGTGTTTTCATGGTTGCTCCTGTGAGTGGGGCAAGCACTGGCCCCTGTGGGCATCAAATGCCCGCCATTGGGGGTAAAGGGGACCGACAGGTATCAGGAGAAGAAGTACAGGCCGTTCACCACCAGTGCAGCTATGGCGCAGGCGGCGGTGATGAGGTCAGCTTGTGTGTCTTCACCCTGGCAGGCGGATTTGAGGGAGTGGATCAGGTTGCTCATGTGACTTCGGGAGAAATCGGGTGAGCCCCCATCGGGATGCTGTCCCGATGGATTGGTGGTGTGTAGGGTGTGAGCCCCACGTGGATGCTGTTTCGCTCTTGAGGAGCACGGTCAGCTGCCGCTTCGTTCCACCAGCACTAGGCAGGTAGATGAAATCGCTTTGCGAAGGCCTCGGGCGGGGTGCCTGAGACCTTTGGAAAGCCCCCGCGAACCCCGAAGGGCGCGCAGGAGATTTGAGGCTGTGGAAGGGATCAGGTAGGGCCGCACGTTTGGTCGCCAAAGGCGCCAATGGGCATTTTCCAATCGTCCACGATGATGGGCAGGGTCCATTCCTTGCTGCGAGCTACCGCCAACCAGAATGGGTCCATGTCGTAGGGAGTACCTTGCGCTGCAAGTGTCTCCACGGAAAGGGTGCGGTGAATGGTTACACCAAACTCCTTTTCGTAGTTTGCGATCTTGATGAACTGATTTGGGGAAACGACTTTCACCGATGCCCACTGGTCAGGTCCGCCAAAAATGCAAGCCAAGCACGAGGCTCTGGTCCATCCGAGCTGGTATGAAACAAACGGTTGAATCCGGTACCTTTGAATCGTCTCCCAGACTTTCGTCTTGGGCCATGCATGAACAGGCCGCCAGTGATCCACATACCGCTTGACGCGCACGCCGAAACGGTTGTCGGAGCGGTGGGGCTCGAAGGTCTTGTACTTGGCTCGACCGGGTGACTCTTCGGCACGCTCACCGGTGATGATGAGCGTCTTACCAAAGAGGAACTGAGGATCGTTTTTGATCCAGCTATCAAGGGCGGAAATTTTCAAGTAGGACGAGCACCAACGCGTCTGCAGATCCATGGATACCTGTGGAAATTTCCTTCTGGTGCCCAGAGGTCCTTCGCCTCCCACCTGTTTGTGTCCACCTTCCCAGGGGATCATGGTCGCAGCAGTTGGCGAGTTCTCGCGGAGCATCTCACCTTCGAATCCGTTGTGTTTCCACGAGAAGGAAATCTCCATCCCGAGGGCTTTCGCAACGGCCTCGCAGTAGGCCTCGCAGCATGGCCAGTCCATGAAGTTCTCACCGTCTCCGTCCACGCGGTGGTGGTGAAGATGGATGCGCGATGCAGGCACCCCGAGATCGAGAAGATGCAGCACGCAGGCCAGTGAGTCAGCCCCACCAGAAAACGCCACGATGATGCGGGAGTAGTCTTTCAGGACGGGTTCAAGCTTACCTTCGTCGGTACCAGCATCTTCATCCCAGAGCATGGTCTGTGATACGTGTGATTTCGCCTGCTGGCCACATGGGGCCAATGGCATGGTTTCCATGGCGATATTTCTTCAATGAAAGCCACGGGACCGCCCCTCGCGGGAGCAGCCCCGCGTGGGTTGAGTTGTGTTCAGACGTTCAGATCAACGTCGCTGCCGCGTCTGCCATGTCGGCATAAGCCAGATAGCGCAACGCTCTCGCGCGGTTGTCGGCTGCGAACTTGCGAAGCGAATCCGCAGCTGGCAGTTCGTCATCCAGCAGGATCTGGTGATCACGGCCTTTGGCGAGGATGACGGCGTAGCGCGAGCTGCCGTGGCGAATCGTTGCCACCTTGTCGATCTTCATCGGCACTTCGATAACGGGGCGCTCATCGGGGAGGTTGCCCTTCGTCATCAGCTCCGTTTGAGAAACCAGGTGCTGCAGCGCCCAATGCCGAAGAGCATCGGTGTCGGCCATGCTCAGCGTCACGTCCGCATAGGCCGAGTATTCGTTCGGAAAACTGATACTGGCGTTGGCTTTGATGACACTGACGACTTTGCCGGTGACGCCATCTTGTGGGGTCACTTCGATGACGATGGAATGTTCGTCAGCGACGCCTTCGCGGCCGTGGTGCAAGGGTTCACCTTGACGCACAAACGTGCAGTGCACGTCGTGGACAGGGTTCGTTTGCACCGAGGTGAAACTGATGGTGTTCTTCATGTCGTTCTCCAAGAAAGAAACGACGAGCGAAGGCCCTGTTGGGCGTCTTACGCCCGTCAGGGTGGGTGAAATGGCTGTTGCCTGGTGATGGGTGAAATGCCCTTGCCCGTTAAGAGCGAGGTGGGTAGCCCTCCGGAAGTGCTAAGCGGTTGTGACCATCCAGTCCGAAGACTCGTTGTCCGCAATGTAGGCCTGCAGGTGCTTACCTCGCCACGACGATGGTGCTGCCGTGGGGAAGAGTTTCACCAGCTTGCCAACATTGCGTACATCCCAGTTGCGGATGAGCGCAGCACCACGTTCGAGGACTTTGTTCAAGGTTTCACGGCGGATGGTTTCCGTCATTCCGAGGTCCGCAGCGAGCGCCTTCATGCTGAGGTTGACCGGAGCATTCGGATTGCTAGGCCAGCCTGGCATGGCCAGTTCCTGATTCACCATGTCGGTGAAAGCATGGACCGCCTTGGTCTTGATGGTTTCGAATTTCATGTGCTTCTCTTCGTGTTGAGACAAGCACCGCCCCCCGTATGGGCAGCGAGTGCCCGTCAGGGGAGGTTGATATCGGCGTGCGCCGCGTGTTGCTGTGTTGCCCTGGGGCTGGCCAGCTACCATTTTTGATCGCAACTTACGCTGCGGCCAGAAATCTTTCCGAAGCCCCCTGGAGCAAGGGGCTTGGGGAAGCCCTGCAGCTGCCTTGGGCGCCGCAGGGTTCGGGGGCATTTTACTCAAGGCCCCAGGAATCCGCGCAAGTAGCACCGGGTGTGCCAGATCTTGCCCGAGAGTCCTGAGACCTTGTATCCAAATCGCTCGCTGACCTCGTAGTCGCAGGCGACGGAATGTTCTCCACGGTCGTGTCGAGCCGAGAGTTCGATGAAAAGGAAAGGAAAAAGCGTAGTCATGGTGAATGCCGCATGGTGGGTGCGGCCATGGTTTAGCGTGTGAATGAAAGTCCAACTGGGCGGTGCATCTCTCCAGCACCGTCAGGGGCTGAAGCTTCGATGCACAGCCCAGTTGCGACATGCGTACGACCTTCATGCGGTCGCGGGCCAGGGCCTATGCAGCAGCCCGCATGCCCTCGAAGGACATGCCCGATGGACTGTGCAGGACTTCCAGCACCTTCTGGGGGCCGTAGTTCGATGCATAGCCAGGCTGTGTCATGAGCACGACCTCTACGCGGTCGCCATCGAGGTCGCGGTGGAACTCGTCGGCTTGCGCGTCTGTCGCGTCGATGACGCCCATACCGTGTTGACGATCGATCAGCTGCAGCTTGCCGCTGGCGCTGAGAGTGAACCAGTCACCTGCCACCACACGCAGGGTGGGGTAGAGGATGCGCGAGCCACCTTCTCGGGAAACCACGCCATGGGAAGCCTTTTTGATGGCCTCCCACAGAGAGTTAGCCGTCTCCCCCATGCGCGGCTTCTTGCGGGCCGGGAGGAGGGTGGTGACGTTGTTGCTGGCGCTTTGCGATGTATTGCTCATGGTGATTCCTTGAAAAAACCACGGGCCTATCCCCTGAGGGATGGGTCCCGCAGGGGTGATGAAAATGGCTTTCGCCGTTGAAATGCTGGGTTGCTCTGCGAGCACGGTCAGCTACCGCTTGTGTCCGCAGCACAAGGCATGCGGTCAAAGTCGCTTGCCGAAGGCTCCGCGTTGGCAGAGGCTTGGGCAAGCCTCGCGAACCCCCTTGGGGGGGCTCGCGGGAACTTGTCGTTTGCCGATCAGCGTCGAGGCTTCAGCGCAGCAAGGGCTTTGCCCAGCTCCGCTTCGCGTTTGACACGATCTTCCAGGCCCGTTTTCGCAAGCTCTGGAGTGGCATATTCGAGGCCTGAGCCCTGGTCAACCCAGCGCACGCCCCATTTCTTGTCTGCCATCGACCGAACGCAAGGGATGGCGGTTCGGTTCGCAACCACTACAGGCTGCGTTCCTTCCAGCAGCGTCTTGCGCTCCCGGTTTCCAGCAAGCCAACCATCCTCGTAGTCGCGGAGATCGCGAACAGACCGAAGGTGGGAGGGCGCCTGAACGGAGTACCCCTTGAGCGCGGCGTTTCGGCCGAGCAGGTGAGCTTCGGACACTTCTGCCATGTCAGTGCGCTCCCGATTCGAAGCACGGCTGGCACACTTCAGCGCCGTCAGGACACCCAACAATCGAGCCTACGGACTGGCCGCAATCGCTGCAGTTGGATTCGGTGCTCTTTTGCGAGCCCCGGCCGAGAGTTTGAAGAGCGAGGCCCAGTCGGGTGCGGGCGTTGTCATCCAGCAGCCCATCGGGCACAAAGGCCCAGGCGCTTGGACGGTCCTCGTAGGTGTGGCCTGAACCAGGCACCGCAAAGTCCACACCGGGGAATGTGTCCGCAATGGCTTTCATTCCGCGAAGCAGACGCCGTTCAACGTCCGCTTGTGGCTCAAAGGCCTTGGCGCTTTCTTCACCCACCGTGTTGGCTTCTGACTCGCGGGAGCAGTATTCCAACTCGAAGAGGATCCCCCAGCGCCCGCCTTTGTTGACGATGAAGGTGTCTTCTTCGAACATTTGGGAGCGCAGGCGATCCAGCAGGTCTGGGTCGGTTTCAAGGAAGCGCAGCACCAGCTTTTTTTCCGGTTCGGCGTGGTTGATTTCGCCCCAGCGGTCGGTGAGGTTCTGGGCGATGTGCCAGTCTGACCACGAGTCCGGGGCCTCGATCGTGTGGACCTTAGCCACGGGATTGGCTAGGTAGTGGACCCCGGGCACGCCGTAGGTCCGTTCCATGTCCTCGACGCGAGGGCGCACGAAGTCAACGCAGCAGTCCCCGAGGGAGAAACCAGTGTCCTGGTTGTCGTTCTGGCGACCCGAGTAGCTGGATCCGCAGCAGGTGCAGGTCAGACGGCGACGTGGCTTTGCCAGGTCAGGGTGGTCAGAGGTTTTGGCTGTCGTCAATTTGATCTCCTAGAAGAAAAATTGCGAGGCCACCCCCTGCAGGGGACAGCCCCGCAAGGGTGAATCCAAGCCGTAGGGCTTGGAAAGAGGTCACACGGCCGGTGGGGCCTTGTGGGTGAGGGTGAGGGATTCCGGTTCAGCTGGGAACCACCAGCAGTCATAGTCCAGGTAGATGAACCGTTTGCCAACCGGCTCTGGTGCAAAACCCGTTACGAGGTGCCCGGGGAAGGCGACTCCGTTGTCGTTGGTGAACGTCACGGTGTCGCCTACATTGAACTCACAGGGGATCGGTGAGAGCTTTTGGGCGTCGCTGCTGAGTGGATATCGCGCTCCCTCAATGAAGTGGGGCTTTTGGCTAAATGCGGGCATTGGGCTCTTAGTAGCGGTCCCACCCCTTGCGGTGCAGGCCCGCAAGGGTTGAAGGTATCAGTGGCGCCAGAAAGGTTGCTTAGAAGTTCTTTGCAGCCATTTCGATCCATTCGGCGTACTCGACCTCGCGGCCAAGGTGCCGGGATATCCGGGCGTGCAGTTGCGTGTTGTCATCCCACGGCTTGGGAGTCACATGAGCAAGGGCTTCGGTCAGCAGCGCATCGCCTTTGCGGCGAGCTGCAGTCCAGGCCCTGGTCCAGGTGTCTTTCAAGTCGTTGCTGTAGGGGTCGTTCCAGTCGCGCTGGAACTCCTCCTCAAAGGCAGCACGCATCTCTGCGCTGTCAGGTGGCTCAACGGGGGTGGTCATAGACGATCCCTTGTCGCAGGTTGGTCGGATCAGGCTGGCAATGCTGCTTTCGCAGCAGCCGCGCTGATCTTGTCGCGCACCAACTCGTGGCTCAGGCTGGCTAGGTCATGGAACTTCCAGCAGCTACCGTTTGGCTCACGTGCGTAGATCGTCGTGATGCGGCCAGACAGGAACTCCGCAAAGCGGAACGTCTCCAGGCCCAAATGGTGGCCGTAGCGCATGGGCGGCAGGCATTCCAGTGCTTCGAAGAAGTCATCCTCCTCGATGCGTTGGGGCTCAGACTTGTAGCTGGCTTCCTGCATTTCGATGAAGGAGTTCATGTCCGTCACCAAGATCTCGACACCGCGCTCCAGGGCCATTTCTTCACGGGTTTGACGCTTGAAGTGCGACCGCAGAACGCCATCACCGAAGTCCTTGGCAGTGTCGATGCATGTAAGCGCCGTTTTGCCAGAGAGGGTTGCGTAAAAAACTTGGGGGTTGTCATTGCTATCCATGGGGTTCTCCAGTGAAAAGCGAAGCCATGCCCCCATGCGGGGATAGGCCCCGCAAGGGTTAAACAAGGTCAGAAGGGAATGAAGGTGGGGCTAACCCCATCCTCTCTCCCTGAAAGGCATTCATGCCGGCATTGCGCCAGCAACGGGACAGCAGGAAACGTACTGTGTTCCGTCCCAGCGCTGCAGGTCCTCGAAAAGAGGATGGTCTGTGGAGCGGCGGGCTTCGCGCATGGCGTCCTGGTCATTCATAGCGCCGATCATGATCCAGCCGAAAGCACCTTTGAGGCGGTAGCTCTGGTTTGGTGGACACGCCAACGGGCGATCAGTGATTGGGATGTTGCGCCGCGCTACGCGTTGGCATGTGGTCATCGTGGTCTCCGGTAGATGTCCGAGACCACTGCCCATGCGGGAACAGAAGTCCCGGGAGGGTTGAGGTGGTGGCTGGGTGTGCCAGTCCAAGTAGGCGCTGTTTGTTTGATTCCCCAGCTAGGAACGACGAGCAAGCGTAGCCTGCATCATTTCCGCAACATTGTATAGGCCTTCAACGCGCTTTGACAGTGGTGGTTCGTCAGCAAGGTCGGCCGCCGTGGACTGTCGAGCCCCGTCAATCGTCTCATTGGAAGAGGCTTGCAGCACACCGCTGAGAAGCAATTTCTCCCGAACACCGGACCTTACAATTGGCTTTTTCCCTCTCAAAATGAATCGAAAAGCTCTATTTCTCACTGCCGCATGTCTTGCAATTCCTCTTTTTGCTCATGCAAAAATCACCAGGGCGGACATGGAGATAAAGCTGCCATATGCGACGAATCTGATCGGACAATTGCGAGCATGCATGTCTGTTGCTGACTCATTCAGTTATGTCCCTGCGGTGGATACCGAAGTGGCATTTCTCCAATACGTCCGGGCCTCCGACCTATTGACTGATGACTACCCAGAAATGGTCGCCAAGCGAATTGCAGCGAATGCACGTCTGGAGTTTGAATACATCTCTCTGCACAAGGACGACCCGGCGAAGGTTTTGGAGAATTGCAAATCGCACCAACGTGATGCGAAAGAATTGGTCATTGAA
>Ga0114984_1000075_pt1 | contig 36941 bp, 27 predicted proteins | sample Shrwel1BS1Day1_FD_96987 | JGI IMG/M metagenome (GOLD analysis project Ga0114984, IMG submission 96987) | Subsurface microbial communities from deep shales in Ohio, USA - Utica-3 well 1 S-1-Day1 | ecosystem: Environmental > Aquatic > Deep subsurface > Shale gas/oil reservoir > Produced water/Flow...
ACAGCAGACCAGAGGAGAGGATGGACTTAAGTTCTTGTGGATTCATTATGCGAACACCCTAGTAAAGCGAGTTGTGAGGAATAGCGTCAGCCGCAGCTGTAGAGATACGTTATCGTACAACAATAAAAAAAACACCAGTTTTTATATCGTCCGTTCGTCGCATCTCCCCGAGCCCTGCCCGCTTCGCTCGCGCCGCCACTCCGCAAGCGGTAAAGCTCAGCCTAGAGCAGGCTGCAGCATGACGCCAGGGAAGATGCCAGCGCAATCATCATTCACCAGCAGCAGCGTTGACAGGCCAGGAACAGGCTGGTACTAATCTCACCAAGTCATACGACAACCTATGACATTCCAATAAAAACAAACGAGGCCCAGGTCATGTCACAGACCTTCACTGCCCCCCTGCCCTGCCATCGAGCTGGCCATTACATCGATGCCAGCAGCTGCCCGAACAGTGCAACCCGCGCGGGTTTCGTTGCCGTCTTTGCCCATGCTTTCACTCGCTGCAGCGAGGATCGCCTGCTGATCCCGGTGCACGACTGAACCGTCCCTTCGCCATTGCGGCCAAGGGCCGCGCCATGTTCGGAGCCCCAGCCAAGATGTACGAAGCCACTCGCAGCAGCACACCCCGAATCGTCGAGATGCAGGTCATTCCGGTTGCCGGCCATGACAGCATGCTGCTCAACCTGTGCGGCGCCCATGCCCCCTATTTCACCCGCAATCTGGTGCTGCTCAAGGACAACGCCGGGCGCATCGGCTGTGGCGAAGTGCCCGGTGGCGAAGGCATCCGCCAAGCGCTGGAGCGTTGCCGCGAGAAAGTGATCGGGCAATCGGTCGGACGCTACAACCGCATTCTCAATAGCCTGCGCCAGGCCATCGCCGGGCCAGCCAAGGGGCCGCAGACCACCCAGCATCAGGTCACCTCCGAATCCGAAGCACGCGTGCTCAAGCAGCCGCACGAGATCAACCTGCGCCTGGACAACGTGATCACCGCCGTCGAAGCCGCCCTGCTCGACCTGCTTGGCCAGCATCTGGACGTTCCGGTTGCCGAACTGCTCGGCAGCGGCCAGCAGCGCGATCATGTGCCGATGCTCGCCTACCTCTTCTATATAGGTGATCGTCAGCGTACCGACCTGCCCTACCTCGCCGGCAATGGCGCGGCGGATGACTGGTATCACCTGCGCCACCAGGCCGCGATGACGCCGCAGGCCATCGCCCGCCTGGCCGAAGCGGCCCATGCGCGCTACGGCTTCAACGACTTCAAACTGAAGGGTGGTGTGATGAGTGGCGCCGAGGAGATGGAGGCGATCCGCGCGATCAAGGCACGCTTCCCCGATGCCCGCGTTACCCTCGATCCAAACGGCGCCTGGTCCCTGGACGAAGCCATCTCGCTGTGTAAAGGACAAGGTCATGTGCTGGCCTACGCCGAAGATCCTTGCGGCCCGGAAAACGGCTACTCGGGGCGCGAGGTGATGGCCGAGTTCAAACGCGCCACCGGCATTCCCACCGCCACCAACATGGTCGCCACCGACTGGCGGCAGATGGGGCACTCGCTGTGCCTCGAGGCAGTCGACATTCCGTTGGCCGACCCGCACTTCTGGACCATGCAGGGCGCCGTGCGTCTCGGTCAGGTATGCGAGGAGTTCGGCCTGACCTGGGGCTCGCATTCCAACAACCACTTCGACATTTCCCTGGCCATGTTCACCCACGCCGCGGCAGCCGTACCGGGCCGCATCACCGCCATCGACACCCACTGGATCTGGCAGGAGGGCGAGGAGCGCCTGACCCATGAACCGCTACGCATCATCGGCGGTCAGGTACAGGTAGCGGACAAGCCCGGCCTCGGCATCGAGCCTGACATGCAGCGGATCATGGCCGCTCACGAGCTGTACAAGAAGGTGGCCAGCGGCGCGCGCGACGACGCCATGGCCATGCAGTACCTGGTTCCGGGTTGGCAATACCACCCGAAACGTCCCAGCCTCGGCCGCGACTGACTCGCGCGGCTTCTATCCCACCCGGAGTATTCCAATGAAAAAAACATTCCGCGCCTCCCTCCTTTCTGCCCTGGTCGGCATGGGTGCCCTGGTCAGCCACGCCGCCACCTTCGCCGATGACGTGAAATGGCCGACGCGGCCCGTACAGGTGGTGGTGATCGCCAACCCCGGCGGCGACACCGACTTCAACGCGCGCATGATGGCCAAGTACTTCAACGAGATCACCGGCAAGACCATGGTGGTGACCAACGTCGCCGGCGGCGGGGGCACACTGGCCGCCGAGCAGGTCAAGGGCGCTGCGGCCGACGGCAACACCATCCTCTTCACCCACCCGGGTCAGCTGATCGTCAACGAAGTGGCCGGCCTGACCGAAGACAGCTTTGAAGTCTTCGATATCGCCTGCATCGCCGGCATCGACAAGAGCACCGTGTTCGTCGCCTCCAAGCAGTCCGGCGTGACCAGCATGCAGGACCTGGTCGACAAGTCGAAAGCCAACCCCGGCAGCATCACCTACGGCACCGAGATGGGCAGCTTCTCGCACATCCAGGGCCTGATGCTGGAGAAACTCAGCGGCGCCAAACTGAAGATGGTCGACGGCGGCACGGTGTCCGACCGCGTGGTCGGCATGCTCGGCGGTCGCCTGGACATGGGCGCCATCACCTACGGCTCGGTACAGGACTATGTGCAGGGCGGGCAGATGGTCGCGCTGGGCCAGCCCAACGACGAACGCAACGCCATGCTCGGCGATGTGCCGACCCTCAAGGAGCAGGGCCTCGACATCACCATGGACAAGCCGTACGTGGTGGCTTTCCCGAAAGGCACCGACCCGGCGATCGTGAAGAAGATGTCCGACATCATGCAGCAGATCACCGAGAAGCCCGCCTACGCCGAAGACCTGAAGAAATTCAAGCAGCCGGTCGCGTTCTACGGCACCGAAGAGGCCAAGCAGATCCTGGCCAAGACCCGCGACGACTTCATGCAGTTCAAGGATGAGCTGCGCAAGGCCAAGTAAGCCACAACGCCGCACTGCCCCCATCGATTCGGGCCGGTGCGGCACCTCAGAACATCGAGGTACGCGATGAACACCCCGAACAAGAAAGAACTGATCATCGGCATCGCCATGCTCGCTGCCAGCCTCGCCTACCTGGTGATGGCGCAACAGCTGCCCGGGCATGCCGGTATCGACGCGGCCACCGTGCCAAAACTGCTGGCCGGATTCCTCTCTCTGCTTGGCCTGATGCAAGTGATCAGCGCCTTTGCCAGACCCAAGGCCGCCGCCGAGGCCGCAAGCCCGGTGCCGACAGAGGCCGAAGAGCCGGCCACTGAAATCGTCGAACCGAAGACGGTGATCAAGACCCTCGGCCTGATCCTCGGCTACATGGCCCTGCTAGGCCCCGTGGGCTTCCCGATCATGACCGTGATTTACCTGTATCTGCAGTTCCTGGTGCTGACCCCGGTGAACCAGAAGGCCAGACACCTGACCTACCTGCTGATCGCCGTCATCTGTTCTGCGCTCATCTTCCTGCTGTTCCGCGAGGCCTTCGACCTGTTGCTGCCCGCCGGCCTGCTGAACGACTACATCTGAGGATCGACCATGCTCGAATTACTGCAGCAAGGCTTCGGTGCCGTCTTCTCGCTCAACATCCTCATGCTGATGGCCGTCGGTGTCGCCGTGGGCATCGTCTTCGGCGCCGTGCCCGGCCTGTCAGCCACCATGGCCGTGGCGCTGTGCCTGCCGCTGACCTTCACCATGGGTCCGCAGGCCGGGCTGTCGCTGCTGGTGGCGCTGTTCATCGGCGCCACGTCCGGAGGCCTGATCTCGGCGATCCTGCTGAAGATTCCGGGAACGCCTTCATCGATCGCCACGGTGTTCGATGGCGGCCCGCTGATGGAACAGGGCCAGGGGGTCAAGGCGCTGGGCGTCGGTATCGTGTTCTCCTTCCTCGGCACCATCTTCAGCATCGTCGCGCTGATGTTCATCGCCCCGCAACTGGCCAAGGTCGCCCTGAGCTTCGGTCCGCACGAATACTTCGCCATCGCCGTGTTTTCCCTGACGCTGATCGCCACCCTGTCGGCCGGCTCCATGGTCAAGGGGCTGTTCGCCGGTACCCTGGGCATCGCCGTGTCCACCGTCGGTATCGCGCCGGTGGAGGCAGTGCGCCGCTTCACCTTCGGTTTCAGCGAGCTCAATGGCGGCTTCTCCATGCTCACGGTGATGATCGGCATGTTCGCCGTGGCCGAGATCATCAAGCTGGCCGAAAGCGGTCGCCATGCCGTGCAGGGCAAGGCCAGGTCGGTGAGCATGAAGAACATCAGGGGCTTCGGGTTCTCGCTCAAGGAGTTTCGCGAGCAACTGCCGAATGCCGGGCGCTCCGGCCTGATCGGCCTGGGCATCGGCATCCTGCCGGGCATCGGTGCCGGGACGTCCAACCTGGTCTCCTACATCATCGCCAAGAAGCGCGCGAAGGACGGCCATACCTACGGCAAGGGCAATATCGGCGGGGTGGTGGCCAGCGAGACGGCCAACAACGCCGGCGTCGGCGGCGCCATGATGCCGCTGATGACCCTGGGCATTCCCGGCGACACCGTCACCGCGATCATGCTCGGCGGCTTCCTGATCCACGGCATTCAGCCCGGCCCGCTGCTGTTCATCAGCCAGGGCCCGCTGGTGTACACCATCTTCGCCGCGCTGATCGTCGCCACCTGCATGATGCTGTTCATGGAGTTCTACGGCCTGCGCCTGTTCATCAAGCTGCTCGACGTGCCCAAGCACATTCTGCTGCCGATCATTCTGGTGCTCTGCGTGGTGGGCGCCTTCGGTCTGTCCAGCCGCCTGTTCGACGTCTGGTCGATCCTGCTGTTCGGCCTACTCGGCTACGCCTTCGTCAAGGCAGGTATGCCGGCTGCGCCCTTCATCATCGGCTTCATCCTCGGGCCGATGGCGGAAACCAACCTGCGCCGCGGCCTGATGCTGTCGGACAACAGCTTCGCCGCCTTCTTCACCAACCCCATCGCCGGCACCTTCCTCGGTCTGGCGCTGGCGTTCGTGCTCTGGCAGGTGTTCAGCGCGCTGCGTCCCAAACCCAGCGCGATCAACCAGATCCTGCGCACCTGAGACTAAGCGATATAAAAAGAGGCCGTCACACGGCCTCTTTTTCGCCTTGATTGACACCAGAGGGTAACGGTCCTCGCTCAGATGGCCGGAACAGGCCGTATTGTTAGGAAATAAGCAGCATCGGATAATGCCACCAGAGCAACAACGCTCCCAATCGAAGATATGGAAAGTCTGTTCGATGAACCTCGCAAACCGCACTGCCCTTCTCGCTTCAACCTTGCTGCTGTCCTCCATCACACACGCCAGCAGTAACGAGCTGTCCGATACGCTCAAAGCATTCACCAACTGTGACGCCAGCTTCTTCACCAGTATTCACGCCCACAGCAATGCCTGGGAGAAACACGTACCACTCGAGCGCGCAGGCGAGGTTGCATGGATTGCAGTTGAAAACCGAGCCCGTCGCACGGCGAATTCAGTCCCCGTTCGCGGCGCACCGGAGGTAGCTGGTTTAAAGCTACTGTCCTACTCGGACGAAAGCTCTGACCTTGGGAGCATGGGGTACTACTTCTTCTGGGGTTTCATAGCCGAAGGCAGCACAAAGGAAGTCGCTCAACACCTCAGCTCACTGATAGACCACCCCGAACATTTGCAGGCCCTTGGCCAAACTTACGTTCGTAGTGAAATCAAGGATGGCAATCGGTGGAGGCCGGTCAAGCCTATTCCTGGAGCTCCAGGCACCGAGCGATTGGAGCGAGTACTGCTGATCGAACCAGTAGGTGGGCAGACTTCCCGAACCCGCATCACCTGCTCCCTGCAAGGGGCCGTCGACGCCGCAACCCTCGCAGAATTGCGCCCAGACATTCCAGAGACTGACTATCCCCAGGAAGTGCCTGATACGGCAATAGACAATGTGTCGTTACCGGTGGACCTGACCGAAGCGCTCGACTCTCCTCTCCTGCAGCCCAAGTTCAAGTCATTGCTCTATACGTATACATCGACGAAAAAAGGTACAAACAAAACCTCTACAGTATCGATAGCACTCGATACCGAAGGCTCGCTATTGAGAAAGACGGAAACCTACAGCAAGACGTTTCATGTAGACCGCCTCGTCAAAGCAGACCTTATCCAACTGAAAGCAAAGATGAATGGCATAGGTGCCAACAACGTACTCGTGACTCAGGAACTAGACGCTGCGATCCCTGCAAGCTGGAGCACTGGCCAAATCTTGAGCGCAAGAATGCGTAGAGAGTACGTTCCTGCAACGCCCCAAGACGAAGCCTCGGAGACCTATCTGGAATGCAAGGTTGGAGGCCGCTTTCCTGCCCGCCAAATATTCGAATCGCTCTCTGGAGACGCCATCGAACTCGAGTGCAATCAAGGCGATTACCGGACCACTCAGGCCTTTATCGAGGATCTCGGTGTAGCCATGACACTGAAGTCGATGTCGGGCTCAGGTGAGCACGTTTACAAAATCAACTCTCTGGAGTTCACCCGCTAACGGGACTGCCCCCTTCGAGCTCCAAGCTTGCTTGTAGCAAGCTCTCGAGCACGTACAACCAGGAGGAACGCCTAAACGTTGGCGTTCCTCCTGTCCCGCCATGATCAGCCGCGTTTGCCAACCTCCGCCTGCTGCACCGTCCAGCCGGCCACCTGCTCGCTCAGGCTCAGGCCAAGCCCCGGACGGGTCGGCACCAGCATGCGCCCGTCGCGAATCTCCAGGCGCTCGTTGAACAGCGGCTCCAGCCATTCGAAATGCTCGACCCAGGGCTCACGCGTATGGTTGGCGGCCAGGTGCACGTGCAGCTCCATAGCGAAGTGCGGCGCCAGGGTCATGCCGGCCTGCTCGGCCAGGGTCTGCACGCGCAGGTATGGGGTGATACCGCCGACACGCGGCGCATCGGGCATGAGGAAATCGGCGCCGCGCTGGCGGATGAACTCCCAGTGTTCGGCCGGGCTGGTGAGCATCTCCCCGGTGGCGATCGGCGTATCGAACTGGCGCACCAGCTCGGCATGGCCTTCGGCGTCGTAGCAGTCCAGCGGCTCCTCGATCCAGATCAGGTCGAAGGATTCCAGGCGCCGGCACATGCGCCGTGCGGTCGGGCGATCCCATTGCTGGTTGGCATCGACCATCAGCGGGAAGCTCTCGCCCAGATGCTCACGCACGATGCTGACGCGGTGGATATCCAGCGCCCAGTCGGGCTGACCGACCTTGAGCTTGATCCCGCCGATGCCCTTCTCGCGGGACAGGTCGGTGTTCTTCAGCAACTGATCGAGCGGTGTATGCAGGAAGCCACCCGAAGTGTTGTAGCAACGCACCGAATCGCGATGACTGCCGAGCAGGCGCGCCAGCGACAGACCGGCGCGGCGCGCCTTGAGATCCCACAGGGCGACGTCGAAGGCGCCGATGGCCTGGGTCGCCAGACCGCTGCGGCCGACCGAGGCGCCGGCCCAACACAGCTTGTCCCAGAGCCTGGCGATATCGCTGGGGTTCTCGCCGATCAGGTTCGGCGCGACTTCCAGGGCATGGGCGAACTGGCCGGCACCGCCGGCGCGCTTGGAGTAGCTGAAACCCAGGCCGCGGTGACCGTCCCGGGTCTCGATCTCGGCGATCAGGATGGCGATCTCGGTCATCGGCTTCTGCCGACCAGTGAGTACCTTGGCATCGCTGATCGGGTTGGCCAGCGGCAGCGCTATCGAGCGCAGGCTCAGCCAGGCAATGCGGTCGTCGTCGGCACGTGGGGTGGCGTTATCGGTCATGGCGTCTTCCTCGAAGTGAAGTTCGGCGCCCCCGATGGGCTGCCGAACGTTGGACAACCCGAGCCAGACTATGATGATTGCGCAATCATTCAAGCCGTAGAACTGTAAAGGCTGGCCTGGAGCTAGCCATATGGCACCACTCGTCTAGACATTTCACAAATCTGCAATATTCACCGTCTACGCTGAAGTGTGTCCCGCCACGCCTGGCTTTCGAGGCCTCCCATCATGTTCCTGCAAAAATCCCTGCGCGCGCAGATTCTCGCCCTGCTCGGCGGCAGTCTGGCGCTGATTCTGATCACCGCCCTGGCCTGTTTCAGCTTTCTTTCCAGCGGCATCCAGTCCTATCGTGGCCTGCTCGCCGGACCATTGGAGTCCTCACGGCTGATCGACGCAGCCAACGTCGAATTCAAGATTCAGGTGCAGGAATGGAAGAACGTCCTGCTGCGCGGCCAGGACAGCGCCAACCTGCAACGCTACTGGAGCCAGTTCGAGGCGCAGGAGCGCAAGGTGCAGGATATCCTCGGTCAGCTGACTCAGGTGGCCGCAGCCGACCCGGCGCTGAAGACTCAGGTCGAGCGCCTGCGCAGCGAGCATCAGGCGCTTGGCGGCAACTACCGCAAGGGCCGCGATGCCTTCGTTGCCGCAGGCGCCGATGCCCAGGCTGGCGATGCTGCGGTCAAGGGCATCGACCGCGCCACCAGCGAGCAGATGAGCGCGCTGGTCGAACAGTTGCGCCAGAACAGCCTGAACCAGGCCGAAGAGATCAATGCCAGCGCCGCACGCACCATTCTTCTCGGCACCATCGTGATGCTGTCCGCGGCGCTGGTCATCGCCGTGTTCAGCCTGTGGCTGGTCAACCGCAACCTGATCATCCCCATCCGCCATCTTATCGGCCATGTCGATCAGCTCAGCCATGGTCGCTTCGGCCAGCGGGTGGAAAGCAACCGCCAGGATGAGCTGGGCCTGCTGGCACGTGCAGCGAACACCCTGCGCGACTTTCTTGCCAGTACCAGCGAGCGCCTGCACCAGAGCACGCAGAACCTCGACAGTGCCAGCAACGAGCTCAACGCCATCGCCTCGCGTATGACCGAGGGGGTCAGCGAGCAGTTCGAGCGCACCGACCAGGTCGCCACGGCGATGCACGAGATGTCCGCCACGGCGCAGGAGGTGGCGCGCCATGCCGCCGACGCCGCGCATGCGGCCAACGATGCCGACGACTCGGCTCGCCAGGGCAGCACGGTGATGCAGTCGACCATCGCCACCATCACCGACATCCGCGGCGAGATCGCCAACACGGCAGAAGTGATCCGTCGCCTGGAAAGCGACAGCGGGCGCATCGGCAAGGTGCTGGAGGTGATTCGCGGCATCGCCGAACAGACCAACCTGCTGGCGCTCAATGCTGCCATCGAGGCGGCGCGAGCCGGCGAGCAGGGCCGTGGCTTCGCCGTGGTGGCCGACGAGGTGCGCACCCTGGCGCAGCGCACTGCCGAGTCCACCGCCGAAATCAACCAGATCATCGACACCGTGCAGACCGGCGCGCTGAATGCCGTGCGCGCCATCGAGAGCGGCCAGCAGCGCAGCGAGCAGGGCGTCACCCAGGTCACCGAGGCCGGCGCCATGCTGCGGCGCATCACCGAGGCGGTGGAAGCCATACGCGATATGAACCAGCAAATCGCCACCGCCGCCGAGGAGCAGACCTCGGTGGCCGAGGACATCTCGCGCAACCTCACCGAGCTGACCGCCATCGCCAGCGCCAACCAGGACAACGTCGAGCGCACGCAAAAGGCCAGCCGCAACCTGCACGACATGTCCGGGCAACTGGGCGAAGTGACCCGTCGCCTGGGCGCCTGACCCCGGCAGAACACCGGCACAGGGAAGTGCCATCACGGTGCGATCATCGATAAAACGGCGCTTTGACAGCAGCGAAAACTGGCACTAAGGTGCCTCTCTTGCCTATTCCCAGGCCCCTCCCCGCTTGCCAAGGAAACGGAATATGTTGCTCCGTCGCATGCTCATCATGCTCGGCGTGGTGCTCGTTGTGGTGCTCGCCCTCGCCGCCTACAAAGGCTTCTCCATTTACCAGCAGATCCAGATGTTCTCGGCGCCGCAGCCGGCCATCAGCGTGTCCGCCGCCCTGGCCGAAGAGCAGCCCTGGCAGGGCCGCCTGCCGGCCATCGGTACGCTCAAGGCCTATCAGGGCGTGGACCTGGCCGCCGAAGTGGACGGCATCGTCAGCGAGGTGCTGTTCGAATCCGGTCAGAAGGTGCGCCTCGGCCAGCCGCTGATCCAGCTCGACAGCGAGGTGGAACGCGCCAACCTGGCCACTGCCGAAGCCGTGCTCAGCCTGGCGCGCGTCGAGTTCGAGCGTGGCCGCAGCCTGGTCAGCCGGCAGAATATTTCCAAGAGCGAGTTCGACCGCCTCAATGCCGAGCTGCTCAAGGCCCAGGCGACGGTATCGCAACTCAGAGCTCAACTCGGCAAGAAGCGCGTCCTCGCGCCGTTCTCCGGCACCATCGGCATTCGTCAGGTGGACACCGGCGACTACCTCTCGCCGGGCGCCGCCATCGCCACCCTGCAGGACCTGTCGCGCCTGCACGTCGACTTCTTCCTGCCCGAGCAGCGTGCACCGCAGCTGCAGGTCGGCCAGCCGGTACGCCTGAGCGTCGCCGCCTACCCGGGCGAGCAGTTCGCAGGCCGCATCGCCGCGATCAACCCCAAGGTGGAGAACGAAACCCGCAACCTGCAGGTGCGCGCCACCCTGGACAACCCCGACGAGAAGCTGCTGCCGGGCATGTTCGCCAATCTGGAAGTGCTGCTGCCGGGCGACGAGACGAAGATCGTGGTGCCGGAAACCGCCATCACCTACACCCTGTATGGCAACTCGGTGTACGTGGTGAAGGAGAAGCAGGATGACGACGGCAAGGCGCTCAAGGATGCAGACGGCAATACCCAGCTGACCGTCGAGCGGCGCTTCGTCGAGACCGGCGAGCGGCGTGCCGGCCGCGTGGTGATCGTCAAGGGCCTGCAGGCTGGCGAGCAGGTGGTCACCTCCGGCCAGCTCAAGCTGGATAACGGCGCCCACGTCGAGGTAGTCGAGGATCCGGCGCTGGCGATCCAGGCTGGCGCAACCGGGCAATAACGCCCGCGTCCAGTTGTAATGGTTCAACCCAGCATCGGCCGAACGCGATCAGTCCCCTCTCCCCTCTGGGGAGAGGGTTAGGGAGGAGGGAAACGGGCAGTCAAACCGCCCTCTCCTCCAGCCCCACAAAGAAGCGGGGCGCAAAACGCGCACAACTGCTGATAGACAGGCCGCCGCAGGGCGGCCAAGGAAATTTCCATGGCATTTACCGATCCCTTCATCCGCCGCCCGGTGCTGGCCACCGTGGTCAGCCTGCTGATCGTCCTGCTCGGTTTCCAGGCGTTCAGCAAGCTCAGCATCCGCCAGTATCCGCAGATGGAGAACGCCCTGATCACGGTGACCACCGCCTACCCCGGTGCCAACGCCGAAACCATTCAGGGCTATATCACCCAACCGCTGCAGCAGAGCCTGGCCAGCGCCGAAGGCATCGACTACATGACCTCGTCGAGCCAGCAGAACCTGTCGACCATCTCCATCTATGCGCGCATCGGCGCCAACAGCGACCGCCTGTTCACCGAGCTGCTGGCCAAGGCCAACGAGGTGAAGAACCAGCTGCCGCAGGACGCCGAAGACCCGGTGCTGTCCAAGGAAGCGGCCGATGCCTCGGCGCTGATGTACGTCAGCTTCTACAGCGACGAGCTGTCCAACCCGCAGATTACCGACTATCTCTCCAGGGTGATCCAGCCCAAGCTGGCCACCCTGCCCGGCATGGCCGAGGCGCAGATTCTCGGCAACCAGGTGTTCGCCATGCGCCTGTGGCTGGACCCGGTGAAGATGGCTGCCTACGGCGTCACCGCCGGCGATCTCAACGAGGCAGTGCGCAAGTACAACTTCCTCTCTGCCGCTGGCGAGGTGAAGGGGCAGTACGTGGTCACCAGCATCAACGCCAGCACCGACCTGAAATCGGTCGAGGCCTTCGGCGCGATTCCGGTGAAGACGGTAGGTGACACCCGCGTGCTGGTGCGCGACATCGCCCGGGTGGAAATGGGCGCGGCCAACTACGACTCGATCAGCTCCTTCGACGGCATTCCCTCGGTGTACATCGCCATCAAGGGCACGCCGAGCGCCAACCCGCTGGACGTGATCAAGGAAGTGCGCGCGGCCATGCCCGAGCTGGAGGCGCAGCTGCCGCCGAACCTCAAGGTGGCCATCGCCTACGACGCCACCCTGTTCATCCAGGCCTCCATCGACGAAGTGGTCAAGACCCTGGCCGAGGCGGTGCTGATCGTCATCGTCGTGGTCTTCCTGTTCCTCGGCGCGTTCCGCTCGGTGCTGATCCCGGTGATCACCATCCCGCTGTCGATGATCGGCGTCTTGTTCTTCATGCAGCTGATGGGCTACTCGATCAACCTGCTGACCCTGCTGGCGATGGTCTTGGCCATCGGCCTGGTGGTGGACGATGCCATCGTCGTCGTAGAGAACATCCACCGCCATATCGAGGAGGGCAAGACGCCGTTCGATGCCGCCATCGAAGGCGCGCGCGAGATCGCCGTGCCGGTGGTGTCGATGACCATCACCCTGGCCGCGGTGTACGCCCCCATCGGCTTCCTCGAAGGCCTGACCGGCGCGCTGTTCAAGGAGTTCGCCCTGACCCTGGCCGGCGCGGTGATCATCTCCGGCATCGTCGCCTTGACCCTGTCGCCGATGATGTGCGCCAAGCTGCTGCGCCATGACGAGAATCCCTCGGGCCTGGCCCACCGCCTGGACATGATCTTCGACCGGCTCAAGCAGCGTTACCAGAAGATGCTCCACGGCACCCTCGATACCCGCCCGGTGGTGGTGGTGTTCGGTGTGATCGTCATGGCGCTGATTCCGCTGCTGCTGAGCTTCACCCAGAGCGAACTGGCGCCCGAGGAAGACCAGGGCATCGTGTTCCTCTTCGCCAACGCGCCGCAGCCGACCAACCTCGACTACGTCAACGCCTACACCGACCAGTTCGTGGAGATCTTCAAGAGCTTCCCCGAGTACTACTCCTCGTTCCAGATCAACGGCTTCGACGGTGTGCAGTCGGGTATCGGCGGCTTTCTGCTGACGCCGTGGAACGAGCGCGAGCGTACGCAGATGGAGATCCTTCCCGAGGTGCAGGCCAAGCTCAACCACATTCCCGGCCTGCAGATCTTCGGCTTCAACCTGCCCTCGCTGCCGGGCACCGGCGAGGGCCTGCCGTTCCAGTTCGTGATCAATACGCCGAACGACTACGAGTCGCTGCTGCAGGTGGCCGAACGGGTCAAGGCACGCGCGCAGGAGTCGGGCAAGTTCGCCTTCCTCAATATCGACCTGGCCTTCGACAAGCCGGAAATCGTGGTCGACATCGACCGCGAGAAAGCCGCGCAGATGGGCGTATCCATGGAAGACCTGGGCGTCACCCTGGCCAGCCTGCTCGGCGAAGGCGAGATCAACCGCTTCACCATCGACGGGCGCAGCTACAAGGTGATCGCCCAGGTCGAGCGCGCCTACCGCGACAATCCGGGCTGGCTGGACAACTACCACGTGCGCAGCGAAAGCGGCGCCATGGTGCCGCTGGGCACCCTGATCAGCCTCAGCGACCGCGCGCGGCCGACCAAGCTCAAGCAGTTCCAGCAGCTCAACTCGGCGATCATCGAGGGCGTGGCCATCGTCAGCCAGGGCGAGGCGATCGACACCATCACCGCCATCGCCCGCGAGGAAGCGCCGCGCGGCTACAGCTTCGACTACGCCGGCGCCTCGCGGCAGTACATCCAGGAAGGCAGCGCTCTATTCGTCACCTTCGCCCTGGCCCTGGCGATCATCTTCCTGGTGCTGGCCGCGCAGTTCGAGAGTTTCCGCGACCCGCTGGTGATCCTGGTCACCGTGCCGCTGTCGATCTGCGGCGCGCTGGTGCCGATCTTCCTCGGTTTCTCCACCATGAACATCTACACCCAGGTGGGCCTGGTGACGCTGATCGGCCTGATCAGCAAGCACGGCATCCTCATCGTCGAGTTCGCCAACCAGCTGCGCCACGAGAAGGGCCTGCCGCTGCGCGAGGCCATCGAGGAAGCGGCCGCCATTCGCCTGCGCCCGGTGTTGATGACCACCGCGGCGATGGTGTTCGGCATGGTACCGCTGATCCTCGCCAGCGGCGCCGGCGCGGTGAGCCGTTTCGACATCGGCCTGGTGATCGCCACCGGCATGAGCGTCGGCACGCTGTTCACCCTGTTCGTCCTGCCCTGCGTCTACAGCCTGCTGGCCAAGCCGGATGCCAAACCGCAGGCGCAGACCGTGCCTGCTCACTGATGCACCCGCGCCTCTCCCTCGCGGGAGAGGCGACTCACCCTAGGGTGCGCCGTGCGCACCGCCTCTGCGACATATCGGAAGCGGTGCGCACAACCCCGGCGCCTCCACGACATCCCGCGGCAAAACCTCCCCGGACAGGCAAACGACAGAAGGTCGCAATTAACCCTTGCCATTTATGTAATAGGAATTATTCTCAGTTACGTAACGACGGCCAAGGAGACCTGCCATGACCTACCTGATCGATGCCTGGCTGGACCGCCCGCATCCCTATCTGCGCATCCTCAACCGCGAAACCGGCGAGGTCTGCGCCATGCTCGAAGAAGAAGCCCTGGACGAGTTGCGTGACCAGGGCGACCTTGACCTGCACGAGCTCAGCTCCAGCGAACCCATCGTGCTCAAGGAGCTGGTGCGCAGCCTGTTCCTGTACTGCTACGCACGTGCCTTGCGGCCCTGAACAGAACCGCAGCAGACGGGTAGCCAGAGTATTGCCCGGTGCGCGCGGCGCACCCTACCCGTAACAACGCAAACGGGGCGCCCTGTCAAAAAGGGCGCCCCGTTTTCAAAGGCTATGCGTGGCATCGTAGGGTGCGCCGTGCGCACCGACACCGCGATCTCTTACAGGATGTCGAGCAGCTCGACATCGAACACCAGCACGCTGTGCGGCGGGATGCTGCCGACGCCCTGGGCGCCGTAGGCCAGCTCGCTCGGCACGTGCAGGCGCCACTTGCTGCCGGTACCCATCAGTTGCAGTGCCTCGACCCAGCCCGGAATCACGCCGCCGACCGGAAACTCAGCCGGCTGGCCACGCTCGTAGGAGCTGTCGAATACGGTGCCGTCGATCAGGGTGCCGTGGTAGTGGGTACGCACCTGGTCGTCGGCCGACGGCTTGGCGCCCTCACCTGCGACCAGTACTTCGTACTGCAGGCCGGACGGCAACACGGTCACGCCTTCGCGCTTGGCGTTCTCGGCCAGGTAGGCACGGCCTTCACCGGCAGCGGCTTCGGCCTTGGCAGCCGCTTCGGCCTGCATGATTTCGCGGATGACCTTGAAGCTGGCGCCCAGCTCGGCCTCGGATACGCGGCTGGCCTGGCCGGTGAAGGCGTCGGTCAGACCGGCGAGGATGGCGCTCAGGTCGACGCCGGGCGGCGGGTTGTCACGCAACTGACCACCGAGTTGACGACCGATGCCGTAGCTGACGCGGCCCTCATCGGAGGACAGATCGGGGCTGAAGTTGAATTCGGACATGAAAGGCTCCGCTGGGGGCTGTGAAAAAGGTCGGCCAGCCTAGCACAGAAGCCAGGCGCAGGGTCACGGCAACGTGCCAAGCCTGTCGCGGCTCAAGCCCCTCCCACAGCAGCAGGAAATGCACATTCCGTGGGAGGCGCTTCAGCGGCGAAACTCTTACCCCTATTGCGTGTTGCGACCACGCCGACAGCGCTCGGAGCAGTAGCGCACTTCGTCCCAGCAGCGCGCCCACTTCTTGCGCCAGGTGAACGGCAGGCCACAGACGGCGCAGGTCTTCACCGGCAAATCGCTCTTTTTCACAGCATCTCTCCGGCATCGAGCCTGGCCAGCAGACGCTCGCCCCAGTCCCATAGCGCCTGCTGCCTGGCCTCGGTCATGCGCGCCAGGTTGCGGTAGACCATGCCCATGCGCGGGTTTCGCTCGAGCGGCTCGCGGTGGCGCATGAGAAAGTACCAGTAAAGCGCGTTGAAGGGGCAAGCCGACTCGCCGGTGCTCTCGCTCACCTTGTAGCTGCAGCCCTGGCAATGGTTGGACATGCGCTTGATGTACTGGCCGCTGGCACAGTAAGGCTTGGAACCGAGGTAGCCGCCGTCGGCATGCATCACCATGCCCAGGGTGTTGGGCAGCTCCACCCAGTCGAACGCGTCCATATACACGGCCAGGTACCAGTCGCAGATGGCCTTGGGCGCGATGCCGGCCAGCAGCGCGAAGTTGCCGGTCACCATCAGCCGCTGGATATGGTGGGCGTAGGCATGCTCCAGGGTCTGGCCGATGGCCTGGCGCATGCAGTTCATGCGCGTTCTGCCGGTCCAGTAGAACTCGGGCAACGCCCGTGAATTGCCGAAACGGTTGCCTTCGGCGTACTCCGGCATGCGCAACCAGTAGATGCCACGCACGTACTCGCGCCAGCCGATCAGTTGGCGGATGAAGCCTTCGGCGGCGTTCAGCGGCACCTTGCCTGCGCGATAGGCCGCCTCGACCTCGGCGCAGAGCCGGCGCAAGTCGAGCAGGCCGATATTCAACGCGGCGCTGATGCGCGAATGAAAGAGAAACGGCTCGTCATCGGCCATGGCGTCCTGGTAGTCGCCAAATTCGGCCAGGCCGTTGGCGAGAAAATGCTGCCAGAGACGCTCGGCCTGCTCGGCAGTGACCGGGTAATCGAAACCCTCCTGGCTGCCGTAGTGATCGGCGAAACGCTGCCCGACCAGCTCCAGCACCTCGGTCGTGATCGCATCCGGCTCGATACGCAGCGGCGCAGGCGGATGCACGCCCTTGGGCAAGGCCTTGCGGTTGTCGGCGTCGAAGTTCCAGGCGCCGCCCTCGGGCGTGCCATCCGGGTTGAGCAGCAAGCCACTGGTGCGGCGCATCTCGCGGTAGAAGAACTCCATGCGCAGTTGCTTGCGCCCCTTCGCCCAGACGGCGAAGGCCTCGCGCGTACAGAGAAAACGGCTGTCCCAATGCCAGTGGATCGGCACGCCACAGTGACGCAACGCCTGCTCCAGACGCCAGTCGCCACACTCGGTCAGATGCACTTCGGCGGGGTTGAGCTGTTGCGTCCAGCGCTGCAGCTCGCCGGGCAGGGATCCGCTGTTGTGCGGATCATCCAGCGTCACGTAGTGCACCTGCATGCCCTGAGCGCGCAAGGTCTCGGCGAAATGGCGCATGGCACTGAAGATCAGGGCGATCTTCTTCGGATGATGCGGCACATGGCTGGCCTCCTCCATCACCTCGGCCAGAAGCGCATGATCCCGCTGCGGGTCGATATCCGCCAGTGCACCGAGGCCGGCAGTCAGCTGGTCGCCCAGGATGAGGATCAGACGACGTACGCCGCCCTCGATATCAAAGGTCATCTGCAGTGCTGTCACCAGCCGGAGCGAAACGCGATGGGCACGCGCAAACTGTTGTCGGCAGATGGCATACCGCACATCTCGTCATGTACCGAGCTGTGCACCAGGAAGAACGGAAGCGTTGGCATTTCCTGCAGCACGTCGCGCGCATGCTCTACAGACCGCAGGTTCAGGGTGCTGCCATGCTCGTTGAGAATTGGATGCGCACGGCCGTCCATGCGCGCTTCGAGCAGATAGATACCGCCCTCAAGCGAGATCAGATTGAGTTCGTCGATGCGACCGGCTTGGGCGTGATTGGATAGATCATGCAGATTCATCTGGGCTTTCCTCCTGCCTTAATTATACAAGAACCTATGCAAATACAATTCTTGTACAACAAAGAAAAAGCTCAAGCCCAGAAAGCAAAACGCCCGTCTGTTCGGACGGGCGGTCTTGAAGCCTCTTGGATCAATCGTGCTTGGTCAGTTTGTCCAAGTAGCCCATTGCGAACGCCGAGGCCACGAAGGTCATGTGGATGATCACGTACCACATGAGGTGGTCCGTTTCGTAGTTGCGAGCGTCCATGAATACCCGTAGCAGATGAATCGAGGAAATGGCCACGATCGAAGCGGCCACCTTCATCTTCAACGAGCTGGAGTCCATCTTGCCCAACCAGTTGAGCTTCTCCTTGCTCTCGTCGATATCCAGTTGCGAAACGAAGTTCTCGTAGCCGGAAATCATCACCATCACCAGCAAGCCGCCCACCAGAGCCATGTCGATCAGCGACAGCAGGACCAGAATCAGGTCGGACTCTGCCATGGCGAAGACATTCGGCAGGATATGGAAGACTTCCTGGAAGAATTTCAGCGCCAGCGCCAGCAAACCCAGAGAAAGACCAAAGTAGATCGGCGCCAGCAGCCAACGCGATGCGTACATGGCGTTTTCGATAAAGCGTTCCATGGAAGACTCACTGAAGGGAAGGGAAAAATCGCGGCGAGTATACCCATCGCCCTGCATCAGCAGAAGCGGCCCGCGTATTGTGGATAACCCTGCCCCTGCGAGTACGCCCGAATGCCACGAAGCGCTTTGTTTGGGGAGTTTCAGTTGTGCCCGTCAGTCTCGGGGCGGCGCTGGAGCAAGCCGAGCGGACTGCTGCGTTCGCCATTGACGCGGCGTAACTCGGCCTGCATGTGCAAACGCCAGATGGGGGGTTCGCTGCATTCGACATAGCCCTGCAAAGCCAGGCTTTCGGCAATCGACTCGAGAACACCTTCTGCGACGCAAGGCCCATAGAACGGGCCTTGAGCCTTGATTGCAGAGGGTTGCGCGCCTGACATGCCAGCAGCGCAGAGCAGTATCCAGCGACCGCTGTTACCGGCCATCGGCCGGATCACGCATTCGATGCGGGTGACCAGGCCCAGGCATTGACGGGTGAGGCAGAGGCTGCGCGACATGGCGGCTACCCTCGCGGAATCCAGGCTCCAGCCTACACCCCGAGCGCCCAAGCTGTGAAGCCAAAGTTATCCACGCAATCTGTGGATAACTCTGTGCATGAGGCGTTAGCAATAAGGCCGATGCGCCTGTCCCGGGCAATCCGGGACAATCGTACAAGATCTGATCAGCTCGCGGCGTCGCCCTCGCCTTTCTTGCGTCGCGGCGTCTTGGCCGGCTTGGCGGCTGCAGGCTCGGCCTCGGCTTTCGCCTTCTCCTCGGCCGGTTTGCCTTCCTCTTCCAGGCCGATCTCGGCGATATCGCGCAGGCGCTCGACCACCCGGGCATTGACGCTGCCCTTGGGGAAACGCCCTTTCTCGTCCGGGTGTCCGGCCGCCTCGCCGACCAGCAGGCTCAGCGCCTCGTCGACATGGCGCACGGCATAGACGTTGAACTGCCCGTCGCGCACCGCCTGCAACACGCGCTCATCGAGCATCAGGTTGGCGACGTTGGAGTGCGGGATGATCACCCCCTGCTCGCCGGTCAGGCCACGCGCTTCGCACAGACGGAAGAAGCCTTCGATCTTCTCGTTGACGCCACCGACCGCCTGCACCTCACCGAACTGGTTGATCGAGCCGGTGATGGCGAAGCACTGCTTGAGCGGGGTGCGCGACAGCGCCGAAATCAGTGTGCAGACCTCGCCGAGCGAGGCGCTGTCGCCGTCGACGTAACCGTAGGACTGCTCCAGGGCGATGCTCGCGGAAATCTCCAGAGGGAATTCCTGGGCGTAGCGGCTGCCGAGGAAGCCGGTGAGGATCATCACGCCCTTGGAGTGGATCGGCTGACCGAGGCTGACCTCGCGCTCGATATCGACGATGCCGCTGCCTCCCGGATACACCGTGGCGGAAATCCGCGCCGGCACACCGAAGGCCGAGTCGCCGACTTCCAGCACGGTCAGGCCGTTGCACTTGCCGACGGCGGCGCCGCTGGTGTCGATAAGGATGATGCCGGCCAGCATGTCGTCGATGATCCGCGCCGACACACGCCCGGTGCGCGTGGCCTTGGCCTTTAACGCGCGCTCGATATGGCCGACGTCGGTGATCTTCTCGCCGGCCAGTTGGCGAATGAAATCGGCCTCGCTGACCAGCTGGAACAGGTCACCGATACGCGCCGACAGGCGCCCCTGATGTTCGGCCAGGCGCGCGCTGTAGGTGGCCAGGCGCGCCACCGCAGCGCCGGTCATGGGCGCCATGCCCTCCTCCGAGGTACGCGTCTTCATCAACTGGGCGAACTGCTCCAGGCTGTCTTCGGCGAGCGGGATGTCCTCGTCGAAGTCGACCAGAACGCGGAACATCTCCTGGAAGTCCGGATCGTGATCCTGCAGCGCGTAATACAGCTGCCGCGAGCCGATGATGATGACCTTCAGCTGCAGCGGGATGACTTGTGGGTTGAGCGTGACGGTAGCGATGCGGCCGAGATCGCCCAGCGGCGACTCCATCTTCAGCTGGCGCGAATGCAGCGCACGTTTGAGCGCCTCCCAGACGAAGGGCTCGCCGAGCAGCTTTTCCGCCTCGACCACCAGGTAACCGCCGTTGGCGCGGTGCAGCGCACCCGGGCGCAGCTGGCGGTAGCTGGTGTACAGCGCGCCCTGATCGGAGCTGTACTCGATGCGGCCGAACAGGTTGTCGTAGGTCGGGTGCGACTCGAACACCACCGGCGCACCGCCATGGGCATGGTGACCGACCACCAGGCTCGGGCAGTACATTTCTTCCAGCAGCTTGCGCAGCTGCGGATCAGCCTTGTCGACATCCACCAGCTGCTCGACGGCGGTTTTCAGCAGGTTGATCTGCATCGCCTGCAAATAGGCGCAGACGCCGGCGTTCTCGGCGTACTTCTCCGACAGCGGCGCCAGCAGCGGCTGCAAGGCGACGGTGATGGTCTCTTCGTTGAGCTGACGCAGCAGGTTGCTCGACTCGCGCTTCCACTGCGGCAGGCTGGCCAGCTCCTCGTTGAGGCGCTCCTCCAGCGCGGCGATATCGGCATGAAAGCGCTCACGGTCGGCTTCCGGCAACTGGGCAAACTCGGCCTCGTCCAGCGCCTTGCCATCGGCCATCGGGGTGAAGGCGATGTTGGTGCTGTCGCGGTACAGGGCCACGCCCTTCTCCAGCGACAGACGCTCGATCACGTCCAGCGCCTGGTCGTAGCGCTTGTTGAAGCCGCGGTCGATGGCGCTCTTCTTCTGCTGGTAGGTCGGCGTTTCGAACACCGCCGGGAAGGTGGCCAGCAGGTTGTCGATCAACTGGTTGATGTCGGCGATGAAGTCGCTCGCCGTGCCGGCAGGCAGCTCCAGCGCACGCGGCTCGCGCGGCTCGTCGAAATGGTTGACGTAAACCCGGTCGGCCGGTGTCTCCATGCGCTTGGCTTCGGCCTTGAGGTAGCGCTGGACGAAGGAGAAGCGCCCGGTGCCGGGCTCGCCCATGACGAACACGTTGTAGCCGGGGCGCGGCATGGCCACGCCGAACTGCAGCGCCTCCACGGCGCGGGCCTGGCCCAGCACGCCGCGGAAAGGTTCGAGATCATCGGTGCTGCTGAAGTTGAACTGCTCGGGGGCGAAGGGGCGGGTCAGAGATTCGGGGGCAAGGCGCAAAGCATCGAGGCTACGCTTGGACATTGGCAATCCTTTATAGCGGGCGGACGTTCCGCAAAAACATGGGGTGATTCTGGGCCTGTGGCACAAGCAGGATCAAGGTTTGATTCAAGGCAATGCGCAAAATCGACGCTGGGATAATCTGTCCGGTAGCTATCAAGCCTGCGAACGACAGGCGCCCCGCCATCAGGAACCTTGCCCATGAGTGCCTTCCAGGAAATCGCCGCCCTGCTCAGCCTGTCTGCCTTGCTGGGCATGCTCGCCGTCAGGCTGCGCCAACCATTGATCATCGCCTATATCCTGGTCGGCATCATCGCCGGCCCCGCGGTGATGAATCTGGCCGGCGATCACAGCTCGATCAGTCTGTTGTCGGAAATCGGCATCACGGTGCTGCTATTCGTCGTCGGCCTGAAACTGGACATGCATCTGGTGCGCACGCTCGGCCCAGTGGCTCTGGCCACCGGTCTGGGGCAATTGAGCTTCACCATCGTCGCCGGCCTGATCCTGTGTCGTCTGCTGGGCCTGGACTGGGCGAGCGCCGGCTACGTGGCCGTGGCGCTGACCTTTTCCAGCACCATCATCATCGTCAAGCTGCTGTCGGACAAAGGCGAAATCGATTCGCTGCACGGCCGCATCGCCATGGGCTTTCTCATCGTGCAGGACATCGCCGTGGTGCTGGCCATGCTGGTCATCAGCCTGTATCAGCCAAGCCACGGCACTCACGAGGGGTTATCCCCGCTGGCGCTGATCGGCGCCCTGCTGGCCGCGCTGGCGCTGCTCTATCTGCTGGTACGCTTTGCCCTGCCACGCTTGCTGGCGCCCATGGCCCGCTCGCCCGAACTGCTGATGCTGGTGGCTATCGCCTGGGGTACGTTGCTGGCCGGGGGCGCCGAGGCACTGGGGCTGTCCAAGGAACTGGGCGCATTCATCGCCGGTTTCTGCCTGGCCTCGACGCCATTGCGTGAAGCCATTGCCAGCCGCCTGACCAGCCTGCGCGACTTTCTGCTGCTGTTCTTCTTCCTGCACCTGGGTATTCAGCTGGACTTCACCTATCTGCACCAACAGATCGGCAGCGCGTTGCTGCTGTCGCTGTTCGTGCTGATCGGCAACCCGCTGATCGTCATGGCCATCATGGGCGCAATGGGCTACCGCAAGCGCACCGGTTTCATGGCCGGGCTGACCGTGGCGCAGATCAGCGAATTCTCCATCATCTTCGTCGCCATGGGCATCAGCCTCGGCCATGTGGGCGGGGCGGCGCTGGGCCTGACCACGCTGGTGGGGATCATCACCATTACCCTGTCCACCTACATGATTCTCTACTCGCAGCCGCTGTTCGAGCGCCTTTCCCCCTGGCTTGGCATATTCGAGCGGCGCGTCGCCCACCGCGAAAACGCCGAAGACAATGCTCCCGAGCAGGCCCAACCTGAGGTCATCGTCTACGGTCTGGGCCGCTACGGCCGCCAGCTGGCGCATCGCCTGCAGGATGGCGGCCTGCGCGTGCTGGGGGTGGACTTCGACCCGCAGGCCCTGGCCAGCGCCCGCCAGGCGGGGCTGGCGGTATGCTATGGCGATGCCGAAGACGCCGATTTCATCGCCCACCTGCCCTTGCAGCAGGCGCGTGCACTGGTCAGCACCATCCCGCAGCGCGAGGTCAATGCCATCCTCCTGCGCGCCGCACGCAGTGGCGGCTTCCGTGGCAACGTCACCCTCAGCGCATTCCGCGAGGGCGACCTGGAAGCCTTTACACGCGCCGGCGCCGCCAGCGTCCTGCAGCCTTATATCGATGCGGCCGACTCCGCTGCACGACGCCTGCTGGAAGAGGTCAACCAGCCGCTCAGTTGAACTGCGCGCAGTTCAGGCAGTACTCGGCAGCCGGCAGAGCAGCCAGGCGCGCCGCCTCGATCGGCTCGCCGCAGCATAGACACTCGCCATAGCGCCCCTCGGCCAGGCGCTGCCTGGCCTGACGCACCCGCAACAGCTCCTGTTCGGCCTCGGCCAGCAGCGCTTCGAGCACCTCATCGTTCTGCCGCTGCTGCGCCTGCTCGGCGAAATCCGCCGAGTGGCTGCGACTCAGGTCGCGGCGAATCGCCTCGACGCGGACGGTGTAGTCATGCAGCAGAGCATCCAGCACATCACGGTGAGCCATGGGGCAACCTCCTTGCGTATGAAGAACGCTCAGTGTGATGCGCAGCGCAACGCGCGTGACTGACGCCGATCAGCACTTGCGCGAAATGTCCTGTTCGACTGCCTTGACACCAGTCGGCAGGCTGGCCAAAGCTCGGCCATCGCCATGACCAGAAGAAGAACAGCGACCTTGAAACGGATATTCGCCGTCCTTGCCCTGAGCCTCAGCCTTCCCCTGCACGCCGCCACGCCTGAACAGCTCGCCAACGATCCCTACTGGATCGCCCTCGGTCACTACGAAACCGGCAAGCTCGGCGGTTGGCGCAGCTATGTCGACGACGACGACTTCTTCCTCGCCGAGGATGGCGCCAGCGACCCGGCCGCCGAACTGCAGGCGACCCTCAAGGTGCTGTATCAGCCTGCCGAACTGGGCGACCGTCATCCACAATGCATCTACCCGGCGCGCACCCGCTGGCTCAAGGCACAACTGCAACTCGATGACCTGCCTAGCCCCGACTGCGCCGAATATCGCAACTGGTTCGCCGACATCAATCCGCATAGCACGGTGCTGGTGTTTCCGGCTGCCTATCTGAACAGCCCGTCGTCGATGTTCGGCCACACCCTGCTGCGCATCGACCAGCCCGATATCGACAGCCACAACACCGCACTGCTGAGTTACGCGCTGAACTTCGGCGCCTTCATCGAAGGTGACGACAACAGTGTTCTCTATGCCTGGCGCGGGCTGATGGGCGGCTACCCCGGTCTGTTCGCCCTGGTGCCCTACCGCGACAAGCTCAGCGAGTACAACCGCCTGGAAAACCGTGACCTGTGGGAATACCGGCTGAACCTGACGGCGCAAGAAACCGCACGCATGGTCGAGCACGTCTGGGAGCTCAAGCAGATCCGCTTCGATTACTTCTTCTTCGACGAGAACTGCTCCTACCGTCTGCTCGAACTGCTGGAGATCGCCCGTCCCGGCATCGAACTGACCGAGCACTTTCCGCTCACCGCCATCCCCACCGACACCGTACGCGCCGTCAAGGACGCCGGGCTGGTGGAGCGCATCGACTATCGCCCCTCGCGCGAGCGCGAACTGCTGGCGCGCGCCGAACCTCTGGACGCCGACGAGCAGAACTGGGCGCTGCGCCTGAGCGCGGATCCGGCGCAAGCCAGTGATGCCGAGTTCCTCACGCTGCCCGCAGAACGTCGAGCACTGATCCAGGACGCCGCCTTCCGCCTGGTGCGTTACCACGCCAACGATGAAGAACGCAGCAGCAATGCCCAGCGCAGCTTCCAGCTGCTTGGCGCGATCAATCGCAACCCACCGCCGGCCTTGGAGATGAAGCGCCCGCCGCTGCCTGAGGAAGGCCACGAATCGCGCACCTGGCAACTGGCCGGTGGCAGCCGCGACGACCGCGCCTTCGCCGAGTATGGCCTGCGCATGGCCTACCATGACCTGAACGACAACCTCGCCGGTTTCCCCCTCGGTGCCCAAATCGAGATTTTCCAGCTCAAGCTGCGCCAGTACGAGAACAACCACTGGCAGCTGCAACGCCTGGACCTGGCCAACATCCGCTCGCTGACACCACGCAACGCCTTGCTGCAACCGCTGTCCTGGCAGGTCGGCGGCGGCCTGGAGCGGGTACTCGGTGAGGACGGCGATAGCCGTTTGGTCGGCCATATCAGCGGTGGCGCCGGTGCCACCTGGCAGTTGCACGGCGACCTGCTCGGCTTCGCCCTTGGCACGGCTCGCCTGGAATACAACGAGGACTTCGCTGCCGTTATCTCTCCCGCTCTGGGCTTCAACGGTGGCCTGCTGTGGCGCAACCCGCTGGGCAACCTGACGCTGGAGGCAGCCGGCGACTACTTCCATAACGGCGAAGTGCGTCGTCGCCTGTCGCTCAACCAGCAATGGGAAATGTCACGCAACCTCGGCCTGCGCCTGAGCGCCCAGCGCGAGTTCAGCCAGCTGGCCAGCCCGATCAACGAGGTGAAACTGGAGCTGCGCTGGTATCACTACTGACGCACGGCCTGCCAGTCGAGGCCGAAACGCGCCAGATACTTGCGCAGCCGATCGGCATCGTTGGGCTGCGCCTTGCTCAGGCGCGACACCTGATACAGCCGGCGACCGGCATCGGACACACTATCGGCCTGGCGACAGACCTCGAGCACCGCCCGTAACTGCAGGCGGTCGAAAAGATCCAGCTCGTCAGCCGCATCGCCCAGCAAGGCCTTCAGCCCATCGTCCTGCTCCACCTGACCCCAGGCTCGCCGCAGGCGCTCGATCTCCTCGCGCACCTGTTCTTCATCGATACGCCCGCTGTCGGCCAGGGTCGCCATGCGCGTGATCGAGGCCGACAGCTCACGAAAGTTGCCCTGCCAGGCGGCCTCGCTGGAGCTGGCGAAGGCCAGGTAACGCCGTCGCGCCTCCAGGTTGAAACGCACCAGCCGCCCCTGCTCACGGGCATGGCGCTCCAGCTCGAAGTCGATGTTCGGCTCGATATCCTCGCGGCGACCGGCCAGGCCGGGGAGATCGAAGGTCCAGAGGTTGATCCGCGCGTAAAGGTCTTCGCGAAACACCCCCTCGGCCACCCGTGCGCGCAAGTCGCGGTGAGTGCCGGCGATCAACAGGAAGTCGCTGCTGACCTCCTTATCAGAACCCAGGGGGAAGAAGCGTTTTTCCTCGATGGCTTTGAGCAGCATGGCCTGCTCGTCCAGGCCCAGCTCCCCTATCTCGTCAAGAAACAGCATGCCGCCATCTGCAGCGCGCAGCAGGCCGTCGCGGGCATTCTGCGCGCCGGTAAAGGCGCCCTTGATATGACCGAATAGCGCCGACATGGCGCCATCGCCGCGCAGCGTGGCGCAGTTGACCTCGACGAAGCGGCCGTCGACTAGATGCCGGCTGCGTTTGAGTTCGTACACCCGCCGCGCCAGGAACGACTTGCCGGCACCGGTCGGGCCGATCAGCAGCATGGGCGCCGAGGAACGCACGGCGACCCGCTCGATCTGCTCGATGGAGCGGTTGAAGGCGGCATTGCGCGTGGCAATGCCCGACTTGAGAAAAGCCAGCCCCTCCAGGCGAGTATTCTGAAAGCGTGAGGCGATACGGTCATAGCGCGACAGATCCAGGTCGATCAGCGTGTAGGTGCCTATGACCGGATCGACCTCGGAGCGCCTGCGCGTGGGTGAAGTTTGTATCAACCGTGCAGGCAGATAGCGCGCCTCGGTCAGCAGGAACCAGCAGATCTGCGCCACATGCGTGCCGGTGGTGATATGCACGAGATAGTCCTCGTGTTCGGTATCGAAGGCATAGGCGCTGGTGAAATCGTGCAGCGCGCCATACACCTCCTCGAAATCCCAGGGGTTGCGCAGTTGCATTTGCTGCAGGCGCACCTCGGTTTCCGGAGAGATCTGCTCGATGTCGGCGCGGATGCGCTCGGCAAGGCCGATATCGCGCGCGTCCGTGCCGTGGATCAGCTCCAGCCGGTCGATCAGAAGATCAGCCTGCTGGCACAGGCCTATACTCGGCCGCCATTTATTCCAGCGATTGGCGCCCTTGCCGACCCGATCCAGGGTGGCGCCGATAAAGCCGATGGCGACAGTACGCTTGCGAATCATGTTCAATCCTCATAGACCCTCAAGCATCTTATCCAAAAAGATAAATTACGATCCATAAAGATATGATGCAGCTGAAGCCGAACACCTCAAGACCCAGCAAAAATCATCCCGAACAAAAATAAAATACTTGTAAATCAATACCTTAAATAAAAATAAGAACTCGAAAGATAAACCTGGCACAGCCGCTGCAATAGTCCTGACAACAACGGACAACACAGCGAGACGCCAAGATGGCCAACTTCAACCTGTTCAACACCCGCCAAGCCCAACTGCCGGCCAGCGACACGCTGAACAAGCAGCAGGCGCCGGCTTATGCCTACAAGCCCAAGCACAAGCTGGCCCAGTTGGCGGTCACCGGTTGCCTGAACCAGACGTTCTACGCCGATGCGCAAACCCAGTTGGCCGAAGTGCTCAAGCTAGTCGGCGAGCTGGACGCCCGCTACGTGGCCAAGGCCGCGCTCTATGCCCGCAAGAAGGGCCACATGAAGGACATGCCGGCCCTGCTGCTGGCAGCCCTGGCCGCACAACGCTCGAGCCTGGTGCCAGCGCTGTTCGAGCAGGTGGTGGATAACGGCAAGATGCTGCGCACCTTCGTGCAGATCCTGCGTAGCGGCGTGACCGGACGCAAGTCGCTCGGTTCGCAGCCCAAGCGTCTGGTGCAGAACTGGCTGAACACCGCCAGCGAACGCCAACTGCTGCAGGCCGCAGTCGGCAACCAGCCGTCGCTGGCCGACGTGGTGAAGATGGTTCACCCCAAGCCGAGCGAAGCCTGGCGTGAAGCCTTCTTCGCCTGGCTGATCGGCAAGCCGGCCGATGCTGCTGCCCTGCCGCCGTTGACCCACGCCCTGCTGGCGTTTCGCAGCGGCGCGAGCAGCGAGTTGCCGGACGTGCCGTTCCAGCTGCTCGGCAACGAGACGCTGAGCGCGGCGCAATGGGCCGAGCAAGCCCGTCGCATGGGCTGGCAGGCGCTACGCATGAACCTCAATACGCTGGTGCGCCATGGCGCATTCGCGATCGAGGGCTGTGCCGAAATGGTGGCGCGGCGTCTGGCCGATGGCGAGGCAATCGGCAAGGCGCGGGTCTACCCGTACCAGTTGCTGGCGGCCTACCGCATGACCGGCGACGGCGTGCCAGCGACGGTGCGCGAGGCGCTGCAGGATGCACTGGAGCTGTCGCTGAGCAATGTACCGGCGCTGAGCGGCCAGGTGGTGGTATGCCCGGACGTGTCCGGCTCTATGGCGAGCCCGGTGACCGGCTACCGCCAGGGCGCGACCACGGCGGTGCGCTGCATCGACGTGGCAGCGCTGGTGGCCGCAGCGATCCTGCGCAAGCAGCCGCAGGCCCAGTTGCTGCCGTTCGAGAACAAGGTGGTGAAGATGACGCTGAACCCGCGTGACAGCGTGATGAGCAACGCTTCGAGGCTGGCGGCGATCTGCGGCGGCGGCACCAGTTGCTCCGCCCCGCTGAAGCAGTTGGCCGATGCCAAGGCGAAAGTGGATACGCTGATTCTGGTTTCCGACAACGAATCCTGGATCGACGCCCGCCGCCATGGCGCCACCGAGACGCTGCGGCAGTGGGAGCGAATCAAGCAGTTCAACCCGCAAGCGCGGCTGATCTGCATCGACCTGCAACCCCATGGCACCACCCAGGCGCCGGATCGTGCGGACATCCTGAATGTCGGCGGCTTCAGCGACGCGGTGTTCGACGTGGTGGCGCAGTTCGCCAGCGGCACCTTCGGCGCCGGCCACTGGGTCGACGCCATCGAGCAGATGGAGATATGAGAACGTGCCCGGCCAATTGGGGCCGGGCACACAGATCAACGATTCGAGCGTATTCGAATGCTGATGGGACTACATCCAAGACGTCTCATCACGAACTTGTCGACTACGAGCGAAGGCACGAATGCCAGTGGCTGTACATGGGTTATGCCGGTTTCGATACCGGCCCGTGGCAACACGGAACAGTCACTTATCTTGTCGTGCCACCTGATTCACGATTGTGCGACGAATGCCGGTGGAACTACATCCTTTTAAGATCGAGGTTGCGGGTTCGAATCCCGTCGGCTCCATCACTGGGGGGCCGTAGCTCAATGGGAGAGCGCGAGTTTCACCACTCTTTGTCGTCGCATCTTTTTCAGGCAGCGAATGCCTTGGGTACTACATTGTGTCGCGGGTTCGAGCCCCGCCAGCCGCAAGGCTGTAGCTCAGTCGGTAGAGCAAATGTGCCCATCACCTCGTCGCTGCACGGAGGCCCGCCTCCACCATTTTTATTGATCCGGCGAATGCCGGTGGAACTACAGGACGTGAAGGTTGCGGGTTCGAATCCCGCCCCGGCAACGGGTAGCTCAACTGGATCGAGCGACACGCATGTTTCACCAACGATTGTCGCCGCACTGCAAACGCGCTGGCCCGGCCAGCCCGAATACGAGTGAATGATGATGCAGAACAAAACCTACAACCTGCTGGAAGTCGCCAACGGCAAGCCGATCAAACTGTGGACGCAAGGCGTGCCGGTGGAGGAAGACGCCAAGCAGCAGCTGATGAATACCGCGAAGATGCCCTTCATCTTCAAGCACCTGGCCGTGATGCCGGACGTGCATTTGGGTAAGGGCTCGACCATCGGCAGCGTGATCCCCACGGTCGGCGCCATAATCCCGGCTGCGGTCGGGGTGGATATCGGTTGCGGCATGATCGCTGCGCGCACCTCGCTGATGGCCCACGACCTGCCGGACAACCTGGCCGGCCTGCGCGCAGCCATCGAAAAAGCCGTGCCGCACGGGCGCAGCAACACGCGCGCCGGTCGCGACCGCGGCGCCTGGGAAAACGTGCCGGAGATGGCCGACCACGCCTGGTCGGCGCTGAGCGAGCGCTTCAAGGCGATCACCGACAAGTACCCGCGACTGGAGAAAACCAACAACCGCAAGCACCTGGGAACCCTGGGTACCGGCAACCACTTCATCGAGGTCTGCCTGGACGAGGCGGGCCGCGTCTGGTTCATGTTGCACAGCGGTTCGCGCGGTGTGGGTAACGCCATCGGCAACCTGTTCATCGAACTCGCCCAGGCCGATATGCGCCAGCACATCGCCAACCTGCCGGACCGCGACCTGGCCTACTTCGAGGAAGGCAGCCGGCACTTCGATGACTATGTGGAGGCCGTGGGCTGGGCGCAGGACTTCGCCAAGCAGAACCGCGCACTGATGATGCATGCAGTGATCGCGGCGGCCCGCGGGGTGATCGCCAAACCGTTCGAGGTCGCCCTGGAGGCGGTGAACTGCCATCACAACTACGTGCAGAAGGAGCGTCACTTCGGTGAAGAAGTGCTGGTAACCCGTAAAGGCGCGGTGTCGGCGAAGAAGGGCGAGCTGGGCATCATCCCCGGCTCCATGGGCGCCAAGAGCTACATCGTGCGCGGCCTGGGTAACGAGGAGGCATTCTGCTCCTGCAGCCACGGCGCCGGGCGCACCATGAGCCGGACCAAAGCGAAGAAGGTCTTCACCATCGAAGACCAGATCCGCGCCACGGCTCATGTGGAATGCCGCAAGGACGCCGATGTGATCGACGAAATCCCGATGGCCTACAAGGACATCGACCAGGTAATGGACGCCCAGCGTGAGCTGGTGGAAGTGGTGCACACCCTACGTCAGGTGGTGTGCGTGAAAGGATAGGAAGGCCGCTACCAGCGGCCTATGCAGGGAACGAAAGAAATGAACGTGATGGAAAGCCACCCGCTCAGCAGCGCCGTGCGCACACGGGTGCAGGAAGAACTCGAACGACTCGAGCGCGAGCGCAACGTCAAGGTGCTCTATGCCTGCGAATCGGGCAGCCGCGCCTGGGGCTTTGCCTCGCCGGACAGCGATTACGACGTGCGCTTCGTCTACGTGGAGAAGCCTGACTGGTTCGTCCAGGTCGATGCCCCGCGTGACGTGATCGAGCGCCCGCTGGATGACGCGCTGGACGTCAGCGGCTGGGAGCTGCGCAAGACCTTGGGCCTGCTGCGCAAGTCCAACCCGACGCTGCTGGAGTGGCTCGACTCGCCGCTGGTATACCGCCAGGAAGATCAGGCAACCGCACGCCTGCGCGAGCTGGCCGAGCATTTCTACAGCCCGCCGGCAGCGCGCAATCATTACCTGTCGATGGCGAAGAAGAACTTTCGCGGCTATCTGCAGGACGAGACGGTGCGCTTCAAGAAATACTTCTACGTGCTGCGCCCGCTGCTCGCCGTGCGCTGGATCGACCAGGGCCGTGGCCGGCCGCCGATGACCTTTGCCGAGCTACTGCAGACGGTAGACGATCCCGCACTGCTGGCCGAGGTGGACGAACTACTGGCCCTCAAGCGCAGCGCCGATGAGTCCGCCTACGGCCCGCGCCGCCCTGCTCTGCATGCGTTCATCGAAACGCAACTGCAGCAGCCGGTGCCGAGCCTGCCGCGTACCCGCGCGGACAACAGCCTGCTCGACGCCTACCTGCGCGAAACGGTGAAACGCTACGCCTGAACCAAGTACCGTTCGCAGCCGATCCGCTATCCACCGTACGGATAGCGTGGCAACGATCACCAAGGATTACAGATGAACAAGGATCTTATCGAACTGGACGGCGCCATTGGCGGCGGCCAGATACTGCGCAGCGCACTGAGCCTGTCGATGATCACCGGCAAGCCGTTTCGCATTCACAACATCCGCGCCAAACGAAGTCGGCCGGGCTTGCTGCGCCAACATCTCACGGCGGTCGCGGCCGCCGCGCAGATCAGCTCGGCCCGGGTGGAAGGCGCGCAGCTCGGCTCGCAGAGCCTGAGTTTTGCGCCCGGCGCAATCCAGGGCGGCGACTATGACTTCGCCATCGGCACCGCTGGTAGCTGCAGCCTGGTGATGCAGACACTGCTACCCGCCCTGCTGCAAGCCGACCAGCCCAGCCGGGTAAGCATCAGCGGTGGTACGCACAACCCGCTGGCGCCGCCCTTCGAGTTTCTCGAGCGGGCCTGGCTGCCGCTGCTCCGGCGCATGGGCGCGCAGGTGGAGATCGAACTGCTGCGCCATGGCTTCGCACCGGCTGGTGGCGGCGCAATCGCCCTGCAGGTCGCACCGTCGGTGCTAAGCCCGCTGCACTTGAAGGCGCCCGGCGCCGTTCACCACCAGCTGGCAACCGCGATGGTCGCGGACGTGCCAGGCCATGTGGCCGAGCGCGAACTGGCGCATGTCGGCAAGCGGATGAAGTGGCCGGAACAGGCACTGAAAGGTATCTGGCTGGACAAACAGATCTGCCCGGGCAACGTGTTGCTGCTGGAAATCGCCTGCGAGCAAGTTACCGAGGTATTCAGCAGCGTCGGCCAGAGCAGCGTGCGCGCCGAGCAGGTCGCCGACAGAGCCGTGGATCAAGCGCGGCATTGGCTGCACAGCGGCGCCGCCGTGGCCGAGCACCTGGCCGATCAGTTGCTGCTGCCACTGGCCATGGCCGGAGGCGGCAGCTTCAGCACAACGCACATGAGCGAACACCTGAGCAGCAACATCGAGGTGATCCGGCAGTTTCTGAACGTGGAGATTGTCTGCACCCAGGCCAACGAACGCGCCCTGCGGGTGGAGCTGCGGCGGCGCTGAAGCCACCCGACTGCTCAGGGCTCTCCTATACTGAGATTCCCCTAGCCCGTTTCAGGAGAGCCATCATGCGTCGCACACTCATGTTTCTCGCCGCCGCCCTGATCAGCCTGCCGCTATGGGCCATGCACTGCCCCCAGGACATGGCCAAGATCGATGCGTTGCTGCAAAGCGATCCACCCGCCGACCCCGAGGTGTTGGCCCGGGTCAAGGAACTGCGCGCCGAGGGCGAGGCGCTGCACAAGGCAGGGGATCACGCCGAGTCGGTCAAGGTACTTGGCGAAGCGCTGGATCTGCTCTCTGCCAGCGAGTAGCCGGTCAAAAACCGCTGTAGAGCAGGCTCAGCGCCACCTGCCTGACTTCCTGCAGATCCACAGGTTTGCTCAGGCAGGCGCTGGCGCCGCGCGCCTTGGCATCCTCGAACAGGCGCTCGTCCGCCACCGCACTGATCACCACCACCGGCACATCGCGCAAACGCGGCTCGGCGCGCATGGCATCGAGCACTTCCAGGCCGCTGCCGTCAGGCAGGTCGATGTCCAGCAGCACCAGCGCCGGCTCGCTGCTGTGTAACTCGGCCAACGCCCGTTGGCAGGAGCTCACGCCGCGAACCTCGGCGAATTCTCGCAGCGACGCCTGGAGGATCTTCATGCAGGCCGGGTGATCCTCCACGCACAGCACCTGCACCAGACTGCGCACCTCCTGCATCGGCACGTCGGCAGATGCATCGCCGGTCCCTTCGGGACTGGCGGCGCTGGGTATGTCGAGCCAGAAACGACTGCCCACTCCTGGCTCACTGCGTACGCCGATCTCGCCGTCCATCAGCGTGGCCAGCTCGCGACACAGCACCAAACCAATACCGGTGCCGGGAATGTTCGAGCTCTCGCGACCGAGACGCTGGAACGGTTGAAACAGCTGCGCCAGCTGCTCGCTCGATAGCCCCGGCCCGGTATCGTCGACCCACAATCGCACGCAATCGGCGCGCACCTCGTAGCCCAGGCGAATCATGCCGCGCGGGCTGTTGTACTTGATCGCGTTGGACAGCAGGTTGAGCAGTATCTGCCTGACCCGCCTTGGGTCGCCCTGCACGAACAACGGTGGATCGGCGGCCTCCATCACCTGCAACTGCAGCTGTTTGTGCTGCACTTCGGGCTGCACCAGCTCGGCGCAGCCACTGAGCAGGGCGCCGATTTCGATCGGCTGCAGCTGCAGCTGCTGGCGCCTGCTCTCGATACTCGAGAGGTCGAGAATGTCGTCCACCAGCGAGGTGAGGTGGCGGCTGGCGTTGACGATTTCGCGCGAGTAATCGGTCTCCAGTCTGGCGTCGGGCTTGTCCTGAGCCTCCATTTCGATCAACTGGGCGAAGCCATGGATGGCGTTGAGTGGCGTGCGCAGCTCGTGGCTCATGCTCGACAGGAAGCGGCTCTTGGCCTGGCTGGCGGCGAGCGCTTCGAGGCTGGCATGGCGCAGCTCCTCCTGCACCTGCTTGAGCCGGGTGATGTCGACGTGGGTGCCGGCGATGCGCAGCGGCCAGCCGCTGTCGTCACGCGCCAGGACCTTGCCTCGGCTGAGCAGCCAGAGGTACTCGCCGCGGCTATCGAGATAACGATACTCGGCATCGAAATAGTCCTCGCCACTGTCGGCGAACAGCTTGCGCAGGTGGCGCAGACGCTCCAGATCATCAGGGTGCACGCGCTGGTTGAACTCACTCAGCGTGAGGTGACTGGCGCCCAGACCGAAGCGCCGCACGAAGCGCTCGCTGAGATCGATGGTCAGTTCTCGGGTATCGATCTGCCAAAGGCTTTCGGTGGTGCTCTCCAGCACCAGTTGCAGGATGTTCTGCGCCTCCTGGCGCTCATGCTCGCTGGCCTTGAGCTGCCTCCCGGCCTGCTGCACCGCCTCGGCCAAACGGCTGACCTCGGCGATATGGCTGTCCGGCACGGTGGGCGAATACCTGCCCTGCCCCAGGCTTGCCGCCATGTCGACGATGCCGTCGATGGGCTCGGCCAACTGGTTGCTCAGGTTGCGCGAGCGCAGCCACATCAGGGCGAAGAACAGCAGGTAGAAGGCTGCCAGGCCGGCGATCAGCAGATAGCCGATCTGCATGTAGCGCTCGGCGAGCTGGTTGGTGTCGTGGAAAATCTGCTCCTCGTCCACCACCAGCAGCAAGCGCCAGCCGGTCTGCGGAATCTCGCTCCAGGCCACCAGTTGCTTGCGCCCGCCAAGCTCCACTTCCTGTACGTTGCCGTTGCCTTCGTTCATTGCCTGCAGCAGCGGCGCCATGCCCTCGCGCTTGGCCAGATTGAAGTCCTCGGGCTTGAGCACCTCACGGCGTACGGCTTCATCGTAGGAATACTGGGTCAGCTCGCGCAGGCCGAAATCCAGCTCTCCGGCCTTAGGCAGCGCCATGATGTTGTGGTCATGGCTGACCAGCATCGCGTAGCCCTGCCAGGGCACGTTGAGTTCGGCGATCTCGCCCAGCACCTGGCCGACGGTCACGTCCAGGCCGACCACGCCTTCGAGAAAATCATCGCGATACACCGGCGCGATGGCCGACAGCATCCAGCCCAGGCCAGCCGGATCAAGGTACACCTCGGTCCAGATCACCTTGCGCTGCGGGTTGTGCTGGGCGTCGGCCAGGTAATAGAAGTTGTAGTCGGGTATCACCATGTCGTGGGGATACTGCGCGGGCGTATCGAACCAGGGGTAGATGCGGTTGTAGCTGTCCCAGGTGTTGAAATACAGCGCGGCCACCAGCGGGTTGGCATGCTTGATCGAACGCATCAGCGGGTCGATCTGCGACAGGCGCATGACCTTGGCGTGATCCTGCTGTTCCAGAGGCGTGCTGTTGGCATAGAAGGAGGCCGCGCGCCCATCATCGCTGCGGGTATAGAAGACACCGCTGTCGGTCACCGCGTGGCGCTGGTGTTCAAGCTCGTCCGCCTGGAAACGCGTATCGAGCAGCGCCTCGTGCGTCGCATCGCGATAGACCCGCACCAGCGACTCGATGGAGCGCAGGCGTCCGTCGATGATCTGCCCTTCACGCAGCGCGGCGCTGGCCAGATCCTTCACGGCCGTCTCCTGCAGGTGCTCGATCTGCGCATCGCGGATCGCCTGGTTGCTCAGCAGGTAGACCGCAATCAATACCGACTCCACCAGGATCAGCGGGATCAGCGCGCTTTGCACGAACGCCCGCCAGATCCACTGACGCAGGGGGTAGCGGCTAGAACTCGGCATTACGGCTCCTTTCCAGAGGTCGCGGGCAGACGCGAAGGGCCATCATAGCTTCCCGCGACGGAATCCGCAGTCGACGCTGAGGAACCTTTGGCGTAGACTTCGCGTCCTAGCTGTAACCACGAAAGTTTTGGGGCCGATTAGGATTCGACGCCGGTAGCGAAACTTGAGGGGCATGCCGAGTAGGTGACAGTTCTCGTAAATCCGCTGCCACAACTTCATAGTTGCCAACGACGACAACTACGCTCTGGCCGCCTAAGGGCGCCAGCTGACCCTAGGGGATGCCTGTAAACCCGAAGATCTGGTCAGTCATATAGAACAGGATCGCCGCCAAGTTCGCTGCAGACGTAACGGCTAAAACTCATGCAGCTCGCTCCAAGCACCCTGCCACTCGGGCGGCGCGGAGTTAACTCAATAGAGATGGCTAAGCATGTAGAACCAATAGCGGAGAGCTGGCGGACGGGGGTTCAAATCCCCCCGGCTCCACCAATTGAAGCAAGCATAAACCCCTGATTTCTCTAGAGAATTTCAGGGGTTTTGTGTTTTCAGGGATAGCGATGTCCCGAAAGTGTTACTAAGGCGGAATCAAACCTCGGTGAACTGGCGGTGACGCTTCCGGTGGTCATGAATAACCACGTCCAACTCGCTCTGACAGTGGCGCCCGTCACGGCCAGGAGCGGCATCAGCAGCCTGACCTGTCGGTGATCAAGGCCAGCGCCGAGGCGAATGGGGCCAGGCGCACGGCCAGCGGTCTGCCGATGGCGGCGCCCTCCATGTTGAGCGGCTGCAAAGGTACGCGAAGAAAAGAAGCAGCCTCTCGAAGGGAAATGACGAGCTGCCCGCCGCCGGTCCGGCGCTCGCTCATAGTCCAAGACCAAGCAAGACAGGCCGCCGAAAACCCGGATAATGGCCGCCATTTTGTTTCGCTCGCTGGTATTGCCTCATGGAAATCAAGGTCAACTTTCTCGACAACCTTCGCCTCGAAGCCAAGTTCGATGACTTCACGGTGATCGCCGATCAGCCGATCCGCTACAAGGG
>Ga0114984_1000076_pt1 | contig 36797 bp, 44 predicted proteins | sample Shrwel1BS1Day1_FD_96987 | JGI IMG/M metagenome (GOLD analysis project Ga0114984, IMG submission 96987) | Subsurface microbial communities from deep shales in Ohio, USA - Utica-3 well 1 S-1-Day1 | ecosystem: Environmental > Aquatic > Deep subsurface > Shale gas/oil reservoir > Produced water/Flow...
CGCAGCGGCTCAAGCATCGAATTGAGCCGGCGACTTGATCGTTTTTTGATGATTATCCCGCTTTAAAATCAGCAGTGCCTGAAGTCAGTCAGAAAAACTCGACTACTTCAGACCATCCTTAACGCTATTATGGACAATCTTCATACGTTTTGCCCAAAATAGAAACATGCCTCGCAAACCTCCCGTCGTTTTCCCACAGGAGCAACGTCTGCTCTCCGACCTGGGCGAGAGGCTGCGCTTGGCCCGCTTACGGCGCAAGCTGAGCAACGCCGTCGTGGCGCAGCGGGCGGGTATCTCACGGACCACCGTATACAAGGTGGAAGCCGGCGACCCGGGTGCGACGCTGGGTTCTTACGTCCGGGTGTTGGCCGTGCTCGGTCTGGAGGAGGACCTGCAAGCGCTTGCCGCCGACGACAGGGTTGGACGGAAGCTCCAGGACCTGGCCCTGGCACCACCGCCCGCACGCCGATTGCGCGCCACCGGCAAGCGCACCAGCTCAGCCCTACCGCCCGACACGAAGTCCATGCCGTGACTCTGTCGAAAACCAGGCTGGAGGCCTGGCTCGACTTGGTAGCGCCCGGCGCGGACATTCCGCAGGCCAAGCTGATAGCGGCAGCCGCCGAAAGCCTGTTCGGCGTAGCGCCGTAGCTCGGCTGCCGTGGCCGGCATCTGCCTGGCATCGCTGCGCCTGGCGCCCCATGCGATCAAGCCGGAGGGGTCGGCTACGCTCGCGTCCACCCGCTTGGCAATTCCATTTCGATCTATCAGCAGACCCAACGGGTCTGCAACAGGTGAGATCGACCCGGTGCCAGGCATCACTTGCGACGACAGGACCGGATTTCGTCCCTCGATAGATCGCAAGTAGCACACAGTATTCGGAACGAGACTTGTCAAGCACGGCGGCTCACTGGACGCTCACGACCATGACAGTGGTGTGACCTGCCGCCTGTCGCCGTGACGATCCGCATCGTCACCACCAGCGCAGTCACCCTCCGCCAGCCCGCCATCGGCGGACGTGGCTGTTGGCAGTTCACATGCTACGCCCAGAGGGGTCGAAGGGTAACTCCCTCTCTTCGTGCGGCTGAACACCCTCCGGCAATGTGGCCCGTTACCCGACCACGCCGGTCTCAGGATATCGACGCATCAGCCTTGAGCTGGGCGCAGAGGAGCCTTCGATGAGGTAGCGGCAGCACGGAGACAGCCACATGCAACGGAACTCACTTTCGGCCGTGTACTACCGGCCTATTGATGCCGCGATCCGATGGGCCGGGCTGTTCCGGTTTCGGGAGGACATCCTGGCCGGTGTGCGATCACGGACGCTTCCGGCAACCCTGGATTGCCCGCATTGCAACGAGCTGCGCCTTTACTCCGATCGCATCTACGACGCGATCTTCCACGGCGAGCTGCCCTACGGCCAGAACGGCATCACGATGCACGACGAGTCGCTTTGGGACTCCCCCGACCTCACCATTCGCCATGTCGACCTGAAGCGGTGGATGCTTCACACCTATCCCGAGCAGCGTCCGCCCTTTCTCTTCTCGCGCTCCGAGCGCATTGCCCACCCGGTCATCACCATCGAAGCCGGCCGTGCCCTGCTGGTGGAACGCGAAGTGCTGAAATCACAACTTGACCTGTGCCGCCATCAGTTGCGGACGCTGCAGGAACAGATGAAAAAGCAGGATGCTCCGGTTGCGTCCTGCGCACCTTGTCCGCTCAGCGATCGGTCCGAGTCGACTTACCTGAACGTCATCGGCGCGATGCTCGATGTCATGCTCGGCCGCACCCCATCCGGCGTACCGTACTCACGCTTCACCAGCCAGGAGGCGGTGATCAGCGCGCTGATCGCGCACCATGGATCCCTGATGGGTATCACCGAACGCACCTTGCAGTCGAAGTTCGCCCAGGCACGCCGCAAGTTGCGCGCGGCGCACTAGCGCAAACGCAAGCCCGTATCTGCGGTCGCGGAAACCGCATTTGCGGTGTTCATCCCCGGCAAGGACTAATCAACTACGGATCACCCTAACAAGCGCTCCTGAGCGCTAAGGAGTGATCCCCATGACGGAGGACCAATCCCTTCCGCTGCCGGCGGGCGAGCGCCGCATCCTTCGCCGCGACGAGGTTGAGGCAAAGACCGGATTCAAGCGCGCGCACATCTACAACCTGATGCGGGCCGGCAAGTTCCCGCAGGCCATTCGTCTCGGGATTCGCGCAGTCGGTTGGGACTCGCACGAAGTCGAGCAATGGATCGCTGAACGCCGCAACCAGCGCGTCTAGCCCCGTCCTTCACCTACGCGACGAGGAATCAGACGATGCTGGTCATCTCCATCATTTCCACCAAGGGCGGCGTCGGCAAGACCACGACGACCGCGAACCTGGGCGGGTTCGCCGCCGACGCAGGGCTGCGCGTCCTGCTGGTCGACCTGGACGTCCAGCCGACGCTTTCGAGCTATTACCCGCTCGCGCATCGCGCACCGAGCGGGATCTACGAATTGCTGGCCTTCAACGAGCGCGACCTGGAACAGTTGGTTTCCCGGACGTACATCGATCGGCTCGACGTGGTGCTCTCCAACGACGACAAGGGGCAGTTGAACACGCTGCTGCTCCATGCGCCCGATGGGCGCCTGCGGCTCCGGCATCTGCTCCCCACCTTCCAGGCGAGCTACGACCTGGTGCTGCTCGACACGCAGGGAGCGCGCAGCGCGCTCCTGGAGATGGCCGTCCTGGCCTCCGACATGGCGCTGTCGCCGGTGACGCCGGAAATCCTCGCGGCCCGAGAGTTGCGGCGAGGGACGCTGCAGCTGATCGAGGACATCGCGCCTTACCGGCATCTGGGCATCAAGCCGCCCCATCTGAGCCTGCTGCTCAACCGCGTGCATCCGGTGTCGGCCAACGCCCGCGTGATCCAGCAGGCATTGCGCCAGATATTCGACGGGCGCAGCGACGTGCGCGTGCTGGACACCGCCGTTCCGGCGATCGAAGCCTATCCGCGCGCGGCGACGCAGGGACTGCCCGTGCATCGGGTGGAGAACCGGCGCCCCACCGGACGCAGCGCACCAAGCGCGCTGGAGACGATCCGCGCGGTCGCGTGCGAGCTGCTGCCGCATTGGCAGGCGGCCTTCAGCCAGGTAGACGGGAAGGCGCCGCGGGAGACAGGCCATGTCCAGCGCCCATGACCTGACGCGCGGGCACAAGCAGCTTCGCGGCCTGATCGCCTTCGCGCTGCGCGAGGGCTGGGAGGTGGTACGCACGCCCGGCGGCCACCTGAAGTTCACGAAGCCGGGCCTGCCGCCCATCTATACCTGCTCCACGGCCAGCGACCACCGGGCCGCGCGCAACGCGCGAGCCCAGCTGCGGCGTGCCGATCGGCAGGCCAGCGAGCCAGGAGACGGCCATGGCTGAGCTGACGCCGGCCGACATGGCCTCGAAGCTGCTGGCCGAGGGCTTCCAACGGCAAGGCCCCGCCGCACGGACACTGAGCGATCCCATCGCGGACACGCCCATGGTCGTGACGCTCGACGAGCTGCGCCCCTACGAGTTGGATCCGCGCATCACCCGCAATCCGCTGTACGACGAAATCAAGGCGTCGATCCGTGAGCGTGGCCTGGACGCGCCGCCACCGATCACCCGACGTCCCGACGCCGACCACTACATCATCCGCAATGGTGGCAACACGCGGCTGGCGATCCTGCGCGAGCTGTGGTCGGAGACGAAGGACGAGCGCTTCTTCCGCATCTCCTGTTTGTTCCGCCCCTGGCCCGAACGCGGCGAAATCATCGCACTCACCGGTCACCTGGCCGAGAACGAACTACATGGCGGCCTCACGTTCATCGAACGTGCGTTGGGCATCGAAAAAGCACGCGAGCTGTATGAGCAGGAGAACAGCAAACCGCTGTCGCAGTCCGAACTCGCCCGCCGCCTTGCTGCCGACGGCTATCCGATCCAGCAATCGCACATCAGTCGCATGCAAGACACCGTGCGCTACCTGCTGCCCGCGATCCCCAACATCCTCTATGGTGGGCTCGGCCGACATCAAGCCGAGCGGCTGGCCGTCCTTCGCAAGGCCGCCGAATGGGCTTGGGAGACGCGGGCACAGGGCAAGGCGCTGCCGACCGATTTCACTACGCTGTTCCATGAAGTCCTGGCGCAGTTCGATACCCGGCCCGACGCCTTCACCGCCCAACGCGTCCAGGACGAACTGATCGGCCAGATGTCGGACCTGCTGGGCATCGACTACAACGCGCTGGAACTGGATATCGTCAATGTCGAAAGCCGGCAGCGCGCCGTGACCAGTCCGCCGAGCTTGCCTACTGAACCTTCGACGCCGGAGCCTGCCTCCATGTCGGCCACGCCGCCGCTCAGGCTCCAACCCCTAGCGGGAACTCATCAGGCGGCCGACGTCACGAAGGAGAGCCAATCCCAGCCCGCCATCAGGCAGGCCCAGCCACCCAAGGCTCCATCGGCGGCCCCTTCGACGCACGCGCCATCCGAAGGCGACGAAGAACACCGACTGCAAGGCCACATCGTCTCGCCCGCGGCAAGCACTGAGCGGTTGCAGGCGATCCAGCAACTGGTCGCGGAACATACCGGCGAGGATCGTCCCGACTTCCGAGACAGCGTGCTACGGGCAATTCCCGTCCAAGCCGGCGGCCTGTTTCCCATCTCTGACGTCTGGTACATCGAACCGGGGCTGGATACGCCTGACGGACTGCGCACACACATCGCGCAGTTCGCCCATGAGATCGCCGGAGAGGCGCAGCTTGCCAACCGCATTGAGGCAACCGACGCGGGCGTCGGCTTCACGTGTCACCTCGATGACCCTTCCTCGTTGCCGACATTCGGTCGAACCGTCCTGGCGCTACTGCATGCCCTGAGCCAGCGCCAGGGCGCCGAACGGCCGCCTCAGCCGCTGGACTTGGAAGCGACACTCGGTGCGCTGTTGTTAGGAAGCGCGCTCGGCACGGCGGACATACCCCGTCTCAGCGACACCGGACTGGTCAAGCTCTTTCGCCTGCTCCGGTTGGCACGTCGCCTGATGGACCTGGACGCCGATACGACCAGCGGCTCCACGACCTGAGCAGCGGACCGGAGGCGATCATGTCGGCACCCCATCCCTTGAACCAAGCTGTCGTCGCCCAGGCACTACACGACCTGCGCAACGGCCAGCTGCGCCGCTGCCTGGCGATGGGGTTCGGAGAGCGCGAACTGGACGTGCTCAAACAACCGGCGCTGGTCGCGCTGCTCGCCAATGCGCGGGTGCCCTGGTGCTCGGTCAAGGTGAACACGGACATGCTATGGCGGCTGGTCAGCCAGATGCACGACATCGAGCACGAGATCAACACCGTCGATCGCATGCTCCGGCTGGGCGCCAGCACCGAGATGGTCAGCAAGTTCTTCGGTCTTACCCATCAGGAGGTCGCGCTGCGCCGTGAAATCCTGGGGCTGCCAAAGCGCAAGGGTCGGCACCCGGTCCTGAACGAAGAACAGGAAACAGCGCTGTGGCGCCAGTGGAAGCCCGCCCTCGACGAACGCGGCATCGCCCTGAACGATGAAACGACGATGCTGACATTGACCATGGACCTGGCCGAGTCGCTGTCATTACCCATGTCCGTGATCTGGGCCGCGATACGGAGCTGGATCGATCAAGGGCTGGTGTAGGTCCATGGTGACGCCTGGATCCAGCACGACTGGTCCCGTATCGCTATCGACCTTGCTCGACGGCGCATTGGGGCGCCTGGAAGCGGCACGCACCGGAACCGGCACGAGCACGCCGCAAGATGGCTTCCTGTTCAGCGGGAACCGACACGAAGCGGTGCCGCGGGGCCTGTTTTTCGACCGCCGGCTTACCCCGCTGGAACGCAACGCCTGGCAGGTGTGCCGCCTGATGCTCAACGACGATGGCCTGACTGCGTGGCCGACCTACGAGCAGTTGCGCCCGTGGCTGACATCAATGCCCTGTGCGCCGAAGGCTTCCCACGAGACCGTCGCACGTGCCCTGACAGTGCTGAGGCTCACGCGCTGGCTCAGCCTGGTGCGACGCCGCCGCGACGCCAGGAGCGGCCGCATCCTCGGTAACCTCTACGTGCTCCACGACGAACCACTGAGCCCGTTCGAGGCGATGCAGCTCGATTCGGGCTACCTGGAACTGGTCAGCCATGCGCTGACCCATGCGAGCAAGGCGATCCAGCGCGTGGGGCAACAGGCACTGCGGGAAGTGGCCGGCGATCCGCTGATCAACGGCCACGTGCTGCCGACCCGTCTCCAGGTACTGGCACAGCGCATGTCCCGGCAGGTCGAAGGCGAACCTCAGACTTATCCACAGGACGACACCGACCACGAATCCGAAGAAGGCTTCGCGGCCCTTCTTCGGAGCCGATCACAGCTTGCTTCGGATTCCGAAGCAGGCCCGGAAGCCAGCAAAACCGACCTCCTTCGGAATCCGAAGCAGGACCGTACTGAAGTACTCAGTATCAAAGAAGTACGTACAGTACCGCGCGCGTTGCAGCACCTTCGCCTCCCGGAACGATTCCAGCAGATGAAGCATGAGCAACAGGCCGGAGCCTTGGTGGCCCTGCAGCGGGTCGATGCCGAACAGCGCCAGTCGGTGCTCGATGAGTGGAACGCGCGTTGCCGGGGCAGCACGGTGCGCAACCCCGCCGGTTACCTGTTCGGCATCATCCAGAAGGCCATCCGCGGTGAGTTCAAAGCTTGGGCCGGACAGGGCGACACCAGGAGTCCGCCAGCGGCGACTCAACCGATCGCGCCTCCACCGAAGGCCGCCAGCCCCGACGTGGTTCGCGCCCACCTTGCGCACCTGCGTTCGATGCTGGACAAGTCCTGATCGAGCGGATGTCCTTGGCGCTCCATGGCGCTATCCCCTGGGGATAGTTGCAGCAGGAAGCCTTCTCGCCAGCCGTTGCCAGAACCAAGCCCAATGTTGACGCGCTGACGTCGAGCCCTGTCCGACTGGATTTCCTTGGCCTTCCATAGCGCTATCCCCTGGGGATAGTTGCGACAGGAAGCCTTCCGCAGGCTTCCCAAACCGGCATCGTGCTCGTTCGATTTGTTGACTGACGGCCTTCCCGCGCGCCGGGATGCTGGCGGCTCGTTCATCACCCGCGAGTCGTCCTCATGGCAAACGAACCCCTGCAACTCAATCTCGGATCGCTGCGTAGCGCCATGTCGCTCACGCTGCACACGCATCACGCCTCGCGCATCTGGCATGGTCGCGCACCGTCGGAAGGACGGGCGGGCATCGTCGGGCTGAACGGCTACATCGCGGTCATGAACAAGATGAAGCGCGGCGCCGAGCAGGACGACCCGTATTCGGACTGGTGGATGCTTCGGATCGAGGAGAAGCTCACGCAGACCAAGGCCAGCCTGCAGGCGCTGCGCGAACAGGTCGACCAAGCGCTATCGGATGTGCCGCCCGCCTTGTCGTTGGGGGAGAACCTCAACGTGCAGCCGGTGAAGCTGCCCCTGTTCGTGAACGCGCAACTGGGCTTCATGGCGGTCTATCTGCTGGCGGACTACGACGACCTGGCCCGGAAGCTGATCCTGGCCCACCACACCGCGTTGATCGATCGTTCGACGCTGGAACGCTGGCTCAACGAAGGCGCCCACGCGCTGCGCAGCCTCTTCTCGCTGGCCCAGCAATACCGCTACTCGGGCTGCACCCGCGACGACTTCGCCGCCAAGAACGCCGCGGCGCGTGCTGCCCTCGAGAAGTACGGAGAACTGCCGCAGGACGTGCTCGAAGGCACGCGGCGCTCGCGCTACGCCCCGCCCATCGCGCGGCGCTCTCCCTTGTCGTCCTCGCCCCGCCGCCAGGCGATGGAGGACGGTCAAGCTGCGCACGAAGTCGACGACGGTCAGCCAAGCGCAGAACCGAGCGCGGCCGACGAGGGTGAGCCGGCATGAAGCCCGCGACCGACGCCAGCGCTCCCCGGCGCTTCTTCAGCCTGGAACAGACTGACTTCCAGCAACTGGAACACGCAGCCTCTCTAAAGGGCCTTTTACAGCCTTTTAAGGGTAAGGGACCTCTCCAGGACTGGGCCAGCCGGTGTCACGCGATGCGGGATGCGCTGATCGAACTGGCGCAGCGGCGCGTGCTGGCGCAGGCCGGCACTTATCCCTTCCGCCTGCTGCCCATTCAACTGGCCCAGCAGACCACTGGCGCAGGCACCGTCTTCCTGCGCTGGCGCAGGCAGGACCGCTCCGCAATGGGCGTGGCCCTGTGGCAGGAATTGATGGAGAGCCCGGCCACGCCGGACACCTTGATCGACGACCTGTTCGCGATGGAGGTCCAGCGCGTCGTGCTGAACATGCAGATCAGCCTGCTGCATACGCTCGGACGACAGGCTCTCGAATGCGCCAGCAAGCTCGATCTGGCGCACGAGGTTTACCAGCGCCGCAACGGGGCCAGCACGGCCCGAAGCGCGTCCAACGGCGCCACCCGCACCTGATCCGACACCACCCCCAAGACCTGCGCCAACCATCGGTAGCGCCGGTCATCCCACCCACCCAAGGAGTCCAAACATGAGCACGCATTTCGTTGGCGAAGGCAACATCGGTTCTGCGCCTGACTACCGGGAGTTCCCGAACGGCAACGAGGAACCGCGCAGGCTGCTGCGCCTGAACGTCTACTTCGACAATCCGATCCCGACCAAGGATGGCTACGAGGACCGCGGCGGCTACTGGGCGCCGGTCGAGCTGTGGCATCGCGACGCCGAGCACTGGCGGACCCTGTACCAGAAGGGGATGCGTGTGCTGGTCGAGGGCCGCACGGTCAAGGACGAGTGGGAAGACGCCGAGGAGAACGAGCGCACCACGTTCAAGATCGAAGCGCGCCGCGTCGGCATCCTGCCGTTCCGCGTGGAGTCGGTGAAGCTCAGCGCCAAGCCGGCCGGCACCGACTCGGATTCGGGCTCGGACTCCACATGAAACCTGGTGGAGCGGCGATCCGTTCGCCGATCGCTGCTCCGCTTCCTCGCCGCATCCAGCCGCCGGCTATCCCCAGGGGATAGCTCCACTGACGTCCATGGAGCGCTGCGCCGCCAATGCAGACGCTCCTGGTACAGCGCAGGCCGTCGCGCTATTGCGGCAATCCATGCCGGCAACCTGCCTGCGCCAGCGCGCGACTTCCGGGCGCTGCGCCAGCGTCCGCAAAGCGGGAGTCTGCGGTTTCCACGTTGTTTGCTGCCACAAACGAGTCTGCCGGGAATGCTGAGGGCCATTCGATGACCGTCACGCACACCCAGGAGGCTTCATGCGCTTGTTTCTGTGCGAGAAGCCGTCCCAAGGCAAGGACATCGCCCGCGTGCTGGGCGCCAGCCAGCGCGGCACCGGCTGCTACAGCGGCGCGGGCACCGTCGTCACCTGGTGCATCGGCCACCTTGTCGAGGCCGTTCCGCCCGAAGGCTATGACGAGCGCTACAAGCGCTGGTCCATCGAACAGCTACCCATCATCCCCGATCGCTGGCGCGTCGAGCCCAAGGCCGCGACCGCCACGCAGTTCAAGACCGTCAAGCAACTGATCGGCCAGGCCACCGAGCTGGTGATTGCCACCGACGCCGACCGCGAAGGCGAAATGATCGCCCGCGAGATCATCGACCTGTGCAGCTACCGGGGGCCGATTCAGCGGCTATGGCTGTCAGCGCTCAACGATGCGTCGATCCGCAAGGCACTCGGCGCGCTGAAGCCTTCCGGCGAGACATTGCCGCTGTACTACTCGGCCCTGGCGAGATCCAGGGCGGACTGGCTGGTGGGGATGAATCTCAGCCGGCTGTTTACCGTGCTCGGTCGACAAGCTGGCTACAACGGCGTGTTGTCGGTCGGCCGCGTCCAGACACCGACGCTGAAGATGGTGGTGGATCGCGACCGCGAGATCGCGCGTTTCGTCTCCGTTCCGTTCTGGCCCATCGACGTCTCGCTAACCCATGCGGGCCAGATTTTCACGGCAAGCTGGACGGCGCCGAAGGGCTGCACCGATGAGGCAGGCCGCTGCCTGCAGCAGCCCGTGGCGCAGCAGGCGGTCGCCAGCATGCGCGCCGCCGGCAGTGCCCGGGTGGCGTCGGTCGGGACCGAACGCATGCGCGAAGGTCCGCCGCTGCCGTTCGATCTGAGCACACTCCAGGAAGTGTGTTCCAAACAGCTGGGGCTCGATGTGCAGGAGACCCTGAACATCGCGCAATCTCTTTACGAGGTACACAAGGCAACGACTTATCCACGGCCGGACTGCGGCTACCTGCCCGAGAGCATGCTGGCTGAAGTACCGACCGTGCTCGACAGTCTGGTCAAGACCGATCCGAGCCTTCGCCCGCTGGTCGCCCGGCTTGACCGCAGCCAACGCTCGCGCGCGTGGAACGACGCCAAGGTCACCGCGCACCACGGAATCATTCCCACGCTCGAACCGATCGACCTGTCGGCGCTGAACGACAAGGAATTGGCTTTGTACCGGCTCATCCGCGCCCGCTATCTCGCGCAGTTCCTGCCGTTTCATGAGTTCGACCGCACCGTGGCCCAGCTGACTTGCGCCGGACAATCGCTCGTGGCGGTGGGCAAGCAGATCATCGTCCCCGGATGGCATCAGGCGCTGGCGGCGCCGGAACCGCATGATGCGGACAATGAGGACACGCAGCGCAGCCAGGTGTTGCCGGCGTTGCACACCGGCCTGTTCTGTCCGATCGGCGCCGTCGATCTGAAGACACTGAAGACCCTGCCGCCCAAGCCGTATACCCAAGGCGAGTTGGTCAGGGCCATGAAGTCCGTCGCCAAGCTGGTCACCGATCCGCGGCTGGCACAGAAGCTCAAGGATACGACCGGCATCGGCACGGAGGCCACGCGCGCCAACATCATCAGCGGCCTGCTGGGCCGTGGCTATCTGCTGAAGAAGGGGCGCGCGATCCGCGCGTCCGACGCGGCTTTCACCCTGATAGACGCCGTGCCCGCAGCGATTGCCGATCCCGGCACAACAGCGGTGTGGGAGCAGGCACTGGACGTGATCGAAGCCGGGCAGATGACGCTGGACACGTTCATCGCCAAGCAATCTGCCTGGGTTACCCAGCTCGTGCAGCAGTACCGCGCTGCAACGCTTCCCATCAAGCTGCCGCCTGCACCGGCCTGTCCGCAGTGCGGTTCGCCAATGCGCCAGCGCAGCGGCAAGAGCGGCGCCTTCTGGTCCTGCAGCTGGTATCCGGACTGCAAGGGCACGATGGCTGTCGAATCCTCGGCCGGCAAGCGCAGCGCGCCGCGCAAACGGCGTACCTCACCCAAGGCGTCCTGACGCTCTCGAACCCTGCGCCACGTCGGCCGCGCCAGCGGCGGCGAGGCCCGTTTCCCGCGCACCCCGCGGGACATCCCTAGCGCGCGTCACCTTCTGCGACGGTGTGCGCGTCCCGCCGCGCCCCCAAGGCCCGCGGGACGAGAAGGCCCTTGCTCCCCGAATCGCGTTCGACGCCATTCCACTGATCCGTGTTCTTCCGCCTCTCCCGAGAGGTCCCCCGAGGATTTGCCGGCATCCGTTGCCCAGCGAGTCCTCGGGAGACCCCTCGGGTCGACGGTAATCGATGCCGGTGCCCGCCGGTGGAACAACGGGCTCCGTTTGTGCACGGATGTGTGCCGAACGATTTCGACCCCAGCCACGACATGGGTCGGGTGTGATTGCTGATGCAGCGACAGGCTCCACCGACGGCCAGATCCCTGCGACAGCCCACGGGTGGCTTCTTCCTTCGCAGCCGAAGGCGCTAGCCGCCTTCGGCGTCTTCTTCCCGCTTTCCTGAGCTACGGCCCCGGCACACCGAGCCTTCGCTCTCCCGAGCAGGAGACCCCAAACACCACCTCGCTTCCCAGCCCCGACGTCGCCGCACGACAGCGGCGTCGCCGACCGGCAATCGGGGGAGCGATGAATGCCGATTTCCGCATGACGCGCCCACGCGCGCGGCCAATCCTGCGCACATGTGTCGCTGACGTCCGTCAGCACCACGCCAGCAGCCCCGGTCTTCAAGGCTGCGATGCGGTTCCCCGCACCGACCGAACCAGTCCGCCTCGCATCGTTTTGCGGACGAGCGTCTTCCCCCGACGCCGATGCTTTCACCTCCACCCCACGGGAGTTCCATACCCGTCGGGATATGGCCTCCCGGTCCTCAACCAGGAGAAGCCATGTCCCTTGGATCCACACCGGCGTCACTGAACGCCGCAAACGCCCGAGCCGAGTCCATCGGCTATCTCGCCCTGGCCTACACGGGCAAGCGCCTGCCGCTGCGGATACGCCACAGCGCCGCGGGTCACTACATCGGCACAGCCGATGACGACGGTCCCGTCTCCCGGGAGTCCGCTGAGTACTTCCGTTCCCGGCACGCCGCAGATCGCGCCCTGGCAACCGGGCGTTGGCAGCAGCGTCTCGAACCCTGATTCCAACTCTCCCTCCGGAGTACCGTCATGAACTCGTCTCTTCCGTCCGACGTACTTGATCAGATCGTGCTGGAACAACAGCACTTCACCGACGCGCCCCAGGCTTTCTTCGAGGCTTGGAAGCGTGGCGCCAGGATCGCCGGCGCCGAATGGTTCGGCGACGGCACGCGCGAGGGCCTGCAAAAAGCCACCACCAAGTGGGACCTGCGTCCGAACCTGCTGATGATCAGCGACGCCCTGGGCGTCCTGAGCGGCGGGCAGCGGATGTTCCTCGCCGCAATGGTGAGCTTCTACAACAGCCACGAAGGCGGAGCGATGCTCAAACGCTGCGGCTTCGAGGGCCTGTCCGACCTCGGCGGCCTCGATCTGCAGCGACGCAAGGTTATCGCCGACCTGACGCTGCACTACACCGGCTGGTGAACCTCATCCGGCAAGCCAGCAGCTTTCTCTTTTCCAACCCCACGAGGGACATGCGTCCCCGTTCGGGGCCATGTCCCTCCTTCTTTTCCCAGGAGCGACCATGTCCCGAATCCCTTCCATCGCCGTCGTCCTTGAAGGCGGCCTCGTCCAAACCGTCATCGTCCAGGATTGGTCCGGTGCGATCCCGCATCCGCGGATCGTGATCGTCGACTACGACACCGAAGGTGCCGACGACGACGAGATCACTCAATTCTCCATCGGCAGCGAGCAGACCGAGGCGGTCTGCCGCATCGAAACGCCGGAAGTGTACGAATCCCTCAAGGATGCGCTGTCGCCCAAAGCCGTACTCACGGCGCTGGGCGCGACCGACGATGGCGAGAAACCCTCGCCAGCCCTGGTGCTCGCCCGTGAAGTGCGCCAGAGCATCCTCGACCTCGATGCCCGGCTCGACCGCCTGGAGCAGGTGCCGACCGGCGACGACTACAACGCGCTGTACCAGCTCGCCAACGGCGGCTTGATCGATCTGTTGAAGGCCCTGGGCGATCCCACGGACTTCGGCGACTGATCCTTGCCGGCCTTTCACCGCCCGGAGCCTTCGTGGCCTCGGGCTTCTCCCTGCGGATGCCATCGTCCGCAGGGGCGTGGCTCCGCGCTTTCATCCCAAGGAGCCACCATGGCCAACAACTACTACGACGCCACCGGCGTCCTGATGCTCGAAAGGGTCACACCCGTCATCACCGCGCTGTTCGACGGTTTCAATCTGGATGCGTCCTATCCTGGCAACGGACAGACCTACATTGCGCGCATATCCGAATCCAACGACCCGCAATGGGACGACGTACTGGAGGCGCTGACCGACCTCGCTACCGTGCTCGATCTTCCGGTCCCGGACGAGGAAGACCCGTCGATGGCAATGATCCTTGAAGTGCTGGCCCCGCACTTCGGCGCAGATCAGAACCTGGAGCTGCAGAACCTCATCGAACATCATCGGTTCGAGGATTCCGCGGACCTGGACGCATTGCTGCTCATCGCCTCGTGCTTCAACGACGGCCATAACCTGGCCGCCATCCAGTTCGAGGGCTGCTGGCATTGCAGCAAGCCACGCCTGTTCGAGTTCGGCGGCGAGGGTTGCTTCCTCAGCCGTGAGCTGAACGTGTTCAGTAGTTCCCGCCAGGCACTGGACCTGGGGCTGGATCTGCACCAGGCGCTTCTTGCTGACGACCTCGATAAGGCCGCCGCCAGGATCGCCAAAGAGACGCAGACGCTGCTTGCAGGCATCAGCGAGGAATCAATTCGCGAACGCCTGCGCAGGCGTGTGATCGAGCAACTGCTCGGTGATCCACCGTCACCTGTGCCGGCCTGACCGGACGCCACTTCTATCGACCCGCTGGGGAATCTATCCCCAGCCGGGGATGGACCCAGCCATACTCTGCTGGAGCGAATCCCATGTCTACCATCGACAACCCCTTCGCCCGCGGGTATCTGAACCCGCGCATCGTTCGTACCCTCCTCATCACGCATGAGGAGGACTGCCCGCCGGTTTGGCGACCCTTGCACGCCAGCCAGGCGTACCTGCCCGACGATCAGGTCGCGCTGTTTCCCTGCCTGATCGGCAAGGATTTCGCGCTGATCACCGAAGGGCAGGAAGTGCCTGAAGAGCTGGAATCCCAATGTCCGACCGAGGGCATCGTGCGCGCGGTGGTCTACGCCGTCGCTGCGGACGACTTCGACGGCCAGCCCGTGCACGTGGGCGACACGTACTCCGAGGAAGCTGCGCGCGAGGTCGTGCGACGCCTGAAGTTCGAGACGGGCTACTACAGCCGGTGCTGGGAAATCAGTTTCGCGCACATCACCGAGGAGGCAGGCCGCTATCTGGCTGATCTGGCCGATCTTGCGACCCCGAGCCGCTTCCTGTTCGTCGCATTCCGCATCCCCTACAGCCCGGCGATCGGCGTAAAGCTGATCGCCACGCCCTGGACCGACGAGAACCTGCAACTGGTCGACGGCACCACCGCCGAACGACTGCGACAGGAGCATCGGAAGAAGGGTATGCCGGAATGCCTCGTCGAGGTGCTTCATCTGGCCGCGCTGGCCGACGTCCGCATGCTGGTGTTCGACGCCGATGCGCCTGTGCTGGACGGCCTGCCGCTGTACGAAGACGAGTGAACCCTGAGCCCCCATGCCGGGGCTCTTTCTTTTCCGGAACCCGGTACTGGCGAAGTTCCGATTCCCCGGCGATTCCAGGCATGCACTCCTTCAGGCTGTCTGCATGTTCGCTGGCGTTGCCGGCAGCATGCCCAGGCAGTCGAGACCTTCAGGACTGCGGCGCGGCTTGCCGTGCTGGTCGTTTCCTCATCCCCGGACGCGCTTCGCGTCCATCACGCAACCCACAAGGGACGATCCTCCCTTGCGGGCGGGAGTCCCTTGACTTTTCCTCAAGGAGCCTCCCATGGATACCCAAGCCATTCGCGATCAGATGCCGACACTGGTTCACGGCCATGTGCCTTCCAATGTCCGCAGCTTCAAGTTCAACATCTTCGACGGCCAGCCCAAGGTTTCGGCCCTGGGATTCCAGGTCGACCCGAAGCCGTTCGACGGCAAGGTGATCGCCAAGACCGCCGAGGTCATCGTCGTCAAGACAGGCCGCGCTGAGTTCGCGGTGCTCGATCGGGCACTCTTGACCGAGGATCCCGCCGAAGGCGCCAAGGTTCACGTGGAACCCTACGCCAGACGCCGCTTCGACGGCCTGCGGGCCGACACACCCGAAGAGCGGACCGAACGAACCGCCGATGGTGTGCCCTACACGGTGCAGACGTTCGTGCTGGGCAGTGCACCGGCCAAGCTGCCGATACCGGCGCCGCGTTGCCCCGAGCTGGCCGAGTTGATCAATCAGCTGGAGCAGTTGCCAGCCCCCGATGGTTTCCGTCGCATCACCCACATGCTGGTCGATGCGGGCGCCAAAGACTTCAGCTGGGTCGATCCGACGCCGGCCAATATCCTCAAGACGCCGCCAGCCATCCGCTTCTCCGTTGCAACCGGGAAGTTCGAGGGCCAGGTCACCGTGCTCTACGACCGCGCTGCCGACCAGTACGTGATCGAGCTGCACCGGGACGGCACGCAGGTTGAACGGGTAGAGGACGTGTTCTTCGACGATCTCGGCAGCGTTCTGGAACGCCTGATCGACGACGGCACCTGGCGCTTCATCCGCATCCAGCACCTGTCTGGCCCCAAGTCCGTCCGGCATTGATCCCGGCCTTGCTTCCCGCCCTCGCGGCGGGAAGCCCTTCAGATTCAGGCGGCCGCCTTCGGCCAATGCGGTCTCGGACGGATACCCATTTCCGCTCGCGACGGCAGGCCCCGCGCGTAGGCTGCAAATCACGTTCCGCTGACGTTGTCAGCGTCAACCAGGCAACTTTCGGTCTTCAAGGTTGCGCACGGCTCACCCGTGTGACTGAACCAGTTCGCATCGCATCCTCGCGCGAACGACCGCCGGCTCGCCGGTGGTGATGCACCCATGTTCCTCAACCCATCGCGGGGTTACGCACCTCCCCGCCGTGGGAAAGGTGTGTCTCCGCTGTTCTTGATCCTAAGTCTGGAGATTCACCATGACCACAGCACTCAATCAGAAGTCCTACTTCGACCTGCACACCTCGGGCATCGGCTACATCCAGCGCGCCCGCGTTGTGAAAGCCACCGGCGGCCGCAAGGCACAGCCGTTTCTGGCCTGCACCATCGCCGCCCTCGTGGGTTCCGCCAACGACGAGAAGCGCCGCTACTTCGACGTGAAAGTGTCCGGTGCGGAGGCGAAGAAACTGGTCGAACGCTACGTCGGCAACGACGATCCGGAGCAGCGTCCGCTCGTGCGCTTCCGTCTCGGCGACCTGTGGGTCGATCCGTTCATCCGTCCCAAGGGCGACCGCAAGGGCGAGCCGGCAGCCAGCCTCAAGGCGCGTCTGCTCAAGGCCGAGCCGCTGGATCCCGCCGAACTGGCGACGATCGAGCAGTACGACCTGATCACCCATGGCATCGGCTACCTCAACCGTCCCAAGCTGGTGAGACCGGCGGAGAGCGATCCGTTCCTTGCGTGCACCCTCGGTGTGCTCAGCGGACCGGTCGACGATCCGGACTACCGGTACATCGACACCATCGTTGCCAACCGCGACGCGGAGCACCTGGTGCGGCGCTGCATGCAGGCCGTCGAGGCGAAGAAGAAGGTACTGATCGCCTTTCGTCTGAACGGCATGAAGGCCGAGCCGTACATCCGCACCAAGGGTGAACGGGCCGGCGAAGCCGCGGCGAGCCTGGAGTCGAAGCTGATCCACATCGGCCTGATCAAGGTCAACGGTCAGCGGGTCTACCCGACCACTTCCGAAGCCGACGCACCCCAGGACGCTACCGCGTCCGAGGCGAGCGCCCAAGCCGAGGACGTCAACGGCACCCAGACGCCCGCGCAGCCTGCTCCGCAGGAGGCGAACGTCGAAGTGCCTGAAGAGGAGCCCGCCCTGGCGGCTTCGTTCTGATCTGCAAGGCCCATCCGGGTCCTGCGTGTTCCTCCCAGTCTTCATGCCGCCGGCACCTCGGTGTCGGCGGCGTGAGGCTGCACCGGGTTCGACCCGGATTCCCTCGGCCCTTCCGGGCTGTTCTTCATCCCTGCAATCGGTCCTCGCCGGCCTCTGGCCTGCGGGACTGCTTGCGTTTTCTCCAAGGAGACTGCCATGCAACTCGCATCCCGCTTTGGGTCGCGATCCCCCGTGCTGCGTTCGGATCGCCCGCTGTCGGACGATCAGATCCGCACCGTCGCCCCATCCATCTTCGCCGAGGCCGCGCACGATAGCCGGTCGGAGCGCTATAGCTACATTCCGACCGCCACCGTGCTGGAGAAGCTGCGCAAGGAAGGCTTCGAGCCGTTCTTCGTTTGCCAGACCCGCGTGCGGCAGGAGGATCGCCGCGATTTCACCAAGCACATGCTGCGGCTGCGGCATGCCAGCCAGATCGATGGCCAAGCCGAGGCCAACGAGATCATCCTGCTGAACTCGCACGACGGCACCAGCAGCTATCAGATGCTGGGCGGCATGTTCCGCTTCGTCTGCCACAACGGCCTGGTCTGCGGCGACACGACCCTGGACGTGCGCGTGCCCCACAAGGGCGACGTCACGAGCCACGTCATCGAAGGCGCTTATGAAGTCCTCAGCAGCTTCGAGCGGATCGAGCACTCCCGGGACACCATGCGCGCCATCACGCTGGACGAAGGCGAAGCAGAAGTGTTCGCGCACTCGGCCCTGACGCTGAAGTACGCGGGCTCGGGCTCGGTGCCTATCACCGAAAGCCAGCTGCTGCGGCCGCGGCGCTTCGATGACCGGGAATCCGACCTGTGGTCCACGTTCAACCGGGTCCAGGAGAACCTGGTCAAGGGCGGACTGGACGGCCGCACGGCCAACGGCCGCCGGCAACGTACCCGGCCGGTGCAGGGCATCGACCAGAACGTGCGTTTGAATCGCGCTCTTTGGCTGCTGGCCGAAGGCATGCGTGAACTGAAAGCGTAGTACCCAACGGACCACCCCATCGGGCGTGGTCCGTTTTCTTTGCGCGGAAGACCGCCGGCACCGCAAGAACACGCCGCATAGATCAGAAACAGGGGAGCAACCGGAATCGCATTGCCGCTCCCCTTGGCGTCGAACCTCGCCGCAACCTTACCCCCATGTCCGCCGGCGTCGCCGGCAGCATGCCCAGGCAGCCTAGACCTTCGAGGCTGCGGTGCGTCACACCGCACTGGTTCTGATCCGTCCTAGCGCATCCCGCGTCCGTCATCTCCCTCCCGGTTCCGGCCCTTCGCGACCGGCACCCGCTTCCTTTTCCCATGAGGTCATCCCCCGTCCATCCGGCCGGTCGGGAGCCTTGTTTTCTATCATCAAAGGAGTCGTCACATGAACGCTGCACGTCACGCCCACCTGGAGTCCATCGTCGTTCCCGGCCAGCTCAAGCTGCGCACCATCCGGGGCCGCAACGGACCGTTCAATGTCTGCCTGCTCACCTGCTGCTTGGGTGATTTCGTTGTCAAAGATCCGGAGTTCGAGCAGTACAAGGAAGGCAAGTACGAGGGCGAGTTCGCCATCCGGCGCATCTTCAACAAGCCCGTCTTGTCCCAAGGCGGCGTCCGCATCGAACTGCGCGCCAGCCTCAACGGCATGACCCTGTCCGGCATCGACAAGCTGGGCAAGGAGGACGCCCGCACCTTCAACGTCCAGGAGGTCGATCCGATCGACGAGGAACAGCCGACGGCGATGGCGGCAACGCCAGCAGCCGTACCGGCCTCGACCACGAACGATCCTCTGATCGACACCCGGCCCTTCGGCATGGAAGCGCCCGCAGCCCCTGTGGCAGCTGGCAGTTCCGACGCCGAAGACGTCGCACTTTTCGGCCTGCTGTGGCCGCTGGGCGAGACGGTCAAGCTGGACCCGACCATCGACCGCCGCACGTTGCGCCTGCAATGCACCCGCCTCAGCAAGCTCGGCTACAGCTTCGATGCCACCTTGCAACAGTGGCAGCACGAAGCGGAGCTTGCCGCGGCCTGATCGCCACGCCGCATCCGCGGTGTTCTTCATCCACCCGCTGTGGTTCCTTCCCCATGCGGGGGAGGCCCTGGCTTTCTTCTGGAGGTCTCCATCATGTCCACCATCGCTCACGACACCACTCGTTCAACGCTGGATGAACCCGCGTGGCGGGAAATCTGCAAGACGGCCGCAGCAAACGCCCAGCGCGGCTGCGGCCTGTCCTGGGACCACTGGGTCACGCTTTTCAGTTCGGAGATCGACGCGAAAGTCAGTCGATTGCCGGAAAGCCAGCGTGCTCAGGCCCTGGAAATCGCGGCCCAGGAATGGGGTTACGCGACACCTGCCGAACGGCAGGAAACCCAGGACTGGCTCGCCGAAAACGGCTTCTGCACGCACGGCATCGAACTGGGCTACTGCCCGGCCGGTTGCGGCTCCTAGTCCGCACAGGAGGAATCGACATGGACTCGATCCTGGCTGCGCTCCCGCCCTCGCTGTTGAAGCTCGTTGAAGGGAGCTTGTCCAACGACGAAGTTTCTTCCGACGAGGAAATGCTCGAGTACTTCATCAGCAACGGCCTCACCGAGGAACAGGCACGGCAGGCATTGACCTACCGCGACCAGTACCTCGGCAGCATCTACCTGGACGGCTTCACGCCGATCACCGCGGTGGACGAGGCGCTTCACTTCAACCCGCACACCCGGCAGTTCGAGCCGGACTGAACGGTTTTCTTCCACCCCCTGGGGCAGCACTTGCCCCAGCGGGCGGTGCTGTTCCCGTTCATCCGAGGACACCACCATGCCCGCAAACACTTCTTCCACCACACTGTACCGCATCGACGAATGTCCTGACCTCATGACCGACGGCTTTGTCGGCGACGAACAGGGCAACCTGGTCTTCCTCTCCGTCTGGGCGCGCGATACGGCCGTCCAGGAGTTCCTGGCTCGCCTGACCCTCGGGCGCGACGAGCAGGGACTGGACCAGTTCCACATCCTGACCGAGCAAGGCGGCTCGATCCCGGTGTTCGTCGGCAACGTCGAACATCTGGACAAGCGCAGCACCCGTGCTTACCGCCGCACGCTGTTCGGGTCGATGGTCCATCTGTGGCTGTTCGATCGCCGCTGCGTGAAACCCGACAAGGCCAACGCTAGCGCGCTTGCACTTCTGCCACGCGACTCGGACCACCGGGTCGAACGGTTGTGGGCGCTGGTGCGAGACACCTGCCCGCTGCCGCTGCTCAATCACTGGCGCGACACCGTGCTGGACCTGCTGAAGACGCAGGCGATGCTGACCCGCCTTCCTGCCGCCCTTGGGCCGCTGGAAGGCCACCGGCTCGCCATCAACGTACCCGTGCTGAGCAAGGCACTGGGTGCGCTGATCCGCGACGACGTACTTACCCCGGACGCATCCGCGATCCGAACCATCTCCGAACGACTGCTTGCAGAAGTGGCGTGAGGACTTCCGTTCCGCCGGACGTGCACGTGTACGTCCGCTTCCTTTCATCTTCGCTACCAGGAGATTCCGATGGCTCTGATGTTTCCAAGACTCGCCCGCAACTTCGTCCGAAACGGGTACTTCCCCACCGATAAACCCACGCTCGAAAGAGCGCTCGCTGCACTGGCGCCCGCTACCGGGCCGATGTGCATCCTTGATCCGTGCGCCGGCGAAGGCGTCGCCGTGGCCGAAGCCGCTCACGCCCTCGGGCGCGAGCAGGTCCGGGCGTTCGCCGTGGAGTACGACGGCGAGCGCGCCCGGCACGCGCGGCAGATGGTCGATCACTGCATCCATGGCGACCTGATGGACACGATCATTTCCAGGCAGTCTTTCGGGCTGGTCTGGCTCAATCCGCCCTACGGCGACCTGTCCAAGGACGTGAACGGCAACATCGGCTATCAGGGCCAGGGCCGTGCCCGACTGGAGAAGCTGTTCTACCAGCGCTCGCTGCCGCTACTGCAGTATGGCGGGGTGCTGGTGTTCATCGTGCCGCACTACGTCCTCGACGCCGAACTGGTCGGGTGGCTGGTGCGCCACTTCGCGGACCTGCGCATCTACCGAGCGGTGGAGACGCAGTTCAAGCAGGTGGTGATCTTCGGTCGGCGCATTCGCCAGCGCGACCAGGCATCGGACTCGGCAAAAGCCACGCGCGGCCTGCTGCTGCAGATCGGGCAAGGCGATGCCGAAGCCGAAGAACTGCCCATCGAGTGGCCGTTCCAGCCGTATGTCGTTCCCGCCATCCCGGCGGAGCCGGAGCACTTCTATCGCGTGACGATGGAGCCCGAGCAGTTCGGCATCGAAATCGGCCGGCTGCAAGGACTCTGGCCCGCGCTCGATGTCCATCTCGGGCCGGCACAGCAGTCGCTGCGGCCGCCGGCGCGGGCCTTGTCGGAATGGCATACCGCCCTGGCCTTGGCTGCAGGCGCGATCTCCGGCGTGGTGACGTCCAAGACCGGGCGCGTGCTCGCCGTCAAAGGCGACACGCACAAGGAGAAGACGCTCCAGACCGAGTACACCGAGCGCGACGATGGCTCTGTGGCCGAGACGCGCATCCTGACCGACAAGTTCGTTCCGGTCATCCGTGCGTTGGATCTGACACCCGACTCGCCGACGCGCGGCGAGGTGCTGACCATTCGCTGATCGCCTGCTGCACGACGCAGCTTCTGTCCACCCCATGGGGCCACGCCGCCCCGATGGGCTGCCGTGGCCCCGTTCTTTCCACGAAGGAGCTACCACCATGGCAAAAGAAGCCGTTTTCATCAGCCTCGTGCCCCAACCGCGATTTTCGCCGGGGCAGATGATCGTCACTCGTGGGATTTCCGACCTGATCCAACGGGGCCGGCTCAATCCCAGCGCGTACCTGCGCCGCCATCTCAGCGGCGACTGGGGCGACCTGTCCGACGAAGACCGACGCCAGAACGACCTGGCGCTGGCTTCGGGCGAGGATCGTTTGTTCTCGTCCTACCAGGTCGCGCCAGACCTGACTCTCTGGATCGTCACCGAGTGGGACCGCAGCGTCACGACGCTGCTGCTGCCCAGCGAGTACTGATCCCAGTTTGACGGCGCAAGCCGTCGCCATTCTTCCCATCCACGGGGCACATCATCGCCCCACAAGGGAGGTGCGTGCCCCATTCATTTGGAGCACCACCATGTCTCTCGATCTCGACACCGTTCCATCCGCGGAAGGCACTGCCTTGCAGGGCGAACTGCTCGATGCGGAATCTTCCTCTCTCACGATGAGCCTTCAGGACTTCGTCGCCGAATGCGGCGATGACCTGCTGGAAGCCCTCAATCGGGCCAACCCGCCTGTCTACACCGGGCAACCGCGGGCACATCGCCAACTGGTCCTGGCAAGCCTGAAGCGCCAGTTGTTCCCGGCCCAGGCCGACGTGGTCCACGCCGTCAGCGAGCTGCTGATCGATCGCGGCGAACGCGCTGCGATCGTCAATGGCGAAATGGGCTGCGGCAAGACCACCGTCGGCATCGCCACGGCCGCCGTGCTCAACGCCGAAGGCTACCGCCGCACGCTCGTCTTGAGCCCGCCCCACCTGGTCTACAAGTGGCGGAGGGAGATCCAGGAAACCGTCGCCGGTGCGCGCGTCTGGGTGCTCAATGGCCCGGATACGCTCGTCAAGCTCATGAAGCTGCGCGAGCAGCTGAACGTGCCGGCGCAGGGCCAGGAGTTCTTTGTCCTTGGGCGCGTCAGGATGAGGATGGGGTTCCACTGGAAACCCGTTTTCACCCGGCACCGGACGCTCGACGGCGACGTGGGCGCGTGCCCCGACTGCGGCCAGGTCATCACCGACCTCGACGGCGAGCCGATCAATCCGGTCGACCTCGAAGCCGAGGAGCAGCGCCGCAAGTGCAGCCACTGCGGCTCCGCGTTGTGGAGCCTGATTCGTCCCCGGAGCCTGTCCGCCAGCGACCAGTCCTCCGCCGTCCTCAAGGCCCTGACCCGCATTCCGACGATCGGCCAGGTCACCGCGCAGAAGCTGATGCAGAAGTTCGGTGATGCCTTCCTGGCATCGATGCTTGGGGACAACATCTATGAGTTTGTCAACCTCATGGATGAGCGTGGCGAGCTGATCTTCTCGGATCGACAGGCGCACCGGATGGAACGCGCCATGGCGAACATGGAGTTCGGATTCGGCACGGGAGGTTATCAGCCCAGCGAGTTCATCAAGCGCTACTTGCCGCACGGCACGTTCGACCTGCTGGTCGCCGACGAAGCGCATGAGTACAAGAACGGCGGAAGCGCCCAGGGCCAAGCCATGGGCGTCCTCGCCGCGAAGTCGCGCAAGACCTTGCTGCTCACCGGCACCCTGATGGGCGGTTACGGCGACGACTTGTTCCACTTGCTGTTCCGGGCGCTGCCCGGACGCATGATCGAAGACGGCTACCGGCCGACCAAGAGCGGCAGCATGACGTCGGCCGCGATGGCGTTCATGAGGGACCACGGGGTCCTGAAGGACATCTACTCCGAGAGCAAGGCCACCGCGCACAAGACGGCCAAGGGCTCGAAGGTGTCGGTGCGCACCGTCAAGGCGCCGGGCTTCGGTCCCAAGGGCGTCCTGCGTTGCATCCTGCCGTTCACGGTCTTCCTGAAGTTGAAGGACATCGGCGGCAACGTGCTGCCGCCCTACGACGAGGAGTTCCGCGAAGTCGCGATGGAGGCGGAGCAAGCCGCCGCCTACCGCGATCTGTCGGGTCGGCTGACCCAGGCGCTGAAGCAAGCCCTGGCGAAGCGCGACACGACCCTGTTGGGCGTAGTGCTCAACGTGCTCTTGGCCTGGCCGGATTGTTGTTTCCGGCCTGAAACCGTAGTGCACCCGCGCACGCGCGGCACCTTGGCGTTCGTCCCGGCTCAGTTCACCGAGTTCGAGATCACGCCGAAAGAGCGCGAGCTGATCGACATCTGCAAGCAGGAGAAAGCGCAAGGGCGCAAGACCCTGGTCTATTCGGTCTACACCGGCACGCGCGATACCACGTCGCGCCTCAAGGTGTTGCTCGAGCAGGAAGGCTTCAAGGTGGCCGTGCTGCGCGCAAGCGTGGATGCGTCCCGCCGGGAAGACTGGATTGCCGAGCAGCTCGATCGCGGGATCGATGTCCTGGTCACGAACCCGGAGTTGGTCAAGACGGGCCTCGATTTGTTGGAGTTCCCCACGATCGTCTTCATGCAGAGCGGCTACAACGTCTACTCGTTGCAGCAGGCAGCACGGCGCTCGTGGCGCATCGGGCAGAAGCAGTCCGTGCGCGTGATCTATCTCGGCTACACCAACTCCTCGCAGATGACCTGCCTGGGGTTGATGGCGAAGAAGATCATGGTGTCGCAGAGCACGTCGGGAGACGTGCCGGAGTCGGGACTCGATGTCCTGAACCAAGACGGGGATTCCGTCGAGGTGGCGCTGGCCAGGCAACTGGTCGCCGCCTAGTTCCTCCATGCCGGCGGCTCTTTCGAGGGCCGCCTTTCTTTCTTCCGTATCCCTACCTCATCACTCATCCTTCCCAGGAGAATCATCATGCAAGACGACAAGCTGTTTCGTACAGAAGTGTCCTCCAGCGACGAGTTTGCTGATTTGCCGGCCGTCGTCGAGTTCTCGATCGACCTCTCCACCGCGCGCAAGATTCTTCGCCTCGCGGCGGTGGTGAAGGAGCATGGCCTCTACAAGGTCGAGAAGTTCGACTACCGCGCGCAGTACCTGTCGCATGACGACGAGGAAGGCTCGGACCAGACGGATTCGAGCAGCGACGACCGTTTCGTTAGCACGGAGGCCGACACGCTCAACGTCTCCGACAGCCATTTCTGGTTCGCGGCATTCCTCAAGCACACCGACGTCGAGATCACCAGCGAGCAGTTGCCGATAGGCGAACTTGTCTCGCACTTCAACCTTGCGCCAGGTGAAGAGAGTCCAGCTCCCACCAATGCCGACGACTGACGCAGGCACTTCCTCCACTACGACGGCCCTTCGGGGCCGTTCTTCTTGGTATCCGGATCTAGCTGTGGACGATCACATCAGCCGGATGACCAGCCCATCGCTCGCGATCGTGTTCACGCCAAAGCGGGTCGAGCCTTGCCGTCTCATCATCCACGACCCTCGATATGGGATCAGCGGCGCGCGGATCGTCGAACGCCGTTGCAATGGCGTCGACCACGCCGCGCCCGTATTTCTGCACCAGCAGGGCCGCAAGCCGTGGAGTCTCTGCGCCTCGCGCTACGTCCTTTGCCCGCCCATTGGCGTAGTCCTTCACCTGTTGAATCAGCCGTTCGACTGCGATTTTCCTGTCCATTCCGATGCTCCTGTCCTGTTGCCCGAGAGCCGGATCCGGTCGTGGACAAACACTAGCACCCAGGCGGCTTTCTTTGCGCATCCCCCGCGCCAGTTAATCCGGCGCGGAAGGATTCGCTTTGTTTGCTGCCCGAAGGGATCGCCGCGGCGATGGTGATGGCTCGTCGCTTCAGGACGCCACGCTATGTGCCCCTCCGATCCTTGGTTTCGTGATCCCGGACGCCACCTGCTGTCCGGCCTGCTCGGCTTGTTCTGGGCCGCGTTGCTCGGCGGCTGCGCGACGGCGCCCACGCCGACGCCGACGCCCGAGGCACCGGCCGCCGTCGCACCCGACCTGTCGCCAGAGTCCGTCCCGGTGGTCCGGTACGGCCGCTACACCTTGATCGAATTGGCGCCCAGCGCCGCGCAGCGGGACCTGCTGCTGCAGGTCGTGGAGGTGTCCACGCCGGACACGCTGCATGCCACCGTCGCCGACGCCTTGCGCCATGTCCTGCGGCGTTCGGGCTACCAGCTCTGCGGCGGCCAGGACACCGAGGCCCTGGGCAGGCTGCCGCTGCCGGCGGCCCATTACCAGCTGGGGCCGCTGGTCCTGCGCGACGCCTTGCTGACCCTGACCGGCCCCGCCTGGGATCTCCACGTGGACGACGGCACGCGCTTGGTGTGCTTCAGCCACGTCGCCTCAGCGCCGACCGAGACCGAACCCCGGCCGACCACCGCTCCGGATGCCGACGTCCAGGTGCAGACCTTCCCGCTTGCGGTGGAGGACCGGCCATGACCCCGACGATGCCGGGCACCGCGTACCCGCGGCGGGCGACCTTGCTGCGCGTCGCCGCCGTCACCTGGGTGCTGCTGATCAGCACGGGCGTGGTGGTCAACCACGTCACCCTGACCAAGCTCGCCGACACGGCTGAGGCCAGCACGGTGGATACGCAGATCGCCGCGCTGGAGCAGCGCCTGGCCGAGCTATCCCAGGACTCCGAACAGTCGCGCACGCGGCCGCCTGCCGTGCCGCAGGCTCGCTACGATGCCGACCGCCAGGCGCTCGACCGCCGGCTCTCGGCGCTCGAACAATCCCTGGGCGACCGGTCCGCGGATGCCGCGCTTCAGGCCATGCAGGCGCGCATCGAACGGTTGGAGGCGCGACCGACCGCCCGGCCGGCGCCGCGGCCTGCCACCGCGCCTGGTACGGCTCCCGCGACCCCGCCGAAGCCGGTCGAGCCGCCGTTTCGCGTCATGGGCGCTGAGCTTCGTGCCGGCGAACGGTTCCTGTCGATTCTTCCGGCCGAGAGCAGCGCCCTGAACCAGGCCCGGCTGCTGCGGCCGGACGAGGAGGAGGCCGGCTGGCGCCTGACCGCCATCGAGGGCGACATCGCGGTGTTCCAGCACGGCACCGAGACCCGTCGCCTGACGGTGCCGGCTCGGTAGGTGTCGCCGATGAAGCACGCCACCGTCGCCCTTAGCCTGCTTGCCGCGCTCGCACTTAGCGCGCCGCAGTCCCTATTGGCCCAGCAGTCGCAGGCTGCTGCAACGAACGTGGCCCCCAGCCGTGAGCGGCCTGCTCCTATCGCACGCAGCGACGAGGACCAGGCGCGCGACTGGGGGCTACGACCGGAAGAGTGGGTTCGCTACCGCGAACTGATGCAGGGACCGCTGGGCCTGTCGTCGCCGAACCTGGACCCGCTGACCGCCTTGGGCATCGAGGCCCGCTCGGACGAGGAGCGGCGCAGGTTCGCGGACCTGCAGGTCCAGATCGAAGCGCGACGCGTCGAGAAGCTGCTGGCATACCAGCGCGCCTACGACGCCGCCTGGCAGCGGCTCGCGCCGGGTATGCAGCGCGTCAACCTGCCCGGCGCGGGTGCGGCGCCCCCCGGCATGACGCAAGCGGACGAACGGATCGCGGTCTTCATCAAGGATGCCTGTTCCGGCTGCGACGAGACCGTCCAGCGCCTGCAGGCCGAAGGAGCGTCCTTCGACATCTACGTCGTCGGCAGTCGTGGCGACGACGCGCGCATCCGCGAATGGGCTCGCCGCACCCGCATCGACCCGGCCAAGGTGCGCAGCGGCCACATCACCCTCAACCACGACGGCGGCCGATGGCTTTCCCTCGGCGTGCAGGGCGACCTGCCCGCCGTCGTGGGGCAGGTCGGCGGCCAATGGCAGCGGCAGCAGTAGCGCGCATCGCGCTGGGCCTGGTGTTTGGTCTGGCCGCGATCACCGCCGCGGCGCAGGAGGTTCCGCCACCGGCCTACCAGCTGGCCGCGCAGCGCGCCGGTGTTCCGTCCACCGTGTTGTACGCCGTGGCCCTTCAAGAGAGCGGAACCCGGCTCAACGGCCGCCTGATCCCTTGGCCGTGGACGCTGAACGTCGCGGGCGCCTCGAAACGCTACGGCACCCGTGCCGAAGCCTGCGCCGGCTTGCAGCACGCGCTGCGCCGGGTGCCCCCGACCCGCATCGACGCAGGACTCGGGCAGATCAACGTCGGCTACCAGCGGCATCGCTACGCGCACCCCTGCGATCTGCTCGATCCCTACCGCAACCTCGCCATCGCGGCCGAAATCCTGCGCGAGCAGCACACCCCCGGCGAGGACTGGCTCGTCGCCATCGGCCGTTATCACCGTCCCGCCGGCGGCGCACCCGCCGCGCGCTATCGCCGCAGCGTCGACAAGCACCTCGCGCGCGTGCTCGGCGAACTCCGGCTGGATGCCACCACCAGGAGAAACCTGCCATGAAGTCCTTTCGTGCCGCTGCCGCGCTGGCGGTGTTGTCGTGCCTGTCGTTCGCGACGCTGGCGCAGTCTCCGCCGCTGGTCGTCGTCGAAGACCGGGGCGGTGCGTCCGCGCTGCCGTACTACGAGTCGCTGAATCTCCAGCCCCGCGCGGACCGGCCGCTGCCGCGCATCGAACTGCCCCGCGTGCCCAACCATGCCTTCGACGAGGCGGACATGCTGCCCGTGCGCTCGGTCCGTCTGTCGCCCGGCGACGTCGCGCGCCGGGTGATCCAGGCGCCGGGACTCCGGCCGCTATTCCTGATCGGCGACGACGACCGCTCGCGCGCCTGGCTGCGCCAGCGGGGACCGGCCTTGCGCGAACTGGGCGCCGTAGGGCTGGTGGTCCAGGTCGAATCGCCGCAAGCTCTGGCCTCGCTGCGCGCACTGATCCCCGAGCTGCCGCTGGCGCCGGCCTCCGGCGACGAACTGGCCCAGCGCCTGGGGCTGCGCCACTACCCGGTGTTGGTGACGGCCACGGGCATCGAACAGTGAAGCCCCCGCGATGGCCCAGCGCTACGCGATCGAGGTATTGCTGCGGCCAGCGGTGGAGCTTTATACCGTCGCGGTGTGTGCGGGCGCCGCGCTGGTGTGCGTGGCGGCACCGTGGTCGCTCGCGCTAAGCCCGCTGCTGGGCCTGGGCAGCGCCTTGGCCTTCCTCACCTACGGCGCGATCCGGCTGCGCGATGCGCTCGTGATCCTGCGCTACCGGCGCAACATCCGCCGGCTACCGCGCTACGTGATGACCAGCCGTGACGTGCCGGTGAGCCAGCAACGGCTCTTCATCGGCAGGGGCTTCCGGTGGGAACAGAAGCACACGCACCGGCTGATGCAGACCTACCGGCCGGAGTTCCGGCGCTACGTCGAGCCGACGACCGCCTACCGGATCGCACGCCGGCTCGAAGAGCGGCTTGAGTTCGCGCCATTTCCCGTCTCCAAACTCGCCAAGGCGCTGACCTGGGACAGCCCGCTCAATCCCGCGCGGCCGCTGCCGCCGGTCGGCGGCATGCCGCGGCTGCACGGCATTGAGCCGCACGAAGTCGACGTTTCCCTGCCGCTGCCCGAGCGCGTGGGCCACACCCTGGTCCTGGGAACCACGCGCGTCGGCAAGACCCGGCTGGCGGAACTTTTCATCACGCAGGACATCCGCCGGCGCAACGCCGCGGGCGAGCACGAAGTGGTCATCGTATTCGATCCCAAGGGCGATGCCGATCTCCTGAAGCGGATGTACGTCGAGGCCAAACGCGCCGGCCGCGAGGGCGAGTTCTACATCTTCCATTTGGGCTGGCCCGAAATCAGCTCCCGCTACAACGCCGTGGGGCGCTTTGGCCGTATCTCGGAAGTCGCCACGCGCATTGCCGGACAGCTCTCCGGCGAGGGCAATTCAGCCGCCTTCAGGGAGTTCGCGTGGAGGTTCGTGAACATCATCGCACGTGCCCTCGTGGAGCTGGGACAGCGCCCGGATTACCAGTTGATCCAAAGGCATGTGATCAACATCGACGCGCTATTCATCGAGTACGCCGCCCACTTCTTCGCCCGGACCGAGCCGAAGGCGTGGGAAGTCATCGTCCAGCTGGAAGCGCGGCTCAACGAGAAGAACATCCCGCGCAACATGATCGGCCGCGAGAAGCGGGTGGTCGCGCTGGAACAGTACCTGTCGCAGGTGCGCGTATACGACCCGGTGCTCGACGGCCTGCGCAGCGCGGTGCGCTACGACCGGACCTACTTCGACAAGATCGTCGCGAGCCTGCTGCCGCTGCTGGAGAAGCTAACCACCGGCAAGATCGCGCAGTTGCTGGCGCCGGACTATACCGATCTCGCCGATCCGCGCCCGATCTTCGATTGGATGCAGATCATCCGCAAGCGCGCGATCGTCTACGTCGGCCTGGATGCGCTGTCGGACGCCGAGGTCGCCGCCGCAGTCGGCAACAGCATGTTCAGCGATCTCGTGTCGGTGGCTGGGCACATCTACAAGTTCGGCATTGATGATGGCCTGCCAGGTGCCACGACAGATGCGAATGTGCCGATCAACGTCCACGCGGACGAGTTCAATGAACTCATGGGCGACGAGTTCATTCCCTTGGTGAACAAGGGCGGTGGCGCCGGCCTGCAAGTGACCGCTTATACGCAGACGCTAAGCGACATCGAAGCGCGCATCGGCAATCGTGCCAAGGCCGGCCAGGTCGTCGGCAACTTCAACAACCTGATCATGCTGCGCGTGCGCGAGACGGCGACGGCGGAACTGCTGACCCGGCAGTTGCCGAAGGTCGAGGTCTACGCCACGACCCTGATGAGCGGCGCCACCGACAGCTCGGACATCCACGGCCCGACCGACTTCACCTCGAACACGCAGGATCGCATCTCCAGCACGAGCGTCCCGATGATCGAATCGGCCCACGTGGTCGGGCTGCCCAAGGGCCAAGCCTTCGCGCTGATGCAGGGCGGCAACCTGTGGAAGATCCGCATGCCGCTGCCGGCCCCCGATCCCGACGAGGTGATGCCGCACGACCTGCAGCAGCTCGCCGGCTACATGCGCCAGCACTACGCGGAAGCAGGCGACTGGTGGGAAGGCAACGCCGCAGCCGGATTGCAGGACACGCCGCAGCCGGACGATCTGATTGAAGGCTTCCGGCACATCGCCGGCACCGAAGCCGCGCCGGAGGAAGCGCGGCCATGAAGGATCCGGCCACCACCGCCCAGCACCAGCAGGCCCGCCAACAGGGACTGCTGGCCAGCATCGTGACGATGCCGTTCCGGTTCCTCGGCGTGCTGATCGGAGCGCTGCTGCTGTCCATCGTGATCGAGTGCGTCGGCATGCACTTCTTCTGGCCCGAGCAAGGCTGGCACCGCGCCCAGGGCATGCTCGACTACGAACTCGGGCAGCTGTCCGCGCACTTCACCCGCAGCGCCGTCGTCCAGGAGCCCGGCCGCACCGCGCACTGGCTGGTCGAGCGTTCCTACGAATGGATCTTCGTGAAGAGCGGCCTGCTCGAATGGATGAGCAACGTCTCGGCCCGTGCACGCGCGCCCAGCCAGGACAGCGCACGCGACTTCCGCTACTACGTGAGCCAGGTCTACGTGTGGAGCGAGAGCTACCTGATCGCCGCGGCCTACACCACGCTTACCTTCATCGTCAGGCTCCTGGTGCTGACCCTGACGCTGCCGCTGTTCCTGATGGCGGCGTTCGTCGGCTTCGTCGATGGACTGGCGCGGCGCGACGTGCGCAAGTTCGGCGCCGGCCGCGAATCCGGCTTCGTCTACCACCGCGCCAAGGCGGCGCTGATGCCGCTGATCGTGCTGCCCTGGATCGTCTACCTCGCGCTGCCGGTCAGCGTGCATCCGCTGCTGATCCTGCTGCCCAGCGCGATCCTGCTGGGCGTGGCGGTGTGCATCGCTGCCAGCACCTTCAAGAAGTACCTCTAGCGCCACCACGCCCGCCCATCAATCGGACCGGCGCCAGTCCGCATTGTTTGCGGCGCGCATCGGACCGCGCCGAGAGCATTTCGCCATCCCTCGTGATTCGCGGATTGGCAAATGCGGATGACCGTTCCTCCTGCCGCCGACTGGCGTTGCGTGCTGGGCCTGTTGCTGGCGTTGTGCATGGCGTTGGGCGTCTCGCCCCACGCCCATGCCGACGACGCGAGCCCCGAGCATGCGCGCTTGGCCGCTGCGCTGCGCCAGCTCGACGCGATCGACCAGCTGATCGCGCAGGAGACCGTGCGCCCTCGCGACGAGCGCGCTCGCTACCACTTCGACTACTGCCGGCTAAGCGCCGACCTTGAGCGCGTCCGCGCCGGCATCCGCGACTACCTGACGCCATCGCGCGCCCAGCCACGCGACCCGGCCGTACTGCTCGGCGACTACCGCCAGGCCGCGGCCTCCGCCTCCCGTGAACCGGAGGCCACGCCATGAACGCCGCCCAGACCGCCGCCTTCCAGGCCAACGGTGGCTTTCCCCCTTCCGCCGTCTCGGTCGTCCTCGTTGGCGCCGTATTCGCCGTGCTCCTCGTGTGGGGCGTGTGGGCGATGCGGACCGCCTATGTCGGCTGGGCCGAGCAGCGGATTTCCCAGCGTCAGTTCGCAGGTGTCGTGATCCGTTTCATCGCGATGTACCTGGTGCTGACCTTCTTCCTGCTCTCCTAAAGGTCGCCCCATGAACCCGGTATCCCGTCGCTTTCGCTTCCCGCGTCTTTCGCAACTGGCCGCGCTGCCGGCCGCCGTGCTGTTCGCGCCGCTCGCCCAGGCCCAGGGCCTACCGACGATCGAAGACCCTTCGCGCGGCCAGGGCAGCGGCATCATGGAGACGCTGCGCAACTACGGCTACGACATCGTGATGCTGATCGCCTTGCTGGTGGTCGCATCGATGTTCGTCGGCGTGTGCTACCACGCCTACACGCGCTACGCCGAAATCCACAACGGCCGCGCCACGTGGGGCCAGTTCGGCCTGACGGTCGCTGTCGGCGCGATCCTGCTGGTCGTGGGGATCTGGCTGCTGACCGAAGCCACCGGCATCCTCTAAGGCCGTCGGCATGGCTGACCAAGACTTCCGGCCGGACGGCACGGTTGCGTTCCTCCCGCATCGGCTCAACCGACATCCGGTCGTCGTGCGCGGGTTGACCGCCGACGAGTTGTGGGTCTGCGCAGGCTTGTCGGCGGCCATGGGGTTCGGCGTTGGCGTGCCCCTGGCATTGGCGCTCTCGACGATCGCGCTGCTGCCCACGGCGATCGTCGCGGCCGTCGCCCTCGGGGTGTTCGGAGGCGGTGGGGCGCTGCGCCGTCTCAAGCGCGGACGCCCGGACACCTGGCTGTACCGGCAACTGCAATGGCGGGTGACAACGCGCCACTCATCACTAAGCCGGTTCGTCGGCGGCCGTCACCTGGTGACGCGTTCGGGCTACTGGACCACGCGTAGGAGCCGGACACCATGAGCCGGTTCAAGAACGAGGTCCTGCGCCTCGAAGCGCACATCAAGACCCTACGCATCGGGGCTAGCGTGGTCGTCGGACTGGCGCTGGTGATGGGGTTCGGCTGGTGGAGCGCACCGCGCGACCTGACCATCCACGTGCCCCCGGACCTGCGCTCGGGCAGCACGCGCAAATGGTGGGAGGTGCCGCCCGAGTCGGTCTACGCCTTCACGTTCTACGTCTGGCAGCAGCTGCAGCGCTGGCCGACCAACGGCGACGACGACTACCCCCGCAACCTGCACGCGCTGTCGGCCTATTTCACGCCGGCCTGCCAGGCGTTCCTGCGACAGGACTACGAGTACCGCCGCAATGCCGGCGAGCTGCGCCAGCGCGTGCGCGGCATCTACGAGATTCCGGGGCGCGGCTACGGCTCCAGCCCCGCCACGCGCGTGCGCACGGTCTCGGACCGCGATTGGGTCGTCACGCTCGACGTCACCGCCGACGAGTACTACGGCGCCGAGCAGGTCAAGCGCGCGCTCGTGCGCTACCCGCTGAAGGTCGTGCGCGCGGACGTCGATCCGCAGCGCAACCCCTTTGGCCTGGCGATCGACTGCTACGACGGCACACCGCAGCGCATCGCCACTCCTGCCGATCCCGCGCCGATTCCCGCGCCGCCCCCTCCCGCGGAAGACACACCATGAACCGCCCACTCGCCACCCTCGGTGCCGCGCTGCTGCTGGCGCTGTCCCTTCCTGTCCATGCCGTCGAGATCCTGCGCTGGGAACGGCTCCCCTTGGCGGTGCCGCTCGTCGTCGGCGAGGAACGGGTGATCTTCATCGACCGCAACGTGCGCATCGGCGTGCCCGCATCGGTTGGTGCACGACTGCGTGTGCAGAGCGCGGCCGGTGCCGTCTACCTGCGCGCCAGCGAGCCGATCGAACCGACGCGGCTGCAACTCCAGGATGCCGACAGCGGCACGGTGATCCTGCTGGACATCGCGGCCGAAACGCCGCAGGACGGACAGCCGCCGCTAGAACCGGTCCGCATCGTGGCCGCGGCACCGGCGACGGGCCAGCGCGGCACGACCGGGAAGGACGCGACAACGCGCACCGCGCCGACCGACCGACTGGCGCCACCGACGCCCGTGCCGGTGGTGCTTACCCGCTACGCGGCACAAAACCTCTACGCGCCGCTGCGCACGGTCGAGCCGGTACCAGGCATCACGCGCGCCAATCTGCGTCAGGACCTGCCGCTGCACTCGCTGCTGCCGACACTGCCGGTGCACGCACAGGCGCTGGCAGCCTGGCGCCTGGGTGATCTGTGGGTAAGCGCCGTACGCCTGCGCAACATCGCGAAGCACTGGCTCGATCTCGACCCCCGCGCCCTCCAGGGCGATTTCCTGACCGCGGCGTTCCAGCACCCCGACCTCGGGCCGGCGGGCTCACCGGAGGACACCACGGTCGTCTACCTCGTCACCCGCGGACATGGCCTTCCGCAGGCGCTGCTGCCGGCAATTGCTCCCGTCGACGCCGCGCTCAACCTGCCGGTGCCTGCCGCACCTGGCGACAGTAACGGAGGCCGCGATGAAGAGTAACGGCCTGCTCAAGTGGCTGATGATCCCGATGGTGCTGTTGCTGGTCTTCGTCGGCTTCAAGCTGCTTTCCGGTGGCGGTGACACTTCCCCCCCGGGACCAACAGACCAACTCACCCCGGAGGAAGCCGCCGCGCTCGGGATCACGGGCGATACGCCCCGCGATACAGTCGCCACGCTCGTGGCGCAGGTCCGGCAGTTGCGCGGCGAACTGCAGACAGCAGTGACGAAGAACAAGGCGCAGCGCGACGAGAACGAACGCCTGCGCCAGCGCGAGGGTGCCGTCGATCGCCGTATCCAGAGCGCAATCGAAACCGAGCGCAACCAGCTTCGACAGGACAGGGAGCAGGCCGCCGCCGAACGGCAGCAGACCCAGGGCCTGCTGCAGGAGCTACAGCAACGCCTAGACGGCGTGACCGGTCGCCGGGACGGCCACGCCGACCTGCCAGTGGGCCTGGGCCTGGAACCGGGCGACAGTACCGGTGCCGGCAGCGACGCCATCCATTGGGTCGAGCCGGACGACGCACGCGAGGAAGGACGCGGACGTTCCCCAGGCGGCACGGACAACTTCAGCTTTCCCACGAGCTTTGGAGAGGCCGGCGAAGGCATTAGCCAAGCCACCGACGACGCCGTGGACGCTGGTCGCCGCGCAGCCGGCAAGCCGGGCATGAAGCCTGTCTACACCGTCCCGACGAACTCCACGCTGATGGGATCGGTCGCCATGACGGCACTGATCGGCCGCGTGCCGATCGACGGGACGGTGAACGATCCTTACCCGTTCAAGGTATTGATCGGCCCCGACAACCTCACCGCCAACGGCATCGATATCCCCGACGTGGCCGGTGCCGTCGTCAGCGGAACCGCGTCGGGCGACTGGACGCTCTCGTGCGTGCGCGGCCAGATCCGCTCGGTGACGTTCGTGTTCAACGACGGGACCATCCGCACCGTTCCCGAAGATCGCGAGCGCGGCGGCAACCGCCAGCAGAACGATGGCAACACCACCCAGGACGGCCTCGGCTGGATCAGTGACCCGCACGGGATTCCCTGCGTCAGCGGCGACCGCCGCTCCAACGCGCAGCAGTACCTCGGCAGCCAGGCACTGATCACCGCTGCCGGCGCCGGCGTGGCCTCCCTGATCGACACCGCCAGCGGCCGCATGTCCTACGTCGGCGCCGATGGCTCCATCGGCACGGTGGGCATCACCGGCAACGAAGCGATGGGCCGCATCTTGGCCGGCGGTGTCCGCGACATGGCCGATTGGGTCAACAAGCTCTACGGCCAGGCGTTCGCAGCCGTCTACGTGCAACCCGGCGCCAAGGTCGCCGTGCATCTCGAAGAACCCCTGACCATCGACTACGACCCGGCCGGCCGCCGCGTCGATCACCGACTCGGAGACACCACCCATGCGCAAGACCTGGACTGACGCGCTGGCCGCGCTGGGGATTGCCCTAGTGCTGGCCGGCTGCGCGACCACGAAGGACGAGCTGATGCCGCGCTCGGACCAGACCATGCTCGACATCTGGAACGCCGAGACCGGCGGTGGTGCCGGTGGACCGAGCGAACGCCGGTTGCTCGATGCCCGGCAGTCGCTGCGCCGTCCACTCACGGCCACCGATGTGCGGGCCGCTCCCGCCGAGCAGGCCCGCTACACGCGCACCGCGCAGAACGAGATCTACCGCCAGTTCCACCGCCTGCCGAACCCAGACCTGGTGATGTACGTGTTTCCGCACCTAGCCGGCACGGACCAGGCGCCGGTGCCCGGCTACACGACGGTGTTCCCCTTGTATCAGCGGATCCAGTACGCGCTGCCCGGCGAGCGGATCGAGGACTACTGATGTTCGCGTGGCCCTCCCTCAAACACCGAACTCGGCCGGCGCCGGCC
>Ga0114984_1000077_pt1 | contig 36708 bp, 36 predicted proteins | sample Shrwel1BS1Day1_FD_96987 | JGI IMG/M metagenome (GOLD analysis project Ga0114984, IMG submission 96987) | Subsurface microbial communities from deep shales in Ohio, USA - Utica-3 well 1 S-1-Day1 | ecosystem: Environmental > Aquatic > Deep subsurface > Shale gas/oil reservoir > Produced water/Flow...
CTTGCGCCCGCCGCCCGGAGGGGGTCGGCATGGTGAAGTCGGGTGTGATCCTGATCAGCCGACAGCGTGAAGTTCGTTGAGTCGATGAATACCGGCCGTGCCGGTCAGCCCATCCCAGTTGTCGCCACGGCCCTCACGCCAGCCATTGAGCCAGGCCTGACGAACCGAAGGCAGGGTAAAGGGGCAAAGTTCGCGGGATTTACCATTGATGCCGTATTGATAGCCGCGCAGGAAAGCTCGTTCTAACGGATCACGCTTAAGTCTTCTCATAGGGTGTTGCCCTCACTGTTGACTGTTATGTCCCGTTGGCCTTGTGGCAAGGCCGGGCAGACGGATCTGCCTACGAAAGCCCGCTGCCGGCGTGGCGGACTTTCTATGCCTTCGCCGTTGCAGCGAAAGCCTTAGGTAGTGTTCTAACGAATGCACCGGGGCCTGTGAATGATCGATTTGTCATAAGCACGTAACCTAAATGCGGGTCGTGCCATAAGAGCGCTGGGGTTATGTCCAGCCTCTTCCAGCGAAGCGCCGCCATAGCTGGCTGTGCGCATCGATGCCTTCATTGTGCTAGTGCAAATGAGAGCGCTTACTTATTCCGACGAAGGGTCGCACTGTGACCTTTTGTCACTTATTTTGAGTCGAGGTGCGCCCGCCGCACCTCCCGATTGCCATAGGCAGTGGAACATTCATGTCTGATCGTTACGAAATCGTACTGACCTGCCCCAAGGGGCTCGAAGGGCTGCTGCTGGAAGAGGCCAAGGTCCTTGGGCTGGAGGAGGCGCGCGAGCAGACCGCCGCTGTCCGCGGGCATGCCGAGATCGAGGTGGCCTACCGCTTGTGTCTCTGGTCGCGCCTGGCCAACCGAGTGCTGCTGGTGCTGTCGCGCTTTGCCATGAACAACGCCGATGAACTGTACGAAGGCGTCAAGGCAGTGGACTGGCGTGATCATCTGGAGCCGGCTGGCAGTCTGGCGGTGGAGTTCAGCGGCAATGGCTCGGGCATCGACAACACCCACTTCGGCGCGCTCAAGGTCAAGGATGCGATCGTCGACCGGCTGCGCACCGCCGGCGGCGAGCGTCCCAGCATCGACAAGCTCAACCCCGATTTGCGCGTGCATTTGCGCCTGGATCGCGGCGAGGCAGTGCTGTCTCTGGACCTTTCCGGACACAGCCTGCACCAGCGCGGCTACCGTCTGCAGCAGGGTGCTGCGCCGCTGAAGGAAAACCTGGCTGCCGCGGTGCTGATCCGCGCCGGCTGGCCGCGTATCGCCGCCGAGGGCGGCGCGCTGGCCGACCCGATGTGCGGTGTCGGCACCTTCCTGATCGAAGCTGCGCTGATGGCCGCCGACATCGCGCCCAACCTCAAGCGCGAACGCTGGGGCTTCTCCAACTGGCTCGGCCATGTGCCGGCCATCTGGAAGAAGCTGCATGCCGAGGCCGAACAACGGGCCGCAACCGGGTTGGCCAAGCCGCCGCTGTGGATTCGCGGTTATGAAGCCGACCCACGCCTGATCCAGCCTGGGCGCAACAACGTCGAGCGTGCCGGCCTCTCCGACTGGGTGAAGATCTATCAGGGGGAACTGGGCAGTTTCGAGCCGCGACCGGACCAGAATCAGAAGGGCCTGGTGATCAGCAACCCGCCCTATGGCGAGCGCCTGGGCGACGAAGCCAGCCTGCTGTACCTCTACCAGAACCTCGGCGAGCGCCTGCGTCAGGCCTGCCTGGGCTGGGAGGCGGCGGTGTTCACCGGGGCACCGGAGCTGGGCAAGCGCATGGGCCTGCGCAGCCACAAGCAGTATTCGTTCTGGAACGGTGCGCTGGCGTGCAAGCTGCTGCTGATCAAGGTGCGGACCGAGCAGTTCGTTACCGGCGAGCGGCGCGCGCGGGAGGACGATCAACAGCCGGTGAACGAAGCACCACAGCAGGCGCGTTTGTCCGAAGGCGGGCAGATGTTCGCCAACCGCCTGCAGAAGAATCTCAAGCAACTGGGCAAGTGGGCGCGCCGCGAAGGTGTCGAGTGCTACCGGCTGTACGATGCCGACATGCCGGAATACGCCCTGGCGGTCGATCTGTATCGTGACTGGGTGCACGTGCAGGAATACGCCGCGCCGCGTTCGGTGGACCCGGACAAGGCGCAGGCGCGTCTGCTCGATGCCCTGGCCGCGATCCCGCAGGCGCTGGGTGTGGCGCAGAGCCGGGTGGCGATAAAGCGCCGCGAGCGCCAGACCGGCACCAAGCAGTACCAGCGCCAGGCTGCCCAAGGCCAGTTCATGGAGGTGAGCGAAGGCGGCGTCAAGCTGCTGGTCAACCTCACCGACTACCTGGATACCGGCCTGTTCCTCGATCACCGTCCGCTGCGCCTGCGTATCCAGCGTGAGGCGGCCGGCAAGCGCTTCCTCAACCTGTTCTGCTATACCGCCACGGCCACCGTGCATGCGGCCAAGGGTGGGGCGCGCAGCACCACCAGCGTCGATCTGTCGAAAACCTACCTGGACTGGGCGCGGCGCAACCTGTCGCTCAACGGTTTTTCCGACAAGCACCGCCTGGAGCAGGGCGACGTGATGGCCTGGCTGGGTGAGGATCGCGGCGAGTACGACCTGATCTTCATTGACCCGCCGACCTTCTCCAACTCCAAGCGTATGGAAGGTGTGTTCGACGTGCAGCGCGACCACGTTGAGTTGCTCGACCTGGCCATGGCGCGCCTGGCCCGCGGCGGCGTGCTGTATTTCTCCAACAACTTCCGCAAGTTTCAGCTCGACGAGACTCTGGTGGCGCGTTATCAGGTCGAGGAGATCAGCGCGCAGACCCTGGATCCGGACTTCGCGCGTAATCCGAAGATCCACCGCGCCTGGCGTTTCACTGCACGCTGACTCCGTAGCCTGGATGCAATCCGGGGGCTCTGCGAACCAGGCCCCGGATTGCATCCGGGCTACACAACATCGTCAGCGCTTGGGCTGGTTGTAGGTGTACAGCAGCACCTGATCGAGAATGGACGTGGCGCCCCAGGGTTTGGGATCGTTGAGGATGGCCACCACCGCCCAGTCATGGCCGTTGCTGTCGCGGCTGTAGCCGGCGATGGCGCGCACGTTGTTCAGGGTGCCGGTCTTGATATGTGCCTCGCCCACCAGCGGCGTACGTTGCAGGCGCCGGCGCATGGTGCCGTCCATCGCCACCAGTGGCATCGAGCTGCGGAATTCGGCGGCATAGGGGCTGCGCCAGGCCGCCTGGAGAATCAGCGCCATCTCGCGCGCGCTGATGCGTTCGGCGCGTGACAATCCGGAGCCATTTTCCATCACCAGATGCGGCGCGGTGATGCCCTTGCGCGCCAGCCAGCTGCGGATCACCCGCTGTGCGGCCATGGCGTCGTCCTGGTCGGCTTCGGTGCGGAACTGCGCGCCGATGCTGAGGAACAACTGCCGGGCCATGGTGTTGTTGCTGTACTTGTTGATGTCGCGGACGATTTCCACCACGTCGGGCGAGAAGGCGCGTACCAGCATGCGGGCTTTTTCCGGCACGGGGCCCTGGCGATCCTTGCCGAGGATCTTGCCGCCCAGTTCCTGCCAGATGCCGCGTACCGCACCGGTTGCATAGCTGGGGTGATCGAGCAGCGACAGGTAGGTCTGCGCGCTGCAGCCCTCGGCCAGTTGGCCGCTGACGATCAGAGTGGTGCCGTCGAACTGGTCCACCGCGTTGTAGCGGATGTCCGGCCACGACGGGCATTTGTCGGCCTTGAGCACGCGCACCTGGTTTTCGATGCGCACCGTGGCGATGGGCGGGTCCATGGCGATATACGCCTTACCGCCTTCGGCGCGGGTGATGAAACGCTGCGCCTTGAGATTGACCAGCAGCGAGTCGGGCTTGACCAGGAACGGCTTGTTGGCGTCCCCGCCGTCGTCGTTGAAAGCCGGCAGTTGCGGGGCGACGAAGAAACTGCGATCGAGCACCAGATCGCCCTGGACCTGGCGCACGCCATTGATGCGCAGGTCGCGCAGCAGCAGCCAGAGTTTTTCCATGTTGAGTTTCGGGTCGCCGCCACCCTTGAGGTAGAGGTTGCCGTGCAGCACGCCGTCCTTCAGCGGGCCGTCGGCATAGAACTCGGTCTTCCACTGATGGTTCGGCCCCAGCAGTTCCAGGGCTGCGTAGGTGGTCACCAGCTTCATGGTGGAGGCCGGGTTGACCGAGACATCCGCGTTGAATTGCAGGCCGCCGGTCTGTCCGCCCAGGGGCACGGTCATCACCGACAGCGAGTTGCTGGAAATCTTGTTGGCCTTCAGCGCCTGCTCCACCTTGGCAGGCAGTGCGGCGCTGGCAGCATGGCAGGAGAGGGCGAGGGGCAGAAGCACGGCGCTCAGCGCCAGTTGGCGAAACCGTTGAATCATCGACAGGAACCTTCCGCGATCGGGCGGGAGTAACGAGATAGACAAACGACCGTCTGGCTCGGGAAAAAGTTGCCTGCATTATGCCGCAAGAGCCGCTCCGCAGTCGGCCCCATCCGCTCAAAAACAGGCGCTGCGAACAGCTGGCGTTCAACCTGTTCCAGGGCGCCGGGGCGACACAAAGCGGGCGCTCGGCCGGCGAAACTGCTAGAGTGCCGCGCGTTATCACCTTTGAGGATTGTTTCATGGCGACCAACCGTTCCCGCCGTCTGCGCAAGAAGCTCTGTGTCGATGAATTCCAGGAGCTGGGCTTCGAGCTGACCCTGAACTTCAAGGCCGACCTGAGCGACCAGACCCTCGACGCTTTCGTCGATCAGTTCCTCGATCAGGCCATCGCCGGCAATGGTCTGGATTATGTAGGTGGCGAAGACTACGGTCTGGTCTGCCTGGCCAAGCGTGGCTCGGTCAACGAGGAGCAGCGCGCTGCCGTCGAAGCCTGGCTGAAGGGCCGTGACGAGCTGCAGAACTACGAGATCAGCCCGCTGCTGGACGTCTGGTATCCGGAAAATCCGATCAACCAGGCTTGATCGCTTCGGCGCCGGTTTGTCCGGCGCTGGTCGTCAGGTAGGGGGCGCCGTGCGCACCGAGCCTCGGCAGCAAGTCGAACCGCTGGTGCGCACGGTGCACCCTACAGAACTCCCGCCTTTTCCAGCACGGCCTGCTCGTTTACCTCATCGATCTGCTCGGCCTGCATGAAGCGCTCGGCATAGCGCCGATAGATGCCGCTGCGCACGAACAGGGCGAACAGCTGCGGGTCGATGTGCGCGCCCTTGCACATGCCGACCATGATGTTCAGCGCCTCCGACAGCGTCTTGCCCTTCTTGTAGGGACGGTCGACCGCCGTCAGGGCTTCGAATATATCGGCGATCGCCATCATCCTTGCCGGCAGGCTCATCTGCTCGCGCGTCAGACGCTTGGGATAGCCGGTGCCATCCATCTTCTCGTGATGTCCGCCGGCGATCTCGGTGACGTTCTGCAGGTGCTTGGGGAAGGGCAGGCGGTCGAGCATCAGGATGGTCTGCACGATGTGGTGATTGATGATGTAGCGCTCCTCGGCGGTCAGCGTGCCGCGGGCGATGCTCAGGTTGTGCAGCTCGCCACGATTGAACTTGTGCTGCGGCACCTCGAGTTTGAAGCCCCAGCGATTGTCCGCTGCGATCAGCTCCTGCGCCGGGCGCTCGATCAGATGATCGAGGCGATCGGCCAGCAGCGGCTCTTCCACCGGCAGGCTGGCGGGCGCCGAGCGCTCCATGCGTTTGGCCTCTTCCCAGGACACCCCCAGGCGGTTGTCCAGGGTGCGCAGCCAACTGCGTTCGGCGATCTGCGCAAGGCGTGCCTGGTCGGCATCGGCCATGGCCTCGCCACCCAGGTTGATACGCGCGATGAAGGCGAACTCGTCGTCCAGATCGCCCAGCAGCTGATCGCGCAGCGCGGCCAGTGCGCTTTCTTCCCCGCCTGCGGCAAGGCCTCGCCAATAGGCGATCCAGGCATCGCGCTTGAGCACCTCGAAGCGCATGCGCACTTCGTGAATGCGGTCGTACAGGGTTTCCAGCTTGGTCGCCTTGTCCACCACGTATTCCGGCGTGGTGACCTTGCCGCAGTCGTGCAGCCAGGCGGCGATGTGCAGCGCTTCCCATTCCTCCTCGCTGGGGGCGTAGTCAGTGAACTCCGGGGCGTCGCTCTCGGCGGCAGCGCGCGCCAGCATCAGGGTGAGTTCCGGCACGCGCTGACAGTGGCCGCCGGTGTAGGGGCTCTTGGCATCGATGGCGCCGGCGATCAGCTGAATGAAGGCGTCGAGCAGCTGCTTCTGCCTGGCCAGCAGGCGCTGGCTTTCGATGCACAGGGCTGCGCTGCCCGAGACGGCGTCGACGAAGGCGACGCGGTCCGGCCTGAGCATGCTCTCGCTGTCCTCGCCGGTATCGCGTTGCAGCAGCACCAGCACGCCAACGGTATCGCCCTGACGGTTGTGCAGGCCGGCGGCGATCAGGTGCAGGCGCGGGCTGTCCATGGTCGATAGCAGCCCCTTAAACGCGCCTGCCTGATCGAAGCCGATGGAGGTGGCGGTGCTTGCGCCGCCGCTGGCCGGGCTTCGCAGCCAGGAGGGCAGGCTCGGGTCATCATGGGCCAGCGCGTGGATGCCCAGTTCGCTCAGGCTACGGCTCTGGCCGTCGATCACCAGCCCCTGCGGTTCCAGCCGGCCGCTGTCATTGTCGAGCAGATAGAGCAGCCCGCCCTGGGCTTCGCTGATCGATACCGTCGCATCCATCACCCGCTTGATCAGGGCGTCGAAATGGGTTTCCGCGGAGAGGCTGGCAGCGATGTCGAGGAAGCTCGACAGGGTATCTTTCATGCTGCTCATCGACACTGCCAACTGGTCGACTTCGAGAATCGGCGAGCGACCGCTGGCCGGGTAGCTGAAGTCGAAGCGGCGGATGGCCTGCGCCTCCTGCACCAGGCTGCGCAGGGGCTTGACCACCAGGCGCGAGGTCAGCCAGCCCAGCGGCAGGCACAGCAGCAGCGTGGTCAGGGTGATCAGCGCGCCCTGCCAGCGGATACGGTAGGCCTCGGCCAGCAATTCCTGCTCGGGCACCAGCAGGGCCAGGTGCAACCCCTGCGGGCCGCCTTCCCGGATGTGCCGGTGGGCCATCACCCAGCGCTTGCGAGCCAGCTCGACGACGCCCTCGTCCTGTTCGCTCAACTGGCCGGACAGCAGTTCACCCAGTGCCGGATCGAGCTCGCTGACCTTGACCAGCGATACCTTGCCATCGACCTCCTTGAGCAGGCGGTCGCTGTCGGGGTAGGCCACCGCGTTGCCGTCGCCGTCGGCGAGCACCACCTGGGTGTGGGGGGTGACGCGATGACCGGCCAGGGTGGCAGAGAGATCGTCGAGGGTGAGATCGGCGCCAAGCACGGTGGTCAGGCCGCTGCGTCTGGCCAAAGTGGTGCCGATTTCCTGGGTGGAGAAGAACAGATAGGGCGCGGTGGTGATCTGTCCGCCATCGCCGCGCGCGCGCTTGAACCAGTCGCGCTGCCGCGGATCGTAAGGCTCGCTGAGATTCTGGCGGCGGCTCAGCAGGTTGAGTGAGCCGTCATAGAACAGGTAGTCGCTGTCGGTCCCGGCGCTGCCACGGTCGATGGCCCAGACCTGGTAGGCGGCCGTGTCGGGGGCATTGAAGCGCTGCTTGAGCATGTCGCTGCGCAGCGGCCTGACCATGAAGAAGTCGCCGTCTTCGTAGCCCAAGTAGATCGACGCCAGCTTGGGATTGTCGCGCAGCGCCTGGGCGAACAGCGGCAGCATTTTCAGGCGTTCATCGAGCGTGTCGGCCTGGATGGCTGGGTGCAATGCCAGCAGGCTGAGCAGATGGCGGATGGGCCGGTAGGTGCTGTCCAGGTCACGCTGCACGTCGTGCTGGATGCGTTCGAAGAGTGTCGAGCTGCTGGAGAAGATCAGCCGGCTGGTCTGCTGATAATTGAACAAGCCCAGCACGGCGCCGGTCAGCAGCAGCAGGAGGGTGAACAGGACGCTGATATGAACGTGCAGGGGGAAACGCCGTTCACGCGGGGCGGCGGTATTGAGCATCACACTTCACTCCTTGCGGGACGCTGCAGGCATCCACAGCATAGTGAAGAGTGGGCGAATCTGCCGAAACGTTATAAGGAGCGCGGCGTACTGTTCTCGATCTTGCCCGGTTTGTTCAGTTGCAGGCGCAGGCCATGCACCAGCAGGGCGACCGTCAGGGTCAGGGCGACGCCGATCAGCGCGTTGAGCAGGCGCACCTCGGCCAGGTGCCAGTCCTGCGACAGGCTTTCGGCCAGCAGCACGAAGCACAGGCTGGTCTGCAGCACGAACAGGCCGTAGTGATTGGCCTGCAGCGCCCGGCTGAGGATGACCAGCACCAGCAGGGTCATCACCATCAGTGGCGGGCTTTGCAGGCTGTGGCCGAAGAGGATCAGCAGCCCGGCAGCGGCCAGGCTGGCGAGGCTCGCCTGCAGCGCGCGCACCAGGCTGCCCTGGAACTCCAGCTGCAGGGTGCTGATGACCGTCAGGGTCAGCCAGTAACCACGCGACAGGCCGGCCAGATTGACGATCAGGCCCGAGGCGGCGAAGGCCAGCATGCAGGCCAGCGCATGCAGGCGCCATTGCTGGCGTGGCAGGCGCTGCGCGTGGCGCTTGAGCACCTTGAGAATGGCGAGAAAGCGCGGCATGTAAGGCCACATGCGCAAGCCATGCAGGCCGCGCAGGCCGAAGGCCAGGAGCATGACCCAGAGCCCGCCGAGGATGAACAGCATGGCCACCGCATAAGGATTGTGCAGGTTGCCGATGCCGAACTGCCCCTGGCCGAGGCACAGGCAGATGCACAGGCCGATGCCCAGCTTGCCGGCTTCGCTGCCGAAACGCTGCAGCCAGGCCAGCAACAGGCCGAATGCGGCAAAAATGCCCAGGCTGACCAGCGGATGGCTGCCGGCCCAGAACCCCAGGCCGGCACTGCAGGCGCCAAGGCCAGTGAGCAGCAGCATGCGCAGCATGCCGAAACGGTGCAGCGGATTGGCCTGCGCGGCCTGGAAGGCACCGGCCGAGGCCCAGAGAAAGCCGCTGTGGGCAGTGAACAGGCCGAGCAGCAACGGAAGTGCGCAGCCGAGGCCGGCGACCACCGCCGGGCCCCAGGCCGGCGGACCGGCATGCCAGGTGAAACTGCTTCGGATCAGGTTCTTCATGCGTGCTTTTCGTCAGCCCGGGTTCGAGCGGCCCGTCATTTCCCTCGCCATTTCCGTAGCGTAGCTGTCGGTCATGCCGGCGATGAAGTCGATCACCCGCATGAACGAGCGATACAGCGGCCAGCCCGGTTCGGGCGCGTAGTAGCTGAGCAGATCGAGAATGCGTCGGTGCTTGAACGATAGCGCCCGGCCGCTGTGCTGCTCCAGCGCCGCGCCGCAGAAGGCATTGAGGAGAATTTCCAGGGTGGTGTAGGCGCCGATCTCGTGCAGCGTCTTGCGCTTGTCGTGGAAGATCTTCTCCCGCGCCAGCAGCTTCGCGCTCTGCACGCAGCGCTTGGCCGCGCCGTGCATATGTTCCACCAGATCGCCCTGCAACTGGCCGGCGAGCAGGTCGCGCTGCTGCTCGACGAAGGCGCTGGCGGCCGCGTTGGTCAGGTGCTCGATGGCCTTGCCGCGCAGGATCGCCAGCTTGCGCCGGCGCGAGTCCCGCGGGCCGAGCTGGCGGTAGGTTTCCGGCAGATCGTCGCCAACCAGATCGAGCAGCAGCGCCTCGACCTCGGTGTAGTCGAGCAGCTCCATCTCCACGCCGTCTTCCAGGTCGATCAGGCCGTAGCAGATGTCATCCGCCGCTTCCATCAGGTAGACCAGCGGGTGGCGTGCCCAGCGTTGCGTTTCCAGCTGCGGCAGCTCGAGCTTGGCGGCGATCTGCTCGAGCAGCGGCAACTCGCTCTGGTAGCAGCCGAACTTGTGCTTCTTGTAGCCCTGGGCGTCGGCATGGCGCGCCGTCCAGGGGTACTTGAGGTAGGTGCCAAGGGTGGCGTAGGTCAGCCGCGTGCCGCCGTCGAACTGGTGATACTCGAGCTGGGTGAGTACGCGAAAGCCCTGGGCATTGCCCTCGAAATTGAGAAAGTCGGCGCGCTCGGCATCGCTCATCGCATCCAGCCAGCCGCGCCCGGCCGCCTGCTGGAACCAGTGGCGAATGGCGTCCTCGCCGGAATGGCCGAACGGCGGGTTGCCGATGTCGTGGGCCAGGCAGGCGGATTGCACGACCATGCCCAGATCGCTCGGCGCACACCAGTCGGGCAGCTCGTCACGCAGCATCTCGCCGACGCGCATGGCCAGCGAACGGCCGACGCAGCTGACCTCCAGCGAATGGGTCAGGCGGGTGTGGATATGGTCGTTGCTGGAAACCGGGTGCACCTGCGTCTTTCGCCCCAGACGGCGGAAGGCGCCGGAGAAGATGATGCGGTCATGATCCTTGTGAAAGGGGCTGCGGCCGAGCTCTGCCGAGCTGGGAGCGGGTTTGCCGAGACGTTCGCGGGTGAGCAGGGTGTGCCAATCCAAGGCCGATCCTCGCCAGGTTGATCCAGGCCCCTAGCTTGGGTGTTCGTGCCGCTGCCTGCAACCCCGGGCTGACTACAGATCGGCGGCGTCGATGTCCACCAGCAGCAGGCGGCGGCCGTTGTCGATGAACTGGCCGGCGGTCAGGCAGTACTGGTTGCTGGTGGCGTCGCGGTAGGTGGTGGAGAGGGTCAGGCGTCGTTCTTCCCAGCCTTCGGCCAGCAGTTGATAGAAGTAGGGGCGCCACGACCAGTTGTGCCCGAGGTAGCGGTCATCGGCGTGCCAGGTCTGTTGGCACCACTCCAGGTTCGGCGTCAGCTGGGTGCCATGACGATCGCACTGATAGATGCGCAGCAGCCAGGGGTAGCTGTCCGGTGCAGGCAGGCTGCTGGCCGGGGCGCCGCTTTCGGCCCAGGTCCGCAGTTCGCTCATCAGCTCGGTCAGCTGCTGGCGCAGGTGCACCAGGCGTGCCCGTTCGGCAAGTTTCTGCTTCACGTAACTGTCGCGCAGGCGGGCGAAACGGCCGACGAAGGCATCGCTGGCGAACAGCTCTTGCTCGGCCCTGGCGAAGAGAAAGCCCTGCACGTAGCGGGCGCCGCACTCCAGGGCGAAGTTCAGTTCGGCTTCGGTTTCCACCCCTTCGGCGATGATCCAGCAGCCGGTTTTCTCTGCCATCTGCGCCAGGGCCTTGACCACCTCACCGCTGGGGCCGCCGCGAGCGGCTTCCTGGAACAGGCGCATGTCCAGCTTGAGAATGTCCGGCTGCAGCGCCAGTACGCGGTCGAGCTGCGAGTAGCCGGCGCCGAAGTCATCGATGGCGATGCGCGCGCCGGCCTCCCGGTAGCGTGCGACCACATCCGGCAGACGCTGGCTGGCACCGCCCAGCTCGGTGATCTCGAATACGATGCGCGTCGGGTCGATACCGCTGCGCTGCAGCTGGATCAGGCTCGGCAGCGGCTGCGCCGGGCGCAGGCGGCTGATCCAGCGCGGCGAGATGTTCAGGCTGAGGAACCAGTCGGCCGGGGCCTGGTGGAAGCGCTCAAGAGCATTCTCGCGGACCTGGCGGTCGAGGCGGCGCAGGGCGGCTGGCGGCGTTTTCGGATCGGCGAACAGCGGCCCGGCGGAATGCGCCCGGCCCTCGCCATCGCGCAGCCGAGCCAAGGCTTCGACGCCCGCGATCCGGCCGGTGGCGGTGTCGATAAAGGGTTGGAAGACGGCAAACGGCAGTCCGTCGATCACCTGGGAGGTCCTTAGCGCTCAGCGGTTGAGCCACCACGAGGCGGCCGGGTGGCTCAACCTAGCAAGATCGCGGCCAGCCCGGTGCTACCTCAGCGGTGAGCGCCTGCCCGTACCCTGCTGCGTACGCCGTAGCAGAGGCATGACGATCAGGGCCAGGCGCAGCCAACGACGCCAGCCGCTTTTTCGGCCGATCAGCCCGACCAGAGCCAGTGCGCCACCGGTGAGCAGAAATGGTGCATTGCCTCGCCGCAGGCGACGACCGTACTCGCGCACCTGCTTCAGCGGATGGCCGATCTGCAGCATTTCATGGCGCAGTTCCTGGCGGTGCATCTCCAGGCGCATGCGCAGCACGGCTTTGCGCAACTCACGGCGCGAGGCGCCTTGGGGCAGGTTCGGAGTCATGGCAGCAGTTGCTCGCGGTCACGTTGCAGTTCTTCGAGGCTGGCACTGAAGGGGGCTTCGGCATTGCGCAGGCTGGTCAGCAGCCAGGCACCGCAGCCGAACAGGCCGATACCGTAGACCAGGCACAGCCCGCCAGCGACCAGCAGGCGGTGACTGTCCCAGTAGAGGATCAGCAGCAGTGCGGACAGGCCGATCAGCAGCAGCAGGGCGAAGGCCAGGCACAGGCCCCCCAGCACCAGGGCGCGCAGTGCCTGGTTGCGCTGGTCTTCGAGTTCATGGGCCAGCAGCGCCACGTGGCCCTGCAGCAGGCCCAGGAACGCGGCGCCCAGGCGCCGTGGTGATGGTCCGTTGCTCATGGGCACTGTCAACGGCGGCTGATCAGCAGACCGAGCACCAGACCGATGGCGGCCGCCAGACCGAGCGCCTGCCAGGGATGCTTGTGCACGTATTGCTCGGTGGCATCGACGGCGATCTTGCCCTGTTCGCGCAAGGCGGCTTCGGCGTCGTGCAGGGTTTCTCGGGCGCGACCAAGGCTGCTGCGAATGTCGTCGCGCAGCGCTTCGGCCTGTTCGCCGGCGAGGCTGGCGGAGTGTTGCAGGAGCTTCTCGGTATCGCTGACCAGAGCCTGGAATTCATCCAGCAGGGCGTCCTTGGTGCTTGGAGTAGCGGCTTTGCTTGTCATGGTGAGCAGTCCTCTGCGTTGGGTATGTATGGTTTACGAGTGCTCAACGGCGTGAGGGTTCCGAAAGAAATAGTCAGGGGGAGCGGTTCGCTGTTTGGTATAGCGATTGCATTTTGCTGGTGCGCGAAAGCCGGTAAATGCCCTTTCATGGGGCTTTTCAGGTGCGGCTCAGGATGGTCTTTTTCGCGCATAACCAATTGATTAATAAGAAATTAGCATCGATCAGACGATTTTCGGTGGCGCTGTTTTAGTGCCATCTGCAGGCACTCTTCGAGGGCGCGCTTTGTAGCTTGGCTGCATTGTGGTGCGTTGTTTCGAGGCTGTGCCTTGGTTTGGTGCCTTTTCTTCTGCCCCCGGAGTTTTTCCTCGATGGAAAACATCAACAGCGCCGTGGCCACGCTGATCCACGGCTCCAATACCCTGTTCATCCTGCTGGGTGCGATCATGGTCCTGGCCATGCATGCCGGTTTTGCCTTTCTCGAAGTGGGCACGGTGCGGCAGAAGAACCAGGTCAATGCGCTCTCGAAGATCCTCTCGGATTTCGCCATCTCCGCCCTGGCGTATTTCTTCATCGGTTACTGGATCGCCTATGGCATCAACTTCCTCGAACCGGCCGCGGTACTGACCGAGAACCACGGCTATGGCCTGGTGAAGTTCTTTTTCCTGCTGACCTTCGCCGCTGCGATTCCGGCGATCATTTCCGGCGGCATAGCCGAGCGCGCCAAGTTCGGCCCGCAGCTGTGCGCCACGGCGTTGATCGTGGCGTTCGTCTATCCCTTCTTCGAAGGCATGATCTGGAACGGCAACTACGGCCTGCAGGCCTGGCTGGAGGCGCGTTTCGGCGCCGGCTTCCATGACTTCGCCGGATCGGTGGTGGTGCATGCCATGGGCGGCTGGCTGGCGTTCGGCGCCGTCGTGCTGCTCGGTCGCCGCAATGGTCGTTACCGCGACGGCAGGCTAGTGGCCATGGCGCCGTCGAACATTCCGTTCCTGGCGCTGGGTTCGTGGATCCTGATCATCGGCTGGTTCGGCTTCAACGTGATGAGTGCGCAGACGCTCGAAGGCGTCAGTGGGCTGGTGGCGGTCAATTCGTTGATGGCCATGGTCGGCGGCACCGTCGCCGCGCTGCTGGTCGGGCGTAACGACCCGGGCTTTCTGCACAATGGCCCGCTGGCTGGCCTGGTAGCGATCTGCGCGGGTTCGGACCTGATGCATCCGATTGGCGCTCTGGTCACCGGCGCCATCGCCGGTGCGCTGTTCGTCTGGGCTTTCACCGCGACTCAGGTGAAGTGGAAGGTCGACGACGTGCTCGGCGTCTGGCCGTTGCATGGCTTGTGTGGCGTGTGGGGCGGTATCGCCTGCGGCATCTTCGGCCTCGAAGCCTTCGGTGGCCTGGGTGGCGTGAGCCTGGCCAGTCAGGTGATCGGCACAGCGCTGGGGGTGGTGATCGCGCTGGTCGGTGGCTTCGCGGTCTATGGCCTGCTCAAGACGTCCCTGGGCATTCGCCTGAGTCAGGAAGAGGAGTACAACGGCGCCGACCTGTCGATTCACAAGATCGGTGCGGTAAGTCAGGACTGAGTCATTGCCGGGCGCTACTAGCCAGCGCTCGGAACGGGCCAGGATGCTGCGAACTGTAGGAGCGGCGCCCCGCCGCGAACCGGTACGGTGCTGGCTCGAAAGCTTCGCCCCGAGGCGGGGCTCCTACGGCAAGGTGCTCTGCTGCGAATTGTAGGAGGCGCTCGCCGCGAACCGGGCGGCGCAGGCTTGAAAAGCCCGCCCCCGGGGCGAGCTCCAGCGCTTTGTCAGCTCAGTCGCGGCGGCCTTCGACCGGCTTGCCGGCGACGGTGCCTTCCTTGAGCATGATCTGGTATTCCTTGCCATCGGTTTCCACCTGATGCAGGCGCACCAGCAGGTGGCCCCAATCCTTGGCGAACCACAGCACGGTCTTGCGGGTGCTCTGCGTGGGGTCGCGCACGCGCTCGACCTTGATCGCATCGATCAGACCGGCCTTGGTACGTACCACTTCCTCGCCCAGCACGCGGAAGTCGTAGGTTTCGATCTCGTCACCGTCGACCACCTGGTAGCTCACGCTCTTCTTGCCGGCCGCGACGTCCTGCTGCAGGGCGATCTGGTAGGTCGACTTGTCCAGCAGGCCGCGGTTGAGCGGAAAGCGTACGGCGTCGCCGCGGTCGCTGCCGATGACCTGCTTCTGCTCCCAGTCGAAGTCCTGCTCGACCTTCTTGCCTTTGCCCAGCCCGCTGCGGTTGAGGCGGTAGGTCAGCGGCAGCAGGGCGCCGTTGTCGACGCGGAAGGTGCTTTCTTCGGTGAGGCCGGCCACCAGCATCGAGGCCTCGAAGTTGAGCGTCCAGCGCCCGTCGCCCTCGCGCTTGAGGCTGCGCGAGGCGCTGCCGCTGACCGGCAGCTGCTTCCAGTCCGCTGTGTAGCTGGCGGAGAAGGGCTCCAGATCCTCGGCGAGGGCCGGCAGGGCGAAGAGTGTCAGAGCGAACAGCAGGGCACGACGCATAGAGTCTCCTAGGTTCGAATCAGGTGGCCGCTGGCGGGCAGCGGCTCGCCGTCCAGCATTGCGCCTTGGGCGCCAAGACGCAAGCGACCTTCGGCAAACCAGCGTACGGCCAGCGGGTAAATCTGGTGTTCCTGCTGGTGCACGCGGCTGGCCAGGCTTTCGGCCGTGTCGTCTGCCATCACTGGCAACACAGCTTGTACGACCAGAGGGCCACCATCGAGTTCCTCGGTGACGAAGTGCACGCTGCAGCCGTGCTCGCTATCGCCGGCCTCCAGCGCTCGCTGATGGGTGTGCAGCCCCTTGTGCCTGGGCAGCAGCGAAGGGTGGATGTTGAGCAGACGCCCGGCGTAGTGCTGAACGAAGCCTGGCGTGAGAATGCGCATGAAACCGGCCAGCACCACCAGGTCGGGCTGGTGGGCGTCGATGGCCTGGATCAGGGCTGCATCGAAGGCTTCGCGACCGTCGAACTGCTTGTGGTCAAGCAGTTCGGTGGCGATGCCGGCCTGTTTCGCCCGCTGCAAACCGTAGGCATCGGCGCGGTTGGAGATAACCGCGGCGATGCGAGCCGGATTGCCGTCTTGGGCGACGCTGTCGATCAGCGCCTGCAGGTTGCTGCCTGACCCGGAGATCAGGACGACGACATTGCAGGGCATCAGTGGCTTTTCAGGTTGTTCAGCTGAACCTGGGCCGCGCCTGCCGCCGCCTCGGTGATCTGGCCGATGACCCAGGGCTGCTCGCCACTGGCGCGCAGGCTGGCCAGGGCTGCGTCTACCTGATCCTGGGCGACGCAGATGACCATGCCGACGCCGCAGTTCAGCACGCGGTGCATTTCATGCTCGTCGACGTTGCCTTGTTCCTGCAGCCAGTCGAACACCGCCGGGCGATTCCAGCTGGTGACGTCGATCACCGCCTGGGCGCCTTGCGGCAGTACGCGCGGGATGTTGTCCAGCAGGCCGCCACCAGTGATGTGGGCCATGGCCTTGACCGCACCGGTGTCCTTGATCAGCTTGAGCAGCGGCTTGACGTAGATGCGGGTCGGCGCCATCAGCAGGTCGGCCAGGGCCTTGCCGTCCAGTTGCACCTGCTCGATATCGGCGCCGGACACTTCGATGATCTTGCGGATCAGCGAGTAGCCGTTGGAGTGCGGGCCGGAGGAGGGCAGGGCGATCAGCGCGTCGCCGGTGACGACCTTGGAGCCATCGATGATTTCGCTCTTTTCCACCACGCCGACGCAGAAACCGGCCAGGTCGTAATCTTCGCCTTCGTACATGCCCGGCATTTCGGCGGTTTCACCACCGACCAGGGAGCAGCCAGCCAGTTCGCAGCCGGCGCCGATGCCGGTGACCACGGTGGCCGCCACGTCGACGTTGAGCTTGCCGGTGGCGTAGTAGTCGAGGAAGAACAGCGGTTCGGCGCCACAGACCACCAGGTCGTTGACGCACATGGCGACCAGGTCCTGGCCGATGCTGTCATGCTTGTTCAGGTTCAGCGCCAGGCGCAGCTTGGTGCCCACACCGTCGGTGCCGGAGACCAGTACCGGCTGCTTGTAGCCTGCCGGAATCTCGCACAGGGCGCCGAAACCGCCCAGGCCACCCATGACTTCCGGACGGGCAGTGCGCTTGGCGACGCCTTTGATGCGCTCGACCAGGGCTTCACCGGCATCGATGTCGACGCCTGCGTCCTTGTAGCTGATGGAGGGTTGCTTGCTCATAGATCCGGGCCTTTGGATGGGAGTTCGTGTAGGCGCCGACGTGGCGCAGGCTCTTCCAAAGAGCCCGGCGCGCGTACCGGCTGGCGAAGGCGCGCGATTTTATCAGGCTTGCCCGGTAGCGGCCACTCGCGTGCATGCGCTTCGTCGCGGTCAGTGGCTCAGGTTGCCGGGGCAGGGGCGGCTGTTTAAGGTATAGGCCTTTGCGCCCGCCGCCATCCCTTTGCGAGATCCCGCCCCATGCGTCTGTCTGCCCGCCTGCTGCTGTTCTGTCTGTCGCTTCTGAGCCTGTCGGCATTGGCCGCGCCGGTTGCCGGCCTGTATCAGGTCCGTGAACCGGTGGCGGACCAGCAGCCGGAAAGCCGTGATGCGGCAATGCAGAAAGCTTTGCAGACCCTGGTGCTGCGCCTGACGGGCGATGCCAAGGCGCTGCAGAACCCGGCGCTGGAAGGCTTGCGCAAGGACCCGCAGCAGATCGTCAGCCAGTACGGTTTCGAAGGCGAGGCGCTGCTGGTCGAGTTCGATCCGGCCAGTACCGACCGACAGTTGCGCCAGGCCGGTCTGGCATTGTGGGGCGCCAATCGTCCGGCCATCCTGGCCTGGTGGCTCAACGAGTCGCCGGAGGGCAGCCAACTGGTCGGCGAGAGCCAGAGCGCTTCGGCGTCGCTGCGCGATGCCGCTCAGCATCGTGGTCTGCCGCTGCGTTTGCCATTGGCCGATCTGAGCGAGCAGGCGCTGGGCAGTGCCGATGTTTTGCTGGCCAACGATCCCCAGGCGCTGCGCGAGGCGTCCGAGCGCTATGACGCCGATGCCCTGCTGGCGGTGCGCGCCGCCGAGAGCGGCGGCAGCTGGCAGGCGACCTGGCGCCTGTGGCTGGGGGATGAGCGTGAGCAGGGCAAGGCCGAAGGCGCGGACAGGGCCGCGCTGGCCGATGCGGTGATGCTGGCCGTGGCCGAGCGCCTGGCGCCGCGTTTCGTGGTCAAACCGGGGGCGGCGCAAAGCCTGACGCTGGTGGTCGAAGGGGCCGACCTGAGTCGTTTCGCGGCGCTGGAGCGCCTGCTCGAACCCTTCGCCGCGCGCTTGCAGGAGATCGATGGGCAACGCCTGGTCTATCAGGTCAGTGCCAGCCCGGAGCAACTGCGTGCGCAGCTGGCGTTGGCTCAGCTGCAGGAAGTCAGCGAGCCGCTCGATGCCGCTGAACCGGTGCAGAATCCGCAGGAGAGTCCCAAGGATGAGGCGCCTCAGGTGAAGCCGCGCACCGATCAGCTGCGCTTTCGCTGGTAGAATCCCACCGGTAAGACACAGCCCTGTTTCACGGCGCCTTTCAGGCGCCGTTTCGCATCGAGGACGCGAGCATGACCGATTCCACCCGCTGGCTATGGATGGCTGGGCTGTTTCTGCTTGGCTGGCTCCTGTATCTGTTGCACCCGATTCTTTCTCCATTTCTGGTGGGCATTCTGCTGGCCTATCTGGGCGACCCTCTGGTCGACCGCCTCGAACGGCATCGTCTGTCGCGTACCGGCGGCGTGGTCGTGGTATTCGCCCTGTTCGCAATGCTGTTGCTGATTCTTCTGCTGGTGCTGGTGCCCATGCTGGGGCGGCAATTGGTGCGCCTGTATCAGCTGGCGCCGGAGATGCTCGACTGGCTGCAGGGCACCGCCTTGCCCTGGTCGCAATCGCATCTCGGCTTGCAGGATAACCTGCTGCAGCTCGATCAGCTCAAGCAGGTATTCGCCGACAACATCGGCAAGACCACCGACGTGCTCAGGGTGGTGCTGGCCCAGGCGACCTCCTCGGGGCTGGCGCTGCTGGGCTGGCTGGGCAACCTGCTGCTGATTCCGGTGGTGAGCTTCTACCTGATGCGTGACTGGGATGTGCTGGTCGAACGGGTGCGCCGTTTGCTGCCGCGTCAGCGCGAGGGCCTGGTGGTCAAGCTGGCTGGCGAATGCCATGAAGTGCTCGGTGCCTTCCTGCGCGGCCAGTTGCTGGTGATGCTGGCCTTGAGCGTGATCTACTCCGTCGGCCTGATGCTGGTGGGCCTGGAGCTGGGCCTGTTGATCGGCGTGCTGGCCGGACTGGCGAGCATCGTGCCCTACATGGGCTTCATTGTCGGTATCGGTGCAGCGCTGAGTGCGGCGCTGTTCCAGTTCGGCCTCGAGCCCTATCCGCTGATCGGTATCGGTGTGGTGTTCATGATCGGTCAGTTGCTCGAAGGCATGGTGCTGACTCCCATGCTGGTGGGCGATCGCATCGGTTTGCATCCGGTCGCGGTGATCTTCGCCATCCTCGCCGGTGGCCAGCTGTTCGGCTTTACCGGCGTGCTGCTGGCCTTGCCGGTGGCTGCGGTGATCATGGTTCTGCTGCGCCATGCTCATGATTTGTATAAACTTTCCGGCCTTTACGGAGAGACAAGCGGTTCCCACGAGCCCCCAGCATGAAACCTATCCAGCTGCCTCTGGGGGTGCGTCTGCGCGATGACGCCACCTTCGCCAACTACTACCCCGGCGCCAATGCCGCGGCCCTGGGCTATGTCGAGCGCCTGTGCGAGGCCGACGCTGGCTGGACGGAAAGCCTGATCTACCTGTGGGGTGCCGAAGGCGTCGGGCGCAGCCATCTGCTGCAGGCGGCCTGCCTGCGCTTCGAACAGCGTGGCGAAGCGGTGGTGTACCTGCCGCTCGGCGAGGTGGTGCAGCACGGTCCGGAGCTGCTCGACAATCTCGAATTGTGCGAGCTGGTCTGCCTCGATGATCTCGATGCGGTGGCCGGGCGCGGCGACTGGGAAGAAGGCTTGTTCCACCTGTTCAACCGTCTGCGTGACAGTGGTCGACGCCTGCTGCTGGCCGGCACCATGTCGCCGCGCGAGTTGCCGATTCAGTTGCCTGACCTCAAGTCCCGGCTGACCCTGGCGCTGGTTTTCCAGCTGCACGAGCTGTCCGATGAGGACAAACTGCGCGCCCTGCAATTGCGCGCCTCGCGTCGCGGTTTGCAGATGAGCGACGAAGTCGGCCGCTTCATCCTCACCCGCGGTGAGCGCAGCATGAGTGCACTGTTCGAACTGCTCGAACGTCTCGATCAGGCCTCGCTGCAGGCCCAGCGCAAGCTGACCATTCCCTTCCTCAAGGAAACGCTGGGCTGGTAGAGGCAAGCCACACGCCAATATGCGTCGGTCGGTTTATCGCTCTGCCTGTTCCCAGATCTCACTACAAGCCCGACTGAGAGTCCTAGCGGCCCACGGTGCGCGCGGCGCACCCTACGTCGGAAACATGTAGGGTGCGCCGCGCGCACCAATGACACCGATACCGCGGCTTCGCTTGACCGAACGGCACCATCAGCCAGTTCGGGTCGTTCGAGAGCGCTTACAGCTGTGGTTTATTCCCCGGCCTTCTTGCGGTCGTACTGAAAGCGCCAGCGGGTGTAGAGCAGGGCGCAGCAGAACAGGCCGAAGCTGATCACCGCCTCCAGAGCGCCGAACAGCGCGCGTGCCGGGTCGATGGCGGCGAGTACGCCCTGGATGAAGTAGATGTTGACCACGAAGCAGGCCCAGGCGTGGGCACGGGCGTTGCCCATGAGTATGCCGGGTGCGAGCAGGGCCAGTGGCAGCAGCTGGATCGCCAGTACCACGCCGACGCGGGCTCCATGCAGGTCGGCGAAGGCCAGGTTCCATACCAGCAGCAGGGTCAGCAGGGCGATGAAGCTGAACAGGCTCAGCGCTCGGCTGAGTTTGACCCGCGGCTCCAGCCATTCGAGGCTGGGCAGGGGTTTCTTGGCTCGGGCCACGATCAGTGCTCCAGTTTGCCGGCGAGCTGCGCCAGGCGTTGACCCAGTGCTCGGCACAGGGCAACTTCATGTTCGTCCAGCGCGCGTTTGCCGTCGCCACCGGCGTGGTGGCTGGGGCCGTAGGGCGTGCCGCCGCCGCGGGTCTCGAGCAGGGCCGATTCGCTGTAGGGCAGGCCGCACAGCAACATGCCGTGGTGCAGCAACGGCAGCATCATCGACAGCAGGGTGGTTTCCTGACCGCCATGCAGGCTGGCGGTGGACGTGAACACGCCAGCCGGCTTGCCTACCAGCTCGCCGGTGAGCCACAGGCTGCTGGTGCCGTCGAGGAAATACTTGAGCGGCGCTGCCATGTTGCCGAAACGGGTCGGGCTACCCAGGGCCAGGCCGGAGCAGTGCTTCAAATCGTCCAGGGTGGCGTAGATGGCGCCATCCTCAGGCACGCTGGGTGCCACGGCCTCGCATTCGCTGGATACCGCCGGCACCGTGCGCAGGCGTGCTTCCATGCCAGCCATCTCGACGCCGCGGGCGATCTGTCTGGCCATCTGCGCAGTGGCGCCATGGCGGCTGTAGTAGAGCACCAGGATATAGGGCGTACTCATGCCAGCAGCTCCAGGACTTTCTCCGGTGGACGGCCGACCACGGCCTTGTCGCCAGCGATCAGAATCGGGCGCTCGATCAGCTTGGGATGCTGGACCATGGCTTCGATCAGTTGCGCTTCGCTCAGGCTGGTATCGCTCAGGCCCAGTGTCTTGTACTCGTCCTCACCGCTGCGCAGCAGGTCACGGGCGGTGATGCCCAGCTTGCCCAGCAGGCTCTTGAGTTCGCTGGCGCTGGGTGGCGTTTCCAGATAGCGCACTACATTCGGTTGCACGCCGCGGGCTTCCAGCAGTTCCAGCGCACCGCGAGATTTCGAGCAGCGCGGGTTGTGATAGAGGGTCAGGTCGGTCATGGTGGCTCGCATCCGGCTTGAAGTGGCGGCTATTCTAACCGCCTGATGCGCGGATGCACGCGAACCGACCGCTGCTTCGTGCGACCTTTTCATGCGCTGCGCTGTCTGTTCAGGTTTGGGGACTAAGGAGAGGTCATGCAGGTTCGTCTCAAGGACTGGCTGGGATTCTGGCTCAGTCTTTACAAGCGCTTCATGGCGAATCGCGGCGCAGGCAATGCCGCGGCGCTGACCTACACCACGCTGTTCGCCGTGGTGCCGATGATGACCGTGACCTTCGCCATGCTCTCGGCGGTTCCGGCGTTCCAGGGCGTCGGCGAGGAGATCCAGGGCTTCATCTTCCACAACTTCGTACCCTCGACCGGCGAGACGGTGCAGGAATATCTGCGCGAGTTCACCACCCAGGCGCGGCAACTGACCTGGTTCGGCGTAGGCCTGCTGGCAGTGACCGCCTTCCTCATGCTGGTGACCATCGAGAAGACCTTCAACGTGATCTGGCGGGTGCGTCAGCCGCGTCGTGGCATGTCCAGCTTCCTGCTCTACTGGGCGATTCTCAGCCTCGGCCCGTTGCTGCTCGGCGCCGGTTTCGCGGTCAGTACCTACATCGCCTCGCTGTCGCTGATCTCCGGGCCGGATGCCGTGGTCGGTGCCAAGACGCTGCTGGGTTTCACGCCGCTGCTGTCGAGCTTCGCCGCCTTCACGCTGCTCTACGCGGCGGTTCCCAATACCCGCGTGCCGCTGCGCCACGCACTGCTTGGCGGCCTGTTCAGCGCCGTGCTGTTCGAGATCGCCAAGGCGCTGTTCGGCCTCTACGTGCGGCTTTTTCCCGGCTATCACCTGATCTATGGCGCCTTCGCCACGGTGCCGCTGTTTCTGGTATGGATCTACCTGTCCTGGCTGATCGTGCTGCTCGGCGCCGAGCTGGTCTACGGCCTTTCGCAGCCACGCCACTGGCGCCGTGATCCTGTCCCCAAGGGCCTGATATTGCTGGTGGTGCTGCGTCTGCTGCTCAAGCGTCAGCAGAAGGGTGAAGCCCTGCATTACGGCGACATGCAGCGCGCGGGCTGGCGCCTGCCCGAGGATGAATGGGGACAGGTGCTGGATTTCCTCGAGCGCGAGCATCTGGCCTGCAAGGCAGGCGGTGGAGGCTGGGTGTTGTGCAGGGATCTGCATACCTTCCCTGTTCATCAGTTGCTCGAGTGCAGCCCATGGCCATTGCCGAGCCTGTCGCAGCTCCCTGCCCAGCTCGACGAGCCCTGGTATCCGGCCTTGCGCGAGGGTCTCCAGCGTCTGCAGGCCGAGCGTGAGGCGCAATTCGGCGCCAGCCTGGCGGACTGGCTGACCGGCAAGGGCTGACAGGAGCCCCGTGGGGCGATACTGACGTGGCGAGCATGCCAGGTGCGAGGTGACAAAAAACGTCAGTTAAGGGCCTTGTGCCGTTGCGCTGTGGCCCCGGCGCGGGGCTGGACGTCAATGAATGCGGTGCCGCGAGGGTGGCACGCTTCTGGCTATCGCAGGAGTAGTTGCTATCGAACTGCCAGCAGGGCAGGGATCGCTAAGGACGCATGCAGTAATGACAGGTAAAGACCGGGTAATCCACCTCCATCGTCGCGACCCGCAGGAAGCGCTGACGCGGCTCAACCGTATTACCGGGCTGCGTTTCGCCCGCTGGCCGGAATCGCTGCTCGAGCACGCCGTCAGCGAGAGCCTTCAACCCGAAGCGGCCGATGCGAGCTCGCAGCCTTCGCCCAGTGCAGAGGTCTCCTCTGCCTGAAAGCAAAAACCCCGCGACGCTGCGCGGGGTTTTCTCTGTCTTCCTGCCTCAGGCCATGGCCTGGCGGCTCTCGCTATTGGCCAATTCGACGGCCTGCACGAAGAATTCCTCGACTATCAGGCTTTGCGCCGGCACGGCCGAGCGCAGACGTACCTGCATGTCTTCGATCTTCTGCCGCACCGGCATGCGCGCGATGCCCGAGAGCAGGATCTTGCCGTGTGCGTTGACCTTGCCATGATCGACGCTGACTTCGCGGCGTTTGTCGCCGTCGCGATAGCTCACCAGCAGCGATACCGGCAGGTTGGCCAGGCCGGGTAGCTGCAGCCAGGTTGCTACGTTGAATTCGGCGACGCGTCCCTCGTAGGGAGTGAGCTGCAGGCGGGCATCCTCGACGATGCGCGAGGGTACGGAGCCGATCAGCTTGTCTGGCGCTTGAGACATGGCGAAATTCCAGGCTGGGTGAGACTTGAGTGCCAGGAATTATAAGCAGCCGCCCATTGGCGAAACTGTGCACTCGACAGGCAGGGCACGTGACTGGGGTCGCAGTTTCGCGTATCAGGCCAGACGCAGCGGATGACGAGTGACTGCGGAAGTCTGCAGGTTGCTTTCCGGAAGCGGCAGGATCGCCTGGTTATGCACGCTGGCGAGCTGCAGCCAGAGGTGTTCGCCCGAGGCGAACTGGCCATTGGGCAGCCATAGACCATGATGCCAGCCGTTGCCCGGTGCCGGAGTGCTCTGCAACACGCCGGGATGGGTTTGTGCATTGGGCGCGCGGCGTAGCCAGACCGGTCTTGGCAGACCTTTCAGATAGCGCAGTCCCAGATGCAGCCCTTCGCTGCCCTGATGACGCCAACGCACCAAGGCCAGTGTGGGCGTGCCATCGGTGAGCAACAGCACCAGTTGCCCTACCTGCAGTTGCCCGCCTTCGTTGATATTGCACAGCAGACGCGCGCCGCCGGGGCTGGCATCGAGCAGTTGCGCCTCGGTACGCTGCGGCAGTTTGTCGAGCAACTGCGCATGGATGGCGGGCAGGCCGATCACCAGGCTGCAGTGGCCGTCCAGCTCGGCGCGTTCATGGCGACGCTGCTGGCGTCCCAGCCAGTGATGGCGTACCCGTTCCAGCAACTGGCGTTCCTCGGCGCTTTGCAGGGGGGCCGGTTCGTCCAGGGCGATCAGCAGCGCGCCCAGTTCGAAGCGGCGCAGATTGCCGACCTCACCCTCGACAGGCTGTTCGAAGCCCAGGCAGGCCTGGGACTGGCTGAGATCGACCAGGGGACCTTCGGCGTCGTCCTCTTCGTCCCAGGCCTGCAGCCTGGCCTGCGCAGCCAGCGGCGCGAGTGCGCTGAACAGGGTCAGGCACTCGCCCTCGTCGAGGTGGAACGGGTTGCTCAGGGCCAGCAGCAGCATCTGCTGGTACAGCCCGCGCAGGGTGCTCGCCGGTTTCGGCTCGAAGGCGGCCGCCACGGGTTCGTCCAGGCACTGCTGATGCTCGCCGATCCAGTACAGCAGGTGGCTGTCACGCCAGAGCGCCGGTGGTGGCTCCTGATACAGCTGGTAATGGCGCAGCAGCTGCTGGGCGAGGAAATGCTGGGCCATGTACAGGCACCAGGCCAGGTGCGGCATCGACGGCTGGCGGCCCTGCAGGATCTGCAGCAGCAGACGCTTGAAGCCGATCGCCAACTCGCCGCACAGGCGCACGAACAGCGTGCTGGGCGGATGCTGGCGTTTGGCGAGGCTGGCGTAGTGGCGATACTCGTCACTGAAGCTTTGCAGCGCACGCTGCCTTTCCAGTAAGGTCAGGCCGCTGCGATTGAGCGTGAACAGCAGCCCCAGTACCTGTTGCAGGCCATGCTCCGGTTCCAGCAGGCGCGCGGCTGCGAGTCGCTGGGCGATCTCGGCCGGCGCAAGGCTGTTGTCCTCGCGGATATCCGGTACTTCCAGTCGCAGTGCATTCAGCGTCATATCAACCCCGAGTGGACGAGGATCGAGTACATGGGCTTACGGCTCCGGATTGTCGGCAAGGCTGTTTTGGGTATCTGCGCCGGTCTGCTGCTGGCGGCTTGTGCCGAGGATTTCGGCCCTGATCAGCATGGACGAAAGGTAACGGCTGCCAGCCTCGATGGCCAGTGGCTGATCATTAATTATTGGGCCGAATGGTGTGCACCCTGCCGCACGGAAATACCCGAGCTCAATGCTCTGGAAGAAGCGCTGAAAAGCCGGTCGGCGCGCGTGATCGGCGTCAACTTCGATGCCCTGCAGGGCGATGACCTCAAGCGTGCGGCAGACAGCTTCGACATTCGCTTCACCGTGCTGGCGCAGGACCCGGCAGGGCGTTTCGAGCTGCCGCGCAACGATGTCCTGCCGGTGACCTATATAGTCGATGCCGACGGCAAGCTGCGCGAGCGACTGGTCGGTGAGCAGACCTCGGCGGGGCTGCAGGAGCACCTGAAGCGCCTGCGCGGCCAGTAGCAGGCGAGAAAAACCGCCGAGATGGGCAGTCGCTGCGATAGATAGCATGCTAAGCTTTTGCTCCGGCCGAACCTGCGCCGTGCTTCATGAGTCTGCCTGATGTCCGCTACCCATCTCACCCGTGGCAGCGCCGGTTATCGGCGTGCCACTCTGGCGCTGTTCTGCGCCGGCTTCGCCACCTTCGCCATGCTCTATTGCGTGCAGCCGTTGCTGCCGCTGCTGGCCGCGCACTTTCGCGTGTCGGCGGCCAGCAGCAGTCTGGCGCTGTCGCTGACCACCCTGAGCCTGGCGCTGAGCCTGCTGGTATCCGGCGCCCTGGCCGAGAGCTGGGGGCGCAAGCCGGTGATGGCCGCGGCGCTGGGGTTGGCGGCGCTGCTGGGGATTGCCTGTGCGCTGGTGGAGGAGTGGGGCACGCTGCTGATGCTGCGTGCGCTGCTGGGGCTGGCGCTGAGCGGTCTTCCGGCGCTGGCCATGGCCTATGTGGGCGAGGAGTTCGACCCCGAAGCGCTGCCTGCCGCCATGGGGCTGTACATCGGCGGTACGGCGCTGGGCGGTCTGCTCGGGCGCCTGCTGGCCGGCCTGCTCAGCGATATCGGTGGCTGGCCCTGGGCATTGGGCGGCATCGCCGGGCTCGGCTTGCTGGCGTTGGGGCTGTTCCTCTGGCTGTTGCCGCCTTCGCGGCATTTCACCGCGCAGCCATTGTCCCTGCGCGGGCTGCTGGGCAATTTCGTTCTGCACCTGAGCAATCCGCGCCTGCGCCTGCTGTTCACCCTGGCCTTCCTGCTGATGGGCGGCTTCGTGGCGCTGTTCAACTACGTCGGCTTTCGTCTGGCCGGCGCGCCGTTCAACTTGTCTACCACGGTGATCGGCCTGCTGTTCACCGTCTATCTGCTGGGCATCTTCAGCGCCGGCTGGGCCGGGCGCCTGGTCCCGCGTTTCGGTGCGCGCCAGGTGCTGCATGGCGGCATCGCGCTGATGCTGCTGGGGGTGGCCCTGTGCGCGGCGCCCTGGTTGAGCGCTGCGGTGGTCGGTCTGGCATTGTTCACCCTCGGCTTCTTCGCCGCTCACGCAGTCGCCAGCGGCCAGGTTGGTGCCCATGCGCAGGGGGCCAAGGCGCAGGCCTCGGCGTTGTATCTGTGCGCCTATTACCTGGGCTCGAGCCTGGTGGGCTACGTCGGCGGTTATGTCTGGGAGCATGCCGGTTGGCTGGCCTTGCTCGGCGTTCTGGCCTCGCTGTTCGTCGTCGCGATGCTGCTGGTACGTAAGATTTAGCTTGTTTGCCGCTCGTTCAGTGCAGGTTCAAGGAGGGTTCAGCGGGTATTCAGTAGTCTTCCCGCAGACTTGTTGTCGAGTTGATGAAAACCGCAACGAGAGGAATGACTCGATGAAAATCACCCTGAACCGTATCGCATTCGCTACCTGCCTGGCACTGGGCGCAACCGCTGCCCAGGCCAACGACAACTTCGTCGGCCTGACCTGGGGCCAGACCGACAACAACATCCAGAAGTCCAGCGCGCTGAACGCCAACCTCGGCAACCCCAAGCTGGACAAGGTGATCAACGGCGAGGGCACCTGGGGCATCCGTGCCGGCCAGAAGACCGCCGATGGCCGTTACTACGCGACCTACGAGAACGTCTCCGACACCTACAGTGGCTACAAGCTGCGTCAGCAGAATCTGCTCGGCAGCTACGACATGTTCGTCCCGCTGGGTGACAACAACACCAAGCTGTTCGGTGGCGTCACCGCCGGCCTGGTCAAGCTGGAGCAGGAGAGCCGCGGCTTCTCCCGCGATAGCGACATCGGATTTGCCGCTGGCCTGCAGGCCGGTATCCTTCAGGAACTGAACAGCAACACCTCGATCGAAGCGGGCTATCGTTACCTGCGTACCAACGCCAGCACGGAAATGGCACCGCACGGCGCGGGCAAGGCAGGATCGCTGGACCTGCACAGCAGCTCGCAGCTTTACCTCGGTGCCAACTTCGCCTTCTGACGGCGGCTTAGCGTTACCAGGCCGGGCATCGCCCGGCCTTCGTTCAACTGAAAAAGGGAGAGTCTCATGAAATTGCTGGTGGTGGAGGATGAGGCGCTGCTGCGTCATCATCTGTTCACTCGCCTCAGTGAAAACGGGCACGTGGTGGATGCCGTGCGCACTGCCGAAGAGGCGTTGTATCGAGCTGAGTCCTTCAACCATGACCTGGCTCTGGTCGATCTCGGTCTGCCGGGCATGAGCGGCATCGATCTGATTCGTCAGCTGCGCAGCCAGGACAAGAACTTTCCGATCCTGATCCTCACCGCGCGCGGCAACTGGCAGGACAAGGTCGAAGGCCTCTCCTGCGGCGCTGACGACTATCTGGTCAAACCCTTCCAGTTCGAAGAATTGGAGGCGCGTTTGAATGCTCTGCTGCGGCGCTCTTCCGGCTTCACCAAGTCCACCATCGAGGCCGGCTCGCTGGTGCTGGACCTCAATCGCAAGCAGGCCATGGTGGACGAGCAGTCCCTGCAACTGACGGCCTACGAGTACCGCATCCTCGAATACCTCATGCTGCACCACCAGCAGGTGGTGGCCAAGGAGCGCCTGATGGAGCAGCTCTACCCCGGCGATGACGAGCGTGACCCGAATGTCATAGAAGTGCTGGTCGGGCGCCTGCGGCGCAAGCTGGAGGCCGTGCTGGGCGGCAAGCCGATCGAAACCGTGCGTGGCCAGGGCTACATGTTCAACGAGCGCTGCAAGTGAGGCGAGCGCGCGCCTTCCTGCGCAAGCTGCGCATCCGCTTCGGTTCCCTGCGCCTGCGCCTGATGCTCGCCAGTGCGGCGCTGGCGATGTTGTTCATGCTGCTGCTCATGCCCGTATTGCAGGGCGTTTTCCTCATGGCCCTGGAGCAGACCGTGGAAAAGCGTCTGGCCTCCGACGCGGCTGCGCTGATCTCCGCTGCGCGCATCCAGGATGGCCAGTTGCACATGCCGGACAAGATGCCGGATGAAGAGTTCGACAACCTCGATTCACACCTGCTGGGCTTCATCTTCGATCGCGAAGGCCAGATGATCTGGCGTTCGCGCTCCTCCATCGATGAGCTGGTGCGCTACCTGCCGCGCTACGACGGCCGCGGCCATGAGTTCGTGCGGATTCGTGACGACAGTGGCCAGGAATACTTCGTGTACGACATCGAAGTGGATCTGCTGCGCGGCGATCAAACCGCCCTGAGCATCGTCACCATGCAGCCGACACGCGAGTATGAGGGGCTGTTCAACGGTTTCGCCTGGCAGCTGCGCCTGTGGTTGGGGATCGCGCTGCTGGTGCTGCTGGGCCTGCTCTGGTTCGGCCTGACCTGGGGCTTTCGCAGCCTGCGCGGCCTCAGCGACGAGCTCGATGGCGTGGAGGCGGGCACTCGCCAGCGCCTGAGCGACGAGCATCCGCGCGAACTGCTGCGCCTGACCAATTCCCTCAACCGCCTGCTCGACAGCGAGCGGCGTCAGCGCGAGCGTTATCGCGATTCGCTGGAAGACCTCGCCCATAGCCTGAAAACACCGCTCAGTGTGCTCCAGGGCATCGGCGAAACCCTCGCCGTGCAACCGGAGAATCGTGAGCAGGCGCAGTTGATGCAGGCGCAGATCGAACGCATGAGCCAGCAGGTCGGCTATCAGTTGCAGCGCGCCAGCCTGCGCCGCAGCGGCCTGGTGCGTCATCGCGAGCAGGTCTGGCCGCTGCTCGACGGCCTGTGCCGTTCGCTGGACAAGGTCTACCGCGACAAGCGCGTCGAAGCGACGCTGGAGGTACCCCAGCACAGCCAGATCACCATGGAGCGTGGCGCGCTGATGGAGCTGCTGGGCAACCTGCTGGAGAATGCCTACCGCCTCTGCCTGCAGCGCGTGCGCGTCAGGCTCAAACCGCTGGCCGACGGTTGCCTGATCACTATCGAAGACGACGGCCCCGGCGTCCCGCAGCATCAGCGTGCGCGAGTATTGCAGCGTGGTGAACGTCTCGATGTGCAGAATCCGGGGCAGGGCATCGGCCTGGCGGTGGTGGAAGACATCGTCGAAAGCTACGACGGCGAGCTGAGCCTGGAGGATTCCGAGCTCGGTGGTGCCTGTTTCAGGGTGCGCCTGTACGACTGAGTAGGGCGCAGTGCGCTAGCGGTCAAAGCTGTCAGGCCGGCTGCATCTAGAGTTGCGTCGCGAACCGCTCCACCGCGCTGACCACGTGCTTGGCGCCTTCCTGAATTTCCGCGATCACCTGGCCGGCCTGGGCGGAAAGCTCCAGGCCGCGCTCGGCCTGCGTCCTGCCACGGTCGATCAGCCCCACCGCGCGCTCGGCCAGCTCCTGATTCTGCCCGACCACCTGGGTGATTTCCTCCGTCGCTGCGCTGGTTCGCGACGCCAGCTGGCGCACTTCATCGGCCACCACGGCGAAACCACGCCCCTGCTCGCCGGCACGTGCCGCCTCGATGGCGGCATTGAGCGCCAGCAGATTGGTCTGATCGGCGATGCTGCTGATGTTCTTGACGATGGAGCCGATGACCTGCGACTGCTTGTCCAGGGCCTCTATGCCCTGCGCCGCCTGCTGCATGCGGGCCGACAGTTCACGCATGGCGTCGAGCATCTGCTGCACCACCGAGGCGCCGTTCTGGGCGCTGGCGTCGGTGCTTTTCGAGGTTTCGAAGGCGATCCCGGCCGCTTCGGCGATCGCACGCTCGCGGTTGACCTGATCGGTGATCACCGTGGCGAATTTCACCACCTTGTAAAGATTGCCCTGCGCGTCGGTGACCGGGTTGTAGGAAGCTTCCAGCCAGACCTCGCGGCCGTGCGCGTCGACGCGCTTGAAGCGGCCGGCGACGAATTCGCCGCGCCGCAGCTGCTCCCAGAAGCGCTGATATTCCGGCGTGGCGGTCATGGCGGGGTCGCAGAACATGCGGTGGTGCTTGCCCTGTATCTGCGCCAGGGTGTAGCCCATGGAGTCGAGAAAGGGCTTGTTGGCGGTGAGAATCTCGCCGGCGAGGCTGAACTCGATGACCGCGGTGGAGCGCTGCAGGGCATTGACCAGATTCTCGTGCTCACGCGATGCGACGATGGTGCGTGTCAGGTCGCTGGCGTAAATGGAGAAGAACTGGATCTGCCCCTGGCTGTTGCGTACCGGCTGCAGGATCGAGCGCAGCCAGGCTTCCTGACCATCGCCGCGCTTGAGGCGAATGACGCCGGCCAGATGCTCGCCGCGTTCGAGGGCGTGACGAACGCGGTGGTGGAAATCGAGGTTGCGCACCTGCTCCGGGATCAGCTCCAGCAGCGAGCGGCCGCGCAACTGTTCGGCACGGTAGTGCATTTCCGTCTCGAAGTTGGCATTGACCTTGTCGATGCGACCCTGCGGGTCGAGGGTCAGGGCGATCATTTCGTCGTCGAGGCTGGCACGCACCTGTTGGAACAGCGACAGTTCTTCGCGTAGCGCCTTCACTTCTTGCTTGAGTCGGGCCGTGAACATCGGGGCAGGCCTTTGCCGGGAGTTGACGTCATCGACTTAATGTTTAGGGCATAACCGCGCAGAGCGCCAAGGCAAGTGTTTCCGCATGTGGCAGCGCTCGCCATCAGCCTTCCTGTGCCCGGTACGCCCCGGGTGTCAGCCCCGTCCACTTCTTGAACGCGCGGTGAAAGGCCGAGGGCTCGGAGAAACCAAGCTGTTCGGCGATATCCTGGATCGCCAGTTCGTCGCGGCCCAGGTGGTAGATGGCCAGGTCACGGCGCAGGTGGTCCTTGAGTTCCTGGAAGCTGGTGCCTTCTTCGCGCAGGTGGCGACGCAGGGTCTGCGGGCTGGTATGCAACTGCTGGGCGACCTGTTCCAGGTCGGGCCAGTTGCGACATTCACGGCCGAGCAGGCGACGGATCTGGCTGATCAGGCTGTCGCCGCCATCGGGGCGGGCCAGCAGGTCGGCGGGAGAGTGCTGGAGAAACTGCTTGAGCGTGCGTTCGTCCTGCAGCAGCGGCATCGCCAGGTAGCGCGCGTGGAACAGCAGGCTGGTCTGCCCGGCGGCAAAGCGCCGGTTGCAGGGGAACAGCAATTCGTATTCGGCGGCATGCGCGGGCTCGGGATAGGCGAAGGTGGCTTCTTCCAGGCGGATGCGCTGGCCTATCAGCCAACTGCCGAGGCGATGCCAGATCACCAGCAGGCTCTCCAGCAGAAAATGATCCGGGTCCCACAGCGTGCTGTCGTCCACGCTCAGCCGTGCCCAGTCGCCTTCGCGTTGCAGGCAGATGCCCGGTGCGTCGGGAAACAGGCCATAGAACATCGCCCCGCGGCTCAGGGCCTTCTCCAGACTGCGGCAGTGGATGATGGCGTGGCCCATCATGGCGAAGGTGCCGCGCTTGCTCGGCTGGCGGCCGAAGCCGAGGTATTCGTCGTCCAACGCTTCCCACAATAACTGCATCAGGCGGGCGAACTGCTCGGGGGCGATGCGTGCCCGCGGCTCGACGAGTACGGCGCTCTGGATGCCGGCCTGGCGCAGGATCGCCTCGCAGGCCAGACCCTGGCGCTCGGCGCCGCGCAGAGCGGCGCGGACGAAATGGCTGGCGATGGTGCGTTCGCGCATGCTGGGTTTCCAGATCGAGGGTGGCCGATGGTAGTCAGCTGCTCTCGAGCAGAGCAAGCCAGCCGAGCGATTGGGTCAAGCGAGGCTGAGCGCATGGGTCATTGAGGGGCAGCGAGGCGGCCCTTAACCTCCGGGATATAACAACAGCGGAGGACCCGCCCCATGCAACGCAACCATTTCGACACCGAGCACAACCTGTTCCGCGACGCTTTCGCGGCGTTTCTGGACAAGGAGGTGGTGCCCCATCAGGAGGCCTGGGAGGAGGCCGGCGTGGTGGATCGCAGCGTGTGGCGCAAGGCTGGCGAGATGGGCTTTCTGCTGCCCTGGGCGGATGAGGAATACGGCGGTGCGGGGCTCAGGGATTTTCGCTACGAGCAGATCATGTGCGAGGAGCTGGCGCGGATCAACGAACCCGGTTTCATGATCCCGCTGCACTCGGCCCTGTGCGGCCCCTATATCGCCGAGTACGGCAGCGAGGAGCAGAAGGCGCGCTGGCTGCCCGGCATCATCCGTGGCGAGACCATCCTTGCCGTGGCCATGACCGAGCCGTCTGCCGGCTCCGACCTGGCCGGCATGCGCACCACTGCGCTGGACAAGGGCGACCACTGGCTGCTCAACGGTTCCAAGGTGTTCATCTCCAATGGCTACCTGGCCGATCTGGTGATAGTCGCGGCCAAGACCGATCCGGCCAACAAGCACGCCATGGGCCTGTTCCTGGTGGAGCGCGGCATGCCCGGTTTCGAGCGCGGCAAGAAACTTAAGAAACTCGGCATGCACAGCCAGGACACCGCCGAGCTGTTCTTCAATGACGTCAAGGTGCCCAAGGAGAACCTCCTGGGCGACGCCAAGGGCGGCTTCTTCTACCTCATGAACATGCTCGCCCAGGAGCGGCTGACCAACGCCTGTGGCGCGGTGGCCGGCGCCGAGGCGGCGCTGCAGACCACCATCGACTACGTCAGGGAGCGCCAGGCCTTCGGCCGCCCGGTGGCGCATTTTCAGAACACCCGTTTCAAGCTGGCCGAGATGCGTACGCAGATCGACGTGGCGCAGGTCTTCACCGACCGCTGCGTGCTGGACCACAACCAGAAGAAGCTCACCCCGGAAGTGGCCGCCGAGGCCAAGCTGTTCACCACCGAACTGCTCGGCAAGGTGGTCGACGAGGGTGTGCAACTGCATGGCGGCTGGGGCTACATGTGGGAGTACCCCATCTGCAAGATGTACGCGAACGCACGGATTCAGCGGATCTTCGCCGGCACTTCGGAGATCATGAAGGAGATCATCAGTCGCGGGATGAAGCTGTAAGAACCTGCAGCCCGCGTTGAGTCAGGAGTAAGCCGGTAGGCGTCAGCCCGGAGCGCATCCGGGCGACCTCGAATAGCCAATCTGGAGTCACCATGTCCGGACCCTTGTCATCGCTGAAGATTCTCGATTTTTCCACCCTGCTGCCGGGGCCGTTCGCCTCGCTGCTGCTGGCCGACATGGGCGCCGAGGTGCTTCGGGTGGAGTCGCCCACGCGTATGGACCTGGTGCGCGTGCTGCCACCGCACGATGGCGGCACCTCCACCAGCCACGCCTATCTCAATCGCAACAAGCGCAGCATCGCCCTGGACCTCAAGCGCCCCGAGGCGGTGGAAGTGGTGAAGCAGCTGGTGAGCGAGTACGACATAGTGCTCGAGCAGTTCCGCCCAGGTGTGATGGACAAGCTGGGCGTCGGCTACGAGGCGCTCAAGGCGATCAACCCGCGGCTGATCTACGTGTCGATCACCGGCTACGGCCAGAGCGGGCCTTATCGTGATCGCGCCGGGCATGACATCAACTACCTGGCGTTGGCCGGCATCGCCAGCTACACCGGGCGTCGCGACAGCGGCCCGTTACCGCTTGGCGTGCAGTTGGCGGATCTGGCTGGCGGCTCGCTGCATGGGGTGATCGGCCTGCTTGCAGCCGTTGTGCAGCGCCAGGTCAGCGGTGTGGGGCAGCAGGTCGATGTGAGCATGACCGACTGCGCCTTCAGCCTGCATGGCATGGCCGGGGCCGGTTATCTCGGCGGCGGCGTGGAGCCCGGCATGGAAAACCAGGCGCTCAACGGCGGCAGCTTCTACGACTACTACCGCACGCGCGATGGCCGCTGGTTCTCGGTCGGCAGCCTGGAGCCACAGTTCATGCAGCAGTTCTGCGCCGCCATCGGCCGCCCCGAGCTGGCGGCGCGTGGCCTGTCGCAGAAGACCGAGGATCAGCGTGCGCTCAAGCGCGAGATCGAGATCGAATTCGAGAAACGCGATTTCGCGCAGTGGTGCGAAGTCTTCGCTGGGCTGGATGCGTGCGTCGAGCCCATGCTGCCTTTGTCCGAAGCGGTACGCCATCCGCAGATCATGGCGCGCGAGCTGGTCGTCGAGGTGCCGCGCGAAGGCTTGCCGGCCCAGGCGCAACTGGCCTGCCCGCTGAAGTTCTCCGAGGGTTTGCCGCCGCCCCGGCATGTGGGCGTGGCAGTTGGCGCGCATACCGAACAGGTGCTGGCCGAGCTGGGGTATGACGCCGAGCGGATCGCGGCCTTGAGGGCTGCAAGGGCGCTGGGTTGAGTCTGGCCCCTGTCGGTGCGCACAGCGCACCCTACGGGAGTTCGAGGCGGGCGTAAGGTGCGCTGTGCGCACCACGGCGTTATGGCATGGTCCCCATCACTCCTGGCGCTGCTGGCCGGTGAACTGCAGCGTCGCCTTGCAGCGTCTGCAGTAGTAGCGGCGCCCCTTGACCACCAGCGCATGACGCTGAGCGGAGAAGGGAAACTCGCCATCCACGCAGCTGCAGCGATAGATGAAGCGGGCCACCTTGCGCCGTTCGACCTCGTAGCTGTGGCAACGATGCGGTGGCAGCTCGTAGACGCCGCGCATGATCAGCTGCCACTCCTCGCCATGCGGCTGGATGCGCGGGCCGAACAGCTGATGGGCGATCATGTGGGCCACTTCATGGGGCACCGTCTGGCGCAGGAAGTCCTCGTGGTTGTCGCGGTACAGCTGCAGGTTGAAGCGCAGCTTGTTCTCCGTGAGATGCGCGACCCCCGCCTTCTGCCCGCGCAACTTGAAGCTGATCTCGGGGCGGGTGAAGCGTTGCTTGAAGAAGGCTTCCGCCTGCTGATAGCAGGCTTCGACGCGGGCGTGGATCTGTTCGGGCATGGACTGACGCAAGGGCGGGCTGAGGGCCGATTATGCCGCAAGCGGCCCGCCCTGCGCAGGCCTCACTCGTCTGTTGCTGGTGCCTGCATCCGCTCCTGTTGCGTACCGCGGCTCTGGTCCTGTTGCACCGTCCGCTGATAGTCGGGTTCCAGGGTGAGGGTCCAGAACAGGATGGCGCTGACCAGAATGGTCACCACCACCAGCAGACCGACGCCGATCATCGAGGAGGCGTAGAGAAAGCCCTGCTGGTTGTCGATGCGCATGAAGCGCGGCAGGCCGACATAGAACAGGTAGGAGGTATGCGCGCAGGCCGCCAGCAGAACCAGTATCGCCAGCCAGCGAGTGGGGTAGAGCCCGGCGATGCCGGCCAGAAAGAAGGGCGTGCAGGCATAGGCGATGAAACCGATGCACTGGTTGAAGGTGGGCCTGGCCTTGAATGTGCGTGACATGTAGCGCAGGAAGTAGCCCATGATGCCGACGCCGATCAGCGTCGCCACATAGATCAGCGCACTCAGTTGCAGCGCGCTGATCGCCTCCAGGCGAATGCGCTCCTGATCCACCAGGCTCCAGCCCACCCAATGGGTGCCGATGAACAGGCAGACCGCTGGCAACAGGCTGAACAGCAACAGGTAGGGCAGGTAATTGGCGCTGTTACGTTCCTCGTCCTGGCGAATTGCCGTCCAGGCGCGATCCGGGCGGGTGAGAAGGGTATAGAGGTTCGCATACATGGTCTGTCCATCCACTGACTGCCTTTATAGGTGGGGCAGTCATCGCGGCGCAGGGTTCAACTCAAATTCCCGCCAATGCGACACACAAGAAAAAGGTTCTTCACGTTTTCGCGGGGAAGATGCGCTTGACACCGGACTGGCAATAACGTGTTAGCTGTCGATGACTTGGCACTATCCCTTAGCGTGTCGTCTGATCTGATGGGTTTCGCCCCTTACGGGCGACTCACTTTC
>Ga0114984_1000078_pt1 | contig 36387 bp, 32 predicted proteins | sample Shrwel1BS1Day1_FD_96987 | JGI IMG/M metagenome (GOLD analysis project Ga0114984, IMG submission 96987) | Subsurface microbial communities from deep shales in Ohio, USA - Utica-3 well 1 S-1-Day1 | ecosystem: Environmental > Aquatic > Deep subsurface > Shale gas/oil reservoir > Produced water/Flow...
CAATTGCAGGGTGGGCGCGGCTCGGGTGGGGGCGATCAAGGTGCGCAGAAGGATCGCCGGCAAGCCGGCTCCTACGAGGCGGCGGTTGCTCCGACCAAGGACACCCGCGTCAACGCCATCGCCCGCCAGCAGGCCGAGGCCAGCGAGGCGGCGGTGCGGGCGAAGAACTATGCCGCCGTGCACAAGGCGATTCTCGCCGGCCTGCTCAGCCAGATCGGCCAGAAGACCGAGGAGGGCGACTACCTCGGCGCCCGCCAGCGGCGCTTCTGGATTCACCCGTCGAGCGTGATCGGGCGCAAGAAACCCAACTGGGTGATGGCCGCCGAGCTGGTGGAAACCACCAAGCTGTTCGCCCGTATGGTGGCCAAGATCGAGCCGGACTGGATCGAACCGCTGGCGGCGCATCTGGTGAAGAAGAACCACCTGGAACCGCATTGGGAGAAGAAGCGCGGCCAGGTGGTGGCGTACGAACAGGTCACCCTGTACGGCATGATCATCGTCGGCCGCCGCCCGGTGCATTACGGCCCCATCGACCCACCGGTTTCCCGCGAGATGTTCATTCGCGAGGGACTGGTGCGTGGCGAGATCAACAGCCGCGTGCGCTGCCTGACCGCCAACCGCCAGTTGCTCGAACGCCTCGACGAACTGGAGGCCAAGTCGCGCCGCCGCGATATCCTCGCGGATGAAGAGACGTTGTTCGGCTACTACGAGGCGCGCATCCCGCAGGACATCTACCAGGCCGCGAGTTTCGAGAGTTGGTACAAGAAAGGCAGCGCGGCCGACCCGCAACTGCTGATCATGCGCGAGGAAGACGCCCTGGCCCGCGATGCCAAAGAAGTCACCGCTGCGCAGTACCCGGACACCTTGCGCATCGGCGAGCTGCAACTGCCGCTGTCCTATCACTTCGAGCCCAACCACCCGCGTGACGGCGTGACCCTGCGCGTGCCGGCGCCGCTGTTGCCGCAACTGCAGCCCGAGCGCCTGGAATGGCTGGTGCCGGGGCTGCTGGAGGCCAAGTGCGTGGCGCTGGTGCGCGGCCTGCCCAAGGCGCTGCGCAAGAACTTCGTGCCGGTGCCGGACTTCGTCGGCGCCGCGCTGGACAAGCTGGTATTCGGCCAGGGTTCGTTGCCGCAGGCGCTCGGCCAGGAGCTTTTGCGCATGACTGGCGCACGGGTGTCCGACGAGGCCTGGGCGGAAGCGGCTGAAAGCATCGAAAACCACCTGAAGATGAATATCGAGGTGGTGGATGCGCGTGGCAAGTTCCTCGGTGAAGGCCGTGACCTGGCCGAGCTGACCGCGCGTTTCGCCGAGGCCAGCCAGGCTGCCTTGGCCATCCCGCAGCAGAGCGACAAACCGAAAGCAGTGGAGGCCAAGGCCTTTGCCGAAGTGGCCGAGAAGGCCCAGCAGAAGGTCGCCGGGCTTTCCATGACGGTTTATCCGGCGCTGGTGGAAGAAGCGGGTGTGGTCAAGGAAGGGCGCTTCCCGACCCAGGCCGAGGCCGACTTCCAGCATCGTCGTGCACTGCAACGTCTGCTCTTGCAGCAACTGGCCGAACAGGCGAAGTTTCTGCGCGGCAAGCTGCCGGGGCTGACCGAACTGGGTTTGCTCTATCGCGATATTGGCCGCGTCGAGGCGCTGGTCGAGGACATTCTGCTGGCCAGCCTGGATGCCTGCATCCTCGAAGGCGAAGCGACGCTACCGCGCGATGGTGCGGCCCTGGCGCAGCTGGCCGAGCGCAAGCGTGGCGACTGGACGGCGCATGCCGAGCGTATCGCCCGCCAGGTGCTGGAGATTCTCAAGCTGCACCATGACCTGCAGAAGCGCTTCAAGGGCAAGATCGACCTGGCCCAGGCCATGGCGCTCAACGACATCAAGCAGCAGCTGGCCAATCTGGTGTATGCCGGCTTCGTGCGCGAGACGCCGGGCGAGTGGCTCAAGGAGATTCCGCGTTACCTCAAGGCCATCGAGCAGCGCCTGGACAAGGTCGGCGCGCAGGTGCAGCGCGACCGCGTCTGGACCGGCGAGCTGACCGGCTATTGGGAGCAGTACCAGGCGCGCGCGGCCAAGCATGCCCAGGAGGGCAAGCGCGACCCGCAGCTGACCCTGTACCGTTGGATGCTGGAGGAGTACCGCGTGTCGCTGTTCGCCCAGCAACTGGGGACGAAGATGGCGGTATCGGACAAGCGCCTCGCCAAGCAGTGGAGCCTGGTGGAGGCCTGAGCCGCCTTGCGCTAGGGTCAGAAACAACCGCAACCAAGGAGGCGCCTCATGCGTTTACCGCGCATGCGCAACGTGATGGCCTGGACGCTTGTACTGCTGTTGATGATCGCGGTGGCCCTGCTGGGCGTTCGCATTGCCGGGCTGTCGTCGTTGCCCGATCTGCAGCCCTGGCACCGCCTGGTGCCGCAGGAACTGGAGGCGGATGAACTGGACCGGGCCGACTGGCAGGCCTATCTGGCAGCCGAGGCCGCGATACACCAGCGCCTGCAACGCGAGCTGATCGAGCCGGTGACGGCGGCCGGCGTCGCACCCTTCAGCCGCTATTCCAGCGACAGCCCCGTCTACCCCGGCAAGCTGCCGCAGGACTGGAACCGTTCCTTCATCCTGCCGCCAGCCGGTGCGCCGCGCGGCGTGGTGGTGTTGCTGCACGGCCTGACCGATTCGCCTTATAGCCTGCGCCATATTGCCAGCCACCTGAGCGAGCAGGGTCTGCTCGCCGTGGTGCCACGCATGCCAGGCCACGGCACCGTACCGGGGGCGCTGACGGCGGCACGCTGGGAGCAGTGGCTGGCCACCACCCGCCTGGCGGTGCGCGAGGCCCGGCGCCAGGTGCCGGACGGGCCGCTGTACCTGATCGGCTATTCCAACGGCGGCGCCCTGGCGCTGCGCTACAGCCTGGCCGCGCTGGAGGACGAGCGCCTGGCCATGCCGCAGCGGCTGGTGCTGATCTCGCCGATGGTCGGGGTCACCCGCTATGCCCGTTATGCCGGCCTGGCAGCCTTGCCGGCAGTGTTGCCGGCGTTCGCCAAATCGGCCTGGATGAACGTGCTGCCGGAGTTCAATCCGTTCAAGTACAACTCCTTTCCGGTGCATGCCGCGCGGCAGACCTACGAGCTGACGCATGAGGTGCAGCGCGCCTTCGATGCCGCCGAGGCCGATGGACGTTTGCAGCGGCTGCCGCCGGTGCTGGCCTTCCAGTCGCTGGCCGACAGCACGGTAAGCACGCCCGCGGTGGTGCGCGACCTGTTCGACCGCCTGCCGGCCAACGGCAGCGAACTGGTGGTCTTCGACATCAATCGTTCGCAGGCGGTCAGCTCGCTGCTGCGGGCCGACATGAGCAGCTTGCTGGAACAGTTGCTGCCGCCGGCCGAGCGCGACTACGACCTGACCGTGGTGGGCGTGGTACCCGAACGGGGGCGAGCGGTCGAGGCCCGGCGTACCGCGGCGGGCAGCTTGCAGGTGCAGCGTCAGCCGCTGGGTGTGGATTACCCGAGCCAGCTGTTCTCGCTGTCGCACGTGGCACTGCCGTTTCCGCCCAGCGATCCCTTGTACGGCAGCGATCCGGCGTCTGGCGAAGACTACGGCGTGGCGCTGGGCACCCTGGCGCCGCGGGGTGAGCGTGGCGTGCTGGTGGTGGGGCTGGACAGCCTGCAGCGGGCGACCTCCAACCCCTTCTACGACTATCTGCGCGAGCGCATCGACGAAGACCTATAGGGGTGGCTCGGTGCGCACGGCGCACCCTACGGGCCGGCATCATCGCCTTGCCGTAGGTGTCGCGCGGCACGCCGTAGGGTGCGCCGCGCGCACCAGCCTGGTGGGCATTTCAGGTTACAGGCGGAAACGCCCCACCAGCCCGTCGAGCTGCGTCGAGAGCGCCTGCAGGTCGCTGCTGGCCTGGTTCAGCTGATCGGCGATATGGGTGGTGCCGACGGTCAGTTCGTTGATGTCGACGATATTGCGGTTGATGTCCTCGACCACGCTGGACTGCTCCTCGGTGGCGGTGGCGACCTGGATGTTCTGATCGCTGATCTGGCCGATATGGCCATTGATCTGCTCCAGCGCAGCCGATGCCTTGCCGGCGTACTCCACCACCAGCGCGCTTTGCCGTTGGCCCTTGGCCATGGCCTCGACGGCCGAGCGTGATTCGTTCTGCAGACGGTCGATGACCTGCTGGATTTCCTCGGTGGAGGCGCCGGAGCGGCTGGCCAACGTACGTACCTCGTCCGCCACCACGGCGAAGCCGCGGCCCTGCTCACCGGCACGCGCCGCCTCGATGGCGGCGTTGAGGGCGAGCAGGTTGGTCTGCTCGGAAATGCTGCGGATGGTGTTGAGCGTGGTGCTGATGGCCTCGGTCTGCGCGGCCAGGGCCTCGATCACCTTGGCAGCCTGCTCCAGCTCGCCGTTGAGCGCATCGATCTGCCCGCGTGCCTGGTCTACCACGGCGCTACCATCGCTGGCGTACTGGGTCGCCTCGCGGGCGACATTGGCGGCGTTCTCGGCGTTACGGGCGATCTCGTTGACGGTCGAGCCCAGCTCGTTGATGGCGGTGGCCACCTGCACCGTTCGGTCGCTCTGCGCGGTGCAGTTGCTCTGGGTCAGGCGCGCGCGCTCGGCCACGTCGCGAGCCATGCCCGAAAGCTGGCGCGAGTTGTCGGCCAGCTGGCGCATGGCGCCATGCACCTTGTCGATGAACTGGTTGAAGCTGCGCGCGATCTCGCTCAGCTCGTCCTGGCCGGGCAGCTCGATACGAGTATCCAGGGCCAGGTTGTCGGCCGCCTGGCCCAGGCTGTTCTGCAGCACGGCGACGCGGCGGCGCAGCTGGATGACGATCAGCCAGGAAATGATCACCGACACCAGCAGGCCAACGGCGATGATGGCGATCTGGCGGGTCCGGCTCTCGCTGTAGCTCTCGGCGCTGTGCTGGTTCTGCTGTTCGGCCTGCTGCAGCAGCGCGTCGAGCAACTCGTTGGTGCCCTGGCGCATCACCCCGTAGGTCTTGGCGTACTGGTCGCGATAGATCTGCTGGGCGCGGGCCATGTCGCCGGCGTCGAAGGCCGCGAGCATCGGATCGATCTCGTTGCTGACCATGGCCTCGAACTGGTCGAGCAGCTTTTGCGCCTGCGCCTTGCGCTCCGGGTTGACCTGGGCGGCCACGGCCTGGCGCATCGCTTCGCGCATGCCGGGGATGTCCTCGTTGCGCGCATCCTGCACGCGCGATTTCACCCCGCGCTCGTCGCGCAGCGGGGTTTCCTGCAGCAGCATCATGTCGATCCCCACGCGCATGCGCGGGATGCGCGAGGCCACCTCGGCCATGGCGCGCATGGGGGCGGCGGTGTTGATGTAGAGCACCTGCGTGTCCCGATACATGCTGGACATGCTGCTCAGGCTGGTCAGCGCCACCAGCAGCAGGGCGATGCAGGGGATGGCCACCGCGATGATCAGGCGGGTTTTCAGGGAGAGGGCGTCGAGACGCATGGGGTGACTCCATTTCGAGATGGGGCGCAGGGCATGGGCCAGCCTATCGGGCCGATGTTGCCGCTCATGTATCGGCCGCGATGGCCGGCAGCATGAGGGTAAAGGCGACCGCCGGCGGAAAAGTCGTAAGCCGGCACTAGTGCCAGATGCGCCGAGCTTCGGCTGTCTCGCCACTGAGGCGCGTTTCGCCACCAGCTGCTCGAGCCCGGCCAGGCCGTGATACCTGCATGTCTAGCCTGCGCCCGGGCTCGACCGATGTGACGTGATGGTGCATGGTGGCGACCCCACGCAGTTCGTTCCGAGAGTCGCGCCATGTTCGAAATCCAGTCCATCGACCCTGCCTACTACCGCCAGCAGACCCGCCGTAGCACGGCGGTGATTGCGGCCATCTTCGTGGCGCTGGCCATGCTCTGCGCCACGGCGAGCACGCAGCTGTTCGGCGCGCCGGGTGGCGACAACTTCAAGTGGAACCTGCTGGGAGTGCTGGCCGGCCTGGCGCTGACCATCGCCCTGGTGCGCCTGCAGCTATGGCCGCGGCCCTTCATGGCAGCGGCCGTCTACGGCTGGCGCCTCAAGCGCAGCCTGATGCGCGTGACCAATGTCATGCATCACGTCAAGGCGGGGGTTGCGCAGGGCGATGAAACGGCAATGAAGCTGCTGCGCTTCTACCACCTGGGGGTGACCCAGATGCATCAGCTCGACGGCAACTCCAGCGAGCTGAGCCAGATGGTGCGCGAGATCGATGCCCACCGCGAGGCCATGGAGCGGCAGGGGCTGCAACTGGAGCAGACGCGTCTCGATCTGCAGTGGCTGGAGCGGGTCAAGGCGTTCAAGGCGTAAGCCGTGGGCGGGCGCTGTGGTCGGATCAGCCCGCCCTGCAACTGTTCGGGCCGCTCAAGGCCCAGCGCCATGAGAACCGGGCTTGACGCAAGCGGCGAGCGTCCGCCGGACGGTCGAGCATCACCGGTACTCGACTTCGCTGTCCTTCCTCGTCGTTGGTGAACGCACCCCGCATATTCGCTTTACCGAATATATGGAAATCAATATATTCGCTCCTGTGCATCTTCGACGGATAACCGCATGAGCCAGAAAAAGCGTGTCCTTTTCCTCTGCGTGGCCAACTCGTCGCGTTCGCAGATGGCCGAGGCGCTGCTGCGCCACACCGACCCGGAACACTTCGAGGCATTCAGCGCAGGCACCGCGCCCACCGAGGTTGACCCGCGTACACGCAATGCATTGGAGCAGTTGGGCGTTTCCACCAAAGGGCTGTTCAGCAAGTCGGTCGCGCAGGTCGCGGGCGAGCCGTTCGACTATGTGATCACCCTGTGCGACAAGTCGGCACTGGAGTGCCTGGCGCTCCCCGGCACCGGTGAATACATCGCCTGGAACTTCGAGGACCCGGCGACCAGCGCGCAGAAGGAGGCCTATCGCAAGACGCTGCACGAGATCCACGAACGGATAAAGATGTTCGTGCTGATCAAGAGCAAGCCGGCCGGTGGCGACCCCGATGCCATGGCCCCCACCGAGCTGTTCAAGTGCCTGGCCGATGAAACGCGTGCGCGTATCGCCATGCTCGTAACCCTCGAGCAGGATCTGTGTGTCTGCGAGCTGACCGCCGCGTTGGAAGAGGCTCAGCCGAAGATTTCCCGGCACCTGGCACTATTGCGCAGTTGCGGTCTGCTGGAAGACCGGCGTAATGGCCAATGGGTCTATTACCGCCTGCATCCGCAGTTGCCCGAATGGGCCAGGGATGTGCTCAAGCGCACCCTGGACAGCAATGCCGAATGGCTGCGCCCGGACGTGCAGCGCCTGTGGCAGATGCGCGACCGTCCTGGGCGCAAGCCCGCCTGTGACTGAGCGGCGAGCCTCGTGAAGATCCTGTTCTGACCCCATTCCTGGAGCGACACCGTGCAAGACGACCTGCCCAACGCCGACCTGCAACTGCTCGATCTGCCGACTGCTGACAAGCTCGCCATCGAGTCTGCTGCGACCCATGCGCCGCGCATCCTGCTGCTGTACGGCTCCACCCGCGAGAAGTCCTTCAGCCGCCTGCTGACCGAGGAGGCCGCGCGCCTGTTGCAGCACTTTGGCGCCGAGACGCGCATCTTCGACCCGCGCGGCCTGCCGCTGCCGGACGATGCCCCGGACAGCCATCCCAAGGTGCAGGAGCTGCGCGAGCTGATGCAGTGGTCGGAGGGCCAGGTGTGGTGCTCGCCCGAACGCCACGGCGCGATGACTGCCGTGTTCAAGGCGCAGATCGACTGGGTGCCGCTGGCCATGGGCGCGGTCCGCCCGACCCAGGGCAAGACCCTGGCGGTGATGCAAGTCTGCGGCGGCTCGCAGTCGTTCAACGTGGTCAATCAGCTGCGCGTGCTGGGGCGCTGGATGCGCATGTTCACCATCCCCAACCAGTCCTCGGTGCCCAAGGCTTTCATGGAGTTCGACGCGGAGGGCCGGATGAAGCCGTCCTCGTTCTACGACCGCCTGGTGGACGTGATGGAGGAACTGGTCAAGTTCACCCTGCTGCTGCGCGACCGCTCCGACTACCTGGTCGATCGCTACTCCGAGCGCAAGGAGTCGGCCGAAGAACTGTCCAAACGCGTCAATCAGCGCGCCATCTGAGCGAAGGAACTGCCCACCATGACTCATCCATACGATGTACTGCACGTGCCCGGCCTGGCCGGTGCGCTGATTTTCACACCTTGCCCCGGCACCCGGGAAACCTCGCTGGAACAGGCGCTGCTGGCGCTCAAGCAGGCTGGTGCAGAGGGCGTGATCACCCTGATGCCGCACAGCGAGCTGGCCGCCAGCGGCGCCGAGCAAATCGCCCAGCAGTGCCAGGCCTTGGACCTAGCCTGGTATCACCTGCCGGTGGCCGACGAACAGGTGCCGCTGGAAGACTTCGGCGAAGGCTGGCGGGCATCGCGCCAGGCAATTCTCGAACACCTGCGTGGCGGCCGCTCGCTGGCGATCCACTGCAAGGGCGGCTCCGGGCGCACCGGCCTGATCGCCGCACGCATTCTCATCGAGGCCGGCATCGCGCGCAGTCAGGCCATCGCCCTGGTGCAGGCACTGCGGCCCAAGGCCATCCAGCATCCCGCGCATCTCAACTGGATCAACCAGTTCGACGCGACCCACTGACAGAGGCATCGACATGAGCATCAAAGTAGGCATCAACGGTTTTGGCCGCATTGGCCGTCTGGCCCTGCGCGCCGCCTGGAACTGGCCCGAACTGGAGTTCGTGCAGATCAACGACCCGGCTGGCGACGCCGCCACCCACGCGCATCTGCTCAATTTCGACTCGGTACACGGCCGCTGGCAGCATGAGGCGGGCAGCGAGGGCGATTGCCTGGTGATCGATGGCAAGCGCATCAAGGTGACCGCCAACAAGGCCATCGCCGACACCGACTGGAGCGGCTGCGACCTGGTGCTCGAGGCCAGCGGCAAGATGAAGACGGTCGCCGTGCTGCAGGACTATCTGCAGCAGGGCGTGGGGCGCGTGGTGGTCTGCGCGCCGGTCAAGGAGCAGGGCGCGCTGAACGTGGTGATGGGCGTCAACCAGCACCTGTTCGACCCGGCGCAGCACCGCATCGTCACCGCGGCGTCCTGCACCACCAACTGCCTGGCGCCGGTGGTCAAGGTGATCCACGAGGCGCTGGGCATTCGCCACGGCTCGATCACCACCATCCACGACCTGACCAATACGCAGAGCATCCTCGATACGCCGCACAAGGACCTGCGCCGCGCCCGCGCATCCAGCATGAGCCTGATCCCCACCACCACCGGTTCGGCCACGGCGATTGCCGAGATCTTCCCCGAGCTGCGCGGCAAGCTCAACGGTCACGCCGTGCGCGTACCGTTGGCCAACGCCTCGCTGACCGACTGCGTGTTCGAGGTCGAGCGCGCCACCACCGCCGAGGAGGTCAACGCGCTGCTCAAGGCGGCCGCCGAAGGGCCGCTGCACGGCATCCTGGGGTATGAAGAGCGCCCGCTGGTGTCCATCGATTACCGCACTGATCCGCGCTCGTCCATCGTCGATGCGCTGTCGACCCTGGTGGTGGCCGGCACCCAGGTGAAGATCTACGCCTGGTACGACAACGAGTGGGGCTATGCCAACCGCGCGGTAGAGCTGGCGCGCCTGGTCGGCCAGGCCGGTTGACCCGGCATTGAGGGAGGGGCTTCAGCCGCGACCTGCAGTCCGTAGGGGGCGCCGTGCGCACCAGCCAGCGCAGCGCATGGGAAGGACAGGCTTATGGCGCGTCCTTCCTGCTGCCTGGGGCGAATCATCGGCTTGTCCGCATCCCTTCAGGGGCCGCCATGGTGCGCGCGGCGCACCCTACGCTTGAGGCCAGCCATAACGCCTGATCAGGAAAAATCACGCCATGCACGCCCTTGCACGACTCTCTCCAGAAGTCCGCCAGTACCTCCTGGTAACCGGCAACTACTGGGCCTTTACCCTTACCGACGGCGCCCTGCGCATGCTGGTGGTGCTGCACTTTCACAGCCTGGGCTACACGCCGCTGCAGATCGCCGCGCTGTTTCTGTTCTACGAGATTTTCGGCGTGGTCACCAACCTGGTGGGCGGCTACCTGGGCGCGCGGCTGGGGCTCAATCGCACCATGAACATCGGCCTGGGCATGCAGGTGCTGGCGCTGTTGATGCTCACCGTGCCGGCCGCCTGGTTGACCGTGCCCTGGGTCATGGCGGCGCAGGCGTTTTCCGGTATCGCCAAGGATCTGAACAAGATGAGCGCCAAGAGCTCGATCAAGCTCCTGGTGCCGAACACTCAGCAGGGCACGCTGTACAAGTGGGTGGCCATCCTCACCGGCTCGAAGAATGCGCTCAAGGGCGTGGGTTTCTTCCTCGGTGGCGCGCTGCTCGCCGTGCTTGGCTTTAGCGGCGCGGTGCTGGCCATGGCCGCCGCGCTGGCGCTGATCTGGCTGGCCAGCCTGGTGCTGCTGAAAAAGGATCTGGGCAGGGCCAAGGCCAAGCCGAAGTTTCGCGACATGCTCTCCAAGAGCCGGGCGATCAACATCCTCTCGGCTGCCCGGCTGTTTCTCTTCGGTGCCCGCGACGTCTGGTTCGTGGTGGCGCTGCCGGTGTACCTGAGCTCGGTATTGGGCTGGGACTTCTGGCTGGTCGGCGGCTTTCTCGCCAGCTGGGTGATCGGTTACGGCGTCGTGCAATCGGTTGCCCCGCGTATCACCGGCAAGCAAAGCGGACATGTGCCGGACGGCCGCGCCGCGTTCCTCTGGGCGGCATCGCTGGCGGGGCTGCCGGCGCTGATCGCCCTGGGCCTGGGCGCCGGCTGGTCGGCGCAGGTGGTATTGCTTGGCGGCCTGCTGCTGTTCGGCGTGCTGTTCGCGGTCAACTCCTCGCTGCACAGCTACCTGATCGTCAGCTACGCCAAGGAAGACGGCGTATCGCTGGACGTAGGCTTCTACTACATGTCCAACGCTCTGGGGCGGCTGATCGGCACGCTGCTCTCGGGCTGGGTGTTTCAGGCCCATGGCCTGGAGGCCTGCCTGTGGGTCTCCAGCGCCTTCGTGCTCGCCGCTGCGCTGATTTCCATCGCCTTGCCCAGGCACGGCATGCAGCCGACGCGCTGACCCACGGGAATGCCGCTGCGTCTGGCCGTGCACAGCTTGCGCACCTGAGGAGGCAGCGATTTCGTGGTGAGCCCGCCGAGCGTCCGTGGCCTGCGCGGCGACGCCTTTCGACAGCGCCGTCAATCTGCAGAACGCCCGCGTAGCTAGTGCATTGCCTGTCTGGCTCATGCGAGCCGGGCGGTGCAAGCCTGACGCGGCCCGCGCTTGAACATCTGGGCAGGCCCTTGATCGAACGACATATCCCCTGACACTTCCCTGGACCTGCATGACGCCCTTAAAGGTTATTGAAAGGTTGAGGTCTTAGCCTCCGCGCGCGCCCTTTGTGCGATCTACAAGAAAAAGAGGAGAAAGCGGTTTGTTGACTCTGATCGGCCTGTTGACCATTTGCAGCCTGGTTGTGCTGCTGCTCATCGGGCGCATGTCGCCTGTTCTGCCCTTGATCGTGGTGCCGCTGCTCGGCGCCCTGGCCGCGGGTTTCGGCCCGGAGGCGATTTCCGGATTCTTTACCGATGGCATCGGCCGGGTAACCGCGATCGCCACCATGTTCGTCTTCGCCATCACCTTCTTCGGCGTGTTGCAGGACACCGGCCTGTTCCGCCCGCTGATCGGCGGCATGGTGCGGCTGACCCGCGGCAACGTCATCGCCGTGACCGTGGCCACGGCCATCATCGGCATGCTGGCGCATCTCGACGGTGCCGGCGCCACCACCTTCCTGCTGACCATTCCTGCGCTGCTGCCGCTGTACAAGCAGCTGCGCATGAGCCCCTACCTGATGCTCCTGCTGCTGGCGCTCGGTGCCGGCATCTTCAACATGCTGCCCTGGGCCGGGCCCTTGGGGCGTGCTTCGGCGGTGACCGGCATCGAAGTCACCGAGCTGTGGCGGCCGCTGATCACCATCCAGGGCGTCGGCGTGGTGCTGCTGATCGCCCTGGCCGCGCTGCTGGGCTGGCGCGAGCAGCGCCGTATCGCCGCAGGCAAGGCCGGCGACGAAGGCGTGCTGGTGGAAACTACCAGCGACCTGCACGAGCCGAGCGCCGAGGAGCGCGAGCTGGAGCGTCCGCGTTTGCTCTGGGCCAATGCCGCGTTGTTCCTCGCGGTGCTGGTGTCGCTGTTCTCCGGCGTGCTGCCGGCCGGCTACATCTTCATGATCGGCCTGTGCCTGGCGCTGCTGATCAACTATCCGGGCGGCAAGGCACAGATGCAGCGCATCTCGGCCCATGCACCGGCTGCCTTGAGCATGGGCATGATCATCCTGGCGGCGGGCTCGATGCTCGGCATCTTCACCGGCACCGGCATGCTCACCTCCATCGCCAAGGACCTGGCCGGCGTGCTGCCCGCGCCGCTGGTGGGGCAGATGCATATCGTGCTGGGTCTGTTCGGCCTGCCGATGGAGCTGATGCTGAGCACCGACGCCTACTACTTCGGCCTGCTGCCGGTGACCCTGGAAGTGGTCGGTGGCCAGGGCGTGGAGCCGGCCAGCGTGGTCTATGCGCTGACCATCGGCAACATCATCGGCACCTTCATCAGCCCGTTCTCGCCGGCGTTGTGGCTGGCACTGGGCCTGGCCGGGCTGGACCTGGGCCGGCACATCCGCTACTCGCTGTGGTGGATGTGGGGCTTCTCACTGGTGCTGTTCGGCGCGGCCTGGGGGCTTGGTCTGTTCTAGCCCACACTCGCCCAAACAAAAACGCCGCGGTTCCTCGAGAGGGGCGCGGCGTTCTTTATGAGGGAGCATTGCCGGAGAGGGCTGGGCCCGGCCTCGATTAGGTGTGGGCGTTACTTGGAGCAGTTGCCTTTACGGGCCATCTCCAGCTTCGCGACGTCTTCTTTGCCTTCCTTCTCGTCGACCAGCTTCAGGTTGGCGCCACCGACGAATGCCCCCATCTTGATGTATTGCTTGATGAAGTAGTTCTTGCCACTTTCGGTCTTGACCAGCAGATCGTTAGGTGAAAACTCGGACTCGGTGGAGATCTTGTGCTCCATGTCGCCCTTGACCTGTTCGTAAAAAAAGACCTTTGGCGCGGATTCGCCGATGCACTTGTCATCGACCCAGATGTCTTTCTTCAGCGAACCACCTACGCCCGAGTTGCGGTAGATGTACAGACCGGCATTACCAGGTGCGGGTGCTGCAAAGCGCTTGGCTTCGGCAGAGGCTTGCTTGTCTTCCATGGGGACCGATGCACAGCCGATGAGCAGCGAGGATGCGAAGGCAGCAAGGGCCAGTTTCTTCAGCATGATGACTCCGAGTGTCTGTGGAATGAGAACGGCACAGCAGGAAGGCTCGACGGCATGGGTTGTTGGGCGTCGAGATTCCGGTCACGGAAGAGGAGTGGCACGAGGAGAGGGGGGCTTGCCCGCATGCATCGCTGCGCATGATCGAATTCCGTTTCGTTGATGGCGTATTGCTATGCCGGCCGAGACGATATCCATTTGTTTCGCTTCGGGCAAGGATGCCTTGTCATTTCAGCCGATAGCGCGCCAGGTCGTCCCGGGTCAGCAGCTGCAGGCGGCCAGGCGCCACCTTGTAGATGTCTTCGGCCAGGGAGATATCGACGCCCATGTCGCGCAAGTAATTGGCCGGGCTGAACGACTGGCGACCGTGGGCGGCCTGCGCCAGTGCCGAGTCACCGGCGGGGAAGGGCGGGCGGCGCAGGGCCACGTGGCCGTTGACGGTGCGCTTGGTGCCGGCGGCCAGCAGGTAGATGCAGCTGCCCTGGCAGATGCCACCGGAAGGCACCACCGCCTCGAAGCCGGTTTCCCGCAGCAGGCGGCCCATGCGGATAGCCTCCGGCGCGCTGCCGCCGATGCTGTCGAGCAGCACGACCTTGCGCTTGTGCTTGCCGGGATGGGCGCGCAGGCCCTGCAGCAACTTTTCGTAGTCGCCGGGCACTATCTCTTCGGAAATCTTCGCCGCCAGCAGGCCGTCGTGGGACTCGACCTCAACCTTGGCCTGGGCATGGAGCGGGGCGAGCAGGGCAGTGCCGATCAGGGCGAAGCGCAGAAGCTGGGCAATCATCGAATGGGTTCATGACGGTGGCTCGGGAGGCAGAAGATACCTGCCGCAGCACCGTCATGCATCCCTCAGTTGCGCTGCTGCACCTTCCAGGCCCAGGCGAACAGCGCCAGGCCTGCGATGGCGGTGATGGCGCCAATATAGCCGGTCACCGTCCAGCTCATGCCGGCGCTGATGGCCAGGCCGCCGAGCCAGGGGCCGAGGGCGTTGGCGAGGTTGAACGCGGCGTGGTTGGAGGCGGCCGCCAGCGTCTGCGCGCCGGTGGCGACGTCCATCAGATGGGTCTGCAATGCCGGGCCGAGGGCGATCATGGTGCCGATGGCGAAGATCGCCGGCAGCAGCGTCCACAGGCTGTGCGCGGCGAAGGGGAAGACCAGCAGCACCAGGGTGCTCCAGGCCAGGATCCAGGCCACCGCGCGCAGGCGCAGGCGGTCGAACAGCCAGCCGCCGGCGCTGTTGCCGACGATGCAGCCGGCGCCGAACACGCCCATGGCCAGGGGAATCCAGCCGGGGCCGACCTGGGTGACGTGCAGCAGTGTGGGCGCCATGTAGCTGAACACGCAGAACATCCCGGCGAAACCGATGGCGCCGATGCCCAGGGCCAGCCAGATCGGCGCACGGTTGAAGGCGCGCAGCTCGCCCTTGGGGCTGCTGCGCTGCTCGTTGGGATCGGCCGGCAGGAAGATCGCCACCATGGCGATGGTGGTGATGGCGATGATGCCGACCAGGGCGAAGGCGTAGCGCCAGCTCATGAACTGGCCTAGCCAGGTGGCCAGCGGGTTGCCGATCAGGATGGCCACGGTCAGGCCGGCCAGTACCCGGCTCACCGCCTTGGCGCGTTTGTGCGGCGGCGCCATGGACGCGGCCACCAGCATGGCGATGCCGAAGTAGGCGCCGTGCGGCAGGCCGGCGATGAAGCGGAACATCAGCAGCGGCTCGTAGCCCGGCGCCAGGGCGCTGGCGAAGTTGCCGAGGGCAAAGCAGCCCATCAGCAGCAGAAGCAGGATGCGCCGTGGCAGGCGTGCACCGAGCAGGGCCAGCAGCGGTGCGCCGACCACCACGCCGAGGGCGTAGGCGCTGATCACGTGACCGACCTGCGGTTCGCTGACGCCAAGGTCGGCGGCGACGTTGGGCATCAGGCCCATGATGGCGAACTCGCCGGTGCCGATGGCGAAGCCGCCGAGGGCCAGGGCGAGTTGAATGAGAAGGATCGCGCCCGGCGACAGATGCGTCGCAGCGCTGGGGGAAGGCGTGCTCATGAGTGACCTGGAAGGGAGAAGGCAAGCGCGGAATTATAATCTCCGAGTGCCGTGCTTGGGTATTGGCCGCCGCTCTATATCGTAATACTGCTCACTTAAGGTGTTCGCGCTTGGCTCCCCTCTCCCATTTATGGGAGAGGGGCTGGGGGAGAGGGCTGAAAACACCGCAAAACTGCCAGTTTTCCCCTCTCCCTAACCCTCTCCCCGGAGGGGCGAGGGGACTGATCGCGTTTGACCGTTTCTTATGTGAACAGCATTACGCTCTATATCAGGCTTTGAGACGAATGGTCGGCGTTGTTCAAGGCCTTCACGTAGTCGACGAAGGCGCGCAGCGGCGCCGGCACGTTGCGCCTGCTGTGGTAGTACAGGTAGGGCCCTTCGAAGTGCTGCCACCAGTCATGCAGGATGGGTTGCAGCTGGCCGCTGGCGAGATGCGCCGCGATGTATTCCTCGAAGGTGTAGAGAATGCCGTGGCCGGCGCAGGCCGCGGCGATCAGCAGGTCCTGCGAGGAGCTGACCAACCTGCCCTCCGGGGCGATGCGCAAGGTGCGTCCATCTCGCTCGAACTCCCACACACCCAGCTTGCCGCTGGCGAAGCGGTAACCGAGCAGGCGGTGCTCGTTCAGTTCGCCGGGATGTTGTGGCGTGCCGTGGCGCTGCAGATAGCTGGGCGCGGCGACTGCCATGAAGCACTGCCGGCGCGGCCCGATGGGAATGGCGATCATGTCCTTGGCCAGGCTTTCCTCATAGCGGATGCCTGCGTCGTAACCGGCGCCGATCACGTCGATGAAGGTGTTGTCCATGTTCACTTCCAGCGCGATGCCCGGGTAACGCGCGAGAAAACCATCCAGTAGCTGCGGCAGAATGTGCCGGGCGATCACGCCGGGCACATGCAGGCGCAGCGAGCCGACCGGATGCTGCGGGTCTTCCTGCAGGTCGTTGAGTGCTGTGTTGATCTCGTCCAGCGCCGGGCGCAGGCGCTTCAGCAGTCGCGCACCGATTTCCGTCGGCGTCAGGCCGCGGGTGGTGCGGTTGAGCAGGCGCACGCCCAGCTCCTGTTCCAGGCGGCGTATGCAATCGCTGAGTGACGAGGCTGACGTGCCGCGGCGCTGCGCTGCGGCACGAAAACCACCGGCCTCGACCACGGCGGCGAACAGGGCGATATCGGACAGATTCGGTTGGCGCATGAGCGTCGGCTGGGAAATGACGAAGGTCCGATAATGCGGCGCAGCGCCCGCTTTGCCAATCCTGAGGATGTAGCCCGGATGCAATCCGGGAATGCCTACCAATGGCCCCGGATTGCATCCGGGCTACGGTTCGCGCCTTTGAAACACCCGGTAACTGTACGCCTGCCCGTATACCCTGTTCGGTCGTGACCGGCTTATCGAACAGTCTTTCTGCTCGCACCCTATGTCGTGCGCCGTTGCCTGATTTGGCGCATCGAGCTAACGGATAGGAGGAAGCTGCAATGAGCAAGAGAAACGAAGCGGGGCTGGGCCATACGCGTCGGGATGCACTGAAGCTGTTCGGCATGCTGGGCGGCAGTCTTGCCTTGCAAGGTATCTTGGGCGGTGTGCCGAGGTTCGCCTGGGCCGACCCTGCAACGGGCTGGCAGGCGAAGGACATGCCGCCTTTGACCGGCAAGCGCATGCTGGTCACCGGCGGCACCAGCGGTATGGGCTTCGAGGATGCTCTGGCCCTGAGCGGGGCCGGTGCGCAGGTGATCATCGCCGCGCGTAATGCGCAGCGTGGCGCCGAGAGCATCGAACGTATTCGTGCCCAGGTGCCGGATGCGCAGGTGCGTTTCGAACAATTGGACCTGGCCGACCTGGCCTCGGTGCGTAGCCTGGCTCAGCGCCTGAATGCCGAGGGCGAGGTGCTGGACGTGCTGATCAACAATGCCGCGATCATGGCGCCACCGCAGCGCGGCGTGTCTCGCGACGGTTTCGAGATGCAGCTGGCGACCAACTTTCTCGGCCATTTCGCCCTGACCGGTTTGCTCATGCCGTCGCTGCGCAAGTCATCCGATCCGCGCGTGGTGACGCTGGCGAGCATCGCGGTCAATCGTGGTCGGATCGATTTCGACGACCTGCAGTCCGAGCGCAGCTACGACCCCTATGCGGCTTACGCCCAGTCGAAGCTGGCCTGTCTGATGATGGCCTTCGAACTGCAGCGGCGCAGTCTGGCCAACAACTGGGGCGTGCGCAGCATCGCCGCGCATCCTGGCGTGGCCGTCACCGAGCTGGTCGAGCGCGGGCCAGGGCTTGAAAGCGAGTTCGCCCGCCAGTGGGCGAAGGATCGCGAGGTCTATCACTCGGCGGCGCAGGGCGCGCTGTCGTCACTGTTCGCGGCGACGGCTGCCGAGGCCGAGGGCGGGCGCTACTACGGGCCGACTGGTGAAGAGGAAAAACGCGGTCCGCTGGGCCTGGCAAGGGTGCCGGCTGCCGCGGCGGATGCCGATGATGCCGCGCGCCTGTGGTCGGTGGCCGAGCGCCTGACGGGCGTGAAGTACGGCTGAATCTTGGCGCGCCTCGAGGCGCGCCCCCTTCGAGGAATTTGCCATGTCATCTTCAACGATGGCGCAGCGCGTGGCCGTGGCCATCAACGCGCAGCGCAACGAGCTGTGGCCGGCTCTGGCCGGTTTCACCCTGTTCTTCTGCCTGTTCTCGGGCTACTTCATGCTGCGGCCGATCCGCGAAGCCATGGGCATCGTCTCCGGCGTGGAGAACCTGCAGTGGCTGTTCACCGCCACCTTCGTGGTGATGCTGATCGCGGTGCCGTTGTTCGCCTGGCTGAGTTCGCGGGTGCCGCGGCTCCATTTCATCGACTGGGTGTATGGCTTCTTCACCCTGAACCTGGCGTTGTTCGCCCTGTTGTTCTTCAGTGCGGATGAAAGCGTGTGGCTGGCGCGCAGCTTCTATGTGTGGATTTCGGTCTACAACCTCTTCGTCGTCTCGGTGGCCTGGAGCCTGATGGCCGACGTGTTCGACAGCGAGCAGGCCAAGCGGCTGTTCGCCTTCATCGCCGCCGGTGCCAGTGTCGGCGGCCTGGTCGGCCCGGCGCTGAGTGCCTTGCTGGTGAGCACGCTGGGGCAGAGTGGGCTGATTCTGCTGGCCGCGGTGCTGCTGGCCGTAGCGCTGTCGCTCAAGCAGGTGCTGATGCGCTGGCGCGAGGAGGGTGGCGCAGGACGTGCCGGCGCCGTGCAGGCGGAAAGTCCGCGGCGTCCGGTACCGGGCAATCCGTTCAGCGGTCTGATGCGCGTGCTGTCTTCACCCTACCTGTTTGGTATCGCCGGTTTCGTCATCTTGCTGGCCACGGCCAGCACCTTTCTCTACTTCGAGCAGGCGCGCCTGGTGGCCGAGCTGTTTCCTGATCGCGCCGCGCAGGTGCGGGTGTTCGGGGTGATCGATTTCGTGGTGCAGGCCGGTGCGCTGATCTCCCAGCTGTTCATCACCGGGCGCATCGCGCGTCGTCTGGGTGTGCGCGTGCTGTTGGCCTGTGTGCCGCTATTGGTATGCGTTGGCTTCATCGGTCTGGCCTTGCTGCCGACCTTCGCCATGCTGGCAGCGCTGATGATCGTACGGCGTATCGGCGAATACGCCTTCGTGCGACCGGGGCGGGAGATGCTCTTCGCGCCGCTGGATGCCGAGAGCAAATACAAGGCGAAGAACTTCATCGACACCGTGGTCTACCGCGCCGGCGATGCGATGAGTGGCTGGCTCAAGAGCCTGCTGGACATGCTCGCACAAGGCGCCTGGCTGGTGGCGCTGGTGGGCGCGGCCAGCGCGGCGCTGTGGGGGTTGCTCGGCTGGTATCTGGGGACCCAGGCGGACCGCAAGGCCGCCGAGCGGCAGGAACTGGTGGCTACATAGAGCGGACTTTGCAGGAGCCGCAGGCACGGCTCCTGCAAACTCGTCAGCCGCGTGCCGGAATGCTCAAGCCGCGCTGCACGGCTGGGCGCGCGAGGAAGGCGTCGAGTACGCGGCGCACGTTGCCGAAGCGTTCGAACTGCACCAGATCGCCGGCCTTGTAGAAGTCCACCAGGCAGCGCACCCAGGGGAACACGGCGATGTCGGCGATGCTGTACTCACCGGCGATCCAGCTACGGCCCTCCAGGTGTTGGTCGAGCACACCGAGCAGGCGAGCGGATTCGGCGACGTAGCGATCACGCGGGCGCTTGTCCTCGTACTCGGCACCGGCGAACTTATGGAAGAAGCCGAGCTGGCCGAACATCGGGCCGAGGCCGCCCATCTGCCACATCAGCCATTGAATGGTCTCGTAGCGGGCGGCGGCGTCCTGCTGCAGCAACTTGCCGGTCTTCTCCGCCAGGTAGATCAGGATCGCCCCGGACTCGAACAGCGGCAGCGGGTGGCTATTCGGCCCGTCGGGATCGAGGATCGCGGGAATCTTGTTGTTCGGCGCCAGTGAAAGGAACTCGGGGCTGAACTGGTCATTGCTGTCGAAGCTGACCAGGTGCGCCTCATAGGGCAGGCCGATTTCTTCCAGCATGATCGAGACCTTGACACCGTTGGGCGTGGGCAGCGAGTAGAGCTGCAGGCGCTCGGGATGCTGCGCGGGCCATTTGCGGGTGATGTGAAAGGGGCTGAGGTCGGTCATGTGGAGTTCCATGTCGAATGGGTCGAAGAAGTGGCGATCAGAACACGAGTGGCAGGTACGCAGGAAATCGATCCAGCTGCTAATAGTCATCGACTCGGGCGATCCTGCCTGGTTCCCTGTGCGCGAACGAGGCGGTATGGTGCGGGTTTTCATCCACCCGGCACGGAGCCCATCGGCATGAGCCTGCACGGTACCTACGACTCCCAGAACATCTTCGCCCAGATCATTCGTGGCGACCTGCCTTGCTACAAACTCTACGAGGACGACGATGTACTGGCGTTCCTCGATCTGTTCCCGCAATCCAAGGGCCACAGTCTGGTCATCCCCAAGCGCGCTGCCGCGCGCAATATCCTGGAAATCGACGACGCCAGCCTGGCCAAGGTCATGGCCGTGGTGAAGAAGGTCACCCAGGCGGTGGTCGACGAACTGCAGCCGGCTGGCGTGCAGGTGGCGCAGTTCAACGGCGCGCCTGCCGGGCAGACGGTGTTCCATATCCACATGCACGTGATCCCGCGCTTCGAGGGCGAGGGGCTGGGCATTCACGCGGCCAACAAGGCCGACCCGGCCGAGCTGGAGGCGCTGCAGGCGCGTCTGGTCAAGCGTCTGCAGGGCTGAAACGACAATGCCCCGGCCGCATCATGCGGCCGGGGCATTGCTCAGCGTGCGGCTCAACCGTTCTGGCTGCTCAGCCCGCCCCATTCCATGAAGCGCACGGCGTGCACTTCACCCTGACTGTCGCGGTAGACCAGAACGCTCGGTACCACACCGCTCTTGCGGCTGTTGTCGGTGCGTTGCAGGACCTGATCGATATCCAGCTGCATGCCGTACTGGTATTCCTGTACTTCGACCTTGGGAGTGGCAGGTGCTTTCTCGCTGGCGATGGCCAAGGGGGCAAGGACGGCGAGGACGCTGGCGTTGAGGGCTGCGAATTTCATCTTGATAATCTCCGATCTGGGGCGCCTGGAAGATTGGCGCTGGGGTCGAGAGAGATGAAAACATTCGTCGCTTCGCCGAAGAAATCGATGCTTGTGCTAGCGAAGATCGCTGTCATCGATACCTTGCCCGAACGCCCGGCTGCACCAATACTCAGGCGGCATTCACCCGCCCATGGAGGGCTTCATGCGTTCGATCCTCATCGCGTTGCCGTTGTTGCTGTTGGCCGGCTGCTCCTCCTTTCGAGGTGATCCGGAGAACATTCGTCCCGTCCCGCAAGAGCGCCTGCTGGCGTTTCAGCAAACCCAGGCCAACGGCGCGCAGATCGTGGTCAATCGCGACTTCGGCATGATGGGCGGCGGCTGCTACGTAGCCATCGAAGTGGATCGCAAGGTCGCCGCGCGCATTGGCGTCGGTGAGGTCGCAACCTTCCAGGTACCGCCTGGCACCCGTGTGGTGGGTATCACCCCTGACCGCATGGACGACACCCTCTGCGGCATGGGCCGCCTGCTGCGCGAAGTGGCGGTACCGGTGAAGGCCGGGGAAACCCATCACCTGCGTATCGTCAGCCAGAATCGTGGGGGCTTCGACATCCTGCCGGATGGGCGCTGACGGCTGACTTGCGCGGCGCATCAAGCCGCCTCGCAGGCGATGCGGGTAGTATTTGCCGCATCGAGTCAGGGAGAGCAGTTGTGAACGGATTGCCGATCGCCATAGTGGGAGCCGGAACCGCCGGCCTGGCCACTGCGATTTTTCTCGCCCGCCAGGGCTATGCGGTGCGGCTGCTGGAGCGGGTCGAACAGCTGCAGCCGGTGGGCGCCGGCATTCTCCTGCAACCCTCCGGTCTGGCCGTGCTGCAACGGCTGGGGCTGCTCGCCGAATGCACCGCGTTGGGTGCGCCGGTCAGCCGACTCTACGGCACCAGTTGCCGGGGACGGGTAATCCTCGATACCCGTTATCACGACTGGCAGCCTGGCAGTTTCGGCCTGGGCATTCACCGCGGCGTGCTGATGACGGCGCTGCTCAATGCCGCGCAGCGTGCCGGCGTACAGGTGGAAACCGGCGTCAACGTCAGCCGCTTCGAGCAGGCCTGCGGTCATATCCGACTGCTGAGTCTGGAACAGCCCCTAGGTGATTTCGCCGCATTGATCCTGGCCGATGGCACGCGCTCGGCATTGCGCGCGCAGATGCAGGTGCGCCAGTGGTCGCGGCCCTATCCCTGGGGCGCCTTATGGAGCATGTTGTCGACTGCAGCGTCGGCCGAAACCGGCGAGCTGCGTCAGTGGTATCGCGGTTGCCGGGAAATGTTCGGGCTGATGCCCACCGGCTGTACCCATCAGGCACGCGAACGCTCGCTCACCAGTCTGTTCTGGAGCCTGCCTTTGAGCGAGCACGAGGCCTGGCGCCAGGCCGGCCTGAATGCCTGGAAAACCCGCGTGCGCCGTCTGGCTGGCGAGGCGGCGGAGGCCTATCTGCAGCGCATCGATGACCCGCAACAGCTGACCCTGGCGGCTTATGCCGATGTGCGCATGCAGCGCTGGCACGATGGCCGCGTCCTGGCCATCGGCGATTGCGCCCACGCCATGAGTCCGCAACTGGGACAGGGCGCCAACATGGCGCTGGTCGATGCCGCCGCGCTCGCTGATACGCTCGGCAACGCGGGCGACGAGGCCCAGCATGCAATCGACTGGAATGCCACCTTCATCCGCTACGGTGATGCTCGCCGTGACCACCTGCGTTACTACCGCCAGGCGAGTCGGCTGCTGACGCCCTTGTTCCAGTCCAACAGCCACACCCTGGCCGTGCTGCGCGATATCGCCCTGACGCTCGCCCGCCACAACCGCTTCGGCCGCCAGCATGCGGTCAGCACCCTGGTCGGTGCGCGCAGCGGCTGGCTATGGTCCGGCGCGCAGAAGCGCGAGCTGCATGCCTGGACGGGGGAGCGCCAGGCCTGGGAGTGAGTCTGGTGCAGGCTGCGTGATAGGCTGCGCGGCTGATTCCATGTTCATAAGGATGCGTGCATGCCGTCGTCGCTGGAGATTTTCGCCAACCTCTTCTATCTGGTTTCGGTCGTGCTGGCGGCGCGCAACTCCGTGCACACCTGGGCAGTCGGCCTGGTCGGTTGTGTGCTGTTCGGCTGGCTATTCTTCAGCGTGCAGCTGTATGCGGACGTGACCCTGCAGGGCTTTTTCATCGCCACCAGTCTGCTGGGCTGGTGGAGCTGGTTGCGTGGACGCGACGGTGAACCTATGCCGATCAGCCGTACGGCCTGGCCGGGGCTGGGCCTGGCATTGTCGATCGCCGTTGTCGTGGCCGTCGCCTACGGCGCGCTGCTGCACCACTTCACCGACGCCTACGCGCCCTTTATCGATTCGCTAGTGCTGACCTTCAGCGTGCTGGCGCAGTTGCTGCTGATGCGCCGCAAGCTGGAGACCTGGTATGGCTGGCTGCTGGTCAATACCCTGGCAGTGCCGCTGTTCGCTTCGCGCGAGCTGTACCTGACCGCCTTCATCTACCTGTTGTTCTGGTGCAATGCCTGGTACGGCCTGTATCGCTGGCGACGTGAGCTGAAGGTGCAGGCGGCCTGAGATGAGCAAGCGATTCGCCCGTGGCCTGGTGGTGGGCAAGTTCGCGCCGCTGCATCTGGGGCACGAATGGCTGATCCGCCAGGCGCGAGAGCAGTGCGAGCAACTGGTGCTGCTTAGCTGGGCCTACCCGGAGCTTACCGGTTGCGAGCCTGAGCGGCGGACGAACTGGTTGCGCCTGCGCTTTCCCGAATTGCGCAGTTGGGTGGTCACGCCCGAGTGGGTCGCCCGGCAGCGTGCAGGCTGCCTGGCGCTGCCGGACCTTCCTCACGAATCCGATCCCGATGCCATACAGCGCCAGTTCGTCGCCGAGTTCTGCCTGGCGGTGCTCGGCCAGCCGGTGGATGCAGTCTTCACCAGCGAGGCCTACGGTGATGGTTTCGCTGCGCATCTGGCAAGTTGTTTCGGGCGGCCGGTGCAGCATGTCGAGATCGACCGCGCGCGCATTCAGGTGCCGGTGTCCGGTACGCGTCTACGCGCCGACATCCACGGCCTGCGCCAGTACCTGGCACCGCAGGTCTATGGCGATTTCGTCGAGCGCATCGGCCTGCTCGGCGGCGAGTCCACTGGCAAGAGCAGCCTCGCCCTGGCGCTGGCCGAGAAGCTGGGGACGCGGCATGCCGCCGAATATGGCCGCGAACTGTGGGAAGAGCAGGGCGGTGTGCTGGCCTATGAGGATCTGCTGCGCATAGGCCGCACCCAGGTTGCCCGCGAGCACGAGCTGGCCGGGCAGTGCCGGCGTTATCTGGTCTGCGACACCACGCCGTTGACCACGCTGTTCTACTGTCGCGAGATGTTCGGCCGTACCGATCCCGAGTTGGAGCGCCTGGCCGAGGGGCATTACCAGCATCTGTTTTTGTGCGCCGATGACTTTCCCTTCGTGCAGGACGGTACGCGGCGCGACGAGACGTTCCGCCGTCGGCAGAACCAGTGGTACGAGCAGGAGTTGCAGCGGCGCGGATGGACCTTCTCGCGTCTGACGGGCTCGCCCACGCAGCGCCTCGAACAGGTGCTGCGGCACCTGGGCAGGACCCCGGCGATTCAGCGATAGCGGGAGAGAATGGCCTCGAACTCGCCATCCTGTTTCATCTGTACCAGGGCCCGCAGCAGTGCCTGGGTGGGCACGTCCGGCGCATCGCGCACTAGGCAGGAAAGCGGGTCGGCGCTGAGCTCGGCCAGTGCGCGCAGGCGCTTGTGTTCCGGCAGATTGCGGTTGAACCAGGCCAGGGCCAGCTCGTTGCTGACCGCGTAGCGATAGCGCCCGGCTTCCAGCTTCTCCAGTACCAGCTCCTGCGTGCGGGCATCTTCGCGCAGCACCTGGCCGCTGGCGAACAGGGATTCCAGACGCGGGTAACTGAACCCCAGCACGGTACCCAGGCGCTCGCCGGGCAGCTGCGCCAGGCTGATGTCGGCTTCGTCGTGGCGCCCGACGATCAGGTCGCGCTGCACCATGAACGGCACACTCCAGATGTATTGATGGTGCGTTTCGCTGAGCCAGCCCGGGTTGACGTAGCAGCGCACGTCGATCTCGCCCCTGACCAGCAGGCGCTGTACGCGCAGGCGCGGCATCACCAGCAGATCGGCGCGGCGGCCGACCTTCTCTGCCAGGCGCATCTGCAGGTCGTAGAGAATGCCGGCCGTGGCACGGCCATCTTCGATGCGGATCATCGGCATGGCCCAGCTCTCGGTCACCGAGAAGCGCAGCGGGCGTTGTTCCTGCGCGCTGGCAATGGCGCTCAGCGAAACCAGCAAAGCGAAAAGCAGCAGACGCATGCGCATCAGGCCGCGGCGGGATCGAAACTGTCAGCACGGGCCATGCGCCACATGCGCTCGTAGAACTCACCCTCGATCTTGCCGTCGAGCAGTTCGCCCGGTGCGACGAACACATGCTGCTGGGCGAACAGCTTGATCTCGGTAGCCGACATGCGCTGCACCAGGTGCTTGGCATCGATCTGCGAGGGGTGGTCCAAGCCGGCAGCGGCGAGCATTTCGGCCAGCGCCTTGAGCGTGTTGCGGTGGAAGTTGTAGACGCGCTGGGCCTTGTCCTCCACCACCAGGGCACGCTGGCGCAGCGGGTCCTGGGTCGCCACGCCGGTGGGGCACTTGTTGGTATGGCAGCTTTGGCTCTGGATGCAGCCGATGGCGAACATGAAGCCGCGCGCCGAGTTGGCCCAATCGGCGCCGATGGCCAGCACGCGGGCGATATCGAAGGCGCTGACGATCTTGCCGCTGGCGCCGAGCCTGATCTTGTCGCGCAGGTTGCTGCCGACCAGGGTGTTGTGCACGAACAGCAGACCTTCACGCAGCGGTACGCCCAGGTGATCGGTGAATTCCAGCGGCGCCGCGCCGGTGCCGCCTTCCTTGCCGTCGACGACGATGAAGTCGGGCAGGATGCCGGTCTGCAGCATGGCCTTGACGATGCCCATGAACTCCCAGGGGTGGCCCAGGCAGAACTTGAAGCCCACCGGCTTGCCGCCGGACAGCTCGCGCAGCTGGGCGATGAACTGCAGCAGCTCGATGGGAGTGGAGAAGGCGCTATGGCGCGAGGGCGAGATGCAGTCCTCACCCATGGGCACGCCGCGGGTATTGGCGATTTCCTCGGTGACCTTGTGCTTGGGCAGGATGCCGCCGTGGCCCGGCTTGGCGCCCTGGCTGAGCTTGATTTCGATCATCTTCACCTGAGGGCTGGCCGCCTGGGCGGCGAAACGCTCGGGGTCGAAGCGCCCGTCCGAGGCGCGGCAGCCGAAATAGCCGCTGCCCAGTTCCCAGACCAGATCGCCGCCGTGCTCGCGGTGGTAGGGGCTGATGCTGCCTTCGCCGGTGTCGTGGTAGAACTCGCCGAGCTTGGCGCCCTGATTCAGCGCGCGGATGGCATTGGCGCTGAGCGAGCCGAAGCTCATCGCCGAGATGTTGAACAGCGACGCCGAGTACGGCTGGCTGCATTGTGGCCCGCCGATCTCCACGCGAAAGCTGCAGGGGTCGGTCAGCGGTGCCGGACGCATGGAATGGCTGATGAACTCGAAGCCGTTCTGGTACACGTCGCTCAGGGTGCCGAAGGGCTTGTCCGAGCCTTCGTTCTTGGCGCGGGCGTAGACCAGCGAACGCTGCGCGCGGGAGAACGGCAACTGTTCGGCATCGCCTTCGAGCAGGTATTGGCGAATCTCCGGGCGGATGCCTTCGACCAGGTAACGGATATTGCCGAGGATCGGGTAGTTGCGCCTGACCGCATGGCGCGTCTGCAGCAGATCGCCGATGCCGATCAGGCTGAGCACGCCCGCGAGCAGGGTGAACGGCCACAGCCATTCGTGAAGCGAGAGAAAGGGCAGGCTGGCCAGAGTGAAAAGAACGCAGAAGGCAAAGAAGGCGTAGCGGCTGAGCAGCGACAGGTTCATGCAGGCTCCGGCATCTGATGGCGCGATGCTCACTCTAGACGCCTTGGGGGAGATCGGGTCAAGTCGAATGGGGGATTGGCGCGTCGGAAGTTTCGTCACGCCTGCTGGCCACGCTGTTACAAGTCAACTGAGTGGCCTTCACTGGCGTTGCGCCGGTGGTAACGGGGGCTGCGACGCTGCACGGCGAGCAGCCCAGGCTCGGCATTCCCCCTCTCCGGGTGAGGAGAGGGGCAGGCGATCAGCGGTTGACGCTTTGGAAGTTGTCGTCCGAGGGTTCCTTGGTATAGGCGCCCTGGTCGTGCACCAGCTTCTTGCTGCCGTTCATCAGGGTGGCGATGCGGCTGTCGCTGGTTTTCGCCGAAGCCGCCTGGTCGCTGCTGCCCTTGACCAACGGCGGGTTGAATGAGAAGGACCAGAGATAGTGCCAGACGGCAGCGTTGTGTTTCTCGGTCTGCTGGGTGGCGCTGAAGTACCAGGGCTTTAGCTCGGTAAAGGCGGTCATGTTCATCAGCCCGGCGTTATCATCGCCAACGAAAATGGTGCTGGTGACCGCAGAGGTCCGGTAGGCCTCGAAGATCACGCCCTTGCCCTTCAGTTCACTGACATAGGTGCGGCTGACTTCTCCGACCCAGCGATTGTTCAGCCAGCTCTTGGCCTGGTTGGAATAGAACGGGTCGAGCAGAGCTACGCGCTTGGGCAGCAAGCGGCTGTTGAGACTCCCGGCGCTGACCGCATCGCTGATTTTCTTGGTCAGGACGATCGCCATCTGGTTGCCCAGGGAGTGGCCGAGGATGCGGATGTTGTTGCCGGTGTAGCCGGCCAGGTTGGCCTTGTAGTGATCGAACAGCAGGTCGCCGGCCGACACGTTAGGGCCGTTGCTGTAGGTTCCACTGCTGTTGCGCCAGCGCATGGCGCGAGGGCCGCTGGCGGTCCAGATCTTGGCCTCGGCATCCTTCACTTCAGCTTCGTCGGCGAACTGGTTCCAGTACAGGATGCCGACGTTGTAGCCCGCGGTGAGCCAGGCGTGCGCCAGGTCGAGGTTCGGCCCGCCAGCATCCTGACGATTGAAGGTTTCGCGGTTCTTTCTCTGCGTGGCTCCGTTCTGCCAGCCGTGGATGTAGATGACGGTGGGTTTGCTGTTGCTGTAGTAGGCGTTGCTGTGGCCGGGCACGGCCTTCTGCCAGCTGTCGCCGTAGCCGAACCAGTACAGGCCGTGGTCGAGGTTCTGGAAGACGCTGTCGGGAAACACGCCGACGGCGGCCTGGGTCATGGAGGAGAAGCTCAGCACGAGCATTAGCAGGAACTGGCGCATGGCAGGGCCTTTTATTGTTATTGAGGTGCATGCAGCCTATAGATTGTTGGACAATCTTGAATCGCCCAAATGGGTGGTCGCCCCGTGCTCTGTCCGACCTGCGTCCGGTTGTGCCCATCTTCGTCCTATTGCCCGCGAACGCTTGTCAGCAGAGCGGACGAAGGGACCGCGGCTGTGGCAAACTCAGCGGCTACTGACAGAACGTTAAAACGTTCGACCAACCCCAATTATTTCCTGGCCCGTACTGGCCAAGGCCCAGCGCATAACCGGCCGCCACCTGCGGCAGCGAACAAGAGGAATGAGCGTGCATAACGTCGTGATCAGTGGTACCGGCCTCTACACCCCGGCCAACAGCATTTCCAACGACGAGCTGGTGGCATCCTTCAATGCCTATGTACAGCAGTTCAACGCCGACAACGCCGAGGCCATCGCCCGCGGCGAGGTCGAGGCGCTGAGCGAATCCAGCACGGCCTTCATCGAAAAGGCGTCGGGCATCAAGAGCCGCTTCGTCATCGACAAGGACGGCATTCTCGACCCGCAGCGCATGGTGCCGCGTATCCCTGAGCGTTCCAACGACGAGTGGGGCATCCTCTGCGAAATGGCCGTGGGCGCCGCCAAGGAAGCGCTGCAGCGCGCCGGCAAGACCGTCGCCGACATCGATGGGGTGATCGTCGCCTGCTCGAACCTGCAGCGCGCCTATCCGGCGGTGGCCATCGAAGTGCAGGCCGCACTGGGCATCGACGGCTGGGGCTACGACATGAACGTGGCCTGCTCCTCGGCCACCTTCGGCATCCAGGCCGCGACTACCGCGATCCAGACCGGCCAGGCCCGCGCCATTCTGATGGTCAACCCGGAAATCTGCACCGGCCACCTCAACTTCCGCGACCGCGACAGCCACTTCATCTTCGGCGACGCCGCCACTGCGGTGATCATCGAGCGCGCCGATCTGGCCACCTCCAAGCACCAGTTCGATGTGGTCGGCACCAAGCTGCTGACCCAGTTCTCCAACAACATCCGCAACAACTTCGGCTTCCTCAACCGCGCGGCGGAGGAGGGCATCGGCGCGCGCGACAAGCTGTTCGTGCAGGAAGGTCGCAAGGTGTTCAAGGACGTCTGCCCGATGGTCGCCGAGCTGATCGCCGCACACCTGGCGGAAAACCAGCTCAACGTCGCAGATGTGAAGCGCTTCTGGCTGCACCAGGCCAACCTCAACATGAACCTGCTGATCGCCCGCAAGCTGCTCGGTCGCGATGCCGAGCCGCACGAGGCACCGGTGATTCTCGACACCTACGCCAACACCAGCTCGGCCGGCTCGGTGATCGCCCTGCACAAGCATCAGGACGACCTGCCCGCCGGCAGCCTGGGTGTTCTAAGCTCCTTCGGTGCCGGTTATTCCATCGGCAGTGTAATTTTGCGCAAGCGTTGAACTCTCTGTAGGAATGCCTGACGTGTACGGGGCGTTCGGCTTCGTGCGCAGGCCTGACTTACGGGAGTTCCATGTCCGATTCCGATCTCTTGGGGCGCCTGCTCGCCGGCGAGCAGAAGGCCTACCGCGAGCTGGTGGCTCGCTATCAGGGTGCGATGCGGGCGGTGGCCTACGCCATCGTCGGCAGCCGCCATGCCGATGAGGTGGTGCAGGATGCCTGGTTCGCCGTGGTGCGCAACCTGGCAGGTTTTCAAGGCCGCGCCAGCCTCAAGACCTGGCTGCTGACCATCACCGCCAACACCGCCAAGACCCGACTCAAGCACAACCGCCGCGAGGTACTGCTCGACGACCTGCCCGCACCCCATGGCACGGTCGGCGACCAGCGTTTCGCCGATGACGGCCACTGGCTGCTGGCGCCCCATGCCTGGCATCAGGACAGCCCCGAAGCGCTGCTTACCGAGGACGAATTGCGCCAGTGCCTGGAACACACACTGGCCAGCCTGTCCGAACTGCAGGCCAGCGTGCTGGTGCTGCGCGAGCGTCAGGGGCTGGAGTTGGAGGCGATCTGTAATCTTCTCGACATCTCCCTCTCCAATGCCCGTGTGCTGCTGCACCGGGCACGCCTGAAAGTCTTCGCCACCCTGGAACATTTCGAGGAGACAGGCCAATGCTGACCTGCAAGGAACTGGTCGCTCATTCCAGCGATTATCTCGACGGCCAACTGACCCTACGTCAGCGCCTGGCCGTACGCGCGCACCTGGCCATGTGCGGCAATTGCCGGCGCTTCATCCGCCAGATGAAACTGACCCAGGCGGTGATCCGGCAGATGCCGGAGGGCGAGTTGCCTGAACTCGACGCCCTGGCCGAGCGCCTGGCGCAGGATCGGCGTAATCAGGGGTGAACGAGGGCGTTGTTGGTTTTCGGATGTTTATTCCAGAGTATCGCGTTTTGTTGACAGCTATGGTGCCGCCCACCCAGGTAAGCACTGCGTAGGGTGGATGACGCTTTTTCATCCACCGTCTGCGGTGGCTGTCCGGGCTACTTGTTAGTGTTTCAACGCTGGTGCGCACGATATGACAGGACGGGGTATAGGGTGCCAAATGAACTAGCTAAGCCGACTGCCGGGTTAGACTTTTATTTTTCAATGATGAATCCGATTCCGTTACTCAACGTCATAACCCATTCATGATCTGACCGAATTTCTTCGTTTCCCATGACCGGATATCTGCTGCACCAAGGTTCCGGTTTGATGCCCATGACTTGGCACAAATCATGGGCTCTCGCTCGGAGCGAACTGGGATCATCGGAAGTTATTTCAACTTCATTGGTGTAGATGTTCTCTCCATCTTCACCTCTTGTTGGGGTGGATTTTATTAATTTCATCTGTGCCTCTAACGTTTGGGTTGGGGGCGGGCTTTAGCCCGTCCCAGTAAGCGAAGCGAACGATTTGAACCACATGTTAGCCATTCGGTCCGTCATATTTTTGATCGAAAATCATGAATATTCGAGTATTTACTCTTTCGATCCAATCAAGAACGTTGGCTAGGTTTTCATCCAAACAATCAATTCGTTCCAGCCAGAGGCGGTACGACTCATTGCAGAATTTGAGCGTTGGACATATATACCTCATATCAGTCTCATGGTAAAATGGGTATACGGAAAATGTAGAGTCTTCGTTCTTTTGAAGGCACCAATCCATGGATTCGTTCCATGATCCATGTATGGATTCTGACATTAGTCCATAAGTGTATTTGTATAGATCCTCGTCTGTAATTTCCTTGAATATGTCAAAGAACGTCTTACCTTGAAGCCTCCAGCGATTTCTCTTTTGTTCTGTGAAGTCGTCTTCTGAGAAGTCCTCTAGATCCATCTTTTCTTGTACGGATTTAAGCAGTCGCTTCCCGGCTTTTGTCTCAAAAAATCTAGAGCCTTCTTTTAGTTCGCGTAGTATCCTCAATCTGTCTTTGTACGAGCACTTTCTGTAATCTTCGATTACGGCTGAACCGCTCTTTAGTAGATACTCTGCTGTTACAGCGGCCTCTATTAATGGTCGTTCGAGAATGCTTATGATTTCAGCATTATCTTTCTCGTAGTAAGTTACGATCTCTTTGAGGAGCTTCCATATCCTGGTTAGTAACCCCAAAATTGGAGCATCTTCCAAATTGAATCCGGTAGGATTTCGATCAAGATTCCGTATTCTAGTGATGCAGTCATAAATCTCTGCCACATCCCTAACGAAAGTGCCAGTAAATCTATTTAAATCATCAAGCGATCGTAGGCTTTTCTCTACATATGCCTCATCGTATCGACTTATGACTTTCTCTATTTCGTCCATGCTTCGTACTTTTTGTATGGCTAACGCCAAGCTCAGCGGCGTGCCGGAGCGAAGCGTAGGCACGTCCGGCAGCAGCGAATTGTTAGGCCTTTACCTATTCTCGGGATGTATCTGTTCCTTGAGAATATCCACTATATCTTGTGGAGAAAGGGGCTGGAAATTTAGATTTCTCAAGATTGGTTTAAATACTGTAAGCATACGCCGATATGAGTCGATTGATGAGCAATGGGAGTTAAAGCTCCGTCCCTTAAACTCTTCAAATCGATCCAAGTCGTTAACTAAGAATGACGCTGTTCCCATATACTCAGATTCATTATTCCCATCAAAGCCAAGGAATTTTGGATTTTTACCGAATGGTGCCGCTTCCTTTTCAACCCATTCTTGTTCTTCTTTTGATAGGTTTTCGTAGCTTCTTTCAATCATGCTCCACATATCGAGAACATCAAGAACTTCTTTCACAACTTCGGGAGTATCTTGTTCCTCAAACGGTATGCCCACGTACTTCCAAGGAATACTCCAGGTATTGTTAGAGAAAATAGCTGAGCGGACAAAGTCAGGCTCCACTTCACCATTAACGCCAAGCTTTTCGTAGATCTCGCTGAGCATTAACAGGATTAATTTTTCACCGTCTGTAATTTTCATACTGTAAATCCTTTAGCTTATCGAGAAATTTTCTTTTCGTTCATCTGAGAGTTCTTTTGCAAATGACATAAAGCTATCGATTTTGTAATAAATGCTTTTCCCGGCGGCCTTTTTATCGTCAAAAGACTTGGCCTCAGAAAGGGCTTCAATATCTGGATGCAAATCCTGACAAAGCTCTTTGGCTTTATTTTCGAAAAAATCGTTAAAATGAGAGCTATGCTCATTTATATATCGTGAGTATTCTTCAACGTCCTTTGCGATTGACCCACAATTTACTCCCCTAAGGAGAGATGGATTGCAAGCAGGGCCGACTGTCGAAACTATTTTCAGAATCCTAGCGGTCTCGGCATGAACTTGGGACACCTCGATTAGCTTTCTACGACTAATAATTTCGTCCCTTACTTTTTCCGCTTTGGTAGCCGCCCTTGAGGACTTGCGAGCTTCGACAAAAGCCCATATAGCACCACCAATTGATGCTATAGATCCGATAACCGATATCCATGTTCCGATCATGCTCAAATTTCCGAATCCTCTATGGGCCTAACAGTTATTAGATAGATGGCGGTACTAATCCGATAGTAGAGCCTTACATCTAACTCCGCACCATCTCGCTCCGCTTCGCACTAAAAAGCCTTCTCCATCATAGCCTTACCGCTATGCCCAGGCAGACCGCTGTATTCGCTTGACCTCCTCTTTTTGCTCCAGCATTACGCCTAGCACACCGCGCGGTGGCTGTTCGGGCTACTGGCTATCGAAAGCCTCGCCGCTGAAGCGCCTCCCACGTGGCGGTGGATGTTTCTATGCCTGTGGGAGGGGCTTTCGGCTCTGGCATACTGCTTCGCTCTACCTCCTGCATCCATGCAGTCGTAGCCGCGACTGGTGGTGGGTAAAGCTCCCCGGATTTCATCCGGGCTACGAAATTTTTTCGCCCGCTGTAACGCCCGCATCCCTGCCTCGTCCATTGCTGCGAGGGCGCCAACCTGGCCCCGCATTCGAAACCGATGGAGAGATGCCATGAAACAACTCAATACCCTGACTGCCACCCTGGGCGCTGCGCTGCTGACTTCCGTGGCCTTCACAGCCCATGCCGCGAGCAACCCCTTTGCTGCGCAGGAGCTGGCCAGCGGCTACAGCCTGGCCGCTGCCGAGAAGGCGCAGGAAGGTTCCTGTGGCGAAGGCAAATGCGGTGGCGAGATGAAAGGCGACGCAGAGGGCAAGTGCGGCGAGGGCAAGTGTGGCGGCGAGAAAAAAGCCGACGCCGAGGGTAAATGCGGCGAAGGCAAGTGCGGCGGCGAGAAGAGCGAGTAAGGGCACAGGGAGGACGGATCATGCACCTCGCACACCTCACCGGCGCTGGTCTCGGCCTGCGTCGCGGGCTGCTCGCCGAGCTGATCGGTGATCATGCCAGCGGCGCCGACTTTCTCGAAGTGGCGCCGGAGAACTGGATCGGTGTCGGTGGTCGGCTGGGCAAGCAGTTGCGCGCCCTGAGCGAACGCCGGCCGTTGCTGTGCCATGGTCTGTCCCTCAACCTCGGCGGCTTCGCGCCGCTGAACCTGGGGTTGCTGCACGCCATCAAGGGCTTTCTCGACGCACATGGCGTGCTGGCCTACAGCGAACATCTGTCGGCCTGTGCCGACGACGGCCAGCTGTATGACCTGATGCCGCTACCGTTTTCCGACGAGTCGGTGGCGCGCATCGCCGAGCGCGTGCGCATCGTACAGGACGTGCTGGAAAGGCCGCTGATCATCGAGAACGTCTCGGCCTATGCGCGCCTGCCTGGCGAGCTGGATGAGGCGGATTTCGTTCGCGCCGTGCTGGAGCGTGCCGACTGCCAGCTGCTGCTGGACGTCAACAACGTCTACGTCAACAGCCTGAACTTCGGCTTCGATGCCGAAGCCTATATCGCCGCGATGCCGAGTGAGCGCATCGCCTATCTGCACGTCGCCGGTCATTACGACCAGGCGGCAGACCTGAAGATCGACACTCACGGCGCGCCGGTGATCGATCCGGTGTGGGCACTGCTGAGCAGTGCCTACGCGCAGCATGGCGTGCGCCCGACGTTGCTGGAGCGCGACTTCAACTTCCCGCCGCTGGCTGAGCTGTATGCCGAACTGGCGCATATCCGCAGCCTGCAACAAGCCGTGCAACCGCTGAGCAGGTACGGCACATGAGCGGCATTCAGCAGCAGCGCGACTTCGCTGCGCGTATTCGCCAGCCTGAGGAGCAGCCGCTGTTGCCGGGCATCAGCGGCGAGCGCATGGCGGTCTACGAGGAATTGTTCTTCAACAACGTCGCCAGCCTGGTGGGCGGCGCCTTTCCGGTGCTGCGCGGGGTTCTCGGCGTCGAGCGCTGGCAGGGGCTGCTGCGCGCGTTCTTCGCCGAGCATCGGGCGAGCACGCCGTACTTTCTCGAGATCAGTCAGGAGTTCATTGCCTGGCTGCAGCAGGGCTATCGCGCCGAGCCTGACGACCCTGCGTTCATGCTGGAGCTGGCCCATTACGAGTGGGTCGAGCTGGCGCTGGATGTCAGCGACGCGCAATTGCCAGCGCAAGGCTGGTCACCGCTGGCCTGGCCACTGGCCTACCGGTGGCCGGTGCAGATGATCGGTGTCGATCACTGCCCCACGCAGCCGCCAGCCGAGCCGACCTGCCTGCTGGTCTGGCGTGATCGCCAGGATCAGGTGCGCTTCATGCAACTGGCGCCGTTCGCCTATCAGCTGGCGTTGCGGCTGCAGGCCGGCGAGCCGTCTGGGCAGGCGCTACAGGCGCTGGCCATCGAGCACGGTCTGGCTGCCGACCAGCATTACTTCACCAACGCCCGCGTGCTGCTGGATGACTGGCAGGCGCGCGATATCTGGTTTCCCTATTCCGAGGACTGACCGCCATGATCGCTTTGCTCAATCGCTTCCAGGACGCGCTGGAGGCTACCCGGCGCCTGGATTTTCTCGGCCCGCTGCTGCTGCGCCTGTATCTGGTGCCGGTGTTCTGGATGGCCGGCACGCAGAAGCTCAAGGACATCGACGCCACTGCCGCCTGGTTCGGCAATCCGGATTGGGGGCTCGGCCTGCCGTTTCCCGAGCTGCTGGCCTGGGCAGCGGCGCTGACCGAGGCCGGTGGCGCCATTCTGCTGCTGTTCGGATTTGCCGTGCGCTGGATCAGCATCCCGCTGATCGTCACCATGCTGGTGGCCATCTTCGCCGTGCACTGGCCCTATGGCTGGCAGGCGATTGCCGACCCGTCCGCGCCGTTCGCCAACGAGCGCGTGCTGGCGGCGGCGGAGAAACTCGAGCGGGCGCGCAGCATTCTGCGCGAGCACGGCAATTACGACTGGCTGACCGCCAGTGGCAGGTTCGTGGTGCTGAACAATGGCATCGAGTTCGCCGCCACCTACCTGGTGATGCTGGTGGCGTTGTTCTTCAGCGGGGCAGGGCGCTGGTTGAGCATCGATTACTGGCTCGCGCGACGTTTCCGAATGTCCCGTTAGCCCAGCGGATTGTCGCGGCGCCGGCTTTCGCGAAATTCGCCCGGCGTCTGCCCGGTCCAGCCCTTGAAGCTGCGGTGGAAGGAGCGTGCCTCGGTGAAGCCGAGGTAGCAGGCGATGTCCTGGATCGCCAGGTCGCTGCGCAGCAGGTAGTGCTCGGCCAGCTCCTGGCGCAGCTCGTCGAGGATCTGCTGGTAGCTGGTGCCGGCCTGCTGCAGGTGGCGTTGCAGGGTGCGCACGGTCATGTCGAACTTCTCCGCCACCCGTTCCTTGCGCGGCAGGCCGTCCTTGAGCAGCAGGCGCAGGGCG